>Ga0265327_10001298_pt1 | contig 32727 bp, 24 predicted proteins | sample 41621metaG_FD_202089 | JGI IMG/M metagenome (GOLD analysis project Ga0265327, IMG submission 202089) | Rhizosphere microbial communities from Carex aquatilis grown in University of Washington, Seatle, WA, United States - 4-16-21 metaG | ecosystem: Host-associated > Plants > Roots > Rhizosphere...
AAGTAGAAAGTTGTGGCTAGACCCTGTCTAGTCACGACTGGATTTCCAATCCCCTGATTGGGGAGTGGGTTTTTGCTTCAAATGCATATAAATTACTCCGCCATCGGGGGATGGCAAATCCACCAGTTCTTAGACAGGGTCTAAGAACAACTTTTTACTGTTGGGTTAATGTAAAAGCATAGAAACAGCATATTTACCTTGGGGGGGCTTACTTTTCAAAAAGCCATTTGTCACATCTGACTATCAAGACGTTATGAGCGAAAATTGACTGTTTTCGATTTTCCCCGGACAACAGTGATTCTTTATTCAAAAATAGCCAGGAAATAATCCTTTTTCCCCTTCTGGATCAGGATATAGCGATCGTTTAATAATTGCTCTTTATGAAGTAAATGATCTGCCCCAACTTTTTCCTTATTGATCGAAATGCCTCCGGCACTCAACATTTTGCGCGCCTCTCCTTTGGAAGGCAATATCTGATGCGTTGCCAGAAAACTAACCAGATCCGTTCCTGGGTCCAAAAGGCTTTGGGAAGCACTCACACGTGGCACGCCATCCATGACATCGAGCAATTGATGCTCATCCAAAGCCTTGAGGGCATCCATGGATTTATTGGAGAACAGGATCTCCGAAGCCTGAAGTACAAATTGAAGATCCTGTTCGGAATGAACCAATACCGTAAGCTCTGCTGCCAATTCCTTTTGTAGAAGGCGAAGATGAGCCGCCTCCTGATGCATAGCGATCAAAGCCTCAATATCCGCTACCGACTTAAAGGAAAAGGTATAAGCCATTCGTGCGGCATCCACATCCGTCAAGCTCAACCAATATTGATAGAACTGGTAAGGGGATGTCTTGCTACGATCCAACCATATGGTACCACTCTCGGTTTTCCCAAATTTGGAGCCGTCAGCCTTGGTAATCAGCGGGCAAGTAAACGCAAAGGCATCTCCCCCACCCTTCCTTCGGATGAGCTCAGTACCAGTAACGATGTTCCCCCATTGGTCCGCACCTCCAAACTGGAGCTTGACCCCCTGATTTTGATTCAGGTAAAAAAAATCATAGCCCTGGATCAATTGATAGGTAAATTCAGTAAAGGACAATCCCGTTTCCAGTCGTTTCTGCACCGAATCCTTCGACATCATATAGCTGACGGTAATGTGCTTGCCAATATCGCGTATGAAATGCAAAAAGGAAAAGTCCTTGAACCAGTCATAATTATTCACCAATTTGGCTGCTGTAGGACCACCCGAATCAAAGTCTATGAATTTACGCAATTGGTTTTCGATGCCTGCGCAATTATGCGTGATGGTGGCCTCATCGAGCAGGTTGCGCTCCGCACTTTTCCCACTGGGATCCCCAATCATTCCCGTCGCTCCGCCCACCAGGGCAATCGGCTTATGTCCCGCCTGCTGGAAGCGCATGAGCAGCGTGATCGGCAGGAGACTACCCACATGCAAGCTATCGGAGCTGGGATCGAAACCGACATAGCCCGAAGTCATTTCCTTGTCCAATTGCTCGGAAGTCCCCGGCATGATATCCTGGATGAGGCCTCGGGCCTTTAGGTCTTGTATTAAGTTCATTTGTTTCGGTTGGAAAGCCTGCAAAAGTAGCCTAATACACGAACCCGTTGCAAAGCTGGAATGTAGGCGACCAATCCAGTTCATATTCAAAGCCTCCCCTGGACCTTAAGGAGCATAATATTCCTTATTGTTGCAGTGTGATCCTCGCCCTACTCAAACGTATCAGCCATCGGGAATGGCCCCAAAAGCTGCCCGGAGGAACGCTTTTGGCAGGACTGGTGAGCCTGATTTCCGGAATGTTGCTGGTTCCGGTTCTCTATGTGAGCCGATACAACCAACCCTGTCCGGCGGATGATTATGCTAATTCAAACTGGCAACATCTTGGATCTACTTTGCAGACCATGTATTTCCATTGGTCGGGCCGTTATTTCAACAACCTTGCATTGTTGTTTTGCCCGCTTCATTGGCATTCGTATCTGGCCTATCGCCTGGTGATCTTAGCAGCCATGCTCTTACTCATCCTGGCCTTTGTACTGGTGATCTATAAAGCACTTCGGAAATATGTGGGCGCATCCGGATGGATAGCCCTGGCGGTGGGTATGTCCGCCGCCCTATTACTGATCAATAATATGGCCTCTCTTGCGGAGGGCTTTTTCTGGTATGCAGGAATGGTTACCTATACGCTGCCCCTGATTTGTTTCTTATGCTTTTTATTACTTGTCATTCAAAGGGATGGGCATCTCGAAAATGCCTTTCCATGGACTCCATTCCTGGCTGTGTGTCTACTGATTATTTGTGTGATCGGCGGTAATGAAACCTTGCTGCTTATGACGGATTGCAGTTGTTTACTGATCTGGTATTTTTATCGGAGCCATCAACAAAAAGATTCAGCCCGATTCTATAAATTCCTGCTTGTTGTGGCAATGATTGCTACTGTCATTGCGGTGCTGGCCCCGGGCAATTTTCAGCGACAGTCTGTAAATCCAAGGAATTTATGGATGTTGGTACCTGCCTGGTGCTATGATTCCCAGAAACTAGCCTTTCAATGGATCCTGGATCCTTTTCTGATGGGTTTTTCGATCCTTTTTCTCCTGCTATTACGGCCGTATCCGGTCAAAAGACCCACCAATTTACTTTTGGCCATATCTATTCCATTGGTTTTGATCCTGGTTTTGTCGTTCCCGGTCCATTTTGCCCTTGGAACGGGTGCACCACCGAGGGTGTTGAATTGTATCTATTTGTTTTTCCTTCTTGGTTGGATGTATTTTCTACTTCAATTGCAATGGTACGCCTGGGAATTGATTCGAAATTCGAGCCTTCCGGTTCATTTATTTCGGAATGGCTGCCTGTTGCTGGCTGGTTTGGTCCTGCTGATTAGCCTAAATACCCATGATTTGCGGAGCTCACAGGTTTTCCAGGTATGCAAAGGATTGATCCGCAAGGTCCCCCAGCAATATTTTGCCGAAGTGAATGCCCGTTATGATCGTATCCAGGCCAGTCCAACAGATAGTGTTGCTGTTCCGGATCTGAAATTCAAGCAAGGAAATGTGTTGTATCTGGCTGATATTATTAGTCGGGCAAGTTCAGGATCTAATCGAAGTCTGGCGCGGTATTACGGGAAGAAGGCGGTTTATATCGCACCGGATTCAGTTTTTAGACGGTAAGAAAAAGGATTGCTGCGGTTCTGAATTTAGGATACCGGACGCTTCGACTTCGCTTTTGGGGCGGGGGCCTCGTTCCGGGGCCGGGATTTCCCATCCGATCAGGTATCAAGTACCCCGATCCCCCAACTTCAAATTTTCAAATTTTCAAATCGAATCCCTTGGCCGCCGAAGTGCAAAGCACGAAGGAGGCCCCCATCACCAAATCATCAAATTATCAAATCACGGTTGTCCGGTTAATATTAAAAACGGTTAATTTTCGCTCATAACGTATTGATAGTCAGATGCTCCTTATCGCTTTTTGAAATTAAGCCCCCCAAGGCAAATAGGCTCTTTGTATTTTTTACTTTAGACCAACAGCAAAAAGTTGTGCTTAGACCCCGTCTAAGAACTGGTGGATTTGCCATTTTCACCGGCCATAGCTGCAAGCGACGGCTGGCCCCCCGATGGCGGAGCAATTAATATGCACATGAAGCAATAATCCACTTGGAAATCCAGTCGTGACTAGACGGGGTCTAGCCACCCGCGCCCACCATAGCTTCTAGCGATGGTGGGAACCTTCTACTTTTTATCTAATGTACCTGCTTTCTATAGTACCTACAAAGCTAGCTCATCAACAAAATCAGCATTATACTTTTATCTTTCGACTTTCTACTAACAACGATGTATTCCAGTTGAAACAGCCTCTTTTCAATTTTGAACAAAAAGTTTACCGGACAACAGTGATTACCAAATTACCAAATTGAAACTACCCCTATTTGTTGGATAATATATACGAAATGAATTCGATTATCCGTTCATGGGAGACAATTCTTGAGATTTAGAATTAAATTTGCCCAATATATTTGACCCAATAGCCCTCCATTGCATGATAAAAAAGCTATTTTATTTATTCATCTGTCTGTCTTGCGGCTATAAAGCCGTGGCCCAAACCCGGGTCTATGTCAATGAGTACCTCAATATCGGCGTTGGCGCCCGCGCCCTTGGAATGGGTGGATCTGTTGCCGCCACGGTCAATGACGCTACTGCAGGTTATTGGAATCCGGCAGGATTAATGGGGGTTAAATCGGACGTTCAATTGGTAGGTATGCATGCCGAATATTTTGCCGGCAATAGCAAATATGATTATTTAGGCCTTGCAGTTCCCCTTAAAAATAAGCACCGGGTTCTGGGATTTTCCGCCTTTCGATTCGCTACCGATGATATCGCCTATACCCTGGATTATATTCAGCCCGATGGGTCATTCGATGATAGCAAACTCAAATCCATCTCTGCCGGGGACTATGCCTTCTTGCTCTCGTATGCGCAGGATCTCAATTTCAAGAAAAAGCCCAATCTCCATACTCGTTTAGGTGTCAATGCAAAGATCCTATACCGGAATATTGGTTCTATGGCAAATGCCTGGGGCGCCGGCCTGGATATTGGCCTTCAGAGTAGCTTTGGCAAATGGCGTTTTGGATTAATGGCCAAGGATATCACCACCACTTACACGGCATGGAGCTTTCACCTGACCGACCATGAAAAACAGGTTTTTGGAGAAACTCATAATGCGATTCCGGTCAAGTCTTATGAGATCATGACACCCAGACTCAATTTTGGAATCGGCCGATACTTTACGCCTGCGAAAAGTGCATTTCAATTCTTGGTGGAGGCCGATGGCGATATCACTACGGATGGCCGGAGGAATACCCTGATAGGAAATGCCGATCTAAGCCTGGACCCGCATGCCGGAATCGAATTATCATTCAAAGGGCTGATCTATTTGCGTCTGGGTGTATCAAATTTCCAACGGGTACTGGATGATAAGGACACTACCAATCAGGCTAAATACACCCTTTGGCAACCAAGCGCCGGGGCTGGAATCCGCATTTCAACCCTGACCGTCGATTATTCCTACACTTCCCTGCAAACGCAAAGCAACCCTTTGTATAGCCATATCATTTCTGCCAAACTTGATCTCCGCAGCAATAAAAGCAAACATAATAAATCTCCTGAAGCACCTAGCCCGGCTGATAAACCCAAGCCATAATCTCATCCCCATTGTTGTTTATGAAGCGAATTTCTTTACCCCTTCTAAGTTTATTGATCCTTCTTACGACCTGCTTCCAAATGCAGGCCCAGAGCCCAAAATACGGGAATGAATGGATCGATTATACCAAGACTTATTTCAAATTCAAGGTTGCTAAAAACGGTGTTCACCGGATTTATTATACAGCCCTGAGTGCTGCTGGAATTCCGGGAACAGTCAGTGGTTCCAATTTCCAGCTTTTCAGGGATGGAAAGGAAGTTCCCATTTATGTTTCTGCACAGAACATGGGTGCCAGTGATTATATCGAATTCTATGGACGCAAAGCCGATGGATCGCTTGACAAGGAATTATATCCAAGCCCCGTAAATCTTTCTGATGACCGTATCTCACTTTTTACGGATACAGCCAGCTATTTCCTGTGTTATGATGCTGCGAATAATCATTCCCGTTACACCCTTTATCCGAATGTAATTCCCGGCGGTAGTCTTAGTCCGGAACCCTATTTATTGAATACGGTGGGCTTTTATCCCAAGATCGCCTGGGTGGCTGGCGAAAGCCTTAGTTCGGATCAGGAACTGACCTCTTCCTTATTTGAGTCCGGGGAAGGGTTTATTGACAACTTCCAGGATATCTCAAACCCAATAGCCGCAACACTGACTACGCCGAATCTGGTATCCGGAGTTGCCGGAAGTTTGCATGCTTCGATAATCACCCGTTCCTATTTTAATAATCACCGGGTTCGGGCGCTTGTAAATAATTTTCAATTGGCTGATTCCAGCTTTGGGATTTGTGAAGCCAAACATTACGACCTGCCGGTACCAGCGGCTCAATTAAATAATACGAATGACATCCGTTTTATTGCCATTCCTCAAAATACCAATTCTCCGTATGATGGCTATGGGATCTCGTTTGCAGAGCTTGAATATCCCAGGAATTATGATCTCAATGGTATCGATCAGCTAAGTTTCCGACTACCCGCCACCGGTGCTTCTCAATACCTGGAATTCACAAATCTGGGGCCAGCCCGGCTTTATGACATCGGGCAGGGAAAATATTATGAAGGGAATACGGTCGTGGCCGGCAAGACCCGTTTTTACCTGGATCCCGCAACTGTTAGCCGCGATTTTGTGATTGTCAGCAATACGGCCAGTTCTGTGGCGGCCCTGACGCCCGTCAAAAAATTCAATTTCACGAACTATAGCAATAGTAGTTCACAAGGGGATTTTGTGATCATTTCTCATGCACAATACATGCCGGCAACGGGCACCAACTATGTGAATGACTACCGCAGTTATCGAAGTTCCACAACAGGAGGCGGGCATAAGGTTGCCCTGGCAGATGTGACAGAGCTTTATGATCAGTTTGCCTACGGGTATGATATCCATCCATTGTCCATCAAGCATTTCCTGCAATTTGCCTATGATACCTGGACGACTAAACCCGGTGATGTGTTATTGCTTGGTCGTGGGCTACAGTATGATGCCTATCAGAAATACCAGGCTTCCGTAGGAAATGGATTATATCCTTACCCAATTGTACCCACCTATGGAAATCCAGGCTCTGATGTCGATTTTGTGATGTTTGGCGATCAGACGCCCCGCATGCGGATTGGCCGGGTACCTGCCTGGACAGCTGCAGAGGTTGGGGTTTACCTGGACAAGCTAAAAGCATATGAGGCTGCTTTGCTGTTTCCGGCATCACCGACTACTGCCACTGAGTTGTGGAAAAAAAGAGCAATGCATGTGGTAGGGGCTTCTGATGCCAATCTTCAACCGGGCTTGCAAGCTAAAATGGATGAGGGGGCTGCCATTATCAGGGACACCCTGACCGGCATGAATGTGTTCAATATAGCTAAGGTTCTGAATGTACCAATTCAGCCTGCCATCGGACCACTAATTGATTCCCTCCTTCGAAATGGCACCAACCTGATCTCCTTTTATGGTCATGGCTCTACCAATGCCCTTGATTATAATTTGCCGGATCCGAATACTTACACGAATGTGCCTCATTATCCGTTCTTTACCGCGCTGGGTTGCGATGTATCGCAAATGTTTACACTATCCAGTCAGAAATACCTCGCTGAACGCTATCTGCTAACCCCCAATAGCGGATCTATTGGTTTCCTGGCATCTGATAATGTCAGCTATACCATATTCGATGATAGCTATCTCATCAGTCTTTATAATAGTATTGCCCATACCAATTACGGATCTGCCGTAGGGAACCATTATAATTTTGCACACAATTCATTTAATATCAATAGCAGCCTTGCTCCGAATTTCAATTCCACGCAACTGGAAAGTATGATTCTCGGAGGTGATCCATCCCTGATTCTTCCTTCTGCACCTAAACCTGATTATGCCGTAAGCCCGGATGGCATTGTAACCATCCCTGGAAATGTTTCTACGACCCTTGATACCTTCCAGCTTAAGGTCCAGTCTTTCAATCTTGGAAAAGCAATTAAGGATACGGTACTTGTCAAAGTCGAACATATCAATCCAAAATCCGTAACCACAACCGTGGCTACCTATACCATTTATAACCTTCATAATAGTGATACCACCATCATCAAAGTGCCTATTGATAAGGTCAATGATATTGGTCTGAATAAATTAAGAGTTACGATCGACGCAGCGAACCGCTATGATGAGGTCAGTGAATTGAACAATGTTGCGAGCATCGACTTGTTTATCTTTTCCGATGTTCTCGTTCCTATTTATCCTAAGGAATTCGCTATCGTAAATAACAATGCCCTAATTCTGAAAGCCTCTACCCTCAATCCCTTCCGGCCCATGGGCAAATACCGGATCCAATTGGATACGACAGAACTTTTCAATAGTAGCAATTTTCTGCAAACCAGCATTACCAGCCCGGGAGGTGTGATAAAATGGACGCCCGGAATAACCTTGAAGGATAGCATGGTGTATTACTGGAGAGCAGCCTTTGATAGCGTTATCAATGGCGACTATCTGTGGACAAACAGTTCCTTCATTTATCTTCAGAAAGGGACACCTGGATGGAACCAAAGCCATTATTTCCAATTCGAGAAGGATAATTCCGCCAGTATGGTTTTGAATGGGGATCGACGCTTCCGGTTTAACCAGATCGATCATCAGCTTCAGATCGATAATACCATTTTGGGTGGCTCGGGAAATTATAATGCCGATGGGGTTTATGTAAGGACTTACTATGATAATATCCGGATTGAACAATCTTCTTATAATGGGGTCTATCATGCATTGTTCGTGACCGTTATAGATTCAGCTTCGGGCCGGATCTGGATCAATAGTGGGAATACTCCGGGGGCGCCGCCACCAGGAAGCACCCGTAATGGGCTATACTCAAGGATGTTTGATATGGACTACTTGTCAGGACGGAATTATGCCGCCCATTTCATTGATTCCATACCAGATGGCAACTATATTCTCATCCGCAATGTAATATGGGATAGTAGTGCGCAATTATCTATTCCCGGACCTAAATATGTGAATGTTTGGAAGTCTGATTCCGTTTCCGTTGGGAGTCTTAGCAAGACCTTGTATGGTGTCTTAAAAAACAATGGGTTCGGAGTAATTGATTCCTTTTATCGGGAACGGGTATTCATCATGATGCGGCGTAAAAATGATCCAGGTTACCCCATCTACCAGTCCATAACGGATTCTTTATCGGACCATATCGGGTTTGTTTGGACCATTAAGGGCAGGGACATTGCTGGTTCCTGGAATAGCACGGTTATAGGCCCGGCAAAGGACTGGCAATCGCTCAAATGGAAGACGAGTCCCTATGATACCATTCCAAGGAATGACACGACTTCCTTAAGCGTGATTGGAATTAATGCCAGTGGGCTGGAGACCATTATATATCCGAAGGTTATTGGTGATACCAGTCTTACCGGAATTTCAGCCACACAGTATCCAAAGATCCGCCTGGTCTGGAATAGCAAGGATTCGGTAAATACTACGAGTACTCAATTAAATTTCTGGAGGGTGTTATACACGCCATTGCCGGAAGCGGCTCTGAATCCGGCGGCATATTTTGTTTTTACGGATTCGGTCAGTCAGGGGCAACAGCAGAATTTCGCAGTCGCCATCGAAAACCTGACGGAATACCCTATGGATAGCATGCTGGTCCGATACAAGGTGATCGGATCGGATGGAGTCAGTCATCAGCTAAATGATACACGCTACCGGAAGCTTCCAGGGCTCGATACCCTTCATGCCACCTTATCCTTTAACCCGAACCCATATCCAGGCAAAAACCTGTTGTTCATTGAAGCCAATCCAGCCAATGATCAGCCGGAGGAATACCATCCGAATAACCTGGGGTATCTGCCTTTTACCGTTTCTGTAGATACCTATAACCCGCTACTGGATGTAACGTTCGACGGCACGCACATCCTGAACGGTGACATTGTTTCTGCCAAGCCATTTATCAAGATCCGGCTTAAAGATGAAAACCAGTTTTTAAAGCTGGACGATACCGGTCTCATGAAGGTAAGTCTCCGGTATCCGGGACAGATCAACCCGGTGTCTATTCCTTTTGATGGGAACATTTGCCGGTTTATACCTGCAGTTTCCGGGGGTAAAGCCAATGAAGCCAGTGTGGAGTTCCGGCCGATACTCAGTCAGGACGGGATTTACCAATTAAGTGTGAGTGGAGCGGATAAAAGCGGTAATGGGGCTGGTGCCAGCAACGGATCAGGGGATAAATCCACGTATTTCATCGAATTCGAGGTGGATAATACTCCTGCCATTACGCATGTCCTGAACTATCCGAATCCGTTTTCAACAGCAACCGCCTTTGTTTTCACACTGACCGGTTCACAAATCCCATCCCAACTTAAGATCCAGGTGCTGACGGTTACCGGAAAGGTCGTCCGTGAAATTACCCGCGATGAATTGGGACCTTTGCGCATAGGGCGGAATGTCACCCAATACCAATGGGATGGCCGCGATCAATTCGGTCAACTACTGGGTAATGGGGTCTATCTGTACCGTGTTGTGACCTCGCTGAATGGCACGGATCTGGAATTAAGAGGGGATTCTGAGACTTCTACCAACAATGGTTTTGGAATCGATAAGTACTTTAAGAATAATTATGGCAAGATGTATATTATGCGGTAGCAAATGGGTTGCAATGCCCATGTTATGCAATATTATCTGAATTTTGACGCCGTTCATTTCCTGATGAACGGCGTTTTTTTGGATCAAAGTCATAGAATTGTGGGAATAGGTTTTGTTTTTCAGAAAAGCGCCTTACCTTTCGGGGAAGTATTTTTAACTCACGGTTAATGAAAAGACTGATTTACTCGCTACTCCTTATTTCCATTCTTCCTTTCGGCGCCGGAGCGCAGATGCATCATGAGATCGGTCTGATGGGAGGTGCCGCCAATTACTATGGTGACCTGCAGACAGAAACGATCCCATCGTATGGATTTAAACCGATGGGAGGGATCAATTATAAATTCTTCTTTTCTCCGCATGTAGGCATTCGATTAGGTGCGTCTTTCGCCCAATTAACGGCTGCTGACAGTCTCTCGAATATTGCTGCAAACAGAGCCCGGAATCTGAGTTTTGCAACCAATATTTTTGAGTTCCACGGCGGTCTTGAAATTAATCTCCTGCCGATTGATGTAGACCGTATGAAGGTCACACCTTATGTTTTCGGTGGCCTGGCCTTGTTCTATTTCAATCCTTACACCACAGCTCAAAATGGTGATAAAGTATTCTTACGCCCCCTTGGTACAGAGGGACAGGGAATTCCGAATTACCCGGACCGCAAAGAATATAAACTGGTTAATGTTTCCTTCCCATTTGGCGGTGGTCTGAAATTCCTGATTGGCAAAAAATTAATGGTAACTACCGAGGTCGGTTTGCGTTATTGTGCTACTGATTACCTCGATGATGTAAGCCAGTCTTATGTCAACATGGACACTTTACAGGCTTTCCGCGGAACACAAGCTGTTCAACTTTCTTATCGGGGTAACCAGGTAACAAATTGGGATGGTAATTATCCGGACTACAAGTATCAGCGCGGCGATCCAAAACATAATGACTGGTATTATTTCTGTGGTTTGAATGTGGCTGTTTATCTGAGCACCCTCGGTAATTTCAAATCGTATCTGCAAACAAAATGCCCGGCCTTCTTCCCTTCCAAAGCTAAAGGCTATTATCGTTAATTAATTCGAACAAATTATATCAAAAAGGGCTGCCCGTATGGGCGGCCCTTTTGTTTGGAATGAATCGGATTCCCGCCCTTCGATAACCCTATTTTAGCGTATTAATAGGCTCTCTTAACCTTGATTTCTGTCATTTATGGAGTCGTCCAACAAAATGTTGGTTTTGCCTTAAAGCAATAGATAGCTCTAAACAATCATGAATATCCATTGAATGACTTGTCAATGTCGTTTGCCTCGCTGCGTCAGAGCTCCATCGCTCAACGCAGGCATACTTAAAAGTGATCATTTGGACGCAAGCTCAAACCTGAATAAACTTAATAGTAAGCAGGGTGCAGCGAAGTTTTAGAGTATCTGGACTGGCATAGGATTACACGTACTGCCATGCCTTCCCTGCGTATTGGTTACATATTTGATGTACGTAGGTACCCTTGTTTCCACTGACACCATACGCTTAAGGTACCCATTAAAACATTCAGGCAATAGTTTTGTGCGTTCTTGATGTAGTCGGGAGGAATAAGCTAATACCTATAATAGCTTATCCAATTTTGGGCAGACGACTTACGGCTTTATGCCTGGGGCAAGTCACCAAATGATCATTGATCATCCCTGAAGCCTGCATAAATGCATAACAAATAGTGGAACCGACAAACTTGAAGCCCAGCTTGATCAAAGCCTTGCTCATAGCATCACTTTCCGGGCTTTTGGCCGGGATCTGTCCGCTATGGCTCCATTGGTTCTTTATGGTCTTATGATCGGTAAACTGCCAGATAAATGCGTCGAAACTCCCATATTCTTTTTGCAGATTCAGGAAATTCCGGGCATTGGTTATGCTGGAGCGAATCTTCAGCTGATTTCGGATTATGCCGGCATCCTGCATCAGGGCTTCAACATGAGATTCGTCAAAAGCGGCAATGGACGCTGCATTAAATCCTGCGAAAGCCTTCCGGAAATGCGCGCGTTTATGAAGGATGGTTTTCCAACTGAGCCCCGCCTGAAAAGCATCGAGTACCAGGAATTCGAACAACTTTTGATCATCATGAAGGGGAACACCCCATTCCGTGTCATGATAATGGATCATTAATGCATCAGAGCCTGGCCAGGTACACATGGATTATACGATTTAAGGATGAATGGTAATGACTTCTTGCCTTACAATTTCAAAGCTAATAGGTCTTAAGATTCAGATGTTGTCAGAAGGTGTAAAATGCATTCCTCCAGGCTTAAGCTTTGCTGCGCGCCTGATTCCATGTTCTTAAGGCTCAATTGCTTTGAACTTCGCTCCTGCTCCCCACAAATGATCACATATGGGATGGCCCTTCGGTTCGCATACTTCAATTGCTTATCCAATTTTGCCGAATCCGGGTACAATTCTGCTTTTATACCCGCATTTCTTAATTGCTGCAGAATGCTGATTTCATAGTCCTCCCCATCAGGACCTGAGTTCAGGATGAGTACGGTCGCACCAGAACTCAATGCGGCCGGAAACAAACCCAGTTCTTCCATAACGAGGTAAATACGATCGATACCGAAAGAAATACCCACCCCGGAAATTCCTTTTAGTCCAAACAAGCCGGTCAGGTCATCATATCGTCCGCCGCCTCCTATAGAGCCCATATTGACGGCAGCGGTAGTCACCTCCATAATGATCCCCGTATAATAATTCAAGCCCCGTGCCAGGCTGATATCGATTCGAACGTCCGACTGCCAGGCCGGATCTTGCAGGCGGGCATGCAGACTCAGGGTATTGCGGAGCTCAGCAATTCCCTGTTGACCCAGTTCAGAGCCTCCGAGTTGCTGCTCCAGTTCCAGAAGTTGTTCCTCATTGGTTCCCTGGATCGTAATAAGCTTCTTAATAATTGCAATCCCGGATTCTGGGATATTTTTCCGGATTAGTTCGGCGCGAACGCCCTCCCATCCGACCTTATCGAGTTTATCAAGTGCAATGGTAATATCCATCATTTGGTCCGCAGCCCCACAAACGATTGCGAGGGCAGCCAGCAATTTTCGGCTATTGATCTTGACGCTGACTTGTGGGATACCGAGGGTATCAAATGCGTTTCGATAGATCGCCAGTAATTCCGCCTCATTGAGTAAGGAATTGCTGCCAACAACGTCACAATCACATTGCCAGAATTCGCGGTAGCGCCCTCTTTGGGGCCTATCAGCACGCCAAACCGGTTGCATCTGGTACCGTCGGAAGGGAAAGGCGATATCCTGTTGATGCATTACGACATAACGGGCAAAAGGAATGGTGAGATCATAACGGAGCGCCCGTTCTGTAACAAGTGGTGAGCTAAATGGTTTGGCACTCATGGTCGTCCAGGCTTCCTGGAGCTTTTCCATCGCAGCATCTTTCTTCTCATGCAGCCCATTATTAAGGACCTTAAAGATCAGTCGATCGCCTTCTTCGCCATACTTACCCATGAGGGTTTCCAGTTGTTCCATGGCAGGTGTTTCCAATGGCTGGAATCCATAGCATTCAAATATCTTGCGAAGGATATCGAGTATGTATTGGCGGCGACGAACCTCAACAGGGGAAAAGTCTCGGGTACCCTGGGGTATGGAAGGTTTCATGTAGCGGGAGCAGTATTGGGATAAGCGTTAGGTAGGCTCAGCGGATTAAAACCTCGGGGAGCGCATTTTAGTTCTTTAATAGTAGTTTATACAAATTTCCGGGACTTCAGTGGGAAAGCTGGGTTTGCGCTTGGGTAGTCACGGGGTTTAGCGAATGGAGGATAGCATCACAGCCTATACTGATTTGTTCAAAGACCTCAGCATAGGCATCCGATTGGAGATAGTAGGGATCGGGTACTGATTCATGCGCACCGGGATGCAGGGTATCGAGGAACAGGCTTAAATGATTATAATTTGCCTGTCGTCCGCAGATATCATAGATGTCTTCGAGGACATCTGTTGCTAAGGCATAAATATGATCATAGTGATCCAGGACAGCAGGCTGGAATTTACGGGCTCTTTGTGAAGAAATATCAATTCCATTTTCCCTGCAGATCCTGATTGAATCCGGGTGTGGGGGTTCGCCAATATGATAGGATTGGGTACCCGCACTTTCGATGAGCCAATTTAAGCCGGCCTGGGCACACTTGTTTTTCATCACACCTTCCGCAATAGGCGAACGGCAGATATTTCCAAGGCAGACCATTAGGATACGCATCCTACAAATTTAATCATGCAATTGCTTGAAAAATCAATTCCTATTTTTAACCAATGATCGCAGGTAATTGTCGTTTACTAACTATTGCTCCATATCAAATTCTTCCACCCAAGTCAGGAGGCCAGATGAGCATTGTAACAATGGCAGATTCTCTTGGAAGGTATTGCAACAATCAGGTAATTAGTACAATGAATAATGCTTCCTCTGAAAATTATTCCTTTACCCTTCACCCTATTTTCCCGGATAAGTTCTTTCGATATATTCCCTTTTTTGGCCTTCAAAAAGTCTATGATCAGGCAAAAAAATATAATAGCACACATCTATTCTGCGAACATCCCTATATGATGCCCTTATGTGTTCGACTGTCCAAAATCTTAGGTATTCCCTGGATTTTGAGAAGTCAGAATATTGAAGCGGAACGATTCAAAAATCTGGGAAAAATTTGGTGGCCCATTTTCAGGTATTTTGAACGATATGCCATGCGACATGCGGATGCCGTATTATTTATTACCCCGGAGGATCAGGACTATGCCATCCATAATTACCAATTATCAGCATCCAAGTGTCATTTTATACCCTATGGCACGCACAGATTTAGTGTTCCTACCGGACAACTGGAATGTAAATCAAAAATTGGGGCGAGTCTGGGTCTAGATACCTCCATTCCATGGCTCTATTTCCTTGGAGCCCAGGATTATCGTCCAAACATTGAAGGGGTTGAGCATATTTTGAACGAAATCTATCCAAGACTTTCAAAGCTTGGATTCCGATGCGAAATTATTATCGCTGGGAAAGGATTGCCCCTCTCCCTTCAATCACGAATAAAGAACTCCGGCAATCATATCCGGTATATAGGTTTCGTTGACGACCTGGATACATTTATTACTGCATGTGACCTAATGTTAAATACGCTTACCTCTGGAGGAGGCATAAAGACTAAAGCCATTGAGGCATTAGCTTATAATAAAGTAGTTGTCAGTACTACGAATGCTGCTGCAGGCCTTAATCCTGAAGTATGCGGTCAAAATCTGATCATAACGCCGGATTTCGATTGGGAGGAATTTGTAACTGCAATTCTTTCATTCCATAACATACAACCTGATATTCCCGCTACGTTCTACCAACAATACAATCTGGATGCCATTGCACAGCGGCTCATTAATACAATCATCGGAATTAAAAAGAACGAGTCAAAAAATTTAGGTTAATTGGCACTGCTCATTTAGGCATTATGTTGACCCATCGAATATTCTTAAAATTATTGCCCTCCTTCTTTAGTTCGATGAAACAAGGAAAAGGAGGGCAATTTCTGGACTAAGAAGTACGCTTATAGATTGCTTAATTTCTGCGTAATGGTTTTACCATTATGTAGCATTTTTAGAATCAACATTCCTTTAGGAAAGCTGTTCAGATCGATGCTTTCAGAGAGGCTATTTAAATTTCTATCAATAAGAATTTGCCCTTCCATATTGTAAATAATGGTGTGACCAATTGTGGAACCATCTGTAGTGTTGATTTGCAATACACCGTTATTAACTAAGGAATTGATTGGATGATTGTTCTCAATAGCTTCATTAACGTTTAAAGATTTTCCATTAAAAAGGTAATAGTAAATCCGATAAATTTCCTGACCACTCAGAACCCTGTTAAAGATTACCGCCTCATCCATGGCACCCGTAAACCAATATGGATAACTAGGGTTTAAATGTTTACCAATTGCCAGATCCTGGGTATTGGTCCCAATGGCAGATCCTCCTGTCGCCGAAAATTGTGGTGTAATGGATGACAACATATTGGTGGAATCCATTATTACCTGATAGGAAATCAAAGTACTTCCATCATAACTAGAGGCCATAAAGTACCATTTCCCGGTTTGAATGGGTGTGGTTGCAGGTGTGATCGGTTGTGAAGGTCCGAAATAATCAGATCGCATATAATGTGCTGGGTCATAACTCAAGCAGTCATTATCATAAATTTGATCTGAAATTCCTAAGGCATAGACCCCATTTACGAATCCCGGATATCCTTTTGACATTAAATGAGTTGCCTGGCATTTTCCACTATAAAACGAATCGAAGCGTGCCAAACCAATCATAGTAATTTGCTGCGGATTCAAATTTGATGAATTGGGAACTAGTGCAAAACTGGTTGAACCATTAAAATACATCGCTGAATTGGGCGAGCCTCTCCAGCCTGGTACCTGGGTCATATTTGTCATGGTCCCATTATTACTATTACCACTCACATCGGTCAATACAGTTCCTGTACCTCCGGTGAACGAATAACGGGCAATACATCCAGAGATATTTCCTGGATATAGGGTTTGAGAAAATGAATGGGAGCTTAATGCCACTAATAAAACGGCGAATAAGGTTTTAAAAGATTTCATGGGTGGGTAATTGGGTTCGGTTAGTAAAAGATTTATACGGCAAAAAAATCGGATACCACCTCTCAGAATTTGGCGATCTTCTTACTTAGGGAAGAATTTTTATTCTGTATATGAACAATATAAATTCCTGCAGCATTATCGCCCATATCAACAAGCGTAGTAGGGTCAGAACTATTCATTTCCATTAGCTTCTGTCCGGACATATCGCAGATCCATATTTTCAAAGGACTCGATTGATTAGTATTAATAATTGTCAGTTTAGAACCGGTATAATTAACCTTTACCTCATCCGCAACAGTAGTCTCCTTTACCCCAACACCGTTACCCCACAAATAATCATAGACCGCTTTAACCTCGGTATTGGATAAGGCCCGATTAAAGATTGCCAAATCTCCGAAATCGGCATTCAGCCAGTAGGGATACGTGGTATAGCCCGTGCCTCCTATGAATAGACTATCCGTGTTAACCCCCAAAGTCACGCCCATGGTTACTGTTGCAATAGGTGATATTGTTGTCAATTTATTATTCGTATCCATCAGGGTTTGGTATAGTTTGAAGGTGGTACCATCATAGGTACCCGTGATGAAATACCAATTGCCCGTGGTCAAATAATTACCTGCTGGAACATTGGGGGCACTAAAACTGGAACTGATAAAAGCTGCCTGCTCATTATTCGGTGAAAAGGTGCTGCAGTTATTATCATAAGTTCCATCCCCTACTCCTAGTCCCCAGGAACCGGGCGTCCAATAATTTACAGTTCTGTTGACCAGGGCATTATCCTGGCACAGCCCCGAATAGAACCCATCAAATTTTATCAATGCGCAGATCGTCAGCTGACTTAGATCGAATTGAGTGCTGGGAGTGGCTCTGGCGACTGAATTCGTACCATTGAAATGCATCGCCCGACCCACCCTGTTTCTGAAACCAAGGCTCGGTGTAATGTTATATCCGTAAGCAGGATGGTTGTTGCTACTAACATCGGCAATCACATTGGTAGCCCCTGTAAAATCGTAATGGGCAATACAGCCGCTAACCCCTGCTGGATAGGTTGTCTGGGCTATTGAACTTAAGGAATACAGGCAAAAGGCAAATAGGAAAAATTTTTTCATTTGGGTAAATGGTGGAATGGTTAAAGGGGAGGCAATTTTAAAAACAGTCAAATGTAATTACTATGCCTTTTAAAAAATAATGGCAATTGAAATTTATTTGTACATTAAAAAAGCCGCTACCTCAATGGTAACGGCTTTAATCTTAATTAAATTAGATCGACTAGCTCTTAACGGGCTCAGTGCCTTTTTTGCAGCAAGCTTTCTTTTCGCCGGCCTTTGCTTCCTTCTTGCAATCGCCTTTTTTGCCTTTGCAGCAATGCTTATCGCCCTTGCAATCATGCGCAAAAGTAGAACCTGCAATCATCAGACCGGCAATAAGAAGTGTTAGCTTTTTCATGGAAATGTTTTTTATTTTTTTGGAATGAATACCAAAGCTATGATAAATGGGCGATTACAGAAACACCCCCTTTTACCTTATCGCCAATCTTAACATCCACTTGGGTGCCAATTGGTAGGTAAATATCTACCCTCGATCCAAATCGGATAAACCCAAATTCTTCGTTTTGTTTCAGTTCCTGGCCCTCTTTGATATAATAACAAATGCGTCGTGCCATAGCTCCTGCAACCTGCCTCAATAATACCGGTACCTGCCGGTTCTCTATTACTAAACTGGTTCGTTCATTATCCGTACTACTCTTGGGATGCCAGGCCACCAGGTACTTGCCTGGATGGTATTTAAAATAACGGACGACCCCGTCCATTGGACTTCGATTCACATGCACATTCAGGGGACTCATGAAAATGGAAATCTGCAGTCTTTTATCTTTAAAATATTCCGGCTCCATGGTTTCTTCAATGACCACCACCTTTCCATCTGCCGGTGCTATAAGTAAGGAAGCCCCTTGTGATAAGGTTCGGGACGGTAGGCGGAAAAACCAAAGGATCCAAAACCAGATCAGAAAACAAATCACATTTAAGGGAATGCTTAGCCAGGGCCAGGAAGATAGAAATTTATAACTCAGAAAGCCAATCAGCGCCCAAAGCAGGCTTGCTAAAAGGATGTATCGGTAACCTTCGCGGTGAATACTCATAGTTGTCTTTTATAAAGCTGCTAAAAATAATGGATCCGGATTGTTCGTATTTTAAAACACCACTTTATGCAAGGGCTCCATAAATACATTGGCGTAGGCAAAAGCAAAAGGGGTGGCAATCAATAGGGAATCGAAGCGGTCTAAAGCTCCACCATGGCCGGGCATCATTTTACCACTATCCTTGAGGCTTGCCAATCGCTTTAATTTGCTTTCAAAGAGATCTCCTGCCGTTCCTGCAATGGAAGCGCAGAGCGCCAATACAGCCCAATCAATCAGACTGTATAAGCGACTGTAATAACCCCAGGTGATTGCCAGGATCATGGTCAGAATAGCACCACCTATGGTCCCTTCCCAGGTCTTTTTAGGAGAAATACTGGAAAAGGGTTTGCGACCGATGAAAGATCCAACCAGGTAGGCCATAGTATCATTCATCCAGATCATCAGGACCAGGGCCAGGGGCAGGATGAGACTCTGGTAACGCATACTAAGCAGCATGATGGCTGGCATACTAATGTATAGCAGGGAACTGATGGCAATTAATCCAGCTCGTAAAGCGGGCTTTTTCATCAGGGTGGTGCCCAGCATTAGCATGGTAGCAATTACCATGAATCCTGGAATAAACTTAGCCTGGGCCATTTCAGGATGGTCTCCCTGTCCCATAAAATAGTTAAGTAGGGAAGGCATCCAGATGAGCAGTTCGGTAAATATTATGACACAAGGCCGCAACCATTTTGGAAGAAATGCATCCGTATAGATCTTGCCCATCAGTCGGAAATACTCTTCCAGGCATAATCCTGCTATTACGGAGATCAGGACCATAAACGCCCATTCATTCCATAATAAACCTGTCATCATAATCGCGGCAAAGACGATTGCGCTGGCAAGTCGAATGAAAAAACTAGGCCAATGTAGTGCCATTATAGAATATTAAGCTTTAGAAATTAGTGGATTCGTCCAGCATTTGCTGGCTTTCCTCTTTTGAAAAATCATTCGACCAATTGCCAGGTAGCGGTGTCTGCTGACTGACCAAGAGGTAAAAAGAAGTGGCGAAAATAATCAAACCTATGAAAGGTAACCAGATAGGCAGATTTTCATTAACAGCAGTAGCAGAACCACTCTTTGATTTTTCCATCAGAAATATGGTTAGGATCTGGGTACCATTATACAGGAAATGCCCCCACATACTGCAAAGAATAGAGCCCGTCAGGAAATAGATGAGCGCAAGCACGCAACCTGCTATGAAAATGTAGACGAAACCATACGGATTGAAATGGATAAGAGCAAATATTAACGCGGTCCCAATCACCGGCAAGACCATGGTGCGCTGTGTATCCGGCTGAATCTGCTTTCCGTTTATTTCGAGTAAAGGCAGGCTACTTACGATCTTTCGATGAAAGAGCCGGAGCAAAACCCCGCGAAAAACCAACTCTTCACCAAAAGCTGGCAACAGGGCCAGTACGGCAAGTAAACTGATGAGATCGGGTCCCGAACTTAATTTCAGAAATGCATTGACCTGGCTACTGCCAGTCTGCTGCATATCATCGGCCCATTTTCCGAAATGGAGATGCTGTATGGTCCAGTTCTCACCGAATAGCAACAGGGGTATCAATCCAAGCATTATGCCGGTGACCAAAACCCAGTGAATGGCTTTGCCGGGTGCTCGCAAACCCAGGTATTCGCGGGCACCAGGATGGACAAATACGGCAAACAATAGCGCTGGAATCGCAAATCTTCCTGCATGAGATATGGCCACTGCGACCAGGGTGGCCCGTATTACCTGAAAACTGGAATGGCCGCTAAGACCGGCTATATCGGCAATTTTTACCCCCATTATCTTAGGAACCAGCACCAGCACCAGGTAGGTAGAAAATGACATGAAGATGAATACCATTAGCATGAACAGTATCAGTTGTAAAAACCAGGGGTAGTTGCGCCAATATCGGGTAAACATGCGTTGCGAAAGATGGATGGGACGCAAAGTTGCTCTATAAACTTTTAATAGCGTTAGCTTTCCTGCACATTTGCAAGATGAAAGCAATGATCCTGGCGGCTGGCTTAGGAACGCGCCTCGCTCCATTTACAGATAAGCACCCGAAAGCATTGGCTCAGATAGGTTCTATGAGCTTGCTGGAATATAATGTCCGATATCTCCAGAAGAGTGGCATTTATGATATCATCGTGAATGTTCATCATTTTGCGGATCAGGTTGAAGCTGCGGTTCAGCATTCAAATGGCTGGGGGAGCCGGATCACCATTTCAGATGAACGGGAAACCGTGCTCGAAACAGGAGGGGGATTGAAACATGCGGCCACCTATTTCAAGGGTGAAAACGATTTCCTGGTATTGAATGTGGATGTACTAACAGATCTGAAGCTCCCGGATTTGATCCGGTTTCATCAGGCGAAAAAGGCGATGGCCAGTTTAGCGGTCATGAAGCGGAGCACTTCCCGCTACCTGCTCTTTGATGGGAACATGCAATTACAAGGCTGGAAACAGACAGTAACTGGCGAATTGAAAGGTCAGGAGGGGGATCCATTTGCCTTTAGCGGCATACAGGTTATTTCATCCGAATTATTGCATTCCATTCAACGGAAAGGAAAATTTTCCCTGATCGATGTGTATCTGGATGCCATGAAAAGCATGACCATTATGGGTTTCGACCATAGTGGAGACCGGTTTCTGGATGTAGGAAAGCCTGAAAGTCTGAAATTGGCGGAAAGCCTTTTTCAGGAAAACAAATAAAGAAAGGATCAACGGATCATACGGAGCCGGCTGCGACTATTGTGATAGCGGGTCAGTTCATAGGTAAGCCGTTTCAGCAGAAAGTAGAAGACAATCCCATCATCCACCCAGCCGATAATGGGAATAAAGTCCGGGATGAGGTCGATAGGAGAGATAATGTAAAGCCCTCCAAGGACCAGAGCCAGGAGGGTCAGGAAGGAGGCCCGATATGTTCCCTTGAACATTTCCCGGAACATGTTATAAAGTTCTCTTCGGTGTTTCCACAACCCGGATAAGGTACCGAGTTGTTTCACTTTCTTCATCATCGGAATCTTTGCCACGTAATACGAATTTTAATTGCATCTCAATTTACAAACCCCGTGCCGATTTATTGGTGAAGAGTTGACTAATTGGGATTTGATGATGGGGGGAGCCAATTTGGTAATTTGGTAATTTGATGATTTGGTAATGAGGAACTCCTTCGTGCTTTGCACTATGGCGGCCAAGGGAGTCGATTTGAAGACGAGGGGATCAATTTGGTAATTTGATGATCACTGTTGTCCGGTTAAAATCGAAAACAGTCAATTTTCGCTCATAACGTCTTGATAGTCCGATGTGCCAAATGGCTTTTTGAAAAGTAAGCCCCCCAAGGTAAATAGGCTGTTTCTATGCTTTTACATTAACCCAACAGTAAAAGGTTGTTCTTAGACTCTGTCTAAGAACTGGTGGATTTGCCATTTTCACCAGCCATAGCTACCAGCGACGGCTGGCCCCCCGATGGCGGAGTAATTTATATGCATTTGAAGCAAAAACCCACTTGCAAATCCAGTCGTGACTAGACGGGGTCTAGCCACCCGCGCCCACCATAGCTTCTAGCGACGGTGGGAACCTTCTACTTTTTAGCTAATGTACCTGTTGTTTAAAGTACCTACCAATTGCAGGTACATCCGAAAAACAGCTTTATACTTTTCTCTTTCGACTTTCTACTAACAAAGAAGCTTTCCTTTTTAAACTGCCTCTTTTCCATTTTACACAAAATGTTTACCGGACAACAGTGATTTGGTGATTTGGTGATGGGACATCCTCCCTCTCTGCACCTGTGCTTCTCTGCGTGAAATTCCACGATCCCCCACCGCGTCACTGCGCCGCGCAAAGGGGCCTTAGAAATGAATTTCCCAGAACCATTTAAATCAGGACTTCAGATATGAATCCAAGGGTTTGCTTTAACCACAGTACTTGTCTCCCAGGCCTTGAGCGCCACGGTTAAAGCGTAACTGAAAGATATCCATCAACAAGTTGTTGTGGATGATGGTGTTGACCCAAGGTGTTGACCCAAGGTGTTGACCCTTACTTTTTCCCCGCCATTCGGCGGGACAAAGTCGCTGTGGACGGTCGTTGAAAAATGGTCGCTTTTGCACTTCATCTTTTCCCCTTTGTGTAACCGTTGCGGCCTTTGCGTGAACCAAATTCCCGGGGGAAAAGTCGAAGTGGACGGCCTAAAATAACAAAGCGCCGGAAAAATCCGACGCTTCATCAAGTGTGGTGAGACCGTTGGGACTCGAACCCAAGGCCCATACATTAAAAGTGTATTGCTCTACCAACTGAGCTACGATCTCATTCCCCGCTTTCGGCTTAGGGAGTGCGAAAATAGGCTTTACAAGCCTTTCTGCAAAATCATTTTTTATCCCATCCTCCTTGCTGGTCAATCATCCGGCTCCAAATAGATACCCGTTTATCCCAAATCCGCTCCCAGCATAGCTCCGCTAAAACTTCACCATGATCTTCACATTCAACAAACGGGAAGTCAGGCGGTTCGGAACTGCAAATCCCTTTCCGGTCGTCTGGTCCTGGATATAGGAATAGGACAAGGTATTCTGTATCCCCAACAAATTAAAAACCTCGAGGCTTGCCCAAATGGAATTCAGATTGGAAAAGAAGGAATACCGGGGACGCTCCTTGCGCGCACCATCCAATAGCAAAGCTGAAAAACCAATATCCACCCGCTTATAATCTGGTAAACGAAGGATCTGACCATCGCGATTGCCATCCGGTGTATAAAAAGGTAGTCCACTGGCATACATCAGGTTCAGGTTCACCTTGAAATTTTTATTGCGAGGCAAATAATCCTGCAGGTAAATGCCTACCATCAATCGCTGATCATTCGGACGGGGAACATAGCCAGGATAAACCGTAACACTATCGCCCCCCCCAACTCCTTTATAAACTACACTATCATTGGTAAGATTCTCCATACTTCTCATCAAACCAAGACTTACCCACGAAGTAGCATCCTTTACCAGATCGCCATATAATCGCAATTCGCCCCCATAGGTATATCCATTCGAATTATTCATCCCGGAATACCGGATCCGAACATCCTCATACACATAAGGCACCAGGTCCGTTAATTGCTTATAATAGAGTTCCGTAGTGATCTTTATTGGCCGGTCACCCCAATTGAATTTCTGTTCCGTTCCAGCAACAATATGCAGGCTCTTCTGACTTTGAAGGTCCGTATTGATCGTACCATCATAGGCACGCATTTCGCGGTAAAAAGGGGGTTGCACATAGAGACCAATGGCACCCTTGAACAGGATATCCCGCTTCCAGAGCGGCTTATACGTTGCCTGAAGGCGCGGACTAATATCCGTTTCGTGATTCAGATCACTGTATAATACCCGGACACCTGCCGAAAGATTAACATGATTAGAATCACTACCGATCCTGAAATTATCCTGCAAGAAGCCAGAATACCGGCTATAATTGAAATCAGCTTTGCTATCCAGGTAATTCATCATGGTGAGCAAATCCGGATTATAAGGTTGCGTGAACCCTGCCGAATCCCGCCGTTGCCATTGATGCAACTGATCATTAATACTTGTAACCGTAGCATCCAGTCCCCATAATATTGTATGCTTGCCCGCATCATAAGTGCCGCGATGGCTGAGCGTTCCAACATTTACCTGTAGGTAATTCCGGGCATAATTCTGTATGACCCCGGTGCCAATGGCATATTTTATTTGCCCGAAGTTTGCCTTCCCCAAATCCGTTTCCAGGGCTCCCAGCAGGTACTCCCCAGTGATGTCGTACGTTTCCTTTTCATTGGTCTGAAATCCGGATGCCAGGAACTTCAGCTTCAACCTGCTATTGGGTCGATTGGTAACTGAAATTCCCGCAAAACGGGTATCAAACTGATCGATCTCTCCGCCATTATAAAAGACTCTTAGCTGATATGCCTGGTCAATCACCCCAAAAGTGGTGACACTCTCTTCCGGGGTCATCGTAAAGCGATTTCGGGCATAATTCCCGATCACTTCCATTTCCCAGCGCGGATTAAACCGGTAATTAATCAATGCCTGAAAATCGGTAAAGCTTGGATTATAGACCCCTTTTGTGGGCTGGGCCTGCAGCAGATATTGATTGCTTTTCTGACGCAGTCCCACGAGATAACTCAGCTTCTGATTTTTAGAAGCGCCCTCCAGTGCCAGGCTTGCACCCAAAAGGGAGGCTGTTACCGTTCCGGCGAATTTTGTCGGATGCTTATAGGTCACATCCAGGACAGAGCTCATCTTATCCCCGTATTTCGCCTGAAAGCCTCCCAGGGAAAACGAAATATTACTGACCAGGTCAGAATTTGCAAAAGACAATCCTTCCTGTTGTCCGGAACGCACCAGGAATGGGCGATAGATTTCAAAATCGTTTACATACACCAGATTCTCATCATAATTTCCACCCCGGACTGTGTATTGGGAGGTCAATTCATTATTCGTTCCAACCAGACTTTTGATCGCTCCGGTTATTGGATCCGTGGTGAATGGACCGGTTTTTATTGCTTCCAGATCAATATAGGCACTGCCTGCTTCACTACCTTGTTGCCTGCCCCGAACTGTATATCCGCCAAGGTCCTTACTTCTTCCTCGTAGTACAACATCCACAACATGGGTTTCTCCGGGATTGAGTTTCAGAACCAATTTTTGGGGCTCACTGTTGACAGAGGAATAGGTCAGCGTAATTTTCTTACCAGCCGGCACCTGAAGTTGGTAATGCCCCTGAGGATCTGAATTTGCACCCACTGGCTCACCACTTAAAGTGATCGTGGCCAGCTCGATGCCTTTCCCATCAGCATCCCGAACCGTTCCTTTTACCGTAGCAGTTTGCGCCCGGATCAGTAAGGGGAAAAAAAGGAGAAGAAGTACATTAATTGTCAGACGCATGTATAGTCGTTATCGTCACTTAGGTCGTGAAGGTAAGATAGACCCTGATTGGGAATTATAAACAAGGATTATCGATAATAGCTACAAAAAACCACGGGAATTTTAATCCGAGGCCCGTTGCTACCACCTTAAACGCCATTTCGAACGCTTTATTTTCCTGCTTTGTTTAACTTATGAATAGTTGCTGCAGGATCTTCGGAAGAAAACACGGTATTGCCGGCTACCAGTACATCCGCGCCAGCAGCAATAATGGTTGGTGCATTTTCCAGGGTCACTCCCCCGTCTACCTCGATTAGCGCCTTGGATCCTGTAGCTGAGATCAATTGCTTGAGTTCAGCAATCTTTTTCAAGGATTGCATAATAAACGACTGACCACCAAATCCGGGATTGACACTCATAACGAGGACCAGGTCCAGATCAGTTATGATATCCTCCAGTAAATGGACGGGCGTATGGGGATTCAACGATACACCTGCCTTCATACCCAAGGCATGAATGGCCTGTATACTGCGATGCAAATGAGGGCTCACTTCGAGGTGAACGGTCAGGTAATCAGCACCGGCCTTGGCAAAAGCTTCAAAATACTTTTCCGGCTCTACAATCATCAGATGGACATCCAAGGGAAGCTTGCTGGCCTTTTTGGCTGCTGCAATAATCGGTAAGCCAAAAGAGATATTGGGGACGAATCGACCATCCATGACATCACAATGCAACCATCCCGCATCACTGTCGTTGATCATCTTTATATCACGTTCCAGGTGCAGAAAATTTGCTGAAAGCAGGGAAGGGGCTATAATGGCCATAAGTGATGGAGCGTTATTAGTTGTTGTGTGTAAAAACCGATACTTCGTTAATGATCAAATATTTTTTGCACTGAGCCAAAAGAAGAACCAAATTCATGCCGTCGATGCTGCTATTTTGAGTTGGAATTATTTGCCACTCACCCGCTTCAATCCATCAACAGCCGACTTATAATCCTTATCAAAAATAAGGGCCTGCTTGTAGTCTTCAGCAGCAGTTTTGGGATCTTTCAGAAGCTCACTGCATAATCCTCTGTTATAATAAGCTGCAGGATCCATCGGATGGATGTGGGTTACTAAATCAAATTGCCGCCGGGCCTTTTCCAGAGAATCCTCCTGAAGCAGAATGAAACCGGTAGCAAAATAGGCATCTCCATATTGCGCATCATGCATTATACAATTGCTGTATTCCCGTTTAGCCTGGGCAAAGTCCTTTTTCTGTTGGTAATACATCCCCCGCGCATATAATGGAAACACATCGGCAGTATCCAGTCGAAAAGCATTATTCAGGTATTGCAATCCCAATTCATTGCCCTGCGCGGAATAAATAAGCCCTAATTGAATGGCTGCTTCCCGGTAATCCGGCGCCACATTAATCACGGTCTGAAAAGAAGAAATGGCTTTACTGGTATCCTTGAGTTCTTTATAAACGACGCCTTTCAAAAAATAGCCTTCCGGATTGTATGCATCCTGACGCAGCACCGTATTAATTTCAGCGATGGCCGTAGGATAATCCTTCGTGAACAACATCATCTTGGCGACTTTTAGATGGGCTTTGATATCATTCGGATCATGGCGGAGAGCCCGTTGCAACCAGACCAATGCCGTGTTTACATCCTTATGTTCAAAGAGCAGGTCGCCTATAGTTGAAGCATAAACCGCTTTATTGGTATCCAGGTGCGCGGCCTTGTAGAAATCTTCCAGAGCCAGGGAATCCAATTTATGGTGGTGCAGTGCCAGTCCACGTTTAAACCAAAGCTCGGCACGGCTGGTATCTTTCAATATGGCTTCAGTCAGTGGCCGTATATCCGTGCTGAACAAGGCCGGATTGGAGCCGGCAGGATTGAGATGTTTACAGGCAATAATGCTGACCAGGACCGCCAGGATCAGGAACAATCGGGATGTATTCATGGGAACGGTCACAAATTTACTTCATTGCTGTCTTCAATATCATGGAGATCGGGCTCGTGTAACTCAACGGGCTTGGATTTTTTACGCAGACGCATATTTAATAGCTCCACGGCAAAGGAAAATGCCATAGCGAAATAAACATAATTCTTCAGATGCATGGCTTCCGCCTGTTCATTATCCCAGCCTTCGATCACCAGGACCAGTCCGACCATGACCAGAAAGGAAAGGGCCAGCATTTTCAGACTGGGGTGTTTATGAATGAAATCGGAGATGCCTCCAGAGAAAAAGAACATGATGATCATGGCGATGACGACCGCAGTTATCATGATCTCCAGATGTTGGGCAACCCCTGAGGCGGTAATGACACTATCGAGTGAAAAGACCATATCCACTAATACGATCTGGAAGATCGCCTTGCTGAACGCATTCCTCCCTGCCGGTTTTGCATTGGCCAATTCTTCTTCCCCTTCCAGTTTCTGATGGATCTCTCCGACCGTCTTGACCAGGAGGAACAAGCCACCAGCGATCATGATCAGCGAGGCCAGGTCGAATCCTTTATCAATAACGGGAACCGTAAAAAGAATTTTCCCTTTTTGTTTCAGGAGCCAGCCTAAGGCAAAAAGCAGGATCGAGCGGGTGATGATACCAAATATGACCCACAGTAATCGGGCCCGTTTCCGTTGTGAACGGGGCATCCTCCCCATGATGATCGAAACGAAAATCACATTATCGATACCCAGAATGATTTCAAGGCTTGCCAGGGTCAGCAGGCTGATAAGTGATGCCCCTGTAAATAATTCCGGATTCATGATGCGCTCGAATAGGAGTTTATAAGCCCCTGGCAAATAGCATGTGCAATCCCAGGCCCTTCGTAAATAAAGCCGGTATAGACCTGAACAAGTGATGCACCGGCTTCCAGTTTCTCCAGGGCATCAGCAGCTGTAAAGATCCCTCCCACCGCAATCATCGGAATTGTTCCCTGGCTGTGCTGATGAATATACCGGACCACTTCCGTTGCCCGTTCCCGCAGGGGTTTGCCACTTAATCCACCGGCACCAATCGCGGCAATAGCGCTTTCCGGGGTATTCAGGCCTTCACGAATGATCGTGGTATTGGTTGCAACGATTCCGTCCAGGGAGGTTTCGCGAACGATCTCTATAATATCATCCAATTGTTCATTACTGAGATCTGGTGCGATCTTCAGAAGAATTGGCTTGGGATTTGGGTATTCTTTATTGAGTGATTTTAGCTGTAGAAGCAAGGCTTTCAGCGGTTCTTTGTCCTGCAGGGCGCGCAAGCCCGGCGTATTTGGAGAGGAGACATTCACTACGAAATAGTCTACCACTTCGTGCAAGGCATGAAAGGCGGCAATGTAATCGGAGGCGGCCTCTTCATTTGGGGTATCCTTATTCTTGCCAATATTTCCACCAATGATGATTTGTTCCTTCCGGTTCTTCAGGCGCAGAGCTGCATTAGCAGCTCCACCATTGTTAAAACCCATACGGTTGATGAGTGCTGCGTCTGCGGGCAATCGGAAAAGTCGTGGGGCTGGATTTCCAGGTTGGGCTTTTGGAGTAAGGGTTCCTATTTCAACAAAACCGAAACCCAGGCAGGCGAGTTCATCAACCCAACGGGCGTCTTTATCGAATCCCGCACCTAAACCAACGGGATTTGGAAATTGAATACCAAATACTTCTCGCTGTAAACGGGTATCCTGCAGGCAGAAGTGTTTTTTCAGGATCACTCTTAGGGGAAGGATCTTATATGCCCAAACCAAGGCCTTCATGGCCCGGTAATGGATGGCTTCGGGAGCCTGCAGGAAAAGTAGCCTGCGAAATGCCTTGTACATGGCCGTCAAAGATACAATGGTGGCTTTTAACCAATTTTTACCGCATGGACGTCAACAATAAGTCCGGCCACGCCTAATTTTAACGCCTTCATGCGCCTACTACTCATTATTTTCCTGATGATCGGAACCTCGATCTGCCTGAATGCCCAGGTATTATCCGGGATTCTGCTCAATGCTGAGGGGGCATTGCCGGAAGTCCTGGTCCAGAATATTCATACAGGTCAGGAAGTTATGTCGGATGCCAGTGGAAAGTTTTCCATAAATGGTACTGCCGGACAGCTATTGGAGTTTCATAAAATGGGCTATCAAACGGCCCGTGTCCGGATTGGAGCAGGCAATCCCCCTTTCTACCGGATCATGCTGGAACCGGGGGTTCAGGAATTGGATGAGGTTGAGGTACGCAATCATTACCAGGATTTCAAGCATGATAGCCTGCGCTACCATGATCTGTTCAAGAAAGAACTGGAATTCCCGAAAATGAGCACGTTACAGGCTATTCAGAGTCCATTCTCGGCGATGAGTAAAAAGAATCGCCAGATCTGGGCGTTTCAAAAGGAATATGCCTGGTTTGAGGAGCAGAAGTATGTAGACTATAATTTCAATGAAAAGATCGTCTCCAATCTAACGGGTTTAAAGGGAGACAGCGCCCAATCCTATATCCGCCGTTATCGTCCGAGTTATGAGATGATCCGGGGGATGAAGGAATATGAGCTGTACAGCTATATCAAGCATACCGTGGATATCTGGAGAAAACGCAATCAATTTGGCTCGGATCGTAGTCGGGGTGGTGGTCGTTAGGCCGTGGGTTGGTGTCCTCACTGCCTTCACTGTAGCGCCAAATACCACCGCCCGCATTTAGGAGGAATCAGTGCCTTCCCATGACAGCGACCGTCCACAGCGACTTGCTTATGCCCGCCATAGCCCTTTGGCGACGGAGGGTCCATTCAGGAGGAATCTGCTTGCAACCAGGCAAGCTATAGAGATCCTGTACGCCCATTTAGCCCAAACGGATTCCCTGAAGGAAATGAAAGTTTGGGTCAACACCTTGGGAAATTAGATTCTTATTTTTACCCTCAGCAAACACCGAAGTCCAAAAACCCATGAAATCTATAATACCCATAATTGCCATGGTCTGTATGGCAGTCATTGCTTCCGCTCAATGCTGGAAAAGCTGCAGCTCAGGAGATCAGCATAGCATCGCTATCAAAACAAATGGCACACTCTGGGGATGGGGAGACAATATCCGAGGCGAATTGGGAGATGGAACTTATCTGAACCGGAAAAAACCTGTGCAAATTGGAAAGGACACTACATGGGCTGCAACCAGTTGCGGGGAATTCTTCACAGTAGCACTCAAATCAAATGGAAGCATCTGGATCTGGGGGGTGAATACCTATGGACAACTGGGGAATGGTACCAGTGGCACCTCTAGCGCTACCCCAACCCAAATTGGAACAGCGACCAACTGGAAAAGTGTCAGCGCCGGAAGGTATCATATACTCGCTCTGAAAACTGACGGAACCTTATGGGCATGGGGCGATAATGGTGACTGGCAATGCGGAAACGGTAACAATGCGGGCCTCAATATTCCCACAATTATTAGCTCCGCCACGGACTGGCAATCGATTTCTGCAGGCACTTACCATAGTACCGCCATTAAAACAGACGGAAGCTTATGGACCTGGGGATATAATGCCTACGGCCAGTTAGGCAGCGGAATAACTTCGACCATCATTGTTCCAACTCAGATGGGAACGCTCAAAACCTGGCAATGCGTAAGCGCAGGTCATTATCAGACATTGGCCATTCAAAAGAATGGAACACTATGGGCATGGGGAAATAATTCCGATGGCGAATTGGGTACCGGTTCCAATGTCAATCAACTGAGTCCTGTTCAGGTAGGTACGGACAATGATTGGCAAATGATAAACGGTGGAGGCTATTTTTCGATTGGTTTAAAGCAGGATGGAACAATTTGGGCCTGGGGCAATAACATTTCCGGACAACTGGGGCTTGGCACTACTACGACCATAAATGCACCCACAAAGATTGGTACCTCTGGTAATTGGCAGACTTATGATGCCGGTGCTGCACATACATTGGCAATCCAAAATGATGGAAGTTTATGGGCCTGGGGCTATAATATTTCCTATGAACTGGGCGATGGAACAACCAATAATAGTTTATCCCCACAGAACATCCCCTGTTCAAATGCTGGAGTAAATAATGGTCCCACTGAAAACAATCCCTTGATTTCAGTGTATCCAAATCCATCAAGTGAAATGCTTTTCATTCGTAACAAGAGTTCCGGAAACATACAGGTAGTGAATGTTCTTGATATTTCAGGAAGAAACCTGATCACTCAAATAGGCAATGTCAGAAACATCGATATCAGTAAACTGCAAGTCGGGATTTATTTTCTGGAAATTTCAGCCGGAGCAAAGAGCACTTATTATCAATTCCAGAAGATCTAGCCTGAAGTAATCAGCAATCACTGTTGTCCGGTTAAAATCGAAAACAGTCAATTTTCGCTCATAACGTCTTGATAGTCAAATGTGCCAAATGGCTTTTTGAAAAGTAAGCCCCCCAAGGTAAATAGGCTGTTTCTATGCTCTTACATTAACCCAACAGTAAAAAGTTGTTCTTAGACCCCGTCTAAGAACGGCTGGATTTGCCATTTTCACCAGCCTTAGCTGCAAGCGACGGCTGGCCCCCCGATGGCGGAGTAATTTATATGCATTTGAAGCAAAAACCCACTTGGAAATCCAGTCGTGACTAGACGGGGTCTAGCCACCCGCGCCCACCATAGCTTCTAGCGACGGTGGGAACCTTCTACTTTTTATCTAATGTACCTGTTGTTTAAAGTGCCTACCAATTGCAGGTACTTCCGAAAAACAGCTTTATACTTTTGTCTTTCGACTTTCTA
>Ga0265327_10001299_pt1 | contig 32719 bp, 29 predicted proteins | sample 41621metaG_FD_202089 | JGI IMG/M metagenome (GOLD analysis project Ga0265327, IMG submission 202089) | Rhizosphere microbial communities from Carex aquatilis grown in University of Washington, Seatle, WA, United States - 4-16-21 metaG | ecosystem: Host-associated > Plants > Roots > Rhizosphere...
CTGCGTCACCTCCTGCAAAAAATTCTTTTGGCGCAATTGCACTGCTGAAAGGTTAACTGCAATGGGTATCGGAGCGAGGCCAGCTTCTTGCCATGCCCTGTTTTGTTGACAGGCCTCTTTTAAAGCCCAGTTACCAATGCTTCTTATCAACCCAGTATTTTCAGCAATCGAGATAAACCGTTCTGGGCTGACCATACCCCATTCTGGATGCTGCCAGCGTAGCAATGCCTCGGCACCGATAATCTTTCTGCTAGCCATATCTACTTTAGGCTGGTAGTACAGCATGAACTGGTCATGTTCGATAGCACGTCGCAGATGATTGTCCAGCTCGGCTAACTGGCTGACACGCTCATTCATTGCACGAGTGAAAAACTGATAATTGTTTCGCCCCAAGGCCTTGGCATGATACATCGCAGCATCGGCACTCTTGGTCAGGGTCTCCGCCGTATCACCATCATCAGGATAGACTGCGATGCCTATACTGACGGTGATGCGGATTTCCTGTATGCCTATGCTGTAAGGGGTCGAGGCAGCAGTCAACAGCTTTTCGGCAACCTCTGCGGGAGCAAAATGGTCTGTCATCTCGGGCAAGAGGATCATGAACTCATCACCCCCCTGCCGACTAATCGTGTCGCTATTGCGCAAACAACCTTCCAGTCGCTTGGCGACCATTTTTAGCAATTGGTCACCCACTTCATGGCCGAGGCTATCGTTGATATTCTTGAAGTTATCCAGATCGAGAAACATCACGGCCACATGCTCGCCATCGCGTCTGGCCATGGTGAGTGCCTGTGCCAGGCGGTCATTCAGCAGCAAGCGATTGGGCAGATCTGTCAGAAAATCATGTTCAGCCAGATAGGCCATTTTGGAGTTCATTTTTCTGGTTTCGCTCACATCATGGAATACCAGAATCACACCCAGCACCGTACCATCATGGTCCCTTATTGGCGCTGCCGAGTCTTCAATCGAATACTCAGGGCCATCACGGCTAATCAGTAAAGTATGATTGGCAAGGCCAAATATCTCTCCATGTTCAAGCACTACCTCTACCGGGTTGGGAACGAGTTTTCTGCTGCTTTCATTCACAATCCGAAACACTTCAAGTAGCGGACGACCAGCGGCCTCTGCGTTACTCCAGCCAGTGAGTTTCTCTGCGACTGGATTTAAATAAACGACCCTTGCCTCAGTATCGGTAGTCACGACACCATCACCAATGGATTCAAGCGTCACCACTGCACGCTGCTTCTCAGCAAACAATTCCATTTCCGCCTGCTTACGAATTTCGATTTCTTCGGCGAGTTTGATATTGATTTCAGTGAGTTCAGCCGTACGATCTTTCACTCGCTGTTCCAGTGTGTCATTCATGAACGCCAAAGCAATCTCTGCACGCTCACGCTCTTCCACTTCATCTTCTAGCTGCTGGACGGTTATTCTCAATTGTTCCGTGCTCGGAATACTCAATGCATCTGGCATCAACCGCCAAAGCATGACGCTGGTTAGGATAGAGGCAATGGCGGTTATTGCTTTCATGATGGCATCCAGCCAATAGTCTGGATGCCAGATCGTCCACAAAGAAATCAGATGCGTCGTACCACAGGCAAAGATAAATACCGAAAACATGATAAATATCCAGTTGAACTGGAGATCTTTGCGGCGACGGACAAAGTAAAGCAGGGCAAGTGGGATGGTGTAGTAAGAGATAGCGATCGTCAGGTCAGACGCTACATATGTCCAAAGGAGGTCAGGTTGCCAGAGATAACAATGGCCATGCGGCATAAAGCCATCGCTGCTAAAAAATCCAGTAAGGTTCCCCATCATTTGCAGCCCCCTGACTTAATCGCACTTCATTGGTATTGGTGAGTCAGTTTATCGCTATCCTCCAAAAAAACCTATCTAAATATATTCAATTATCCATACATATCAAATGGTTATAGCTTACCTTTAATCTGATCATAAGTAATCTGATTAATCTGGACTGGGGTACGTTTTTCCATATCTTCCAGATACTTGGCTTCGTTTTCCTGTGCTTTTCGCCAGCGCATGTTCTGTTGCAGAGCCTCTCGTACATCGTCCAAAGTTTTCTGCTTGGGTTCTTTAATTTCCTGTAACTTGATTACGTGCCAACCCTGCTGGCTTCTGATAACTTGTGAAACTTCGCCAGCCTTCAAGCTAGCTACAGCAAACCTGACTTCTGGCGTGAGCTGATCCTGTGGCAACCAGCCCATGTCACCACCTTTGTCTGCGCTTGGTTTATGTTCAGAATACTTTTTGGCGATATCTGCAAAATTAGCGTTCTTTTCACGTGCTTTAGCAGCCGCTTCATTCGCCTTGCTCTTTGCTGATGCTTCAGTCTGCTTATCAGCACCATCGGCGACTGCAATAAAAATCTGCGAGATATGATATTCAGCAGGTGATTTCAGCAATGCCTTGTTGGCATCATAGGCTGTCTTCAGCTCTGCTTCAGAAGGGTAATCTGCAGCTGGTCGCACCTGATTATTGAGGTAGCTGGTCACGATAACCTGATTGCGCGCAGCTTCAATCTGGCGGCTGACTTCAGGTGTTTTGTCCCAGGCTTTTTGCTTGGCTTCTTCCAGCACGCCACGACGCATGATTTCCACGCGAATCAGTCTTTCTAGTGCTTGCGGGTCGGCTTGTACTTGCTGGCGTAATTCTGGCGTCTGGTTTTCAAGTAATTGACGCAGTTCTGCAACACGGATTTCAGCGTTACCCATTTTGGCGACAACATCGCTGTCAGCCGCTTGGATATTGCTTGTCAGGCAGGCGATCAATACGCCCAGAAGAAAATTAGATGGTTTGATTTGCATCGCATGTTTTCCATAAATTAAACATGCGATGCAGTCTAGCGATGCATTGTGAAGCTTTTATTAATATTCATTAATCTGTCACAAAAACTGCTAAAAGAACTAGTCTGGCTGGGTTTCCAGTATCTCTTCGTAATACTGGATCATACGCTCGGCCTGTATGCGTGAAGTCCAGCGTTTGCTCACGTAACTATGGGCAACTTGCCCCAGAGCCAAACGTTTTTCCTGATTCACGATCAGGCTCAGCACGCGCTCGGCAAATCCAGCTTCATCATCAGGCGCAATCAGCGCACCTTCACCTTCAATCAATATAGATTTGGTGCCAAGCTCGGCAATCGCAACCACTGGCACAGCCTGCGCCATCGCTTCCAGCAGCACCAAGCCTTGTGTTTCGCTCTTCGATGAAAAGACAAAAATATCAGCCGCTTTGTAACAGGAATTCAGCTCGGTCTTTCTATCCAGATACCCTAGGAACTTCACGTTATCCTGCAGGTTCAGGTGTTCACTCAAATGATGCAAATGCTTCTCGGCTGGTCCTTCACCGGCAACCACAAGTAATGCATCAGGCTGCTTTTTACGCAGCTCATCTGTCATGCGCAACAGAAAATCAATATTCTTTTCAAAAGCAACACGGCCAACGTAGAGCATCACTGGCCGATCTAATGGAATTCCATACTTCTGCCTGAAAGCCACGCCATCGGCCGCCTCAAAGCTGTGTTCCTGCAACCCTGTGGGGATGACATGTGCCTTGGCTTCCACTCCATACAGACGCAGCACGTCCAGCATGGGCTGCGAAGGCGCAACAATCCCCGCGACCTGGTTGCACTGACGCTTGGAGATACCTCTGGCCATACTCTTGGCTATGGATTTTGGGATAAAAGGCAGGTAATGATGCAGGTAATCTTCAAAAAAGGTGTGGTAAGTTTCCACACATGGGATATCCAGCAAATGCGCCAGCTTGAGGCCAAGATAATGCGCGACAAATGGGGTGTGGATGTGGATGACGTCATAGCGTTCTTTGCGCAGTTCACCTAATCGATCCAAAGCTTCACCATATTTCATCAGCTTATCTTCGGGGTCAAAGTAGATACTGCGAGCGGGAATGCGCTTGATCCAGGCTTCGTCTTCTGTCTGCACACCATACTCAGGCGCAATCAGGTGGACCTCATGGCCCATGTCCTGCATTTTCTCGACAAATGTACGGATGGATGTTGAAACCCCGTTGATGCGGGGAAAATAGACATCAGAGATAAACAGAATTTTCACACATGATCCTCTACTCAGGTAACTGGTAGCGCTTTCATCATCACATCATTAGCGCCAAATTTCAGGGCATGCTAACGATGGATTATGACAATAGTGTGAATTTAATCTATTTGAAACATAGGTAAATGACTGAGAAATCAGCCAAAAACCAGCAAAGCCCAAACCACTACCATGTTCACCAGACTTGCTAGTACAGCGGCGCTACCGATATCCTTGGCACGCTTCGCCAACATGTGGTTTTCCAGTGAGATGCGGTCTACAGTCGCTTCGATCGAAGAATTAAGCAACTCTACAATGATCACCAGCAAGACGCTGCCTATCATCATGGCACGCTCAATACCGCCATCACCCAGATAGACCGCCAGCGGGATCATAATGGCAGCCATCCGGACTTCCTGACGGAAAGCATCTTCGTTCTTATACGCGGCGTGCAAGCCCTCCATTGAATAACCGAATGCGTTAATCAAGCGGCGTATGCCTGTCTTACCCTTAAATGGACTTTCCAAACGCTTCCCCAATCAGACTTTATTTACTTAAATAGCGCCGCAGTATAGCAAAGCCGCACCCGCTTGCCTCTATGTCACAATTAAATCACAAATTTGTCACATTGCATTCACGGTAGTTGCGCATATTGCGCAGCATGAAGATAAGCCCAAGATTATCCAAACTATTCTGGTTACTGCCTTTTCTGGTTCAGTCTGCAGACGCTAATGCCTGGGGCTTGATGACTCACCTCTATTTCGCCCAATCCCTGCTCTGGGCCATGCCGCTGCTGGACCCACGGCTGCAAAATGCAATCAAACAATTCCCTGAGCTAGTCATGGCTGGCGCTTGTTTGCCAGACCTAGCCATCGTCTCCCCCGCTTTCAGGCACACCCACAACTGGGAAAACGCGCACCAGTTACTTGCCAGCGCACAGACGGATGAAGAAATCGCCATCGCCATCGGTTACGCCAGCCACTTATATGTCGATGTGATCGCCCATAACCACTTTGTACCCGCCCATGAAGCCATGTGGCTGGATAAAACACTGGCAACGCATATCGCTTCAGAATGGGCCATGGATGCACACCTGACGCCATTGATGGCCCACACACCCGGCAAGCTACTCAGCAAGCACCACGATATATTGCAGCGCTTCATCAGCCCGCAGTTCCGCTGCTCCAAGCGCCGCACCAGCCAAGCGCTCAAGTCACTGGCTTTCTGGGACAAGATACTCCGCCATGTCAAAATCCCGCACATCATCTACAACACCATGCGCTTGCTGGATCGTCGCGTACACAAACACTTCATCTACTACATCGCCAAAACCCAAACCGCCATCATCGATATCGGCATCGTCCTCAACGGCACTCGCCCAGCCTGGAACCCCGAACTCACGCACTTGAATGAAGAAGAGTTGGCTGACTGGCGCATTGCCTGCAAAGGACATCTTGCTGAGTTTCATCCAGCACCTATACGTTACTTTGAAACTTTTGAGACTGTAATTAGCGTCTGATAGGCAAGCTGAGGGCAGTTGCAACTTTCAAAGCTTTGCAATAACTCAAAGAGAATCGCATAATTTCTTAATCAGTTAAGAAATGTGAGAGTTTATGCCTTTAGTAAACAGGATTAGACCGAAAATTGGAGATGTAATTGAAATCCCAACGGTAAGCGGCCTAGCTTATGCACATTACACACACAAACACACGCACCCCCCAAAATATGGCGCCCTTTTAAACATATTGCCAGGTATTCACAAATCAAGACCCAATGACTTTAGCAAGGTTGTCTTGCAAAAACCTCAATTCATTACCTTTTTTCCACTAAATGCGGCATGCAATCGTGGAATTGTAAATATTGTAGCAAGCGAGGAAATTCCCGAACATGCTCAAGCATTCCCGACTTTTCGGTCTTGTATTAAAAGTACTAATGGGAATGGACCTTGGTGGCTATGGGACGGGAAAACCGAATGGCAAGTAGGTAAATTAGAACGAGGAATGGAATCCCTCCCATTAAGAGGGATTTTGAATGATAAATTGCTCGTAGAACGCATTATTTCAGGATGGCATCATGAACTTGATATCTAACAGCCCATCGCCTCAACTTAACGTTCACTAAGATGTACTTATGGAAATAGCAAAACTATTCAGCCTTTACATCATTACAGCCATCGCCGAAATCGTCGGCTGTTATCTGCCTTACCTCTGGCTGAAACAAGGTGGTTCAATCTGGCTACTGATTCCGGCTGTATTGAGTCTGATGTTGTTTGCATGGCTACTATCACTGCACCCAACTGCAGCGGGTAGAGTCTATGCGGCTTATGGCGGGGTTTATATCTCGGTGGCGATCATGTGGCTGTGGCTGGTGGATTCTATCAAGCCTACAGTTTACGACTGGGTTGGGGTATTGGTCTGCTTGGTGGGCATGGCGATTATCATGCTTGGGCCTAGACAAGCTTAAACCTGCCTCATGGCGAAGCAGGTTTGTTTTAGTAAGTAAAAACTAGAACAGGAAAGACAAGGCAGCGATCAGGCCGCCAATCGTAGCGCCTGCCAGCACATCACTCGGATAATGCAGCCCTAGCACCACACGCGACATCGCAACCATGATGGTAAACGGCACCAGCAACCAGGCCAGCATTGGGTAGTAAACCAGCGCGACCGAACAAAACGCCACAGCATGCAGAGTATGGCCGGACGGGAAGCTAAACCTATCCAGCGGACGGCCAGTGAGCCAGATATCCTGATGCACTTCGTATGGACGTGGGCGCAGGGTTTTGCCCTTGATCCACTTGTAGATACAGGTGCCGATCAGCCCCGCTAGGCCCATGTGCAGGGCTGGCGTAACGCCTGCATTGCCTTGGGTGAGGATGATGCCTAGCATGACGGTGTACCAGAATACGCCATCACCAAGGCGACTAATCAGCCTGAACCAGAGCCTGACCCAGCGGTACTGGCTGGTATGGTTGACCTTGATACACAAGGCGCTATCAAAATGATTAAACCTGTGTAAATAAAACGCGAGCTTATGCGACATAATGACCTCCACTATGCTGAGGTTGATAAATCTTACTTAGATTGACTTTGTTCATGCGCGCAGAATGACAGGTCAATATGACAAAATGATGAAAGAAAGTCAGTAAAACCAGTTAGATACAAAAATATCTGTGATACAGGATAAGTACAAAATGCCAACAGGCACATTTTTCGGTCTTAGCAAGCAATCATTCTCGTCAGACAATATGCGGCACCTATTCCCGGCGATTGCCTTTATCGGTGGTTTTTTGTGGGATGCGTTAACGATTGGTCAGCGCATACAGATGCTGGATATGGTGATCCTGCTCGGCTACTTGCTGGCAGCTGGATTGATATTATGGTGGCTTGGACACCGCCACCAGCAAGGCATGATAGGCGCTGATATCGACCTAGGCAGATTCGAACCCTTGCCATTCCTCGCCTTGCAGTTTCTGTTTGGTGGGCTATTCAGCGCCTTGTTCATTATGTATTTCAAAAGTGCAGGACATTTACTAGCGCTGCTTTCAGCCTGCCTTATCGGTGTGCTACTGATACTCAATGAGTTCATCCACAGGCACTACAAGCAATTCACGTTGACCTGGTCACTCTTTGGCCTGGCAGCTATGTTGCTATTCAATTTTCTGCTGCCATTTGCAATTGGCAGCATTCACACGGCATGGTTTTTTATTGGTACGCTGGCAGGTGCCAGCCTCGCCCATGTGTTGCGCAAGCATACGCCAGGCTGCCCCGGCGATGCATGGCCTATCTGGGCAATCGCCGCTTTGCTGGTTACAGGCTATCTTGCTGACGCGATTCCACCTGTACCACTGGTCAAACGTGAGATGCAGGTGGGTGTCGGTTTTAGCAATAGTCAGCATCAATATCAGCTGATGGTAGAGAAAGGCCACTGGTGGCAATGGGAATATTACTGGTCGAACCCTCTACATATCCAGCAAGGGCAAGCTGTGTATTGCGTGACATCTGTATTTGCGCCACCCAGCTTGCATACGAAGCTATATCACCATTGGCAGCACCTTGATGCTAAGCAAGGCTGGCTAACTACTTCACGCATAGGCTTTAGCCTGGCTGGTGGCCGCAAAGAAGGGTTTCGTGGTTACACCTACATACAAAACCTGCAGGCGGGTGAATGGAAGGTGAGCGTAGAAACCGAGACTGGGCACACGCTCGCCACAGAGAAATTTGAAGTGATATTGAGCAAGCCTGATGAACAGGCTGAGGCTCTGAATATGGAATCGGAAAGCTTTTAAGGGTACGGCAATTGTTTCGCAGGCATCTTTGCCTGCAAAACATAGAGATGGATTAAACAGCCTGTTTCACAACTCCGGCAATTTTCTCTGCCAGACTTTGCACCTGTTGGCGATTATTACCTTCTACCATCACGCGTATTTTCGGCTCAGTACCTGAAGCGCGAAGCAGCACTCGGCCATGGCCATTCAGCTCGGTTTCAGCAGCTTTAACGGCGGACTGGATGACCGCATTGCCAGCTAGGTCAATACGCTCGGCAATGGTCACATTAATCAGCACTTGCGGATAAAGCGTGAGCTCCTTGCGCATCTCACCCAAGGTAACGTTCTGTGCTTTAAGTGCATGCAGCACTTGCAACGCAGCGATGATGCCATCTCCACTGCTGTGCTTATCCAGCACTAGTATGTGGCCTGAGTTTTCACCACCAACTTGCCAGTTATTTTCTACCAGCAGTTCCAGCACATAGCGATCACCGACTTTGGCTCGCAAGAAAGGGATTTCGAGTTTGGCAAGCGCGTGTTCAAGCGCGAGATTGGTCATCAGCGTGCCAACCACGCCACCATCAAGTGTGCCTTGCAAATGCTTGTGCTTGGCGATGATGTAAAGCAGTTGGTCACCATCGAGCAGATTGCCTTCAACATCGACCATCATCACGCGATCACCATCACCATCGAAGGCGATACCGATATCAGCCTTGTGCTCAACGACCGCTTTGCATAGGGCTTGGGGATGAGTTGAACCACAATCAACGTTGATATTCAGACCATTAGGCTGGTTGCCAATCGCGATAACTTCGGCGCCCAGTTCATGGAAAACTGGGGTAGCTACGTGATAGGTGGCACCATGTGCACAATCCAGTACGATTTTAAGGCCGCGCAAATCCAAGTCATTCGGGAACGTACTCTTGCAGAATTCGATATATCGACCAGCGGCATCGTCTATACGCTTCACGCGGCCAAGGTCAGCCGAAGCCATGACTTGCATGGGATGATCCAGCTCGGCTTCTATCGCCAACTCGACTTCATCTGGCAGCTTGGTACCTTGGGCTGAAAAGAACTTGATACCGTTATCTTCATACGGGTTATGTGAGGCAGAAATCACAATACCCGCCTGAGCACGCAAGGCACGGGTCAGGTAAGCAATCGCTGGCGTCGGCATCGGGCCGGTCAGGCGCACATTAACACCTGCTGCGCAAAGGCCAGCTTCCAGCGCGGATTCCAGCATATAGCCTGAGATGCGGGTATCTTTGCCTATGAGTACAGTTGGGCGGCCATCGTACGAGAGATGTTGTGCATCGCTAGCCAGCACGCGGCCTGCAGCATAGCCCAGACGCATGATGAACTCCGGGGTGATCGGGCTATCCCCTACTCGCCCGCGAATACCGTCTGTACCAAAATATTTTCTGCTCATGTCTTCAGTTTTTCTGATTTTTTATGGATTAATTTATAACAAAGCACTCACAACTTTTAGCGCATCAACCGTTGCTTTGACATCATGGACACGCACTATTCTAGCCCCTTTCAAGGTAGAGGCAACAGAGGCAGCAATGCTTGCATGCAGTCGTTCGTTAACATCAGCGCCTACTAGCTGCCCAAGGATAGATTTGCGTGACAAACCAACCAGCAAAGGCAAGCCTAATGAGAGGATATCCGGCAAACCCTTGAGCAGGTCGACGTTATGCACTGTGCGCTTACCGAAGCCAAAGCCAGGGTCGAGTACAATGCGCTCATTCGGGATACCCGCAGCATTTGCAGCAGCCAGTCGTTGAGCCAGAAATGCCTTCACTTCCGCCAACACATCCTCATATTGCGGGTCTTGCTGCATGGTTTGTGGGGTGCCCTGCATGTGCATCAGGCAGACACCAGCGTTTGATTCAGCGACGATTTCAAGTGCATCCGGCTCTTGCAGTGCGCGCACATCATTAACGATATCAATGCCCGCTTTAATCGCCGCACGCATGACTTCAGGCTTATAGGTATCAATGGAAAGCGGCACACCCGCTGACTTGGATAGCACCTCTATCACCGGGATCACGCGATCAAGCTCTTCTTCCAACGCTACCGGTGTTGCGCCTGGACGGGTTGACTCACCACCGATATCAAGAATATCTGCACCTTCCGCCACCAACTTCATGGCATGGGCGATTGCCAGTTCAGTTGATGCGAACTTTCCACCATCAGAGAAAGAATCAGGCGTGACATTGACAATCCCCATGACGCGGGGCGTTGACAAGTCTAATTGGTATTTGCCGCAGATAAATTTCATAAAAATAAAGCCATCAGACACTCAGAGATTTTAATCCGAGCATGTGATGGCTATGTAATGTTAATTAATTAAGATTTAGCTGCAGGCTGTGGCGCTGGAGGCGCAGATGTTGCAGCAGGGCCAGATGAACCAGCATCACGCGATGATTTGTTAGATGCCTGTTTAGGATTTGGCGCACGCGGCGGCAAACCAGCCATGATGTCGTTAATCTGCTCAGCATCGATGGTTTCCCATTCCAGCAGCGCAGCGGTCATTGCTTCAACCTTATCTCGGTTATCTTCCAGCAACTTACGTGCAATGCCATACTGCTCATCCAGAATCCGGCGTATCTCAGCATCTACTTTCTGTTGCGTGGCTTCAGATACAGTTTTAGCTGTCATGTTCCCGAAGAAAGAATCCTGCTCACTGCCAGCGTAAACCATCGTGCCCAAAGTATCAGACATACCATAACGCGTGACCATATCGCGGGCCAGCTTAGTAGCACGCTCAAAGTCGTTGGAAGCGCCTGTCGACATCTGATGCATGAATATCTCTTCAGCAATACGTCCACCAAACAGGATGGAAATCTCTTCCAGCATCTTGTCTTTATAATTGCTGATGCGATCAAACTCTGGCAATTGCCATGTCAACCCCAACGCCCAACCACGCGGCATGATGGTAACTTTATGTACTGGATCAGCCTTAGGTAGAAGCTTGGCAACCACAGCATGACCAGACTCGTGGTATGCGGTATTCCGGCGCTCTTCTTCACGCATGACCATGGATTTCCGCTCTGGGCCCATAAAGATTTTATCTTTGGCATCTTCAAAGTCAGACATATCGACAGTGCGCTTATTACGACGCGCTGCGAAAAGCGCTGCTTCATTCACCAGATTAGCCAAATCAGCACCAGAGAAGCCTGGTGTACCCCGAGCAATGATATCTGCCTGCACATCGCTATCAATAGGCACTTTGCGCATGTGTACGAGCAGAATCTGCTCACGACCACGAATATCTGGCAAACCAACCATCACCTGACGGTCGAAACGACCTGGACGTAACAAAGCTTTATCCAACACATCTGCGCGGTTGGTTGCAGCAATCACAATCACACCTGAGTTAGGCTCAAATCCGTCCATCTCAACCAGCATCTGGTTAAGTGTCTGCTCACGTTCATCGTTACCGCCACCTGTGCCAGCGCCACGATGACGACCGACAGCATCAATTTCATCAATAAAGATAATGCAAGGTGCGGCTTTCTTGGCTTGTTCGAACATATCGCGTACACGAGCGGCGCCAACACCTACGAACATTTCCACAAAGTCAGAACCTGAGATCGTGAAGAATGGTACTTTTGCTTCACCGGCGATAGCTTTAGCCAGCAACGTCTTACCAGTACCTGGAGGACCAACCATCAGAACGCCACGCGGAATACGGCCGCCAAGTTTCTGGAATTTACCAGGATCGCGCAAGAACTCTACAAGCTCAGAAACTTCTTCCTTGGCTTCGTCGCAACCAGCAACGTCGGCAAATGTCGTTTGATTGGATGCTTCATCCAATTGACGCGCCTTGCTCTTACCAAATGAGAATGCACCGCCCTTGCCACCACCTTGCATCTGGCGCATGAAGAAAACCCAAACACCAATGAGCAATATCATCGGGAACCAGGATACAAAGATATTCATCAGCAATGAAGGCTCTTCGTCTGGCTTAGCTTCAACTATCACGTTGTTCTTCAGTAGATCAGAAACTAGCCATGGGTCTGACGGCGCATAGGTATTGAATTTTTTGCCTTCAAGCGTTTGGCCGCGCAATACTCGACCATCGATCACCACTTTGGCGATACGACCCTGTTTAACCTCTTCAATAAATTGAGAGTAAACGACTTGAGAATCAGCGGTGCTCTTAGTAGCAAACTGATTAAAGATGGTCATGAGCACGATTGCCACGATGAGCCATATTGCGATGTTTTTTACGATGTTATTCAAGATCCCGTTCCTTCACTTAAGGGAATAATCCTGCATTCAAGATTGAATTCTAAACCTATTTTCCCCGGAAAGCCTTAATCTTTCGGCCTCTGGCACTACATTTTTATATCGTACTTCAGGGCTTTTTCTTCATCCCGAGTAAATATACTTCACTACTTCTATCTCTGGATGCCTTGGGTTTGCGCGTCGCTACTTTGTCAAAAGTCTGCCGCATTTTTTTTACGATATCGTCAAAACCTTCGCCTATAAAAACTTTGACTAGGAAATGACCATCCGGTTTCAACCATTTGAGACTAAAGTCTAATGCTAACTCAGTCAGGTAAGCACCATTTGCCTGATCAACAGAACTAATACCGCTTATATTGGGGGCCATATCGGCAATTACAAGGTCTATTTGTTTGCCATTGAGCTTTTCTTCAAGCTTGGATAAAACCTCATCCTCACGAAAATCTCCCTGAATAAAATCAACGCCGGGGATGGGGGCCATATCGAGCAGATCCAGCGCGATGACTTTGCCCTGGCCTTTTAAACGCTGTACTGCGACCTGTGACCAGCTCCCGGGGGTTGAACCAAGGTCAACAATGGTCATGCCCGGCTTGATCAACTTGTCTTTGTCATCAATTTCCGTCAGTTTATAAGCGGCACGGGCACGATAACCTTCTTTTTGCGCACGTTTGACGAATTCATCATTGACGTGCTCTTGCATCCAGCCTTTGCTGGTTCTGGTTCTCTTCATGTGTTAAACTTCGTGCCCTTTTTGAATCAAATAGATAGCATTGAATTGAATACCAAACAAATCAGCTTCCTTCGCGGCCTTGCTCACAACCTTAGTCCTGTTGTCATGATAGGAAACAATGGATTGTCTGAAACCGTACTGAAAGAGATCGATGTCAGCCTTAAGGCACACGAGCTAATCAAAATCAAAGTATTTGGTGACGACCACGCAGCACGCGTACAAATGCTTGAGGAAATCTGCGAGAAGACCGGAGCAAGCGCTGTGCATCACATCGGGAAGCAACTGGTCATCTACCGTCAGGCCGAAACTCCGAAAATCGTCATTCCGAAAAAATAGTAATTATCTGGCTCGCAATACCAGCAGAATACCCAGCAGGCATTGCACTAGGTAAGCAATACTGGCGATGCCGTGCCAGGCTTTGAATCTATCTGCAAATACACTCTGCATTACATCTGATGGCAGCGCCTGCTGCTTGAGGCTTGCTAGTATAGGTTGTATGCCGAAATGACCAGCCAGCGTCAGCAGCAGCATCACTAGAACCGCCCAGAAAAAACTCTGCTTGAGCGCGCCTGTTCCGATCCGCACCAAGCGCTGTATCAGCAAATAAAATGCACTACCTATCCCTATGTAGGAAACCACCGTAAACATCCTACCTGCCAGCATACCCGCCATTTGCTTGTCCTCAGGCAGAGCGTTGAAAAGAACTCTTGCCGCAATCAGCCCAATTGCCCAAAGCGCCCCTACCCATAAGGTGATAGCAATCAGGGCAACTTTATCTGACCAGTGGTTCATTTAACGGGTCCTCAATTATCTTCAGACTTAGATGTATTTAACATCGAGAATTTCATAAGAACGCAGACCGGCTGGTGCCATCACTTCAGCAACATCGCCCTCGGTCTTGCCAATCAGCGCCCGCGCAATTGGTGAGCTGACAGAAATCTTGCCATCCTTGATAGATGCTTCATCATCACCAACGATCTGGTAGGTCGAAACATCACCATTATCCATATCTTCGACTTCAACCGTTGCGCCAAATACACAACGACCTTCGGCATTGAGTGTTCTTGGATCAATCACCATTGCATTCGAGAGCTTGGCTTCGATTTCGTTGATACGACCTTCAATAAAGCTCTGCTTTTCTTTTGCAGCTTCATATTCTGCATTTTCTGACAAATCGCCTTGAGCGCGTGCTTCAGCAATCGCCTGAATAACATTAGGGCGCTCTACACTGCGCAAGCGATGTAATTCTTCTTTGAGTAATTCTGCTCCGCGCACGGTAACAGGAATCTGTGATGCCATGGTTATAACCCTTATACAAAAACAAAACCACACTCGGAGGAGCGTGGTTGAAATTTGATTCTACAGTGAGTTGTTAAAACTTAAAAGTATGAATTACTTGTTTAACTCTAGATGCAGCGCTTGCAGAGACTTCACTTGCAGCTCCTGCATGTGACCCATACCGATACATGCTGCCTTGGATCCAGCCAGCGTCGTATAGTAAGTCACCTTATGCTGTAAAGCGCTACGGCGGATTTCATAGGAGTCTGCGACTGCTTTTTTGTCTTCTGTCACGTTGACGATGAAATTGATTTCACCATTCTTGATCATATCCACAATATGCGGACGACCTTCAGCGACTTTATTGACAGGTGTAACGGTCAAGCCAGCAGCTGCCAATGCGCCAGCGCTACCTTTGGTAGCCAGCAGCGTGAAGCCAAGATCAGCCAGTGCCTGAGCGATTTCAATCACTTTCTCTCTATCTTCACGACGGACGCTGATGAACGCCTTACCGCCGCGAGGCAATTTATCACCTGAGCCTAATTGTGACTTCACGAAAGCCTCAGCGAATGTAGTGCCTACGCCCATGACTTCACCAGTCGATTTCATCTCAGGGCCAAGGATGGTATCCACCCCAGGGAATTTAATGAATGGAAATACCGCCTCTTTTACAGAGTAATAAGGAGGGACGATTTCCTTGGTGACGTTCTGATCTTTCAGTGAAACGCCTGTCATACAACGCGCAGCCACTTTTGCCAGCTGTAAACCGCAGGCTTTAGATACGAATGGCACTGTACGTGACGCACGTGGATTGACTTCAAGCACGAACACCGTTGTGCCCTGAATCGCAAACTGCACGTTCATCAGGCCAACAACGCCAAGCGCCATCGCCATTTCGACTGTCTGCTTGCGCAACTCGTCTTGTAACTCTTTAGAAAGACTGTAAGGTGGCAGTGAGCAGGCTGAGTCGCCTGAATGCACACCCGCTTGCTCAACGTGTTCCATGATGCCGCCGATAATGACTTCCTTGCCGTCACACAGCGCATCCACATCCACTTCCAAAGCGTCATTCAGGAACCTATCCAGCAGGACTGGAGATTCATTCGAGACTTTTACTGCTTCACGCATATAGCGCTCAAGCTGGGATTGCTCATGCACAATCTCCATAGCACGACCACCAAGCACGTAGGATGGACGCACTACCAGCGGATAACCAATCTCGGTAGCCAAACGCAGAGCTTCTTGCTCAGTACGCGCAGTTCTGTTTGGTGGTTGCTTCAAGCCCAGGGTATGCAACATCTGCTGGAAACGCTCACGGTCTTCAGCACGATCAATCGCATCGGGGGTAGTACCGATAATCGGCACACCGGCTTTTTCAAGGTCACGTGCCAGCTTCAATGGGGTTTGACCACCGTACTGCACAATGACGCCAACTGGTTTTTCCAGTGCGACAATTTCCAGCACATCTTCCAAAGTGACAGGCTCGAAATACAGACGATCTGAGGTATCGTAATCAGTAGAAACCGTCTCAGGATTACAGTTGACCATGATGGTTTCATAACCATCTTCACGCATGGCGAATGCAGCATGCACGCAGCAATAATCAAACTCAATGCCTTGACCAATACGATTAGGACCACCACCCAACACCATGATCTTCTTGCGATTGCTCGGTGCGGCTTCGCACTCCTGCTCGTAAGTAGAGTACATATAGGCAGTATTGGTCGAGAACTCCGCAGCGCAGGTATCAACACGCTTGTAGACAGGACGTACATTCAACGCATGGCGGAAAGCGCGCACGGCATGTTGATCAGTTCCAAGCAACTTGGCCAAGCGACGATCAGAAAAACCACGACGCTTGAGCTGATAGAGACTATCTTTATCCAGATCAGCGAGATTCTTGCCCTTTAAGGCTTGCTCACGCTTGATGATGTCTTCCAACTGCACCAGAAACCATGGATCAATTTTAGAAAGGTTAAATACCTCTTGAACCGTCATACCGATACGGAAGGCATCTCCCACGAACCAGATACGCTCTGGGCCAGGCTCACCCAACTCTTTAGTGATGATGTCGACATCGGTGGTTTTTTCATCCAGTCCATCAACGCCCACTTCAAGCCCACGCATGGCTTTCTGGAATGATTCCTGGAAAGTACGGCCAATCGCCATCACTTCGCCTACAGATTTCATCTGCGTAGTCAGGCGCGAATCAGCTTGCGGAAATTTCTCAAAAGCAAAACGTGGCACTTTTGTTACCACATAATCAATTGATGGCTCAAAAGAAGCCGGAGTCGCGCCACCTGTGATTTCGTTCTTCAATTCATCAAGCGTATAGCCCACTGCCAGTTTGGCAGCGACTTTCGCAATCGGGAAACCGGTCGCCTTGGATGCCAGCGCTGATGAACGCGATACACGCGGGTTCATCTCAATCACGATCATGCGACCATCTTCAGGATTGATTGCAAACTGTACGTTAGAACCGCCAGTATCCACGCCAATCTCACGCAGCACAGCCAGCGAGGCATTACGCATGATCTGATATTCTTTGTCCGTCAGTGTCTGCGCAGGCGCCACAGTAATGGAGTCGCCAGTATGCACACCCATCGGATCAAGGTTTTCAATGGAGCAGATGATGATGCAGTTATCCTTGCGGTCACGCACTACTTCCATCTCGTATTCTTTCCAGCCCAACAGTGATTCTTCAATCAACAGCTCTTTGGTTGGAGAAGCTTCCAAACCGCGCTCGCAAATCGTCAGGAATTCTTCACGATTGTAAGCAATACCGCCGCCACTACCGCCCATGGTGAAAGAAGGACGGATAATCGCTGGATAGCCGATTGAGGACTGTACTTGCAATGCTTCTTCTAGGCTATGAGCAACTGCAGAGCGGGCAGAACCAAGTCCAATCTTGGTCATGGCCTGTTTGAATTTCTCGCGATCTTCAGCTTTATCGATGGCTTCCTTGCTGGCACCAATCAACTCAACATTGTATTTTTTCAGCACTCCATGCTTATCCAGATCAAGCGCGCAATTCAGCGCTGTCTGGCCACCCATGGTAGGAAGCAAGGCATCTGGACGCTCAACGGCGATGATCTTTTCAACCACTTGCCAAGTCACAGGCTCAATATAGGTTGCATCAGCCATTTCCGGATCAGTCATGATAGTCGCCGGATTGGAATTGACCAGAATGACGCGGTAGCCTTCTTCTCGCAACGCCTTGCAGGCTTGCGCGCCAGAGTAGTCAAACTCACAGGCCTGGCCAATGACGATTGGACCTGCGCCGATAATTAAAATACTTTTTATGTCTGTGCGTTTTGCCATAGTTTTATTACTGCTTATGCTGTTTCATGAGGGCGATGAATCGATCGAACAGGTAGCTCATTTCAGTTGGGCCTGGGCTGGCTTCAGGATGTCCCTGAAAGCTGAATGCTGGCTTATCGGTACGGGCAATGCCTTGCAAACTACCATCAAACAATGAGACATGAGTCATTCTGACATTTGCTGGCAGCGTGGCCGCATCCACTGCAAAACCATGGTTCTGGCTGGTAATAAATACGCGCTTATCATCCACATCTTGCACCGGGTGATTGGCGCCGTGATGGCCAAACTTCATCTTCAGAGTCTTGGCGCCAGAGGCCAGAGCAAGTAGCTGATGGCCAAGACAGATGCCAAATACTGGAAGACCGGTATCGACGATAGTCTTGATAGCACTGATTGCGTAATCACATGGCTCCGGATCACCAGGGCCATTAGATAAAAACACACCATCAGGCTTAAGCGCCAACGCTTGCTCAGCAGTGGCCTGGGCTGGTAGCACGGTCACCTTGCAACCACGACTCACCAGCATACGTAGAATATTGCGCTTCACACCATAATCAAATGCCACGACATGGAACTGTGAGGCATTGCTTTCGCCATAACCTTTATCCAGCGTCCATTCGGTTTGATTAAATGTGTATGAATCTTTTGAGCTCACGACTTTAGCCAGATCCATACCGGATAAACCAGGGAACGACTGCGCGAGTGAAAGAGCCTTGGCTTCGTCATCTTCGCCAGCGATGATACAGCCAGCTTGCGCACCTTTTTCACGCAGGATGCGGGTAAGCTTACGTGTATCGATATCGGAAATAGCCACTACATTGTTAGCAATTAAGTAGTCAGACAAATTCTGCTCACTACGCCATGAACTAGTGACCAATGGTAGGTCGCGGATAATCAGGCCACTTGCATAAACCGAAGTTGATTCAACGTCTTCAGAATTGACGCCAGTATTGCCGATGTGTGGATAAGTTAAAGTGACTATTTGTTCTGTGTAGGATGGGTCGGTGAGAATTTCCTGATACCCCGTCATGGAAGTGTTAAATACCACTTCGCCCACTGTGTGGCCGGGAGCACCAATTGAAATACCACGAAACACTGTTCCATCAGCAAGTACCAACATGGCTGGTGTGTGTTGCGGCACGTTCTAACCCCTTGTTTTTCAATGTTGTCGCTATGAATTTAGCGGATGTGCAAAGCGGGATAGGTTCGTCACCCACCCCGCTTAGAATTTAGCGAATTATAGCGCATCTGGCTCAAGCCTTCAACGCCTCGACACTATTGAATTAATTATTCAGGTAGCACCAACATGCGAGACTAGCGATGGAGGCCCAGGACATCCTGCATATCGAACAAACCAGATTTTTTATCCTGAAGGAATTTTGCAGCGCGCAAGGCGCCAATAGCGAAGGTAGCGCGACTGCTGGCTTTATGAGTTAACTCAACACGCTCTCCAACACCTGCAAACAGTACTGTGTGATCTCCTACAACATCACCACCACGAACCGTGGCAAAGCCTATGGTGTTTGGATTGCGTTCTCCGGTCACACCTTCGCGCCCATAAACAGCACATTCTTCAAGATTACGGCCCAGCGCTGTTGCCGCTGCCTCACCCAAACGCAAAGCGGTTCCAGATGGCGCATCAACTTTGTGACGATGATGCGCTTCGATGATTTCGACATCGTAGCCCTCTGCCAAGACCTTGGCTGCAGCTTGCACCAGATTGATCAGCAATGTCACGCCCACACTCATGTTTGGCGCAAATACGACAGGGATAACTTGAGCAACTGATTCGATGGTTTTTTTCTGCTCAGCACTAAAACCAGTTGTCCCAATGACCATACTGACCTTGGCTTGCTGGCAGGCATCCAGATATTGCAAACTAGGCTCGGGACGAGTGAAATCAACAAGAACATCCGCACCTTGCAAGGCACGCGCAACGTCATGACTGACTTTAACACCCGTATTCAGCCCAAACTGCTCCCCAGCATCACGTCCTATCTGCAGACTATCTGCACGATCAAGGGCAGCGTGCAGCGTTAAATCGCTATCCGCAAAAACACTCTCCAACAGGGCATGCCCCATGCGGCCAGAACAGCCGGCAATTACGACCTTCAACATTTCATGCGTCTTTCAAATCAACGCGACCTCATTATCGAGGTCGCTTTTTCGCTTATAGAACCAGTTCTAACTTAGAACCCAATCTTCTCAAGCATGCGCTCGAAGTAACCAGGCGCATCTTCAGGTGGCAAATCTTTTTCTGGCTCTGGCGCGGGAGCAGGCTTGCTTGCAGCCACAGGTTTAGGCTCAGCCTTTACTGCTGCTGGCTTGGTCACCTTTTCCACTGGCTTTTCAACAGGTTTGGCTACTTCCTCAACGACAGGTTTGGGCGCCACTTCCGCTGGCTTGGCGGCCGGAACAGGCGGTGCCTCGACAGGAGTTGGTTTGGCAATTGGCGCTGACTCCATTGGGGCCGGCTTAGGCGCTGGCGGAGGTGTGGCCACAGGCTTTTCAACAGGCACTACTGCTGGCTGGGGAGCAGGCGCAGGCGTTGTCGCTTTAGGGCTGATTAGATCAGCAGGCGCTGCCTGCGGAGTTGCTTGTGATTTACCGTCCTCACTCTTCCAGAACTTGAGCGAATCAATCAGTCCCTTCTTTTCAGGCTGCTTCTCAGTGGTGGCCGGGGCAACGGCGGCACCATTTTCATCTGTTCCTGCAGCAACCACATCACCACGAACCCTGGCTAATGTCTCGTTTTCAAATTCCAGAATCACTCGGCGCTGCTCAATGACCTTGCCATCTACGCGCATCTGATAGAAGTAATCCCATCTATCCTTGTGGAAACTATCCTGTATCAAGGGCGTGCCCATGATGAACCTAGTCTGTGATTTGGTCATGCCGGGCTTGAGCTGTAACATCATCTTTGACGTGACAACGTTACCCTGCTGGATATCCATCTTATATGGCTTTAACGAAGGCAGACCGGAACAAGCTGCGACTAGCAGCGCAATTAATAGAATTATGTGGCGCATCACTCATGACTTATGCAAGAAATGACGCTAATATACCACGACATGTGAACCACCAAATAGTGACTGTGAAATACTATGCGCGAACCCAGTGATCTAAAGAACGCAGGCCTCAAAGCCACCTTACCTCGCCTCAAAGTATTAAGCCTCTTTGAGAACAGTAAAGAGAGGCATCTCTCAGCTGAAGATGTCTACAAAATCCTGCTGACAACCGGTGAGGATGTTGGGCTGGCAACTGTATACAGAGTGCTTACCCAATTCGAGCAGGCTGGGCTATTGGTTCGCCATCACTTTGAGAGTGGTAAAGCTGTTTTTGAATTGAACGAAGGCGGCCATCACGATCACATCGTGTGTTTACAATGTGGCCGTGTGGAAGAGTTCTGTGATGAAGAGATAGAAGCTCGTCAGAAAAAAGCAGCAGAAGAACGTGGCTTCAAAATTCACGAACATTCACTTTATATTTACGCTGACTGCACCAAGCAACCTTGCCCGCACAAATCCTGAGTATTATTACTTAAGCTGTTGAATAGCCCAGCATCTCGCTTGCGTGCTTGCGAGTAGTGTCAGTAATCTCCACGCCGCCCAACATACGCGCGACCTCCTCTACCCGTTGCGCTTCGGTCAGTGGTTCTATGCGGCTTAAGGTTTGTTGATTCTCTACAGACTTGCTGACACGCATATGGTATTGCCCTTGCGCTGCCACCTGAGGCAGATGTGTGATTACCAGCACCTGTCGCTTTGCCCCCAACTGCCCTAAAAGTTGGCCTACTGTTTCAGCTACACCACCACCAATCCCGACATCCACTTCGTCAAAGATCATGGTCGGTATCTCGCCTTGCTGCGCAGTTGTAACTCGAATAGCCAAGCTGATGCGAGACAATTCACCACCGGATGCAACTTTAGCTAGCGGACGCGGTGTAACACCGGCATGCCCAGCCACTAGAAACTCGACTTGTTCCAAACCTGTTGCTGATGGCAACTGCTCGTTAAGGTCTATCGCAAAACTACCCCCAGCTAGCGCCAGCCGTTGCATTTCCTGAGTAATCGTCTGGCTTAGCCTAGTTGCAGCAGATTTTCTTTGGGAACTAAGCTGTTGCGCCAACTCCATATAGGCGAGCTTGGCAGCAGTCGCCTGCTTAGCCAGTTCACCATCATTGGCATAACTCTCAAGTTCCACCATCCGAGCCTGAGAGTTATTCAATAGATTTGCCAACTCTTCTGGTCTGACACGATATTTGCGGGCAGTGTTATGCAGTGTCTGGATTTGTGATTCAACCTCATACAGCCTTGCCGGATCCAATTCGGTTTTTTGCACATACCGATTGAGAAAGCGGGTCCCCTCTTCCAGTTGGATCACCGCAGAGTCTATGGCATCCAATGCTTCTTGCAAGGCAAGATCATAGTCAACAATAGCCTGCAGCTTGTGTTGTGCATTGGTTAACTGTCGGATTGCTGCGTATTCACTCTCGCTCAACAAATCACGCGCTTCTTCACTACCCGCAAGCAAACTGGCACCATGTGAAAGTCGACTATGCTCCTGTTGCAGCAGCTCCCAATCCTCAGGCGATATGACAATACTTATCAGCTCTCGCACCTGATCGCGCAGCTCCGCAAGTTCATCAGCATGTGCAGCAGCATTTTTTTCGACATCCAGTCGAAGCTGATCCAACTCGAACCAATTCTTAAATCGAATCGCGACTTCCTTCGATAGATCAGTCAGGCTGGCATATTCGTCCAGTACTTGACTTTGGTATTGAGATTTAAGCAGGGAGTGGTGAGCATGCTGGCTGTAGATATCTACCAGAAAATCCCCAACCTCTTTCAATTGCTGGATAGTCGCTGGCAAGCCATTAATGAATGCGCGTGAGCGGCCATCTGTATAAATAATACGACGCAGTATCAGCTCAGATTCTTCATTCGGCAGTTCATTGTCGGTCAACCATATCTTAAGACCAGTATTTTCCCGAATATCAACCGTGACGTTTATTTCGGCACGCTCGCAGCCAGTGCGGATGAATCCTGCCTCGCCTCTGGCCCCAAGGGCAAGCGAAAGCGCATCAATCAGGATTGATTTACCAGCACCGGTCTCACCGGTCAGGACGGTAAATCCTGAACTGAACTCAAGATCGAGCTTATCGACAATCACAAAATCGCGTATAGACAAACTAAGCAGCATTACCTTATCCCCAGCTGAGCTTCTCTCTTAAGGTATCGTAATGACTGTGGCCGAGCGAATGAAGTAACGATACCGTTTTCTCTGCACGTCGCACCTCAATCTTGTCCCCTTGCTTGAGCGCCATCTGCATCTGCCCATCGAAATGCACCCCAGCATCCTCGGCATGTGCCAAAGTGATCTCAACAACGCTGCCGCTATTGATCGTGATAGGTCGATTACTCAAGGTATGTGGGCAGATTGGTACCAACGCAATGGCGTCGAGCGTGGGATGCAGAATTGGTCCACCAGCTGAGAGCGCATATGCTGTAGTACCAGTAGGAGTAGCGACAATCAATCCGTCAGATCTCTGCTTGTGTACAAAATATCCATCAATATGCACTTCCAGCTCAATTAGTCTGGACATCCCACTTTTGGTAACCACTACATCATTCATCGCCTTGCCTTGGCTAATGACCTGACCATTACGTGTGATACTGGCACTTAATAAAATGCGCTGCTCCACACTGAACTGACCATCCAGAATTTTGGCCATCGCATCCAGCATGGTCTCTGTACTTAGATCAGTTAAAAAACCAACCCGGCCACGATTAACACCAACCAGAGGAATATTGGTTTCAGCAAAGCTGCGGGCCACACTAAGCATCGTGCCATCACCACCGAGCACGACTGCCAACTCCGCAAACTTGCCAAGCGAGTTAAGTTCCAGCACACGATATCCATCAATTTCGCAGATATCCGCAGTGTTTTTTTCAATCAGCACCAGTAGCCCGCGTTCAGTCATAAAGCGGGCCAGACTCAGTATCTGCTCGCGCATATCTGGGCTTTGATAGCGACCGATTAATGCGATTTTTTGAAAAGGCTTTTTCATGGCTTGCATTAAACCATAGATGCATTGAGTGTCATAGTTTTCGCAAGCCCTGTTTTATTGATAAACTGCGAGACTAAATTCACAGCAAGTCAGCACATGCATAACCCTTTTCGCTCCCCTAGTCACAAACAAACCCTTAGGCTCTATTTTGTACTGACGTACTTGCTGGTCATCGCCATTGCATCAGACTCGCTGGATATGCATGCCGCATGGGATGCGGGCTTATGGCCATTAATATTTCTAACCATCACGTTCCTGATTTATGGGTTCTTTTATCTGTTACCTGCAATCATAGTCACTGCAATAGCCAGCTATCTGGCTAATCGATTCAGAAAAACCCCGGCTTCAGTAACACCAGCTTATATTGCAGCGATTCTCACGGGTGGACTAACAACACTGATGTTGTATGCCAACGCCAAAATATTCTCGCTATACGGTATGTTCATCAACGGTTTCGTCCTCAATCTTCTCATGACACCTGGCGGCGTCGCTTCACTTGGTGGTAGCAGTGAGTCCGACCTTGGCTTTGCGCTGATCGCTATTGGTTTTGTTGTATTGCAAGTAGCCGTCCTCTACCTTTCTTGCGTGATTAGCCAAAAATCCAGATTGCTCGACAACATTCAGCGCAAGACACTGATGCGTGGCATTTATGCAGCACTCTTACTAACAGTCGCCACACATCTGATTTACGCGGCGGATTCCTACAGCAAAAACAAACTGACGCCATTGGTAGAATATGTTCCGTTTTACCATCCCGTTAGCGCCAGACATTTTTTTGGCATGCTTGGGTTCAAGATTGATAAGAACCAACAGCTCAGCGTTCAGGGTAAAGTCAACTATCCGCTGCATCCTTTGGAAATCAAAACGCCAGCCAAACCCTACAACATTATTTGGCTGACTTCAGAATCATGGCGCGCCGATACATTAGATGCAGAAGTCATGCCGCATACCTGGCAATTTGCAGCACAGGCCAATCGCTTTACTCATAACTTTAGTGGCGGCAACGGCACGCGCATGGGAGTTTTCTCGATGTTCATGGGTATACCTGGCAACTACTGGTTCCCCTTCATGAAAGCACATCGTGGCGCCGCCTTTATTGATGTATTGCAGCAACAGGGCTACCAGATGGAGTTATTTACCAGCGCCCGCTTCTCCTATCCCGAGTTTGATAAAACCATATTCAGTCAGGTACCAACTGAGAAACTACATTCGCTAGACGACGGCAGAATGGGCTGGGAACGAGATCGATCGAATGTGGATAAATTACTGAATTTTGTCGATACGCGCGACCCTGCAAAACCCTTTTTCACATTCATGTTCTTTGAATCGCCACATGCTCGCTATCACTTCCCGCCAGAAGATGCGATTAAAAAACCGTATCGAGACGATATCAACTACGCCACACTCAGCAAGGCTGAACTGCGTGATGATATTGTCCCGATCAAGAATCGCTACATCAATGCTGTGCATCATCTGGATAGTCAGTTCGGCAGAATCTTTGATTATCTGAAAGAAAAGAACCTGCTTGATAATACGATTGTAATTCTGCTTGGCGACCACGGTGAAGAATTCATGGAACATGGCTACTGGGGACACAACTCAACCTTTGTCGATCAACAGATCATGACGCCCTTAGTCATCTGGGTACCAGGTAAAGCTGCAAAAGTAGTGAGTGACATGACCAGCCATCTGGACATCATTCCAACCATCATGCCATTACTGGGCGTTACCAACCCAGTGAGCGACTACGCGCTTGGCTTCGACCTTTTCTCTGAACACAAACGCGATTTCACCTATATTTCAGACTGGAGTCGTGTAGTCTACGTAGATAAGGATGTGAAAATTTCGCAGCCAGTGAGCATTCAAGGCTATGCCGGCAAGAAAATCTCTGGTGCCAATGATGAACCTATTCCGGCAGACAAAATCGATAGCGTGATGCAATCGAAACAGAATGCCATGCTACAAACTGTTCAGGACTTGAGTAAATTCCTCGACAAAGGCAAAAAATCAAACTAGTACATGATGGCTTCTTACTTGCTTTACATCTGCTGGTGCAGAATAATTTCTACTTGAGAGACTTATCTGGAATACCCTGATTGCTAGATAAACGTTCACAAATACTGTTAAAGACCCTGGTTGAACATTACATCAGTGATGGACAGCCGGTGGGATCGCGCACCTTATCGAAATGTTCCGGGCTCGATTTAAGCCCAGCGACGATTCGCAATGTGATGTCAGATCTAGAAGAGCTGGGATTTATTACCAGCCCCCACACCTCTGCCGGGAGAATCCCTACGCAGCGAGGATATCGTTTGTTTGTTGATACATTGCTGACGGTTCAGCCATTACAAAGTAAAGAAATCCAGCTACTTGAATATGGTCTGTCATCTCCAGACCCTCAGGAGCTAATTGCTTCTGCAGCTGGCATGCTATCAAACCTGAGTAATTTTGCTGGGGTAGTGATGAGCCCTAAACGTAAGAGTGCCGAGTTCAAGCATCTGGAATTTCTGCCCTTGGCCGAGAAACGGATCCTAGTCATTATCGTGACTTCAGATGGTAATGTTCAGAATCGGGTAATCGTGACCGATAAAGCATTTACAGCCAGTGAATTAACACAGGCGACAAATTTCTTTAACCAGAACTACTCCGGGAATACGCTGGAAGAAGCTCACAAGAAAATGCATGAAGAGCTAAAACAAATGCAAACTGACATGATGCGCCTGATGTCAGCTGCAATGGATGCGAGCGCAAAAGCACTGGATGATGACAAGGACGGGGTCGTGATATCAGGTGAGCGCAATCTGCTTCAAGTGGATGACCTCTCAACAAACGTCACCTCATTGCGCAAACTATTTGAGATTTTTGAACGTCGCACCTCGCTTATGCAGTTACTAGACAATAGTCAGCGCGCTGAGGGAATACAGATATTCATCGGCGGCGAGTCTGGCTACCTGCCTCTTGATGAGTGCAGTATGGTGACGGCTCCATATGAAGCTAATGGGCAGGTAGTAGGTACACTAGGCGTAATTGGGCCAACTCGCATGGCATATGAGCGCGTGATACCAATCGTAGATATCACTGCAAAACTGCTCTCAAGTGCACTTTCCTTGAGATAAGAGTTCAATCTAAATACCGTTTAGACATTATCGTTCTGGTCAGACTGCTGGATAAAAGGTGATAGCCAACACCTCAATAGACTAATTTTGAATCGAGATACTCAGAAAATACTCATGACCGAACCACAAAAAAAATCAGACTCAGACAATATTGGCTACACAGACATCATTGAGCTCAAAACTAACATGCTCAAAGTCGGTGACAACATCCAGATAAAACCTCTCAGCGACACACTAGATACTACTCAGTATTACGTTAAATATCTGGGTGGGCTGGAAAAAAAGAGCCTGATCTGCACATTGCCTATGGAGGGCGAAAAAATTGTTTTCATCAAGGAAAACAGTGCATTTTCAGTACGCTTATTCAGTGGCAAAAATGTCTATGTATTCAGTTCAGTTGTTGAAACTGTCTTCAGCAGACCCTACCCACACCTGCATTTCAAATATCCAAAACAGGTACACGTCAATAAACTCAGGCGCAACCAGCGGGTGGATGTCACCATCATTGCTGCGATGTCTAATATCTCAGACACTCAGAACATTCTAAAATCATCAGGCCACATCGATAACATCAGCATGCGAGGTGCACTGTTTAGTTCCCCCAAAGCGGCAGGTTTAGTAGGTGACGCCGTGGAATGCTCATTCAAGGTCAAGATGGGAAGTGGTGAGGCACTATTTGTGATCCCAAGCATCATAAGAAGCGTCAACCAGAACAAACATCAGAGTGGAAAAGTAGATTTCCAGCATGGAATTGAATTTAGCGATATCGTTTTTCAGGAAAAAATACTGTTACAAAACTACATTTTCCAGTGTGTCACTGGTGAAAACATTGATGATATTTAGCTTATGAAAAAACAGCCTACGTTTGACCATGCCTTTCAACCCAAAGTCGGGATATTACTTATCAATCTTGGCACTCCAGAGGCTCCAACAGCAAAAGCCCTCAGGCCTTACCTAAAGCAGTTCCTAAGTGATCGACGCGTTGTTGAGATTCCCAGACTTATTTGGTGGTTTATATTAAACGGGATTATCCTGAACCTAAGACCTAAGAAATCAGCCGAAAAGTACTCGCTAGTATGGACAGATGAAGGCTCCCCCCTCTACGTGCATGCCAAACGACAAACCACACTACTCCAAGGATTCCTCGGTCAGAAAGTGGCAACGCCTTTCCATGTAGAACTTGGCATGTCTTATGGCAAGCCTTCTGTTGAATCCGCCTTGGAAAAACTGACAGCTCAGAATTGTAATCGCATATTGGTATTCCCTCTTTATCCACAATATGCAGCGAGTAGCACTGCATCTGCGCTGGACGCTGTTTGGCGAGTGTTGCTGAAACTGCGCAATGTGCCAGCTGTCCGTACCATACGCAATTACCATGACCATCCACTCTACATAGCAGCACTGGCACAAAGTGTTCGCGAACATTGGATGATGAATGGCAAGCCAGAAAAACTGATCATGAGTTTTCATGGCGTACCTCGCTACACACTAGACAAGGGCGACCCTTACCATTGCGAGTGTCACAAAACCGGGCGATTACTGGCCGAGGCATTGGGGTTAGCCAAAGATGAATACATGGTTTGCTTCCAATCCCGATTTGGCAAAGCTGAGTGGCTAAAACCTTATCTCGCCCCCACATTGGAAGCGCTGGGAAAACAGAAAATTCGCCGCATCGATGTTATATGTCCCGGCTTCTCTAGCGATTGCCTAGAAACCCTGGAGGAAATTGCAATGGAAGGCAAAGCCAGTTTCCAATCCAATGGCGGTGGTGAATATCACTACATTCCGGCATTGAATGAACGCGAGCCCTGGATACATGCAATGACGGCGATTGCACTGGAAAACCTTTCTGGCTGGGTGAGCAGCGAATGGGATGCAACGGCCGCCGCAACTGAGGCTAATGCAAGGGCCCAAAGAGCAAGGCAACTCGGTGAACCCTGATTAAGTACGCGCTTTCCTGAGCATTTTTGATATACTTCTGGGAGTCAAATCACAGAAGCAGATTTCAATAAACTCATGATAGTTATTACTGGCGGCGCCGGCATGATAGGTAGCATCATCGCCTGGCACATCAATACTGTGCTTGGCCGTGACGACATAGTCATAGTGGATAGACATACCCATCCAGACCAATGGCAAAATCTGTGTCACAGACAATATGCGAACTATCTGGATAAAGATGAGCTCATGCCTTGGCTGGAAAGTGCCAGTCAAATTGATGCTGTCATCCACATGGGTGCTATCAGCGCTACCACCGAGCGTGATTTCAACAAGCTAGTTCAAGACAATATCCGTTATAGCCAACAACTATGGACATGGTGTGCACAGAATGGCGTTCCATTCTTTTATGCGAGTTCAGCAGCTACTTATGGCAGCGGCGATGCTGGTTATAACGATGATGAGCGAAATACTGATAACTTGCGCCCGCTTAACGGCTATGGCTACTCCAAACAGTTTTTTGATCAATGGGCTTTAAGTCAGGTTAAAAATGGGCTGCCAACACCGCCACAGTGGTGTGGTTTCAAGTTCTTCAATGTCTACGGTCCGAACGAATACCACAAGGAACGGATGGCCAGCGTTGCCTTGCATAGTTTCAATCAGTTCCGCGAAACAGGCACCGTCAAACTTTTCAAGAGCCGCCATCCAGACTATGCAGATGGCATGCAGCTACGTGACTTTGTCTATGTAAAGGATGCCGCTGCCGTCGTTGTTCACTTCATGACGCAAGGCAACCATTCGGGCATATTCAACATAGGCAGTGGTACTGCGCGCTCATTCAAGGATTTGGTCACTGCTGTCATGGTAAGTCAGGGCAAAGCGCCCTCTATCACCTATATCGACATGCCAATTGATCTGGATGGAAAATATCAATACTTCACTGAAGCCAGCATGCATAAACTGCGTGAATCTGGATACACACAACCCTTCCATACCCTTGAAGAGGGTGTGGCCGATTATGTGCAGAACTACCTCACACAACCTGACCAATACTGTTAAGGCATCATCATGAACAACATAGAAATGCTCTCGAAAGGTTTGGCAGATCATCAACAGACGATGACTGATTTACAAAACCTGTTTCCTAGAATTCTAGAAGTCGCTGAATTGCTACGCGCATGTATCAAACGTGGCGGCAAAATCCTGTTGATGGGTAATGGTGGCAGTGCTGCTGATAGCCAGCATATCGCTGCTGAGATCGTCGGCAGATTCAAGAAAGAACGTCGCGGCTTACCTGCAATCGCACTGACGACAGACACATCAATCCTGACTTCAGTCGGTAATGATTATGGCTATGACTATATTTTCTCCCGTCAGGTCGAGGCTCTCTGTACACCGCTTGATGTCGTAATCGGCTTCTCGACTTCAGGCAACAGCTCTAACGTACTTCGCGGCATGCAAACCGCCAGGGAGATTGGTGCCAATACGGTGCTTATGTCTGGTGGCACAGGCGGCAAACTGGCAGAAATCTGTGAATACAATCTGATCATGCCATCCGGTGATACACCGCGCATTCAGGAAGCGCATATCTTTGTAGGTCATAGTTTGTGCGAACTGCTGGAGGCCGACTAGGCATGGCGGAATTGCTTGAGGTAGTGCGTGACCATTTTTCGAATCCACAAGGATGGGCACTGGTAGTTGGTGACCTGATGCTAGATCGCTATCTGATAGGCGATGTGCAGCGCATCTCCCCGGAAGCACCTGTGCCGATTGTTTTGCTAAAGCAGCAAAATGAAAGAGCTGGCGGCGCTGCCAATGTAGCTGCCAATTTGGCGTTACTGGGCATCAGCACGCAAATCATCGGTTGTGTAGGCTCAGATAACGAAGCGACTACCTTGGTAGGCATGATGCAGGGCATCGGCATTAGTACAGGGGGAGTCTTTACTTCAAGTGAGAGACCAACAATTACCAAAACGCGGATTCTGGGTGGGCATCAACAGATGATGCGACTGGATCAGGAAAGTAACAAAAGCTTCAGCGCTGAGGAATCAAACTCTCTTAGTACCAGCATCAAAAAAGCGATCAGCGACAAGCCCAGTATCGTTGTACTTTCAGATTATGCCAAAGGCTTGCTCAGCGCTTCGGCTTGCAAGGAAATTATTGAGCTGTGCAAGCAGGCGCATATCCCTGTTCTGGTTGACCCTAAAGGCAAGGACTACAGCAAGTACAAAGGCGCAACCGCACTTACCCCAAACAAACGCGAGACCGCTGAAGCTTGTGGCGTTGGTATCGATGATAACGACGCTTTACTCGCAGCTGCCTCAGATTTACGTAAAAAACTGGATTTGGAGTTCCTCGCAGTAACACGCGGCGAAGAAGGTATCTCACTAATCTCTGAGAACAGTTCATCCCATCTGCCAGCGACAGCCAGACAAGTATTCGATGTATCTGGTGCTGGTGATACCGTCATCGCCACATTGGCTGCCGGACTTTTAGCTGGTCTGGATTTTAGCCGCGCCTTGCAGCTTGCCAATATCGCTGCTGGTGTAGTGGTGGGTAAGGTTGGCACAGTGCCGATTACCCGCGAAGAATTGCTCCATGAACTGGTCTCTCAACACTCACATACACAGGCCGAAAAAGTCTGCGACCTGAAAGACCTGATATTGCGCGTCAATAGCTGGCGCAGCCAGGGACAACGTGTAGTATTTACCAACGGCTGTTTCGACTTGCTGCATGCTGGTCATGTTACCTATCTGGAAGCTGCTAAAAAATCAGGGGATAAACTGGTACTCGGACTCAACACAGATCGTTCTGTTAGTGCACTGAAAGGCCCTAACAGACCTGTCATCCACGAACAGGACCGAGCGCGCGTGCTGGCCGCACTTGAAGCAGTGGATGCTGTCGTACTATTTGACGAAGACACTCCGCTAGAGTTGATTAAAGCCATACACCCTGACATCATCGTCAAAGGCAGCGATTACAGTGAAGATCAGGTAGTCGGTGGCAAAGAAGTTAAATCATGGGGCGGCAAAATCGTGCTGATTGATGTTGTAGAAGGTAGAAGCACCAGTAACATCATCAAGAAGCTTGCTACCTGATCGGCATGGAACGAATACTGGTCATAGGTCCTGCTTGGGTGGGGGACATGGTTCTGGCGCAAAGCCTGTTCAAACAGCTCAAGCATCAACATGCAGATGTCACGATTGACGTAGCCGCGCCATCCTGGACATTACCACTACTTGAGCGCATGCCTGAAGTTGACCATGCGATTGCCTTACCTTTCAAACATGGTCAGTTATCATTGATCGAACGATTCCGCTATGGAAAATCACTACGAGCCAGAAAATACTCACAAGCCATCTTGCTCACCAATTCATTGAAGTCAGCAATACTGCCATTTGCGGCTGGAATTACTCAGCGTACTGGCTTTCTTGGTGAACTGAGATATGGCCTGATCAATGATATTCGCAAACTGGATAAGCAAGACCTGCCGCGCACGGTAGACAGGTTTGTAGCACTGGGATGCGATGCAAACACAGCATTGCCCAAACCATTTCCCATTCCACAATTGATTGCAGATAAAGACAACGCATTATCTTGCCTGTCGTCGATGAAACACCCTTTACCAAAAACTCCCGTACTGGCTTTATGTCCGGGAGCAGAGTTTGGTGAAGCCAA
>Ga0265327_10001300_pt1 | contig 32653 bp, 27 predicted proteins | sample 41621metaG_FD_202089 | JGI IMG/M metagenome (GOLD analysis project Ga0265327, IMG submission 202089) | Rhizosphere microbial communities from Carex aquatilis grown in University of Washington, Seatle, WA, United States - 4-16-21 metaG | ecosystem: Host-associated > Plants > Roots > Rhizosphere...
AAGGCAGGGCAATGGCCGAAAACGGATGGGCGAAAATCCCGCTCAGTGAATACGAAGCGGCCCAGGTCGCGGCCATCGCCGCGTGGAAGAGCGAGACCCCGGGCCTGGCGCGGCGGATGTTCCGCGTCGCCACCGCCCCGCTGGGCGATCTGGTCAACAAATTGCTGCCGAAGGGGCCGGTCAAGGCGGCCATGGACGCCGTCAACAAAATGGCCGGCCAACTGGCCGGCGACGACAGCCTCCTCAAAGACCCCTATGTGCAGTCGCAAGGCATCACCTCGCTACAGGACATCGCCTCCCAGCCGTTGGAATTCGCCGACGGGCTGGCGGGCCGGGTCATCCGCGACGCCGGCCACATCGCCTTGGGGATGGGCGCGGCCACCGGCACCGGCGGCCCCATCGCGGCGGCGGCGGGCCTGCCGGTGCTCGTGGCCGGGGCGCTGCGGGTGATCTACCGGGTTTCCCAGGCCTATGGCTTCAGCATCGACCATCCCGGCGACAAGGAGCTGATGCTGCACATCCTGGCGCTGTCGACTGCCACCGACCCCGGTGAGCGCGCGCAGGCCATGGCTAATTACCAGCGCCAGATCCAGACCACCTTTCTGCACCAGGCGGTCGAGGAATCCGCGCAAAACGCGGTGCAGCGGGCCTTGCTCGGCGCGGAGGCGGGCTCGCTGATTCCAGGCTTCGGCATCGCCTTCAACGCCTACCTAAACCGGCAGTTCGTCAACCGCGCCGGGCTGGCGGCGCAGCGGGTGTTCCAGGAGCATTGGCTGCGCGAGCGCGGCAAGGTGGCGTGGATCGAGCCGGCTTGAGCACCTAGCGTAACGCGGTAAAGAGCAGCCCATAGTACGGAGGCCGGGTCAGCCTGGAGTAACCCGGCAAAGCATTGCCAGATGCGTTAGATTGCGGCGCAATATGCCTAGCCCAAGCTACGCCACCATGAAAAATCAGGAGTTTCCATGAGCGCCACCCTGCTAGGCATCGACAATAAATTATTGTCGTGGATGTTGTTGTTTGTGCCGCTGGCCGTCGTGGCGAAGTGGCAGAAGTTCGATCCGCTGCTGGTTTTTTTCTTTGCCGGCCTGGCGATCATCCCGTTGGCGGCGATGATCGCCAACGCGACCGAGCATATCGCTGGCACCTTGGGCGCGGCGCTGGGCGGGCTGCTGAACGCGACCTTCGGCAACGCGACCGAGATGGTCATTTCCATCGTCGCGCTGCACGAGGGCCTGGTGGATGTGGTCAAGGCCAGCATCAGCGGCACGGTCATCGCCAATCTGCTGTTGGCCTTGGGGGCCGGCATGTTCCTAGGCGGCTTGAAACATCCGGAGCAGGAATTCAAATCGCGGGTGGCGCGGATCAACGCCTCTTCGCTGAACCTGGCGCTGGTGGTGATGTTGACGCCGTCGGCGATCCACTACACCTCGCCGGGGTTGAAGTCTTTGACCATTGACCATTTTTCGTTGGTCGCGGCCAGTCTGCTGCTGGCGTTCTATGTGCTGTCCTTGTTGTTTTCGATGAAGACGCACCGCTTTTTTTATGAAACCAATCTGAACGGCGACAACGGCACCCTGCCGGGGGCGGCCAGCGCCGCCGAAACGCCGCCCATCGGCAAAGAGGTCGGGATTTTGCTCGGGGCCAGCGTCGTGCTGGTGGTCGTGTCCGAGGTGCTGGTGTCCAGCCTGGAGACCGCGATCCAAACCGTCGGGCTGACCCCGTTGTTCACCGGCGTGATTTTGATCCCGCTGTTCGGCGGCGTCGTCGAATACATCGCCGTGATCACCTTCGCCCGCAAAAACAAAATGGACTTGGCGGTCAGCGTCGCCATGGGCTCCAGCCTGCAAATCGCCCTGTTCGTGGCCCCCGTGCTGGTGTTCGCCGGACAGTTGATGGGCCAGCCGATGAACCTGGAGTTTGAGCCGTTTGAGCTGATGGCCGTCGCGATGGCAGTCCTCATCACCAACTCCATCAGCACCGACGGGCGCTCCAACTGGCTGGAGGGTGTCTTGCTGCTGGTGACGTACGGCACGGTCGCCGCCGCTTTTTTCTTCCATCCCTGACAACCCCTGATTGAGCGCCTGAGGAAACCTTATGAATTTAAAATGGCTGCTGGCCTTTATTCCCGTCGGCATCGCCCTGGCCTGGTTCGAGGCCAACCCGACTCTGGTATTCATCGCCTCGGCGTTGGCCATCGTCCCGTTGGCGGGCCTGATGGGCGACGCGACTGAGGCGCTGGCCCGCTTCATCGGGCCGACGCTGGGGGGCTTGTTGAATGCCACCCTGGGCAACGCACCGGAGATCATCATCGGCTTCTTCGCGCTGAAGCATGGGCTGGTGGACATGGTGAAGGCGTCGATCACCGGCTCGATCCTCGGCAACCTGCTGTTCGGCCTCGGCGTTTCCATCCTGGCGGGCGGCTTGAAGTTCCCCAAAGAAAAATTGAGCTTCGACATGGAGACCGGTCGCATCCAGAGCGGGCTGTTGATTATGGCGATCGTCGGCTTGATCGTCCCGGCGGTGTTCAATTTCAGCACGAACTCGGAACACAAGATCAGCCTGCATGTGGCCGTCGTCCTGTTTGCGGTCTACCTGGTCAGCACGGCTTACACGCTGACCAAGGGCGCGCCGGACGCCGAGACGGAGACCGGACAAGAGGCGTCCGGGGAGGAGGGGGAAGGCTGGAGCCGGAACAAGGCGTTGACGGTTCTCGCCAGCGTCACGGTCGGCCTGGCGGTCATGAGCGAGATCATGACCGACGCGCTGGACCCCGCCGCCAAGGCGATGGGGTTCACGCCGCTGTTCGCCGGCGTCTTCCTGCTCGCGCTGGTCGGCAACACGGCGGAGTTGATCAACTCCGTCCGCTTCGCCCGGCAGAACCAGTTGGATCTGTCCTTAGGCATCACCGTCGGCGGCAGTGCGCAGATTGCCTTGCTGGTCGCGCCCTTGCTGGTGTTCTTCGGCGCGGCCATCGGCCAGGACATGAACCTGCTGTTTTCCCAGTTTGAATTGGTCGGCATCATCCTGACCGTCTACGTGATCGTCAACCTGCTGCAAGGCGGATCGGTGCGCTGGGTGGGCGGCGGGGCGCTGATCGCGGTTTATCTGATCCTCGGCATCGGTTTCTACTATGCGCCGGCGACCGTCGCGGGCTAGAGGCCACTTGGGGGTTGCGTCGGCGGCTTTGCTGGTTTTGCCGGGCTGCGCCGGCCCGCAAAACCGGCCGGTGGAGACGCCGAAGCCCCCGGTGGCGGTCGAGGCCAAGCCGCCGGAACCTAAGCAGGCCAACCCGCAGCAGGCCGCGCAAGCTGCCGCCACCGACGGGCATGCGTGGCGTCCTTTCGGCGGCCGCTTGGCCAAGTTCCTGGGGCGCAAGCCGTCCGAGGCGTTTTCGCTGTGGCGGTCGCTGGCCGATGTCAGCCTGCCCGGCCCCGACCTCGCCAACTACCCCAACAGCTCCTACACCCTGCCGCAAGGCGGCTTGTATCTGGAAAGCAGCCCTGCCGGGTTTTACGGCAGCAGCGTCATTTCGCAGTCGCAATGGAACTGGGAGTATCTGCTGCGCTATGGCGTGACCGACAATATCGAAATCCGCCTGTTTTCCAATGGCCTGACCGCCGAGTCCGGGGCCACCGGTTTTTCACCCATCGCCTTCGATGTCAAAACCCATTTGTGGGCGGCGGAATGGGATTGGTTTAATATTTCATTAGGCGCGGAAGCCTATGTGCAGACCACCTCCTGGCTGGCTTCCCCGGCGTTTTACAATCCGTTGCAATATTCCTTCAACCTGCTGATCGACCATGAATTGCCCTGGGGGGTCTCGTTTGAATGGAACTTGGGCTTTGTCCGCGAAAGCATCGCCGACAGCGTGATTTATCTGCCTGCTTTCCAGTGGGCCTTCCAGCGCAGCGTCACCGACGACATCGCCTTGTTCATCCAAGGCTACCACAACGCCGACGCCCTGCCGCGCGTGCCCGGCCCCAGTTCGCGCTTGCCGTCCAGGCCGATACAAGAAGCGGTCGGTTTGGGCGGGCAATGGTCGCTCAACAGCCGGGTGGCTTTTTATGGCAGTTACAACTGGGGATTGACTAAGTACACGCCTTCTTATAACGCCAACATCGGTTTTGCCGTGTCTTTTTAATGCCTTTTACCCGCCCACCACAAGAGGAAACCACGATGAACGATACCCATGGGCAAGCCCCCCGCCGCAGCCTCAAAGAAAACTTGCAGGAGACGGTGGACATCTTAAAGCACTCCGACATTAGCCTGCCGAAAGCCATCTTGCTGGCTGCCGTCGCGCTGGCGGCGGCGGCTATCATCCTGTAATCCGTCCACCAACGGGTCGCGGCGAGCGTCCCTTCAAATCCAAACCCAGCCGAGAGAATTATGAGCAGAAAAACGATGAGCCGCTTGTTGGCGGTGCTGGTTCCATTGTTGGCGGCGCTCGCCGTCCGCGCCGAGGACGCCGCGGTCGACCGCACAGTGCTGCCAATTCCTGAGCCGAACTATCCGCACAGCGCCACGCTCGACGCCCGCGAGGCCACGCCGCCGCCGCGCTTCCAGGTCAAAGCTCCGGAGGGCGCGCCCAATGTGCTGATCGTGCTGATCGACGATATGGGCTTCGGCATGTCCGGCGCGTTTGGCGGGCCGATCCAGATGCCGACCGTGGAGCGTCTGGCGAATCAGGGCCTGCGCTACAACCAGTTCCACACCACCGCGCTGTGCTCGCCAACGCGCACGGCCCTGCTCAGCGGCCGCAACCACCACATGAACAACATGGGCAGTGTCACCGAGGTCGCCACCGGTTTCCCCGGCAACACCAGCCAGCGCCCGGCCAATGTCGCGCCGCTGGCCGAGATGCTGCGGCTGAACGGCTACAGCACCGGCTTCTTCGGCAAGAACCACGAGACCGCCGCCTGGGAAGTCAGCCCGTCCGGACCGACCGACCGCTGGCCGACGCGCTCCGGCTTCGACAAGTTTTACGGCTTCATCGGCGGCGAGACCAACCAGTGGGCGCCGCTGCTGTATGACGGTTTGAGCCAGATCGAAACGCCGAAAGATCCGAGCTACCATTTCATGACCGACATGACCAACCAGGCCATCGGCTGGATGCGCTACCAAAAGGCGCTGACGCCGGACAAGCCGTTCTTTTTGTACTTTGCGCCGGGGGCCACGCATGCGCCGCACCATGTGCCGAAAGAATGGATTGCCAAATACAAGGGCAAATTCGACCAGGGCTGGGACAAGCTGCGCGAGGAGACCTTGGCCCGCCAGATCAAGCTGGGCGTCGTGCCGCCCGGCACCCAACTCGCCCCCAAGCCTGAGGCCATCAAGGACTGGGACAAGCTGTCGGCCGACGAGAAGAAGCTGTTCGCCCGCCAGATGGAGATCTTCGCGGCCTTCGGCGAATACGCCGACACCGAGATCGGCCGGCTGGTCGACGCGGTTGGGGAGATGGGCCAGCTCGACAACACGCTGGTGTTTTATATCGTCGGCGACAACGGCACCAGCGCCGAAGGCGGCATGAACGGCCTGTTCAACGAATCCACTTATTTCAACGGCGTGCAGGAAAGCGTGCAGGACGTGCTGAAACACTACGACCAGTTGGGCGGGCCGATGTCCTATGCGCACATGGCCGCCGGCTGGGCGGTCGCGGGCGACACGCCGTTCGCCTGGGCCAAGCAGGTGGCCTCCAATTTCGGCGGCACCCGCAACGGGCTCGTCGTACATTGGCCGAATCGCATCAAGGCCAAGGGCGAGGTGCGTACGCAATTCCACCATGTCACCGACATCGCCCCGACGGTGCTGGAAGCGGCCAGGCTGCCCGAGCCCAAATCCGTCAACGGCACGGTTCAGGAGCCCATCGAGGGCGTCAGCCTGGCTTACACCTTCGACGACGCGAAAGCGGCGAGCAAACACCAGACCCAATATTTCGAGATCTTTGGCAACCGGGGTATTTATGCCGACGGCTGGTTTGCAGGCACAGTCCACAAAGCGCCATGGGAGCGCCAACCGCGGGCGAAACTGTCGGAGGACAAGTGGGAGCTCTACGACACCCGCGCCGATTTCAGCCTGGCCCACGACCTGGCCTCGCAGAACCCGGCCAAGCTGAAGGAATTGCAGGATCGGTTCACCCAGGAAGCCATCAAGAACCGGGTGTTGCCCATCGACGACCGTTCCGTGGAGCGCGCCAACCCCAGGCTGGCCGGCCGGCCCGACCTGATGGCCGGACGCACGTCGCTGACGCTCTATCCCAGCATGAAAGGCATGTCGGAGAATGTCTTCATCAACATCAAGAACACGTCCCACACGATCACCGCCGAGTTGGAGATCCCCAAAAAAGGCGCGAAGGGCGTGGTGCTGGCCCAAGGGGGCCGGTTCGGCGGCTGGAGTCTTTATATCAAGGACGGCAAACCGGTCTACACTTACAATTACCTGGGTTTGAAGCGTTATTCCGTCGCTGCCGCCAAGCCGCTGCCGCCCGGCAAGGCCTCCTTGCGTTTCGAGTTTGCCTATGACGGCGGCGGCTTGGGCAAAGGCGGCTTAGGGACTTTGTCGGTCAACGGGCAAAAACTGGCCCAAGGGCGGATCGAGCAGACCCAGCCGATGGTCTTCTCCGCCGACGAGACGGCCGATGTCGGCGAAGACGACGCCACGCCGGTGACCGAGGACTACAAAGAGCGGGACAACCGCTTCACCGGCACGATCCAAAAAGTGACCGTCGATTTGCAGGCGGCGAAGGTGGAAGCCCAAGGCGCGGCGAATGAAGCGCAGAGGAACATGGCGTTCAAGAAGGCGATGTCCGATTGATTCGGTCAGGTGGCGCGATGGCGCTTATAACCTAAACCTGTGTATGACCAATATTAAGGCGGATGATGTGAAGTTTGATAGAGAGACTGGCCGTTTTAACGCAAGCCTGAAACATCTGGGATTGCTGGTCGGCGCGGGGGCGGCGCTTGCAGGCTGCGTGACGCCGGTTCCGAACGATGGCGCGGGGGCCGCCCCGCAACGCTGGAGCACATTGCGCGACCTGCGCTATTGCGAGATTTTCCTGATCGGTGGCAACCCGGTCACCCGCGACCTCAAGGCTGCGGTTTACAACACGTCGTTCCTCAACGATCCGAAGGACTCCTGTTCGGACGACCTGTGGGCCAAGGTCGATCCCGGCACGTTGAAGAAGCAATTCGATGTGCTGGGCGTGTTCAAGAACGGCCCCCGCCACTGGACGAACGACTGGCTGTACACGCCCATCGGCAAGGAAGCATCCTTCAACGGCCTGAAGGCGCGATGGATCACCGAGGTCAGCCTGCCCCGCGACCTTGAGGTCGGCAAGAAGGGCGGCACCGCCTATAAGCCGACCACGGTCGCGCGTAATTCGGAAATGGGCTTCGCCAAGGGCAAACCTGTGTTCATGCTGGAAGACCCCGGCGGCATGCCCTGGGTCATGCAAGCTTACTCGAACACCGTGGACGCGAATCTGGCCTACGCCGGCCTGCCGACGCTAGGCCAAACGCTCAAGCTGCCGCCGGGGTGGAAATACCGGAGCAAAATCCTCGACCAGGATCTGACGATCCGGGCGGTGGACGGCCATGCGCGCATCGTCCAGGACGACCTGGAAAATACCTATGACGCATGTTTTGAGACGGCATGCAGTTTCAAGCCCTAGCCTGGCCCCGGGACCGCGCCGGTTGCCTGCCGGGTAGCCGGCGCTCCACCCGAAAGAGATGATTTGATCCATGAACCGCTTGTTCAAATGGCTTAAGCAAGAAATTGTCGAAATGCTGCCGTCGGTGTTGTTTTTTTTCGTGGTTCTCAATCTGATGCGCTGGATCGAGAATCTATTCCTGGAGGACAAGGGCGTCAGTGTGGGAGGGTTCGTCCATGTCAGCATTGGGGCGCTGATCGTCGGCAAGGCCCTGCTGGTCGCCGATCTCCTCCCCGTGGTCAACGCTTTCCGGAGCCGGCCGCTGATCTACAACACGCTGTGGAAAACCTTTATATACTCGCTGGCGGCCTTTCTGTTCCGGGCCGGCGAGGAGTTCGCGCCCCTCGCCGTGGAGGCCGGGAGCCTTTCCGCCGGATTCGAACGGTGTCTGGCCGAAGTCCATTGGCCCAAGTTCTGGGCGGTTCAAGTTTTCCTCGGCATGATGCTGTTCATCTTCGTGGCGTCGATGGAATTCATCGGTGCCGTAGGCGCGGCCAAGGCGCGCCAGTTATTTTTCGGGCGGTGAGCCATTGATGCGTCGGCAGGCCGATGACAATCATGCGTGATGCCAGTGGCTTGGCATTTTGTTCCAACCGGCACGCCTAACGGTTGCGGCAGGCTCAAACACTAGGCGGGACGGTACGCGCCCATCGTGGCGCGCCCAAACGATACGACACTAATAACGGAGTGGAACCTGATGAACAGACAAATCAAAACTTGGCTCATGGCCTTGATGGCAGGACTGATGGCGGCAAGCTTTTCCGCCGAGACCTACGCCTACGGCGCGGGCAGGGAGCCCGGAAGGGCGGGCATGGGCGCCGGCGGGGTCGGCGGGCCCGCCTCGGGCGTGGGCACCCGGCCGGGCGCGGGGGCCGGGCGGGCGGGCGCGCCCGCCGCCGGCGCGCCCGGCTACGGCGCGGGGGTCGGCCGAGCAGGCGTGCCTGCCGCCGGTGCCGCCGGACGCCCCGGTTCGGGCGTGGGTGCCCTGCCGGGCGCGGGGGCTGGCCGGGCGGGCGTGCCGGCCGCCGGCGCGCCCGGGCGCTATCGGTGATGGTGGCGTTATAACCCATGGGGCTGGGCGGGGGGCTGGACCCACCCCACCCCGCCGCGCTGATTCATCCATTGATTGCCCTTGAAAAATTGCCATGAAAACATTGACTCGCGCCGTACTGAGCGTTTTTTTTCTAATCCTTTTGGCTGGATGCGCCTCCAGTAAAATCGCCACCCGCCAAGCTTACAATGGCGGCAAGATCGCCCGCCCCGGCCATGTCCTCGTCTATGACTTTGCCCCGCCCGCAGGCCAATATGCCGGGCAAACGCCTGATGAGGCCGCACGGCAACTGGGCGCGAAGATTGCCCAGGCGCTGGCCGGGGAAATCCGGGGGATGGGGCTGCCGGCGGAGCAGGCTACGGCGCAGACGGCACCGCAAATCGGGGATCTGGTGATCCAAGGCAATATCCTTTCCATCGACGAAGGCGACGCCGCCAAACGCGTGGCCGTCGGCTTCGGTTCCGGCGCTTCCCATCTGAAAACGTCGGTCGAAGGATTGCTGATGACAGATCACGGACTCCAAAAACTCGGTTCAGGCACCGACGAAGCCGGCGGCGGCAAATCGCCGGGCACGGCGGTGGCGCTGGCCGGCGCGGTCGCGACCGCCAACCCGGCGGGCCTCATCATCAGCACGGCGATGAAAGCGCACGGGGAGGCCAGCGGCAGCAGTACCATCCAAGGCAGGGCCGAGCAGACGGCGAAAGATATTGCCAAGGAACTGAAAAAGAAATTCAAGGAACAAGGCTGGATCTAGCCGCGCGGTTTTCCCGGCCGGCATGGATGAAACCAGGCAGTCCGCCGATCTCAAAGCGGGGCGGATAGGCTAGACTTGATAGCAGCCTAGGCCTGCTTTGGGCTTTAGGGCGAAGATTGCCGAAGCAGTCAACAAAAACAAACTGCCGGGCCGGTAGTCAGCGGGGGGATTCCTTCAACCGCAACCAGAGGACTTAATAAAATGTTCAAGCATATTGTTTTAGTGGCGGCTTGCCTGGCATTATCCCAGCCCGCCTTCGCAGCCTGCGCGAGAGCGCCCGATGGCCGCCTCGTGTGCGGCGAGGATGCCGAGGCCGGGGGGTATAATCCCAACACCGGCAACGCCTGGAAGGCCGAGACCAATGCCCGGGGCGTCACCACGACGGAAACCAGCCGGGGCGGGGAAGCCAAGACCAAGGACGGCATGGGGGCCGTGCAAGGCCCAGGCGGCAAAACCTGCGTCAAGACCCGCCGCGGCCAAGGCTGCGATTAACCGAAGCGGGGTGTTCGTCGAATGCCCCGCCGACTTGACCAACACCACCGGTTGTACCAAATAACGATCAACTCAACCAACCCTCCAAGGAGACACGCAATGCGCAAGCATACCAGCAAGACCACACGACCCAGCCTGGCCCGGATTTCGTTGTTGGGCGCCGGCATTTTATTGTTGAGCGCCTGCTCCGCCACGCAAAAAGCCCAGGTGACCCAGACCAGCGCGTTCTTGGGCGCGGACAGCGCCAAGCTCAGCGTCGGCGGCAAAGACCAGGCCGGCCTGCGCTACATCAACCCGGCCGCGCAATGGACGCAATACAAGAAAGTCATAGTCGCGCCGGTGACCTTCTGGGGCGCGGAGACGACCAAAGTGTCCGCGACCGACCAGCAGACCCTGGTGAATTATTTCCAGCAGCAGCTTAAGGAGCAGTTGGGCAAAAAATTCGAGCTCGTCGACCAGCCCGGCCCTGGCACGCTGAAGCTCACCGTGGCCCTGACCGACGCCGAGGCGGCGACGCCGGGTATGCGCACCATCTCGATGGTTATTCCGCAGGCGCACATGATCAGCAATCTCAAATACCTGGCCACGGGCACCTTCCCCTTCGTTGGCGCGGCGCAGGCCGAGGCCAAAATCTCCGACTCCGTGACCGGCGAGACGCTGGCGGCGGTGGTGGACAAGCAACTGGGCGGCGGGTCGATGGCGGCGGGCTTCCAGTGGCAGTGGGGCGACGCCGAGAACGCGATCAACGATTGGAGCAAGCGGACGGCGGACAAGCTTTCGGCCTGGACTTCGGGCGCGGAGAAGCCTTGAGTTTTGGCGCAGCCTTGGGCCTTGCGGCCCCAATGCCGCGCCGGCTTTCCACACGGCAAGGGGATAGCATGAACACTGCGTCTACGCACAAATTGATGTTAGCCGCCGCCCTGCTCGCGCTGGCCGCGTCTTTCCCGGCCCATGCCTGGCGGGCGGCCGGCGGGTATGGCCGGGGCGTCGCCGTCGGCCCGCGCGGCGGCGTGGCGGCGTGGAACCACGGCGCGGGCGTCGCCCGCGGCCCTTATGGCGGCGCGGCGGCCTGGAACCATCGCGGCTATTATGGCGGCGGGGTCTACCGCGCGCCGGTGGGGGTTTACGGCTACCGGGGCGGTTATTACAACTATGGCTATTCCGGTGGCCAAGTGGCCGGCGCGGCCGTCGCGGGCCTGGCCGTGGGGGCGGTGGCCGGCGCGGCGATTGCTTCGTCGAATTCGTCGCAGTCCTCGACGACGGTGGTGGTGGAGCAGCCGTCCTACGCCTCGCAGTTGCCCTACGGCACCCAGGTCACCGTCCTGCCCGGCAACTGCGGCAGCGCGACGATGCGCGGCGTCCAATACTACCTATGCGGCCCGAACTGGTTTAAGCCTTATTTCGGCAATTCCTCGGTGTATTACCAGGTGGTGCCGGCCCCTTAGATCAAGCGCCACGGACGGCAAGGCGTTTTTCCAAACCATCCGCCCTCATCAACGAAGAGGTAAAACCGTCATGATCCGAAACAACCTGCTCTTTGGGCTGGCCGCCGCGGCCGCTGTCGCGGCGGCCTTACCCCTTCCCGCCCATGCCTGGGCGGCGGCCGGGGCGAGAGGCGTCGCGGCCGGCGGCGCGGGCGGCGGCGTCGCTTACGGCTCGCGCGGTGGCAGCGCCGCGTGGACCCACGGCACGGCCGTCGCCACCGGCCCGCACGGCAACACCGCCGCCTGGCACCGCCCCCCGCCGCCGCCGGCCTACCACGGCGGCGGTTACTACTATGGCGGTGGTGGCTACAGTTCCGGCCAAGTGGCCGGGGCGGCCGTCGCGGGTATGGCCGTCGGGGCCATGGTCGGCGCGGCGGCGGCCAAATCGTCGGCGCCGCCGCCCTCCACGACCACCGTGGTGGTGCAGGAGTCCCCCGGTGCCTCGGTTATGCCCCTCGGTGCCCAAGTCACCGTGCTGCCCGGCAATTGCGCGAGCGCGACCGTGGGCGGTGTTGAATACTACGACTGCGGCCCCAACTGGTTTAAACCCTATTTCGGCAACTCCTCGGTGTATTACAAAGTGGTGCCGGCGCCTTACTAAACCGGCGACATCCTTCCCAGGGATGCCACCGGTGGGTGGCGGCGCGATGAAAAACATTTTCAACGATTAAATGCTGTTTATTTCAAGGGGACAAACCATGCACATCGAAGCACACGCTTTTAGAATCCGGACGGGCGGCGTTTTGGCCGCGGCCGTCCTTGCCCTGGGCGCGCTAGGCTGCGCCCAGCACGGGCATACCCATGGCAGCGCGGCAGTCCCGGACACGGCGAAGGCGGCCCAGCCCGCAGAGAATCCGGCGGAGTCGGCTCCGCCGCCGCCCGTCGTCGAACAAGCCGCCTTGGACCGTCTGAAGGCCATGAGCGACAAGCTGGCCACCGCCAAGGCCTTCAGCTACCACTCCCGCAGCACCGTGGAAATACCGGGCAAGACCGGGCAGTTTCTGACCCATTTCATCGAGTCCGAAGTTGCCTTGGAGCGGCCCAACAAACTGGCCGCCAAGGTGGCCGGCGACCAGCCGAAGTTCGAGTTTTATTACGACGGTGCCAATGTCTCGGCCTTGGATCCGCAGAAGAACCTGTACGCCACGATTGCCGCACCGGGGACGATAGACGAAATGCTGCCGTTCGTGGTCGAGAAGACCGGCATCGACTTCCCGTCGGAGGATCTCATGCACAGCGACCCTTACGCCGAGATGACCAAGAATATGACCCACGCCATCGTAGTCGGCCCGGCCAAGGTGAACGGGGTGGCCACCGAGCATTTAGCCTTCATGGGCCCCGCGGCCAATTGGGAGATCTGGATCGACGCCGGCGAGAGCGCGCTGCCGCGCCGGGTGGCGGTGACTTACAAGACCCTCGAAAACTTCCCGCGCTTCCAGGTCGAGTTCCTGGAGTGGAACCTCAAACCCAAATTGAATCCCGGCCAATTCGTGTTCAAGAAGCCGGCGGGGGCCAAGCCCATCGAGTTCGGTGCCAAGGCCGGGCAGTTGGCGCGGTGACGGCGCTTAGGCCACCGCTCAAGTTTTTAATCTATTGACCCATCCAAGAGGTGTTTTTATGCGGCTAACTTTTCCACTGAAATCGTTCATGGCCCTGGCGCTGATCTTGCTCGCCACCGGCTGCGCCAAGACCAATGTCAGGATGAACAACGAAATCGCCTATACCGGCATGCCCAGGCCGGACCGGGTGCTGATCTACAACTTCGCCGTCAGCCCTGCCGACGTCAAGGAGAACTCCAGCCTCTTCGCGAAGATGGGCCGGAGCATGGAGGGCGGCAACCAGACCGCCGAGGAAATCCAACTGGGCCGCGAGGTGGCCGACGCGCTGGCGACCGAACTGACCGTGAAAATAGCCGGCTTGGGGTTGAACCCGTTGCGGGCCACGGCCAATATGCCGGTCACGCCCGGCGCGATCCTGGTCACCGGCCAGTTCGTCAACATCGACGAGGGCAACCGTCTGCGCCGCAACCTGATCGGGCTCGGCGCGGGCAAATCCTCAGTCGACGCCGCCGTCAGCGTGCTGGCCCCGGGCAGCACCGGCATGGCGGAGCTCATCAGCTTCGACGCCCACGCCGACAGCGGCAGCATGCCCGGCGCGGCCGTCATGGGGCCGGCCGGCGCGGCGGCGGGGGCCGGCACGGCGGCGGTGTTGGCGACCAACGCGGCGGTCAGCGGCGTGAAGAGCTACAAATCGTCTTCCGCGCAGCAGGCGAAAAAGATCGCCGATAAGATTGCCGCCGAACTGGCGAAATATTTCGCGCAGCAAGGCTGGATCGATCCGGCGCTGGCGAAATAAACCCCCTCCGCGCCAGTGTCGACGCCGGCCAGGCGCAGGCCGCGCGGCTTTTCGATGGTGCTGGCGGCCTTGGCAGATGGCCAAGGCCGCCCATCCGGCGGCGGGTTTGCGCAATTTTTGGACAATCCTCCAAAGCCAAGGCGCGGCCTTGGCGCAGTTCCCCCCAACGGTTTTCCACAGGAATTGTGGATAAGTCGCGCGGTCTTGACATACGAGGTCTTCCATGTCTGAGCTAACCCACCCGGCCGTTCCGATGCGTCCTGTTGTGGAGGATTCCTCCTCTTTGGCGGTTTGGCTGACCGCCGCCGACCAAAGCCTCTTGTTTCAACGGCAGGCGGAAGATCTTCTTTTTGCCGAGGGCGTCAATGAACATCCCGTCCTTGAAGTGGACGCCGGGCGGGTTTACCAGCCCATCGAAGGATTCGGATTTTCCTTGACCGGCGGCAGCGCCATGCTCGTCAGCCGCTTGCCTGGGGCCGACCGAAGCGCCTTGCTGCGGGAGTTGTTCTCGTCGACCGGGGACGGCATCGGCGTGAGCTGCCTGCGCCTGAGCATCGGCGCTTCGGATCTGGGCGAGCGCAGCTTTTCCTATGACGACCGGCCTGCCGGGCAGGAAGACTTTGAACTGGCCTATTTCGACATCGAGGCCGGCGACCCTGGAACCATCCCCGTGCTCCAGGCGATTTTGGCGGTCAATCCGGCTATCAAGCTCATCGCCTCGGCCTGGTCGGCCCCGCCTTGGATGAAGACCAACCAAAGCTTTATCGGCGGCAAGCTAAGGCCGGATTGCTACGCTGTTTACGCCGCCTACCTGGTCAAATATCTGCAAGCCATGCGGGAAAAAGGCATCGCCATCCAGGCCATGACCGTGCAGAACGAGCCGTTGAACCCGCACAACGAACCCAGCATGGTCATGGAGGCGGGCGAGCAGGCTGAGTTCGTCAAGCGCCATCTGGGGCCGGCGCTGGAGGCGGCGGGCCTGGCCGAAGTGGAGCTGTTTTGCTGGGACCACAATTGCGATGTGAAGGAATACCCTCTGGCGGTGTTCGCCGACGCCGAGGCGCGCCGCTATCTGGCAGGTTCGGCCTGGCACCTGTACGGCGGCGACATTTCGGCGCTGGCCGAGGTGCATCAAGCCTATCCGGGTATGAAGCTGTATTTCACCGAGCAGTGGGTGGGCGCGGACGGCCAGTTCGCGGGGGATTTGCATTGGCATGTGCGGCATGTCCTGGTCGGCTCCCTGCGCCACTGGAGCCGGGTCGTGCTGGAATGGAACCTGGCCTCCGACCCCTTATGCGGCCCGCACACGCCGGGCGGCGCGGTCGGCTGCGTCGGCGCGTTGACCCTGGGACAGGGGATTGCCCGCAATGTCGCCTATTATGTCATCGCCCACGCCGCCAAATTCGTGCGCCCCGGCTCGGTGAGGATTTATTCCGATGAACGGGCGGCGCTGCCCAACGCGGCTTTCCGCACGCCGGCAGGCTTGATCGTCCTGATCGCGCTGAACGACGGCGGCGAGCCCCAGTCCTTCAACATCCGCTATCAAGGCAAACAAGCCGCCGCCACCCTGCCGGCCGGCGCGGTGGCCACTTATGTCTGGCGGGCGGAATAAGCGCGCCCGTCGGCGCTCAATGCCCAAGCACCACATCCACGCGGCGGAATTGGCCCAGGCGCAAGGCCTCGGCGGTTTGGCCTTCCAGTTGCGGGCCTTCCACGGTTTGCAAGCGGCCATCGTGGCCGTGCAACTGGTAACGGCGGGGCGCGACCGCTGCCGGGCCGAAACTGTCTTGGCGCGATGGGTTCAGATACACCAGCAAGGTCGCGCCGAGCAAGGCGCAGGCCGCGCTGTCTTCGGGCAAGGTTTCCTCGAAGCCGAAGGGCTGGGCGCGTTGCGCCTGCGTGGAAAAAAAAGTCTTCGACAGCGCGGGCGCGGGCCTGAACAGCAGCCTCCCTTCCTCAAACACGAAGGGCTTGGGGCCTAGGAAAAGATGCGTCCACAGATGCAGGAACTCCGCCGTGGCCCCGGACAGGCGCGCCACGCAGCCTCGGCCATGTTCCCGGGGGTCTATCGCAAATCCGCTGCCGACCAGGAAGCTCGAATTTTCGAGGGGGCTGCGGCGGTATTGCTCCACCGGGCGGAAAGGCACCAGCAACTTGTCGATCTCTCCGTAAAACTCGCCGACCAAGCCTCGGCGGGCCATTTCCAGCACGAACTTGTAGTGCATATGCAAAAACACCGAGCCGTTTTCCAGCCAGCCGTAGTTGAAAATGCCGATCCGCCCCAGTTCCAGCGCGTCTTCGCCCAACGGGACGTTGACGCGGTACATGCCCAGCTTGGCGTCGAAGAGTTCGCTGTCCCGCACCGCGCCATAAAGCGCCAAAGCCTCCTGCGGCGTGGCGATGCGCAGGGCGTGGACGAAGCCCTCCAAGAACCAGGGCAAAGGGCGTTGGCGAAAACCCGCCACCTCGACCCGGCCTCCGCCCGTCTCCCGGAATTGTCCGGCCTCGTAGCTGAAATAGGTGCTGATCCCCGCGCCGCTGCGCGCCTTGGCAATCGCGCCGTCCAGATGGCCCGACACCGCGCTTAAGAAATTCCGCAGCCGCGCCAAAGAAAGCCCAGCCTCCGCACCGTCGAAGCCCATGAACACCGCTTCCCGGTAGCGTTCCTTGGCGGACTGGCTCGCCTCCCAAAAATCGAGGGCGGACAGGGCAGGGCGGCGCAATAGATCCTCAAGTTTTGCCACGAAATCCGCCAATTCCACCGGCAGCGGGCATTCCCCGTCGGCACCGGCCAAGGCCTGGCGGGTGAAATCGGCCAGCCGCTTGAGTTCGATGGTCTCGTTCACCGAGGAGCCGAACAGGCCGGGCAGGCCGTTCAAAGCGTCGCACCAGCCGGGCCGGTCCGCCTCCATGTCAATGCCGACGCCGCCATAGTCCAATGACGCCAGCTTGTTGGCCACCAGCGTGATGATTTTTCCGAGCAAGGTCGTGGTCACCACCTCGCCCCTGCCGTGGCGGGCGCGGACACGGCAAGGACATTCGTTGCGGGAGGCGATCAGCGCGGATTTTTCCGGACAGGCCACCACAGCGCCAAACCGGCGGACGCCTTGCCCGGTCAGGACTGTTTTGGCGGAGCGGGGCTGCACGAAATGCGTCGGGTCGAAAAAGCTGTAACGCCGGTCTTGGAACAGCCCTGCCACGCGCTCGGGGAAAATGGCCGCGAAACTTTCCAGCAGATCCAGCAGATAAGTCCAATGGTCGGACCAATAACCCCGGTCGAACTCGGCGTCCTCCACCTCCTGCGCGGCTTGCAACAATTCGCGGATGACCGGTTCCGGCTCATCGGTGCGGGCGTGGATGAGCCGCCACAGCTCGCCGTATTTGAATGGCCGGGCGAGCAGCGCCGAAAGGCCGGGAAATCGCCCCAAGTAATCGGGGAAGGCCGACCCGTCCACGACAAAGCACGTGTTGCGCAGCACCTGCGGGTTGTAGCCGTCGGGCTGGACAAGCGCGAAAAAATATTCGATGTTCTTCGCGCCCAGGGCCGGGTCGAAGAACACGTCCATGCGGCGGTTTTGCAGCATGTCGCGGAAATCGCCGTTGCCTTCGGAAAAGGGGGAGTCCTGCACCAGGAAGTCGTTATAGTCCCGCTCCAAATCGCCGTGCTTGCGGCCATACAGATACAAATGCGCCCCGCCAGGCACCGCCATGGAAAAACCGCCGCGCAGGCCGTTGTCCAGGTAACACTGCCTCGCGTAGGCGTCGAACAGGGGATGGGCCGTGGCGGTGTAGGCCCGGCCAGTGAGCCCTTCCACCAGCAGGCGGTTGGTTTCGCGCTTGGCCTCGAAATACGCCGGACTACTGATCCCCGCTAAAAATTCCTGTAGCGCTGCAAAAGAACTTGCTTGGCCGTACACGCCGTAGAAGACGCGGGTTTCCCCCGGCGCCAGTTCGAGGCGCAAGGCCTGGAAGGCGCAGGGCGTCTTGTTGCCCGCCACTTGGCGCTCGAATTCCAGCGGCCCGGCGGCGTAAAACCGCTCGGGGCGGGAAAAATCGTCCGCCAGGCCAAACACTTTTTCGGCATCCACCAGCACCCGGGTGCGTTGCCCGTCCAGGAAGCCCGCGAAAAAATTGCCCGCCACCACCGGCTCCACCTGCGGGGTGTCCGTGGGCAAGACCTTCAGGCGGAAGTAGGGCGAATGCTCGGCCAAGCCCTCCACCACCATATAGGCCTCCACGGTGCGGCTCATAAATTTCACGCACCATTGGTCGAGACCATACGGCAGTATCTGCGGCAGACCATCCACCAACTCCACCGTCTTGGGGCTGTCGCCGAGGTTTTGCACCTCCACCCGCCGCAACAGCCCCGCCAAGGGAGCCTCGGGCAGGGTCGACAGGTCGGCGCGGATGCGCAGCCCCAAACCGGGATGGATTTCCTCAACGCCCACCTCATGCGGCGCGACCGTCAGGCGCTGGCGCACCCCGTCCCCGGCCCCGCGCTGGAAGGGTTCGTGGGTCGTTGTTTGACGGCCTGCGGAAATTTTGAGAAAGGTGCGGAAACCGCGGGCGGGGGTCAGTTGATAAGCCTTGTCAGCGGGATGGAACTCCACGATGGCCCCGTCCTTGTTGCGCACCCCGAAGCTGGCCAGAGCCTGGCCCCGGTTCACATAAAAAACCCAGGCCGGGATGCCGGCGGGGCCTGCGATGGCGGGCAAAAAACTGGCGAAGGGCGCGCAGTCGTTGTACTGCTCGACCAGGAAACGGCCTTCGGCGTCGAAGGCATAGGCGGGCTTGGCCATTGTCGATGAGAACCTCTTGTGGATTCATGATGCCGGTTCGAACAGAAAAGTCTTAATGCCACGGGCCGGAAGGGCCGCCTTCGCCTGCAAACCCCCGGTCTTCAGGAAAAAATCGACAGGCTCCTCTGAGCGGTTCAAGACGACCACGGCCACCGTGCCGTCGGCGTTCAGAAAGGCCGTCGCCTCCAGCGCGTCCAAAGTCTTCGCGCAGCCCACCCGGCGGGCGCCGGGGCGGATGAAGCGGGCGAAATGGCCGATATAGTAATAAGCGCTTTGGTAGAGGATCTCCCCGGCCCGGGTGTCGGCGAGGATCGGCGCGCCGCACAGATTGCCCACATGGTTCGGCCCGCCGGTCTCGTCCAAAACCAGGTTCCAATCCACCCAGGCCACCGTCCAGCGGTTCAAGTCGTTGATGATGGAATGGGCGTAACGCTCGCCGGTGAGCCATGAACCCGTGTGCGGCCCCCCTTCCTGGCAGCCTTCGGTGAAGATCAAATGCTTGTCGGGGTAGGCGTCATGGGTCATCTGCACATTGTCGAAATGATCCCCGCCATACCAATGGAAACCCACGCCCCAGACATGGCGCGCGGCCTCCGGGTCGTCCAGCACGGTCTTGGCCCGCTCATACATCCGGTCGCGGTTGTGGTCCCAGATGATCAGCTTCACATGCCCCAGCCCGGCATTTTGTAGCGCTGGACCTAGATAATCCCTGACGAAATCCCGCTCTTCCTCCCCTGTCCAAAGGCACGAATCCCAAGTCTGCGAGGCTTCCGGCTCGTTCTGCACGGTCAGGCCCCAGATCGGCACGCCTTCCCGCTCATATTCTCGGATGTAACGGACGTAATAATCGGCCCAAGCCCGACGATACTCGGGCCTAAGCTTGCCGCCCCGGTTCATCTGGCCGTTAGTCTTCATCCAGGCTGGCGGGCTCCAGGGCGAGGCGAATAATTTGAGCGTCCCGCCCGACAAGGCCATCGCCTCGCGGATCATGGGGATCAGCGATTGCAGGTCGCGGCCTATGCTGAAATGCTCAAGCCCGACATCGCTTTCGACCTCCGTGTAGGCATAGTTCCCCAAGGAGAAATCGCAGCTATTGATATGCGTCCGGCACAGGCGGTAGCCATGGCCTTTGTCCGGTGAAAAATAAGCCTCCATGATTTCCCGCCGGGCCGGGGCGGGCATTTTGTCCAAGGTGGTCGAGGCCGCCTCGGTGAAAGCCCCGCCGAAGCCTAAGAATTCCTGGAATTTCACGGCGGTGTCGATGAACACCGACGGCCCGGCGGGCTCCGTCGCCGGAATGAATTCGACGGGTTTAAGCGCCGACAGCCGGTGGCCTAGGTCACGGGCGGTGCAGAATTGCCTGGCGAGTCGCGGTTCGGTCATCTCGGTTCCCCCAGTTATGGTGATGAGAGTCAGTCGCCCAGTGACACCGGCACCCAGCTTGAATCTGGGTTGTATTCCTTCATGGCCTTGGCGGTCTTCGGCCCCAAGTCTTTTTGATAAATCCGCCCCTGGTGGTTGACGATGAAGCTCATGACGCCGGACGCGCCGTAGCTGGCCGGAAAAGCCAGCAGGCCGAAGCCGGCGATCATATTGCCGTTGATGACATAGTCGTACTGGCCACCGGGCGCGGCGGGGCCTTGCCGGGTGAGGATGCGGAAATAATAGCCATGGTAAGGCGTGGGCTGCTCCGGCTTGCCTTGGAAGACATAGCCTTGCGCCTGGGCCTCGGCCATCAGCGGCCCTAGCGGGCTGTCCGCCTCGCCGGCTTGCGCTTCCCAAAACAGGCCGTCCTGCTGGCCGGGGGCGCTGGTGAATTTTTGCGCGTATTCGGCGACGCCGTCGCCGTCCCGGTCGCTGCCGGCGTACTCGGCCTGGGCCTCGGCGTAGCCGCGGACGGCGCTTAACGTCCGCAGCTCGTTGCGGCCAATGCGGCGGTTGATGATTTCCTGCTCCCCCAGCGCGGCGTCGAACTGCCAGCCGCCGCCTTGCTTGACCAGCGGGATCGGGAAGGGCCAGGCTTGGTTGCCCACCAAGACCGTCGCCTGGTCTTCGCCGCGCTTGTCGAGGCTCAGTTTTTCCTTGGCCAAGGCGGCGAAGCCTTCGCGATTGTTCTTGTCCTCCACCGGATCGCCGGAGGACAGCAAGTTTTCATGGCCCGCGCCAAACAGGCCCGCCAGCGCGCCGGCCTCGTCCGCCTGCGCCGCCCGCACCAGCGCGGCAGCGGCTTCATCGGGCGTTGAAAAGCGTTGCGGCCCGACGGCTTCAGCCCAGGCCTGTGCGGAGAAGGGCAGGCAGCAGGAGAGGGCCAGAGCGGGGAACGACAGCTTGCGGATATTAGGGGTCATGGTAAAAGCCTCGCGATAGGATTGCCGAATCAAAGGGGGTGTTGGCCAAAGAGAGGAAGGGATATCAGCGGCGTCCTCGCAAGCCGCCTCCGCCACCTCCACCGAATCCGCCTCCGCCTCCCCGGTTGCCAAATCCGCCCCCGCCGCCCCCGCCCAAACGGCCGCCTAAACCGCCGCCGCCCCCCCGGTTCTGCAAGCCGCCGCCTTGAAAACCGCCCTCGCCTCCCTGGAAGCGTCCGGCCATGCTTTCACGGCTGGCGGCACCGCGCTGGGAGAATTGTTGGGCGCGGCCCTGGTCGCGGACACCGTCGAAAGCATTGGGGCGCTCCGCCTCGATGCGCTTTTGCTGGGAACGGGCTTGGCTGAAATCGCGCTTGCCCTGGGAAGGCCGCTGCTCGGCGCGCTTGGGCTGGGGCATTTCGCGCTTCGGCTGGGGGTTTTGCGCCTGCTGCGGACGCTCGCGCCCGGCCAGGCCCTGCCGCCCGCCCGCCTCGCCTGGCCTGTTTTGCAGATTACCCCGGCTTTCCGCCCCCCGCCGCTGCTCGGCCTTGGCCTTGCCCCCCGATTCACGCACGCCTTCCAAGGCGTTGTTGGAGCGCTGGCCTTGGCCGGGTTGCAAACGCTGCTGCAAATCGGACGTGGCGGGCCGGCCTTGGCCTTGCCGGTCCGCCAGCGTGTTCCCCAGGTTTGAATCCTGCAAGCGGGTGCCCTTGGACAGGCTTTCCCGAACCTGGTCCGCCGACGGGCGCTGCCCTTGCTCCAAACGCTCGCCCGCGCCGGCGAAGCCCCGGGCATCGGCGGGCAAAGTCTGCGCCGAGCCTGGCCGGCCTCCGGCCAAACCGGGCCGGTCGATCTGGCCGAGCTTGTCGCGGACATCGGCAGGATAGCCGGCCCCGCGCCGATGCTCCGGGTCGTGGGCCCAAGGCTGGCGGCCGCCTTGCATATTGGCGAGCTGGTCTTGGTTGAACGTCCGGCTGCGGTCGATGTTGATCTCGTTGCCTGAAATATTGGTGTTGCGGTTGATGTTGCCCTGGTTCCAGTTGCCGCCGCCGTTCCAGCAATTGCCGTAACGGCACACCGAACCGCCGTAATAATGGCTCACCGGCGGGTAATAGCCGCCCCGGTAGCCATAGCCGTAACCGTAGTAGTCATCGTCGTGGTGGGCCCATTCCATGATGCCCCAGGTCAGCAGGCCACCCGCCAAAGCGCCCATGCCGAAGGTCATCAAGTCGTTGCTGCTTGAACTGGTGGTTGTGGTGGTGGTCGTCGTCGTGGGGTAATAGCCGCTGGTCGGCGGAGGGGCGGCGGCATAGCCGACATTGGCGGAACTGGGCGGCGGCGGTGCCAGCGGGGCTTGATAAGCCACCTCCGGCTTGTACTGGGGCACGTACAGGGTGTCGGGCTTGGCCGGTTCGATATAGACCACTTCCTTTTTGTAGACCGCAGGCTGCGCCTTGGCACCGGCTTGGCCTTCCGTCGCCGCCGGGATCGCGCGCACTTCTTCGGTTTTGACGCTGACCTTTTGCTCGGGGCTGTCTTTTAGGAACCCGGATTGCTTGGCGCGGCGGCGCAGGTCTTGGATGGTGTTCATCAATACGTCAGGCTTGGCGAGGAAGGCGTCGCCCAGGCGGGTCGTCCAGTCCAGGTGGTCGTTCATCATCTTAAGCACCTGGGGAACCTCCGCCAGACGCATGACGCTGGCGTCCCAGCCCTTGTCCTTGAGGGCGTTGAGGTCGGGTTTGGTGTCCAGCCAACGGGCTGCCTGCACCACTTCCAGCGGATAAGTGGAGGCCACCAACAACTCCGCCAACAGGGGGTCGGGGTAGAGGGCGATGGGGGCCACCAAGGATTCCAACTCGGACAGCGGCTTGGCCGGGGCAGGCTGCGGCGGAGGGGCCGGCGCTGGGGCGACGGCCGGCGGCGCGGCCGGCGCTTGGCTGGCCGATGGCGGGGGCTCAGGGGCTTTGGCTGGTGCTTTGTCCTCTTTGCCGCAGGCGGCCAGCAAGGCTAAGACGGCCAGCGCGACGGGCGTTCTAAGGCGGCTTGGATAATATCTATTCATGTTCGGCTCGCTTGCGCTCAGAAGATTATAAAGATCAGCACATCACTTAGATTTCACCGGAAACGCCCCCTGGTGCCACGCCGGGGGCTTCCTCCGGCCCGCCGTCGCTGTATACCCACGCCATAAACAATTGGTAGCCCAAGGCCAACATCACCGACCCCAAAAACAAGCCGATAATGCCCCCGGTCGCCATGCCGCCCAGCGCGCCCAACAAAACCACCGGCATCGGGGCGTCCACGCCACGGCCCAGCATCAAAGGCTTGAGGACGTTATCAATCGAACCAGCGACGACGCTATAGACGGCGAACATCACCGCCACCGTGGTGGAGTCATTGGTCGAAAAAACATAAATAATAGCCGGCAGCGTTATTAGCATGGCAGGGATTTGCACGATGCCTAACAACAAAACCAACAAGGCCAGCACGCCGGCGGCGGGGATGCCCACCAGGATAAACCCCGCCCCCAGTAACAAGGCCTGTATGCAGGCGATGCCGATCACCCCTTGCGCCACGGCACGGATGGTCGCCGTCGACAGCTTGACCAAATCATCGCCTTTGCCGGGGCCGGCCATCCGCTTGGCGATGGCTCTTGCCGCCGCATGCCCCGACGCGGCATAGGCCATCCATATCCCCGCTACCACCAAGGACACCATAAACTTTAAAACAGCCGTGCCGGCGCTGGCCGCATAGCCCAATATCTGTTTGGTGACGATGCCAATCTTAGGCTCGAATTTTGCGACCACACTGCCGATGTCAGCATGCGCCGCCGACCATAAGGCGTGCAATTTACCCCCCACCAAAGGCCAGGTGGCGACAGCGTCGCTAGGCGCGGGCACCTGCAGCGTCCCATTCTGGACTTGCTTCACAAAATCAAGGGTGGAATCCGCGAATGAAATAGCCAATAGCGTCGTCGGAACCAACACGCCCAACAGTATCGCCAACACTAAAACCGTCGCGGCGCGGCCTTGCCTGCCGCCCATTTTACGGGCCATCAAGGCGTGCAGAGGGTACAAGGCCACCGCCAATATTATCGACCATAGCATCAAGGCGATAAACGGTTTGAATATTTCGTAACAATACACCACCAGAAAGCTGATCAAACCGATGCGGATGAATAAATCTATCGGTTTTGCCGGGATCAGGTTGGCCAGTGCAGCGTCTGTCGATGGCGTTTGGGTGGTGTTTGTCATTCCTGCTCCAACTGCTTTTTCGCTGCGGCGAGCTTGGCGTGCTTTTCCTCGCTGACCTTCGGGAATTCCAAATCCAAGGACTGGATGGAGGACGTCAGAATATCGGCGATCAGCGTCCGGGAAACCCATTTGTGGTCGGCGGGAATCACATACCAGGGTGCCCATTTTGTGCTGGTGGCCCCCAGGGCGTCTTCGAAAGCTTTTTTGTAATCGTCCCAGTGGGCACGCTCGGCCAAATCCGCCTCGGAGAATTTCCAATGCTTGTCGGGATTTTCCAGCCGTTCCAGAAAACGTTTTTTCTGCTCCTTCTTGGACAGATTCAAAAACAGCTTGATGACGAGCGTGCCGTTGCGAACCAGATGGTGTTCAAAGGCGTTGATGTCGTCGTAGCGCTTCTGCCAAAAACCCTCGCCGCGCTTGCCGGGCGGCAGTTGCTGGCGCTCCAGCAACTCGGGATGGACTTTGACGACCAGGACATCCTCGTAATAGGAGCGGTTGAATATGCCGATCCGCCCGCGCTCGGGCAGGCAGCGCATGTAACGCCAGAGGAAATTGTGGTCGGTGTCTTCACTGTTGGGTTTTTTGAAGCTGAACACCTGGCAGCCCTGGGGGTTCAGGCCTGACATGACATGCTTGATGGCGCCGTCCTTGCCCGCCGCGTCCATGGCTTGCAGCACGACCAGCACGGAATAGATGTCGCTGGCCCACAACAGTTCCTGGGCCTTCGCCAGTTCGGCCTTGTTCGCTTCGAGTATCTCCAGCGCTTTTTTCTTGACGGTCTCCTTGCCCGCCTCCTTCAGTTCTTCCGTCTGCCCCCAACCGGTGTCGAAGTCGCTCAAATTGACTTTTTTACCCGGTGTCACGCGCAGCTGTTCGATGAGTTTTTTCTTGATCATGTCGGGATTCCTTATGTTTTGGTGGCGGTGGTGTGGGTGGCATCCTGGCTGCCGCTTATCTGAAAAGCATAGCCCCAGGCCTTTCGGCTCCGCCACTGCCCTTTAGGGAAGGTCGCCGCGGGGTATGCGGCAATGGAAAAACATCGAGAGACTTTAAGCGCCGCCGGCTTCCATCCACAGCCTCGTCAATTCGGCGACGGAATGGACGCCCAGCTTGGTGGTGATGGCCGTGCGGTGGAGTTTCACCGTGCGTTCGTGGATGCCCAGCGCGTCTGCGATTTGCTTATTCAACTTTCCCCGCAGGACGTGCTTAAGCACTTCGCGTTCGCGGGCGCTCAACAATCCGAACTGCCGCCGCAACGCCGCCAGCCGCTCGCGCCCGGCCCGCTCTTGCGCGTCGCGGGCCAGCGCGCGCCGCACGGCGTCGACCAAATCCTCTTTCGGCGCGTCTTTGGTCAGGAAATCCTCCGCGCCATTGCGGATCGCCCGCACCGAGGTGGGAATGTCGCCCTGGCCGGTGAGAAAGACGACCGGCAGGGGATTGTCGGTCTGCCGCAGCGCCGCCTGCAAAGCCAGGCCGTCCATGCCCGGCATTTGCAGATCCGCCACCACGCAACCGGCCGCCGCCGACTCCAAACACGACAAAAACGCCTCGGCCGAGGGGCAACCGACCACCTGGAAACCGGACAGGCGCAACAAGCGGGACAGGGCGCGGAGAAATGACTCATCGTCATCCACGAGGTAGACGGTCGGCTCGCTCATGCGGGGCCTTCCTCCTGGGCGACAGGCACCGTGAACCGCAACACCGCGCCGCCTTCGGGGCGGTTCTCCGCCCAGATCCGGCCCTGGTGGGCGTCAATGATGGTCTTCGACATGGGCAGGCCCATCCCCATCCCGCTGGGCTTGGTGGTGAAAAAGGGTTCAAACAAGCGTTTGAGGGATTCCGTCGGGATTCCAGGGCCGCAGTCGCTCACGCTGACTTCAACGCTGTCGGCATCGGCACAGGACGCGCCGATCTTGACACGGCGGCGGTCAATGGGGGCTTCGCCCAGCGCATCCATGGCATTGACGATCAGATTGAGCAATACCTGCTGGAGATGGACGCGGTCGCCGCGCACCGCCGGCAGCTCGGGCGGGACGGCCACCTCCAATTTTACCATTCGCGCGGCGGCCTCGTTGCGCACCAGCGCGACCACATCGCTGACCACTGTTTTCAGGTCCATGGCTTGCGGGTCGAGGCTGCCGCGCTTGAGCAAGGATCTCAGCCGGTCGATCACATTCCCCGCCCGCCGGTCGTCCTCGCGGATGTCGGCGACGATGGCGCGCAGTTCTTCCAAGTCCACCCCAGGCTCTTGCAGCATCAGTTCGGCGGCCTCGGCGTTGCGCAGAATCGCGCCTAGCGGCTGGCTGAGCTCATGGGCGAGCGCCGAGGCCAGTTGCCCAAGCAGCGAGACCCGGCCCGCATGCGCCAGCTCGCAGCGCAGTTCCTGCGTTTCCAACTCCGCCCGCCGGCGCTCGGCGAGATCCTCGGCCAGGACGCGCTCGCTCTCATGCAGATGGGATTCGCTGTCCCGCAATTCCCGGGCGAGCTGGATGGCGCGCAGCAGGTCACGGCTCAACTCGTAACCCATGACCAGCACAATGGCGAGAAAGGGAAAGCTGACGAGATAGGGCGCCTGGATCACTTGATGGTTGACCAGCCCGTTAAACCCGGCAGCCACCAGCAAGAATGCCAGGATGCCGCCGCCGACCCGCGACGCGCGGCCACGGTTTTCGCGCCCGCCCGCCCGCCATAGCCTGGCCGTGGCGTCAGCGACGAAAACCAGCAAAACCAGGTTGCTGAGTTCAGGCATGGACACCCATGGGCTGGCCACCGCCTCGGCCACCACCGACACCGGCTCGCCGAGAAATTCAATCTGCCGCAGCGAGATGATTTCGCGGTGGGCGGCCGTCGCCCCCGTGGTGAAATGCAGGGTCAGTGTCAGCAAGCGCAAGCCCACGGCCAGCCAGGCCAGCCAGGCCCGCCCGGTGCCAAAACCCGCATGCACAAACCAGACGAGGCCCGCGATCATCACCGCGACGGGCACATTGGCCCAGCGCAGCGCCGCGCCAAACGCATCCGGAGTGTGGGCACGCATCATCGCAAATTCCCCCGCCGTCGCGCCCACCACGCCCAACGCGGCCACCGCAAAGGCAAGGCTGGCCCAGGCCGCGCGGTTATTGAACCAAACCAGCAGATGCATCCCCGCCAGCGTCAGGCAGGCGGAGGCGACCATGGACCAGATGATGGTGAGCCAACTCATGACGCTATTTTTCCCATGCCAGAATGCTTTGTCAAAATTCAAAACGGGTGTCGAAGACTTTGGGGCGCTGTTGTGACAGCGGCCAGTGGCGCAGGCAAAGACACCTGCCTTATTTTGGGTCATTGTACTTCCCCAAAGGGCAGTGGTGATGCCAAAGGGCATGGCGTTATGCTTATCGGATGCTTAGCAGCCTGAACATCGGTGTCGCGGCCTTGAATCAGGATCGCTGCTGTGACTATTAATGACACCACAACCCGGAGACTGAGTATGGCACTCGAAGGCAAGACTGCGACAATCAAGGTCATCATCATTGGCGGCGTGGCGGGCGGCGCGTCGTGCGCGGCGCGCTTGCGCAGACTGGATGAACAGGCGGAAATCCTCATGGTGGAGCGGGGGCCTTATGTCTCCTATGCGAATTGCGGGCTACCCTACCACGTCGGCGGCGTGATCGAAAAGGAAGCCAGCCTCCTGGTGGCCGACGCGGACACCTTCCGCACCCAGTTCGCCGTGGAGGTCAGAACCGGCTGCGAGGCCGTCAAGATTTCGCCGCAGGAGAAGACCGTCGAACTGCGCGATGTCCGAACCGGCGAAGTGACGGTCGAGCCTTACGACAAGCTCGTGTTGTCGCCCGGAGCCGCCTCGATCCGCCCACCCCTGCCCGGAATCGATCTGCCGGGAATCTTCCAGGTCAGAACCGTGCCGGACGCCCGGGCGATCCGCGAGTGGATCGAACGCGGTTCCTTGTTCCTGTCCGGCATGGACAAATACTCGGGCTTCCAGACGGTCAGGCCCAAAACCCGCGCGGTGGTCATCGGCGGCGGATTCATCGGCCTGGAAACGGCGGAAAACCTCGTGCACCGCGGTTTCGACGTGACCCTGGTGGAGATGCTCGACCAGGTGCTGGCCCCGCTGGATCTGGAAATGGCCCGCATCGTCGAAGGCTACGTGGAACGCCACGGCATCCGGCTGGCGCTCAATGACGGCGTGGCCGGCTTCCAGCAGGCTGCGAACGGCTCGCTGGAGGTGCTGACGAAATCCGGCAAGACACATCCGGCGAACATCGTGATCCTGGCGCTGGGCGTGCGCCCGGACACCGCGCTGGCGAAGTCTGCGGGCCTGGAAATCGGCGCGCGCGGCGGGATTCGGGTTGATGAGCAAATGCGCACCAGCCAGCCGGACATCTTCGCCGTCGGCGACGCCGTCGAGGTCAAAGATTTCGTGACCGGCGAGTGGAGCCTGATCGCGCTGGCCGGGCCTGCCAACCGGCAGGGCCGCATCGCCGCCGACATGATCGCCGGGCGCGAATCCCATTACCGGGGCACCCAAGGCACGTCGATCATCGGCTTGTTCGGCGCGGCCGCCGCCTGGGTCGGGGCCAGCGAAAAGACCCTCAAACGGCTCGGTGACACCGATTACGAGAAGATCTACCTCTATCCCAATTCCCACGCCGGCTACTACCCAGGGGCCAAGCCGATTGCGCTGAAAGTCCTGTTCCGCCCATCCGACGGACGGCTCCTCGGCGCGCAGGCGGTCGGCGAGGACGGCGTGGACAAGCGTATCAGCGCGCTGGCGATGGCGCTGCAAATGGGGGCGACCATCTACGACCTGGAAGAAGCCGAGCTGTGCTACGCGCCCCAGTTCGGCAGCGCGAAAGACCCGGTCAACTTCGCCGGCATGGTCGCCGCCGACGTTCTGCGCGGCGACATGCCCTTGAGCCACTGGGAATCCACTGGAGACGGCTTCCTGCTCGATGTGCGCCAGCCGGCGGAACTCGCCGTGGAGAGCGTGCCGGGCGCGGCCAACATACCCTTAAGCCAACTCCGCGCGCGCCTAGCCGACCTCCCCCGCGACCGCGAGATCCACGTCATCTGCCGCTCCGGCCAAAGAGCCTATTACGCGACGCGCATCCTCGTGCAAAACGGCTTTAAGGCTAAAACCGTCTCGGGTGGCATGTTGTCGCGTTCGATGCTTGTGGCGGACACGCCGCTGGACGACGATGTTTCATGGCAAAGCTATCGAGCATGAGCAAGCCAGAAGAGCAGCAAGAGTGACACGCGTGGCCCAAACCGCCGCCAAACTGTTTCGGCGCTATCTCCCGATACTGACGTGGGGGGCAGAATACTCCCGCTTGACGCTCGCCAACGACCTTATCGTGGCGGGCATCGTCACCGTCATGCTGATCCCGCAGTCGCTGGCCTATGCGCTGCTGGCGGGACTGCCGGCGCAGGTCGGGCTGTACGCCTCAATCGCTCCACTCCTGCTCTATGCGCTGTTGGGCACTTCTCGCACCCTCGCGGTCGGCCCCGTGGCGGTGTCCAGCCTGATGACCGCTGCCGCCGCGGGGACTGTCGCGGCGGCGGGAACGCCGGAATATCTGGGGGCGGCCATCGCGCTGGCGCTGGTCTCTGGGCTGTTGCTGCTCGCCATGGGGCTGCTGCGGCTGGGGTTTCTCGCCAACTTCCTCAGCCATCCGGTCATCTCGGGCTTCATCACCGCCTCGGGCATCCAGATCGCAGCAAGCCAGTGCGCGCCCCTGTTGGGCATCAAGGCGGACGGCCATAGCCTGCTGGATTTGCTGGTCTCGCTAGGGCGCAACCTGGCCCAGACCAATCCCTATACGGCGGTGATTGGCCTGGCTTCGCTGGCTTTTCTGTTGTGGGTGCGCCGCAGCCTCAAGCCCCTGTTGCGCGGCCTCGGGTTAGGCGAACGGAGCGCGGATATTCTGGCGAAGATCGGCCCCGCCGTGGCCATTGTGGCGACCACCTCGGCTGCCTGGGGTTTCGGGCTGGCCGCGCACGGCGTCCGCATCGTCGGCGCGGTTCCGCAGGGCCTGCCCCGGCTCGCCCTGCCGCCGCTGGATCTGGCGCTGTGGACGGCGGTCCTCGTCCCGGCGCTGCTGATTTCCATCGTCGGCTATGTGGAGTCGATCTCGGTTGCGCTGACGCTCGCGGCCAAACGCCGCCAGCGCATCGACCCCGACCAGGAGCTGATCGCGCTCGGTGCATCGAACATCGGCGCGTCAATCTCGGGCGGGTTTCCGGTCACCGGCGGCTTTGCGCGGTCGGTCGTGAATTTTGAAGCCGGCGCCGAAACCCCCGCCGCCGGGGCGTTCACGGCGGTCGGCATCGCGCTCGCCACGCTGTTCCTGACGCCGCTGCTGTACTTTCTGCCGAATGCGACCCTGGCCGCGACCATCATCGTGGCGGTGCTGTCGCTGGTGGATCTGGGTGCGCTCAAGCGCGTTTGGGCCTATTCCAAGGCCGATTTCGCGGCAATGGCGGCGACGATTTTGCTGACGTGGGCGGAAGGCGTCGAGGCGGGCCTGGTGGCGGGCGTGGGGCTGTCGATATTCCTGCATCTCTACGCCACGTCCAGGCCGCATGTCGCGGTCGTGGGCCAGCTCCCAGGGACTATGAATTTCCGCAACGTGGCGCGCCATGCCGTGGTGACCGACCCGCGGATACTGTCACTGCGGGTGGATGAAAGCCTCTATTTCCCGAACGCCCGCTTCATTGAGGAGTTTATCAACACAGCGATCGCGGCCAACCCGGCGATCCGCCACGTCATCCTCGAATGCCCGGCGGTCAATGCCATCGACGCCTCGGCGCTGGAAAGCCTGGAGGCGGTCAACCGCCGGCTCAAGGACGGCGGCGTCACGCTGCATCTGTCCGAAGTGAAAGGCCCGGTCATGGATCGGCTGAGACGCTCGCATTTTTTGAATGAGCTGACCGGCAAAGTCCACCTGACTCAATTCGACGCCGTGTCCAGCATAGATCCTGAACTGGCGAGGCGCACGCTGGAGGCGCAGAGACTTTAGCCAACGAACACAGCTTAATCCAAGTGACCGGGCTTGGTTTCAAAGAGAAACCGCCGTCACCGCCGATCCGGTGATATACAACAGAATGAACGGAGAAACACCATGACGAACAAAGATACAAAACTCAGCACGGTAGCGTTGGATTGGAACGAGGTTTACTACACCAATTGTCCCCTCGTATCCGCCAGCAATGTCGACCAGGAACTGGGCTGGACCCGGGAGGAGTTTAAGAAGATCGGCGTGAAGTACGCTTTTCTCCGCTCCACCCAAGAAAACGACTGGTACCCGCACTACATCCACAACCTCGACAACCTGATCCGCTTCGGCGGCCTGTTCCCCCCCGTTGCCGTTCACGCGGATATCCGCAGAACCCGGCTGCTCGGGGTGACGCATGCGCCGCGCGAAGGCGGCTGCATGATGGTGCGCGCCCGGGACGACCTCTACCGGATGGTCGAACTCAAGGGCAAGAAAATCGGCCTGTCGAAGAGCTTGAACACCATTAAGAACGACTGGTGGCGCATCCAGGAGGAGCAAGGCATCGAACTGATGCTCAGGCTGAACGGCATGACCCGCGCCGACGTGGAGATCGTCGAGTTCCCCTACGCGGACGACTGGTACAACGATCCGGCGATGATTGGCCCGCCGATGGAGAACCCGTCGGAGCTGTGGCTCAAGCGCGACCACAAGCGCGACCTGGCCTTCCGTCCGCTGGAAACCGCGCTGCTGAATGGCGTGGTCGATGCGATCTATACCCAAAGCGGCCCCTTCCAGCATCTTCAGGAGGCCACGGGCAAGATGAAGGCCATCGAGGATTTGTCCCGGTATCCGGATTGGACTTTGCAGGTGGCCAACATCCCCGCCGCCATCACCTGCACCGCCGAGATGGCCGAACAGCATCCTGAACTCGTCACCACGTTTATGAAAGGCATGATCAAGGTCGGGCGCTGGGCCAATGAGCACAAGCGCGCGGCGGCGGCGATTCTCGACAAACAGACTTTCTACCTGGATGTCGAGGATACCTACCGGGGCATCCAGCACATCGACATGGTGCCCAACCTGTCGCCCCAGAACCTGGCCTCCGTCGAGATCGGCAAGGACTTCATGCTGAGCCACGGCTACATCAAGAACGACTTCGACGTGGGCCAGTGGGCCGCGCCGGAATTTCTCGAAGCGGCGGCGAAAGAATTGATCGAGGAACGCTGGAAGAAGATAGCAGGGGAAAAGCTTCCCACAGCTACACCACGGCTCGGCTAACGCGGTAAGGCGGAATTCGTAGATACTGTTAATCCAGTCAAGCCCCGTGAAGCGCCGGATCGAAGGCTTTGCCGGACTTGAGGACGCCGAAGGCGACATGGACGAGCTTGCGCATCATGGCGCCGATGATGAGCTTGGCCGGTT
>Ga0265327_10001301_pt1 | contig 32649 bp, 31 predicted proteins | sample 41621metaG_FD_202089 | JGI IMG/M metagenome (GOLD analysis project Ga0265327, IMG submission 202089) | Rhizosphere microbial communities from Carex aquatilis grown in University of Washington, Seatle, WA, United States - 4-16-21 metaG | ecosystem: Host-associated > Plants > Roots > Rhizosphere...
GCTTGTGCGTCAAAAGGCGCACGAACTTGAGCTTGCTCAAACCCGGCAGGCCTGGCTCAACAAACGGGCAACAATCGCGTCGCACACTGGTTGAACCTCAACCAACACGGTTCCGCTTCCGCCTGGAACGAACACCATGCAGATCTCTCGCGACTGGGCCACGCCCCTCACCATCGGCGCCTTCATCCTGATGGCCACCACCGGTATCCTGATGTTCTTCCATGCCGACATGGGCCTCAACAAGGAAGCGCACGAATGGCTGGGCTGGGCCATGGTGGCGGGCGTCGGCGCGCACGCTGTTGCCAATGTCAGCTCGTTCAAACGCTATTTCGCCAAGCCCGCGGCGCTGGCCATCATGGCCGTGTTCGTGCTGATCCTGGCGGCCTCCTTCTTCATCCAGGAGGACAAAGGCGGCAAAGGTGGCAACCCCGGGCGGCGCGCCACCATGGCCGTGCTGAACGCACCGATCAGCGACATCGCGCCGCTGGCCCACCAGACGCCGCAGGCCCTGTTGGCCGAGCTGCAGAAGGCGGGCTTCCTGATCGAATCCCCCAACCAGAGCCTGATCAGCGTGACCGGGCCAGAGCAGGCCAATCAGTTCAAGGCCCTGGCCGTGGTCTTTCGCTGAGGCTTGAACTGCGCCGATCAGGCCAGCGGCAGCACGCGCATCACCTTCTGGAAGGCGTCCACGACCTTGCCCTTGCGGGCCCGCTTGCCAATGTGGGCCGTGTACGCCGAGTTGCGCACGTCCTCTTCCTTGGCCTTGCCGCCTCGGCCTGAGCCGATCACCTTGACGCCGTTATGCACGGTGGCCACGGAGATCAGCGGGTCCTTCTTGGCGTCGACTTCCATCAGCGTCAGGCCGCGTCCACCATTGGATTGCAGCTTGAGCTCATCCAGGCCGAACACCAGCATGCGCCCGCCTTGCGCCAGGCAGGCCACCTGCGTGTGACCGGGCTGCACCAGCACCGGCGGCAACACGAGGTCACCTTCGTCCAGCGTCAGGAAGCCCTTGCCGCCCTTCTGGCGGGTGATGAGGTCGCCCAACTTGGCCATCAAGCCAAAGCCACCCGTGTTGGCGAACAAGAGCGTCTGCTCGGTGCTGCCAGCCAGGTAATGCACGGGCTGGGTGCCCGACTCCAGCTCGATCATGGTGGTGATGGGTGAACCGTCACCGCGTGCCCCCGGCAGCGCGCTCACCGGCACGCTGTAGACACGCCCGTTGCTGCCCACCACGATCATCGGGTCCACGGTGCGGCACTCGAAGGTGCCATACAGGCCATCGCCTGCCTTGAAGGCAAAGCCCGCCGGGTCATGGCCGTGGCCGGTCCGGGCACGCACCCAGCCCTTGAGGCTGATGACCACCGTCACCGGCTCGTCCACCACCTTGACCTCGGCCACGGCGCGCTTCTCGGCCTGGATCAGCGTGCGGCGCTCGTCACCAAACTGTTTGGCGTCCGCTTCGATTTCCTTGATCACGGTGCGCTTGAGCACGCCGGGGTTGTTCAGGATGTCTTCGAGCTTGGCCTGTTCGCCCTTGAGCTCGGCCAGCTCCTGCTCGATCTTGATCGCTTCCAGCCGCGCCAGTTGACGCAGGCGGATTTCCAGGATGTCCTCGGCCTGGCGATCGCTGAGCTTGAAACGCTCGATCAGCGCGGCCTTGGGCTCGTCGCTGTTGCGGATGATGTGGATGACCTCGTCGATGTTCAGCAGAACAAGCTGGCGGCCTTCCAGGATGTGGATGCGGTCCAGCACCTTGCCCAGGCGGAACCTGGTGCGGCGGGTGACCGTCTCCATGCGGAAACCGATCCACTCGCCCAGCATCTGGCGCAGGCTCTTTTGCGTGGGCTTGCCATCGGCGCCCACCATCGTCATGTTGATGGACGACGAGGTCTCCAGGCTGGTATGGGCCAGCAAGGTGGTGATCAAGTCTTGCTGATCGATCGTGCGGGTCTTGGGCTCGATCACGATGCGCACATGGGCATCTTTGTTCGACTCATCGCGAACGGTATCCAGCACCGACAAAACCGCGGTCTTCACCTGGAGCTGTTCAGCGGTCAGCGCCTTTTTGCCGGCCTTGACCTTGGGGTTGATCAGCTCTTCGATTTCTTCAAGCACCTTCTGCGTGCTGGTGCCGTGCGGCAACTCGGTCACGACCAGTTGCCACTGGCCGCGCGCCAGGTCCTCGATCTTCCAGCGGGCGCGCACCTTCAAGCTGCCACGGCCGCTGCGGTAGGCATCCTGGATGTCCTGCGCGCTGGAGATGATCTGGCCGCCACCAGGGAAGTCTGGCCCTTGGATCAACTCGAACAGCTCTTCGTCGGGCAGCCTGTCGTTCTTGATCAGGGCCACGGTGGCCGCGGCCACTTCACGCAGGTTATGGCTGGGGATCTCGGTGGCCAGGCCCACGGCAATGCCGCTGGCGCCGTTGAGCAGCACGAAAGGCAGGCGGGCCGGCAACTGCCTGGGCTCTTCGGTCGAGCCGTCGTAGTTGGGGATGAAATCCACCGTGCCCATGTCGATTTCATCGAGCAGCAAGCGCGAGATCGGCGCCAGGCGGGCTTCCGTGTAACGCATCGCGGCGGCGCCGTCGCCATCGCGTGAGCCGAAGTTGCCCTGGCCGTCGATCAAGGGGTAGCGCAGCGCGAAGTCCTGCGCCATGCGCACCATGGCGTCGTAGGCGGCGGTGTCGCCGTGCGGGTGATAGCGGCCCAGCACGTCACCGACCACGCGGGCGCTCTTGACGGGCTTGGGCCCGGCATTGCCAGAGAAGCTCAGGCCCATGCGGTCCATCGCGTACAGGATGCGGCGCTGCACGGGTTTCTGGCCGTCGCACACATCGGGCAAGGCGCGGCCCTTGACCACGCTCAGGGCATATTCGAGGTAGGCCCGCTCGGCGTAGTGGGCCAGGGTCAGGGATTCGCCGCCATCGGTGGGCGGCGGGTTGAAATCGATGGTCTGTTGGGTCATCGCAAAAAATCTGGGTCAGAAATCAAAATCTGCGGTGCCGAGTGTAGTGGGTGCCAGCCCCTCCCCCCGCCATGCCCAAGCACGAATGGCCACAAGCGAGAAGAGATACCTTGACACGGCTTTGACGCCATTTTTGATCACCTGTCACCACCGAAGCAGCGTCAACATGGCGGCATGCCCACTGCACTCGTCTGGTTCAAGCGTGACCTGCGCACGCCCGACCACGCCGCCCTGCGTGCCGCACAGCAATTCGCGGCTGGCGGCCCCGTCCGTTGCCTGTATGTGATCGAGCCCGGTCTCTGGCAACAGGCAGACGCGTCGGCGCAGCACTGGGGCTTTGTGCGCGAATGCCTGGCCGATCTGGACGCCGCGTTGAGGGATCTGGGTGGCGAGCTCTGGGTGATGCAGGGCGACGTCACGGCCGTGCTTGAGCGGCTCTGGCAGGCGGAGCCCTTCCATGCGCTGTTCTCCCATGAGGAGACGGGCAACGCCTACACGTATGCCAGGGACGTGGCCGTGGGACGCTGGTGCCGCGCCTGCGGCGTACCCTGGCAGGAGCTGCCGCAATTTGGCGTGGTGCGCCGCCTTCAAGACCGCGACCTGTGGCATCCGCACTGGCAAGCGTTCATGAACAGGCCGCTACTGGGCACGCGGCCGTTCCCGGTTGACACCGCCAGCAGCACGCACGCCTTGCGCCATCGACTGGGCCACTTGCCCGCCACCCAATGGCCCAGCGCGCACCAGTTGGGACTTGTGCCCCACGAGCCACCAGATCGCCAACGTGGAGGGCGCTGGAACGCCCTGAGGGTCCTGGATGATTTCATGCTCGATCGTTGCGGCCAGTACCGAGGCGGCATCTCCTCGCCGCTTTCTGCCCCGACGGCCTGCTCGCGGCTTTCGCCGTATCTCGCCCATGGCTGCCTGAGCATCCGGGAGGTGGTGCAGGCGACACAGGCGCGGTTGAGCGGTTTGGCAGACGAGCCCCCGCTGCCATGGGTTGCGCGCCAACGCGCCGGCCTCACGGCCTTCATGAGCCGCCTGCACTGGCACTGCCATTTCATCCAGAAGCTGGAGAGCGAGCCGGAGCTCGAATGGCGCAACCTGCACCGCGGCTACGACCAATTGCGCGAACCCGAATTCAATGCCCTTCATTTCGAGGCGCTGGTACAGGGGCGCACGGGCTGGCCGCTCGTGGATGCCTGCGTAGCCATGCTGCGCCAGACGGGCTGGCTCAATTTCCGCATGCGGGCCATGCTGGTATCGGTGGCGGCCTACCCACTTTGGCTGCACTGGCGGCCTGTAGGTGAGTGGCTGGCGCGGCAGTTCCTGGACTATGAACCCGGCATCCACTGGAGCCAGTTGCAAATGCAAGCGGGCACCACCGGCATCAACACCACGCGGGTCTACAACCCCATCAAACAGGCTCAGGACCATGACCCACAAGGGCACTTTGTCAGGCGTTGGTTGCCCGTCATGCGCCAGGTACCGCCTGAATGGCTGCTCGAGCCCTGGCGGATGCCGGCTGAGGTGCAAGCGCGCTGCGGGGTGCATGTTGGCGTGGACGTCCCCGTGCCGCTGGTCGACCTGGCGGCCGCCACACGGGTAGCCAAAGCCAAAGTACACGCTCTGAGGGCCAGGCCCGACATCAAGGCAGCCGTGGGAGAGATCGTTCAGAAGCACGGTTCGCGCATGAAACGCGAAGGCGCTCGCGCACGCCCGTCAACCCGCCCTTCAGCCCGCCCTTCACCCAGCCCTGCCCGACCAGAGCCAGACAGGAACACGCCAGGTCAGTGCAGCCCTCAACTCAACCTGGATTTCTGAATGCGCATGATCAGGAAAGGCGATTTGCCACAGAAGCCCTGCCTCCACTGCGGGCGCCCCTTCGCATGGCGAAAGAAGTGGGCCCAGACATGGGACGAGGTCCGCTATTGCTCAGAGCGATGCCGCCTCAACAAAAAGCCGTCGCCCGCACGATCCACAGCATGACGCCAACACCCGCGCGAACACTGCGCCTCATCCTGGGCGACCAGCTCAACCCGCTTCACCCCTGGTTCGAAAACGTGAGCGAGGACGTCGTCTACGTGCTCATGGAAGTGCGCCAGGAAACAGACTACGTGCTGCATCATGCGCAAAAGATCCTGGCCATCTTTGCGGCCATGCGGGACTTCGCCTGGCAACTGCGCGACGCCGGCCACCGCGTTCGCTACATCAACATCGACTCGCTCAGCAACCGGCAGTCGCTCACCGACAACCTCGACGCGCTGATCACCCATTGCGGCGCGACCACCGTGCAATACCAGGCACCAGACGAGTGGCGGCTTGATGCGCAACTCGCCGCCTGGCGCGATGGCCTGATCAGCCAGGGCCTGTGCGTCGAGATGGTTGGCAGCCACCACTTCTACACAGAGCGCGATGAGGCAGCCAGGCTGTTCGAGGGCCGCCGCAACTGGCTCATGGAGCACTTTTATCGACACATGCGGCGGCAGCATGGTGTGCTCATGGAAACGCCCATCAAACCCGTCGGGGGCCAATGGAACTTCGACCACGACAACCGCCAGCCATGGCGTGGCTCGCCGCCCGAACCGACGGACTGGCGTCAGCAACATGATCACCAGGCGCTTTGGCAAACCATCGTGGCCAGTGGCGTTGCCAGCTTCGGTGAGCCGCGGGCCGGCCAACTCGCCTGGCCACTCAACCGCGCAGAGGCCCTGCAGCATCTGGATGCCTTCATCCAGCACGCATTGCCCCATTTCGGCCAGTTTCAGGATGCCATCAGCCAACAGAGCTGGCGGCTCTTCCACTCGCTGCTGTCTTTCGCCCTGAACGTGAAGATGCTGAGCCCCCGCGAGGTGGTCGCCCGTGCCGAAGGTGCCTGGCGCGAAGGCCATGCACCCCTGGCTGCCGCCGAGGGATTCATCCGCCAGATTCTTGGCTGGCGCGAGTACGTGCGCGGCGTCTACTGGGCCCACATGCCGGGCTACGCGCAACACAACAAACTGGCATACCAAGGTCCTTTGCCCGCCTGGTTCTGGACTGGAGAGACCAGAATGGCCTGCATGGCGCAAGCCATCGGCCAGTCACTGGAGCAGGCCTACGCCCACCACATTCAGCGCCTGATGGTGATCGGCAACTTCGCCTTGCTGGCGGGTGTGAACCCACAAGCCGTACATCGGTGGTACTTGGGCGTGTACATCGATGCCTTCGAGTGGGTCGAGCTACCCAACACCCTGGGGATGAGCCAGTTCGCGGACGGCGGCCTGCTGGCGACCAAGCCCTACGTTTCGGCCGCAGCCTACCTGGATCGCATGGGCGATCATTGTGCAGGCTGCCACTACCAGAAGAAGGAACGGCTCGGCGAGAGGGCCTGCCCCTTCAATGCCCTGTACTGGGACTTTCACATCCGCCACGCCCCCTTGCTGAGACACAACCCGCGTATTGGCATGGTCTACAAGCAGATTGACAAGATGACACCTGAAGCCATTGCCGCCATTCAAACCAAGGCAAAGGACCTTCAAGCGCGCGTGGACACCTTGTGATCACTAGCTTGCGATCGAACGAAAAGGGCGGGATAGCCCTCTCGACTATGGACATGGCGTTGCTGGCTTCGCGCTATCTTGCAAGTTCCCATACTCTTTTGACGACGCGTACGGCGCCGTCCTGCAAGCATGTCACGTCAGCTCACCCTCGTGATGGCCAGCCTGCTGTGTGTTGGCCACCTCACCGCCCACGCACGCGAACTGAATGCGGCAGACCCCGTTCGGGCATCGCTTGTCAGCCTGGCGCGTGACGCACAGGTGGACGGCTTGCCCAGCGACTCGCGGCTCAGCTTCAGCCTGGCCTGGGTCGACGGCGCGCAGGCCAAAGTCTGCGCTGCGGCAAGAGGTGCGAACGGCGACCTGTTGATCCAGGATGGCCAGTTGCAACTCAAGCGGGTCTTGTTCCAGAAACGGGGCTCGCGCTGGGCGGTCGAACGCGCAGAACACCTCGTCATGGGGCAGAACCAGTCGATCGTGGCCGCCTGTGAGCACCGCTCGCCCGACACCCATCTGGCTGCGGCGCTCAAAGAGATGGACAGGAACCCACCGACGGCGGGGGTGCGCGCACAGCCTGCTGCCGATGCGGCCAATGCCCCCAAATTGGCCAACACGGCCAGTTCGACCAATCCCGCCAACGCGGCCCATTGCCGCGACACCGAACCCAAGCGCGCCAGCCCGCAACCCTCGGGTTCAGGCGTGGTTGGCCTGCCCGGCCGCAGCCTCTTGCACTTCGCACCCGATCTGGCCTGCTTCATGGGCAAACACATCGTGGGTGGCGACAAGGTGCAGATCCTGGCCCATGTGCCGGGTTGGACGCGCGTGAGCTACACGCACCCCATCACCCATGTGACCACGCGAGGCTGGGTCAAGAGCGAGCGGGTCAGGCTCAACGAGCGGACGGCGTCCAGCCTCTGAACGCGCTTGCGCCAAGGCCTGGACCGATCAGGCCTGATCAGATGTCAGATGTCGATCTCGACCGCGTCGCCGTGCAGCTCCATCAGCTCGCGGCGTGATGCGGCCTCGCCCTTGCCCATGAGCTTGTTGAACGAGCCCTCGGTCGAGTCAAAACCCGGCTCACCATAAGCCACGGGCAGCAGGCGGCGTGTATCGGGGTTGAGCGTGGTGTCCCACAGTTGCTCGGCGTTCATTTCGCCCAGGCCCTTGAAGCGGCTGATGGACCAGGCGCCCTCACGGCACCCCTCCTTGCGCAGCTTGTCCAGGATGGCGGTGAGCTCGCCTTCGTCCAGTGCATACAGCTTGGCCGCGGGCTTCTTGCCACGCGCAGGCGCATCCACGCGGTAGAGCGGTGGGCGCGCGATGTAGATGTGGCCCGTCTCGATCAGCTTGGGGAAGTGGCGGAAGAACAGCGTCAGCAGCAGCACCTGGATGTGCGAGCCGTCCACGTCCGCATCCGACAGGATGCAGATCTTGCCGTAGCGCAGGCCAGACAAGTCCGGCGAGTCATTGGGCCCATGCGGGTCCACGCCGATGGCCACCGAGATGTCGTGGATTTCGTTGTTCTTGAACAGCAGGTCGCGCTCGACCTCCCAGGCATTGAGCACCTTGCCGCGCAGGGGCAGGATGGCCTGGGTTTCCTTGTCGCGGCCCATCTTGGCGCTGCCACCGGCCGAGTCACCCTCGACCAGGAAGACTTCGTTGAGGCTCAGGTCACGGCTCTCGCAATCGGTCAGCTTGCCGGGCAGCACGGCCACACCGGAGCCCTTCTTCTTCTCGATCTTCTGGCCGGCGCGCTGGCGGGCTTGCGCCTGCTTGATGACCAGCTCGGCCAGCTTCTTGCCGTAGTCCACGTGCTGGTTGAGCCACAGCTCCAGGCCGGGCTTGACGTAGGTGCTGACCAGGCGCACGGCATCGCGGCTGTTCAGGCGCTCCTTGGTCTGCCCCTGGAACTGCGGGTCCAGCACCTTGGCCGACAGCACGAAGCTGGCGCGGCTGAACACGTCGTCCGGCATCAGCTTGACGCCCTTGGGCATCAGGGAGTGCATCTCGATGAAGCCCTTGATCGCATTGAACAGGCCGTCCTTCAAGCCCGCCTCGTGCGTGCCGCCCGCCACCGTGGGGATCAGGTTGACGTAGCTCTCTCGCATGGGCGCGCCTTCTTCGGTGAAGGCCACGCACCATGCTGCGCCCTCGCCTTCGGCGAAGTTCTCGGTCTCGCCACCCGAGGCGTATTGCTCGCCTTCAAGCAGCGGGATGACGGGGTCGGTGGTGAGGCTCTGGGTCAGGTAATCGCGCAGGCCGCCCTTGTAGAGCCAGGTCTGCACATCGCCCGACTTTTCGTGCGTCAGCGTGATGGTCACGCCCGGCATCAGCACGGCCTTGCTGCGCAGCATGTGCACCAGCTCGGCCTTGGGCAACTCGGCGCTTTCGAAATACTTGGCGTCCGGCCAGGCACGCACGGTGGTGCCGTTCTTGCGGTCCCCGCTGGCGGCAGGCCGAACCGTCACCGGCTCGATCACGTCGCCGCCGCTGAAGGCCAGTTGCGCCACCTGCTTTTCGCGACACACGGTCACCTGCAGGCGGGTGGACAAGGCGTTGGTCACGCTCACGCCCACGCCGTGCAGGCCACCAGAGAAACTGTAGGCCCCGCCCGATCCCTTGTCGAACTTGCCACCAGCGTGCAGACGGGTGAACACGATCTCGACCACCGGCACCTGCTCTTCGGGGTGCAGGCCAAAGGGGATGCCGCGCCCGTCGTCTTCCACGCTGACCGAACCATCGGTGTGCAGCGTCACGGCAATGCGCTTGCCAAAGCCGGCCAGGGCTTCGTCGGCCGCGTTGTCGATGACCTCCTGGATGATGTGCAGGGGGTTGTCCGTCCGGGTGTACATGCCCGGGCGCTGTTTAACAGGCTCCAGGCCCTTGAGGACCCGGATCGAGCCTTCGCCGTAGTTGGCACTGGGTTGTGTGGACACGCTGGCTGCTTTGGGGGAAGACTTGGATGACATGGGCGCCGATTCTACGAACTTCGGCGGCACTTACTTCGCGGGTTTGTCGGATACCCTGGTGGGCACCGGTTCGAACACTTCCGTGATGGGCTGCAGGTTGAGCCACTCTTTCTCGGCCTCGGAGCCCGAACCGTCGACCACCTTGTGGTACTGGCGGAAGTCATCCTTGAACCGCGCCAGGGCACCGTTGAGCCACAAAACGGTCGACAACACGTTGAGGTGGTCGATGCGCTGATCGTACACGCCGGGTTTGACGCCGGCGCCATAAAACAGCGTCGCGATGCGGTGGGTGCCCGTGATGTAGGCGTCGCCCCGGCTGTCGTCGGTGCTGCCGTCTTCGTCGAAGGTGACGATCAGCAGGCTGTTGTTCTTCCTGGCCCATTCGGCATAGGGGCCGATGTGCTGGCGCAGCCAGTCGTCCGCCGCCTTGGCGGTGTTGCTGTGGGCGTCGTGCTGCTCGTTGGGCACCACGATGGCCACGTCGGGCAGCTTGTCAAAAGGCAGCGGCGTGCCGTCGGCGTGCTTGGCAAACCCCCGAAAACTCTGCTTGAGCAGCGGATCCCGGGTGGGGTCAAACGCCAGGTTGACGCTCAAAGGCATCACGTGGTGCGCCAGGTCGCCTTGCAGGCCACGCGGGCTGGTGGGGTGAATCTGGTCCGTCCAGTTGACCGTCGGGTTGTGCTTGCGGCGGTAGTTGTCCGAGAGCGCGAAGTTGGCGTTGCACGGCGCGATGCTGGAGTCCGTCCCGCAATTCCAGCTGGGGTAGGGCAAGGATTCGCAAAAGCTCAGGAAGGTGCCACCGCCCTGCAAAATCGCCGCGCCCAGGTTGGGCGAGGTGAAGGGCAACCAGGCGTTGGGCACATTGCTGTTGGCCACGCCCACATTGGTCTCGCTCTGGCTGGCCAGGGGCTTGCCGTCCCGGTCGCGCAGGGCCACGCCCTTATAGGGCGAGCGCTCGTCTTCAAACCAGGCAGGCAACACCCCCTGGTGGTGGCCCGAGAACAGGAACAGGTAGTTGGGCTGGCTGGAGCGCGTCGGCAGCGGCGAGTTGTATGGCGTGCGCCCGAAGTGCGCATTGCTGAAACGCGCGCCCTTGTCGGCCAGCTCGTTGAGGAAACGCCAGTCCGAGGCGGCGTCGTACACCGGCGCCTTGCGCTCCTTGCGTTGCCCGGCCGTGGCGTCATACGCCGACAAGTTCTCCAGGATGACGATGACGGTGTGGTCCGGCTTCCAGGTGGGCTCGGAGGGCTTTTCGCCCTTGTCGGCCTTGTCACCTTTGGCCGCCCAGGCGGGCACACCAACGGCACCGCCTACCCCAGCGCCAAGCAAACCACCCAGCACCTGGCGGCGCGCCGGGCTGTCGGCACGAAGCGGCTCGTCAGGCGAGGCTGGCGTGGCGGAAGAAGGGGCAGATCGGCGAGATGGCACTGTCATGGGCGCCAAGGTTAGCGCCAATTTGACGCCACGCCCGCCTCAAGGCCCGATCCAGCCCGTCACTGGAAGTAAGCCATCATCCGCTCCAGCGCCATGGTCAGCGGCGTCTGCATCATGGGCAGCGTGAGCCACAGGCCGGTGAAGCCCACGGCCAGCGTGATCGGAAAGCCGATCGAGAAGATGTTCATCTGGGGCGCCACACGGGCCATCAGCCCCATCACCATGTTGACCAGGATCAGCATGGACACCACCGGCATGGACACCCACAGGCCCAGTTTGAACACCTCGGCGCCCCAGACCTGCGGCTGCACCACGTTGAGGAAGTTCAAGGGCTCGGGCGACACCGGGAAGGCGTGGAAGCTGCCCAGCACGGCGCCAGTCAGCATCAGGTGGCCGTTCATGACCACGAACAGCCAGGCCGCCGTGGTGCCATAAAAACGGCTCACAGCCGTGACCTGTGTGCCACTGAGCGGGTCGAAGAAGCTGGCGAAGTTCAGGCCCATCTGCAGGCCGACCAACTCACCGGCGAATTCGATGGCGGCGAACACCACCCGTGCCGCAAAGCCCATGGTCAGGCCGATCAGCACCTCGTGGGCGATCACCATCAGTGAGGCAGCGGAGTTCAAGGCAATGGGCGGCATCTCGGGCAGGCTGGGCTGCGCGCACACCACGATCAGGATGCCCAGGCTGAGCCGCACACGGCGCGGGATCACGCGCATGGACAGCACGGGCGCCGAGGTGAACAGGCCCATGACCCGAAAGAAGGGCCACAGCCAGGGCGTGATCCACGCCAGAACCTGGGCTTCGGAAAAGCTGACCATCTGGGTTGCGGGCCGCTCAGCCCACCACGGAGGGGATCGACTGCAGTACCTGCTGGATGTACTCCACCAGCTTGGTCATCATCCAGGGGCCTGCCACGGCCAGGGTGGCGAAAGCGGCCAGCAGCTTGGGCACGAAAGACAAGGTCTGTTCGTGGATCTGCGTGGCGGCCTGGAAGATGCTGACCAGCAGCCCCACCACCAGCACCACCATCACGATGGGGCCGCAGACCATCAGCAGCGTCAGCAAGCCGTCACGGCCAAAGGTCAGTACTTGTTGGGGATCCATGGGTTCAGCCTCTTTTTTGTTGTACGTCTTATTGCACGAAGCTGGCAGCCAGCGAGCCCAGCAGCAGGTTCCAGCCATCGGCCAGCACGAACAGCATCAGCTTGAATGGCAGCGCCACCATCACGGGCGAGAGCATCATCATCCCCAGGCTCATCAGCACACTGGCCACGATCATGTCGATCACCAGGAAGGGGATGAAGATCAGGAAGCCGATCTGGAAGGCCGACTTCAGCTCGCTGGTGACAAAGGCAGGCACCAGCACGCGAAACGGCACGGTCTCGGGTTTGACGTCGCCCTCGATCTTGGCGAGCTTGACGAACAGGCCCAGGTCGGACTGGCGGGTCTGCTTGAGCATGAAGGTGCGCATCGGGCCCTGGCCACGCTCCAGCGCTTCGTTGAAGCTGATCTGGTTGGCGGCGAATGGCTCGTAGGCGTCCTTGTAGACCTTGTCCAGGGTCGGGCCCATGACAAACATGGTCAGAAACAGCGACAGGCCAATCACGACCTGGTTGGGCGGCGCAGCCTGCGTGCCGATCGCCTGGCGCATCAGGCTCAGCACGATGGCGATGCGGGTGAAGCCCGTCATCATCAGCAGCACGGCGGGCAGGAAGCTCAGGGCCGTGAAGAACAGCAAGGTCTGGACGGGCACCGAGTAGCTGCTGCCACCCGCGCCCTGCCCCACGAGCAAAGGCAAGGTGCTGCTGCCACCGGCGCTTTGCGCCATGGCGGCGGACGAGCCCAGCACCAGCAGCGATACCAGTGCGGTGCCCAGCCAGGGCTTGGAAACCGAAGCGGCGCGCATCAGGCTTGCCCCTTGTCTTGCTGGCCCAGCGAGCGGCGCAGCAGGTTGGTGAACGATGGGGTGGTGCTGTCGGCCGAGGGCATGGTCTGCGGCGCCATGGTGTGCAGGGTGTGGATGTTCTGAGCGGTCACGCCCAGCACCAGCCACTTGCGGTCCTCGCCGGTGCCCACTTCCACGGTCACCAGGCGCTGGCCCGGGCCAAGGCTCAACTGGTTCACGGGCTTGATCAGGGCTTGCGTGGCACCCACGGTGCCATTGGCCAGGCCGGAGCGCTTCAAGGCCCACAAGGTCAGCGGGATCAGGGCCACGATGCCCAGAAACCAGATCACGGTCAAACCGGTAGATGGCATGTCAGATCGATCCTGCTCAGTTGCCCTTGCTCAGGCGGCGCATGCGTTCGGACGGCGTCACGATGTCAGTCAGGCGGATACCGAACTTGTCGTTGACCACCACCACTTCGCCCTGCGCGATCAGGAAGCCGTTGACCAGCACGTCCATGGGCTCGCCGGCCATGGCGTCCAGCTCCACCACCGAACCCTGCGCCAGTTGCAGGATGTTTTTGATGGGGATGCGTGTGCGGCCCAGCTCCACCGTCAGCTGAACCGGGATGTCCAGGATCATGCTGATGTCGTTGCCAGCCGAATTCGCCTGTGCCGGCGCAAAGTTGGCAAACGCAGCCGGCGTCATCTGCGGCTGGGCATTGGTCACTTCGCTGGCCGCGTTGGCGAACTCGTCCATATCGGGCTGCGGCGTAGAGGCTTGTTGCGCCAGCGCAGCCTCCCACTCGGCCGCCATGGCGTCCTGCTCGGCGTTGCCACCAGACTCGGGAGGAAATTCTTCAGACATTGTGGTCTCCAAGCCAACTCGTGTTGCCGGCGGTCAGAAGCTTGTCAATACGCAAGGAGTACTTGTTGTTCGACGTACCGTAGTAACAGTCAAAAACGGGCACGCCGTCCACCTTGGCCTGGATGATCTTTTCAAGGTCCAGCTCGATGAAGTCGCCAGGCTTGAAGGCCAGTAATTGTTCGACGGTCGCAGGCGCGTGCGCCAGTTCGGCCACCAGCTCCACCTCGGCGGACTGGATCTGCTGCGTCAGCAGCTTCACCCAGCGGCGGTCAGGCTCGGCCGAGTCGCCCTGGATGGACGAGAACAGGATGTCGCGGATGGGCTCCAGCGTCGCGTAGGGGATGCAGATATGGATCGTGCCGCTGGTGTCGCCGATTTCCAGCGTGAACGAGCAGCACACCACGATCTCGCTGGGCGTGGCCACGGTGGCAAATTGAGGCTGCATCTCCGAGCGCTGGTAGTCCAGCTCGACGGGGTAGATGCCATGCCAGGACTTCTTGTACTCGGCGGTGATGACCTCGACCAGGCGGTGGATCACGCGCTGCTCGGTGGCCGAAAAATCACGGCCTTCAATGCGGGTGTGGAACTTGCCGACACCGCCAAACAGCGCGTCGATCACGCCGAACACCAAGGTTGGGTCGCACACGATCAGGCCAGAGCCACGCAGGGGGCGCACGGCCATGATGTTGAAGTTGGTGGGCACCACGATCTCGCGCAGGAAGGCGCTGTACTTCTGCACCTTGATGCCGCCCACCGACACTTCCGGCGACTTGCGGATCAGGTTGAACAAGCCGATGCGGATGTTGCGCGCAAAACGCTCGTTGATGATTTCCATCGTGGGCATGCGCCCACGCACAATCCGTTCTTGCTGAGCCAGGTTGTAGTCACGAATGCCTTCCTTGGGCGCTTCTTCCTGCTCCAACTTCTGGCTTTCGCCGGTGATGCCTTGCAAGAGGGCATCAACTTCGTCTTGCGAGAGGATTTGCTGGTTCATGGCCTGAGGACTTCCGGGACCGTTGACAAAGGGTTCAGCAAGACATCACTGGATGATGAAGTTCGAGTAGTGCACTTGAACGATGGGGTTGAAGGGCTCGGCCTTCTTCTTTTTCTTCTTCTTTTTCTTGGGCGCATCCTCATCGGCGGCGGCCGCATCCTCTTCTTCCGGATCGGCAACCTCATAACCCATGGCGCGTGCCGATTCGCGACGGATCTCCTGAGCCAGCTTCTGCTTGCCTTCGGCGCTCAGCAGCTCCTCGGATGATTTGTGCGACAGGATCAGCAAGATGGCGTTGCGGATGGCAGGCATGTAAGCCTTCATCTCGTCCGCCATGTGGGGATCTTCGACTTGCAGGGTGATGCCAACCTGGGCAAAGCGCTCGGAGTCGCGGTCGGCCAGGTTGACGATGAAGGGCTCCAGCGGCACGAAAGCCGGCGGCGTGCCGTGCTCGCCCTTGCCGTGCTCGCCCTTCTTCGCTTCCTTGGCGGGCTTGGCGCCCTCGCCACCATCTTCTTCTTCCGCTGCAGCCGCAGCGGCTTCGGCCTCGGCGGCCTTCTTCTTCATGATGAAGAAGGCGCCGCCCCCGCCCAGAACCAGGAGCAGGACGACGGCAGCAATGATGATGATGAGCTTCTTGGGGCCCTTTTTGGGGGCATCGCCTTCAGCCGGGGCGGCGGGGGCAGCTGACATTCGCGTATCTCCTGGTGTTCATGACGGGGCGCCAAATAGTGCCGGCGTCATGAGAGGATTATTCGAAGTCAGCGCCGTCGCAATGGATCAATAAACGATGGGAAAGTCGCTTGATTCCCGGCGGCGGCCTGTGCGGGCCCTCAAACGGGCCAGACGACGAGGCTCAGGCGTACAGATCCAGACCGCCCAGGCGGCCAGGACGAGGTGCAGCGACCGCACGCATGCCGGCGGGCTCCACACCCGTATCGGCATCACCGCGGCCGGACGCACCGTTTGCGCGACCTGAGCCGCCTTGCGACTGGGCAAAGCTCTGGTCGAACTGCTGTTGCGACGTCTGCGAGGAGACATCACCGCCGGTCATGTTCAACCCGACATCACTCAGGGCGCTCGACAGCATCGGGAGGCTGGCTTCGATGGCCTTTCTCGTTTCTAACGCCGCGGCGGCGAAATCCACCTGCGCCGTTTGGCCATCGAGTGAAATTTTCACGTTGATCGGTCCCATTTCAGCCGGGTTGAGGTGCAACTCGGCCGTCATCGAGCCATCGTCCTTGGCCGAACCCACCCACATGCTGACTTTTTCAGCCAGCGCCTGGGCAAAATCGGGCGAGTCCAGCGGCGTGCTCAGCGTGGCGGACTCGTGGCGGGCCACATTGCCGGCCTCGTTCAGGCTGGCGCCTAAACCGGCGCCCTTGATGCCGCCGCCGGCCACCAGGCCTGCCAGGGGGTCCATGTCCACCTTGCCGTCCTGCGCCCTGCCCGACTGACCCAGCAACGCGTCGACCTGCAGGCTGGCGGTGCTGCTGGCGCTTTGCCACAGCGGGTTGTCCAGCGCAATGGCCCCTTGGGCGCCCGCGCCTTTGGGGTCAAGCAGCGCGGCGTCCTGCGTACTGCTATCGGCACCTTGCAGTTTCGCGGTGCTCGTGGCCGAGGCGTCGCCCTGCCCGTCTGCAGGCAAGCCTTTCCCGTGGCCCAGATCACCATGGGTCAGGCTGGCCAGCCAGGCCATCATGCCGGCGGCGTCCCCGGCCTGAATGGTCGGAGGCGGTGTCAGTTCGCGCACGACGGCCGCACCATCGCCTGCGGTTGTGCTGAAAGCCACCACGTCCTGGTCGTCCTTATCGGCGTCTTCGGTCTTGTCTGTCTTGTCTGCTGCGCGGTTGGTCTTGGCGCTGGCATCCTTGCGCGGGGCGCTGGCCGGGCGGTTCTCGACCTTGCCGCTGTCATCATCCGCACGCTTGGCAACTTGCTCGGCGGGCTTGCTGTCGACCGCCTTGTTGGCCAGCATGGCTTGCTGGCGCGAGCGCGCAAGGGCCTGCTCCGCCGCTCTGGCGCTGGCATTGCCCGAGGCAACGGGTGTCTTCACCGGCTCACTGGCAGGCTTGTGGGGCTGGTCGCTGCTGGCCGTGACGGCGTGCTTGTCCATCCACTGGGCAAACGCCATTTGCGGGCCCTGGCCGTCGCCGCCACCTTGCGTGCCAAAACGCGCCAGCAGGTCACTGATGGCGGGAGACACGCCGTTCACGCCGGGATTCATGCCCGGGGTAGTCGTCGATTTGATCGGTGTAGCCATGGTGTGATCCTTATCTGATGACCCGTTCCATCCCGGCCGTCATCCGAGCGAGCCGGACGCCAGCGGGTTGCTGCCTGCGCCCAGTCCCTGACTCATTCGGCCCGAACGCGAAGCAACTTCATCGGTGGCTTTCTGCTCCTGCCGGTTCTGCTTGGTCTGCAGCTCGGCAAGCCTTCTGTCCATCAATTGCGCGACAGCAGCCACCTTGCGCTCGCGCTCGATCAGCAGAGCACGGCACCGGTCCATGTACAGGCGTGCCTGCTCCACCCTCTTATCCTGATCCGAAACGGCCTCGGCCAATCGCTGCATGAAGTCCTGATAACACCGCATGATCTCCATTCCTCCCGTCTGGCGAAATTGAGATTGCCAGCGTTGCTGGTATTCGCGGCGCCAGTCCGTCAGGGACTGCGCTTGCTGACGAGCCGCCTCGTAAGCCCGTTTGCCGCCTTCGAGTTCGGCCACCGCCTCGTCCCGGGCCTTCTCCGCAGATTCCAGTACAACCATCAGCGATGAATTGGCACTCATGAAACTTGTCCCCTGCCCTTGCGAGCTTGACTACTCAGACAACATCAACCGGAAACGATCTGGTGCAACTCGTCCACGCTGTCGTGCAGATGGGCGGGTGCGTTCATGTCCTGCTGCAGCATATTGACCATGTGCGGGTGCAGCTTGACGGCCAGATCCAGGTCATGGTCGCCACCCGGCGTATAGGCGCCCAGCTGGATCAGGTCGCGCGCCTTGCTGTAGCGCGACCACAGTTGGCGGAAGCGGCGCGCATCGTCGATGTGGCGGCTGTCCGCCACGTTGTGCATCACGCGGGAAGCGGAACGCTCGATGTCGATGGCCGGGAAGTGGCCCGACTCGGCCAGCTCGCGTGACAGCACGATGTGGCCGTCCAGGATGGCTCGGGCCGCGTCGGCAATCGGGTCCTGCTGGTCATCGCCTTCGGACAGCACGGTATAGAACGCCGTGATCGAGCCGTGGCCATTGAGGCCGTTGCCGCTGCGCTCCACCAGTTGGGGCAGCTTGGCAAAACAAGAAGGTGGGTAGCCCTTGGTGGCAGGCGGCTCGCCAATGGCCAGGGCAATTTCGCGCTGGGCCATGGCATAGCGGGTGAGCGAATCCATCAGCAGCAGCACGTGCAGGCCTTGATCACGGAAGTGCTCGGCCACGGCGGTGGCGTAGCTGGCACCCTGCATGCGGGTCAGCGGGGGCGCATCGGCTGGGGCAGCGACCACGACCGAGCGGGCCAGGCCTTCTTCACCCAGGATGTCCTCGATGAATTCCTTGACTTCGCGACCCCGCTCGCCGATCAGGCCCACCACGATGACATCGGCCTGGGTGTAGCGGGCCATCATGCCCAGCAAAACCGATTTACCCACGCCAGAGCCGGCAAACAGGCCGATACGCTGGCCACGCCCCACGGTGAGCATCGAATTGATCGCGCGCACGCCGGTGTCGAGCGGCTGGCGAACCGGGTCGCGCTCCATGGCGTTGATCGGGCGGCGCGCCAGCGGCTCGCTGCGCACGTGTTGCAACGGGCCCTTGCGGTCCAGCGGTTCGCCTTGGGCGTTCACCACCCGGCCCAGCAGGCCACTGCCCACGGGCAGGTGGCGCGTGCGGTCTTCGCTGCGGCGCCAGGGGTGGTTGGGACGACCCAGGATTGGCGGGTTGATCGGGATGGTGCGCGGCACCACGCGGGCGCCGCTTGACAGGCCGTGCACCTCGGCAGTGGGCATGAGGTAGGCGCGGTCACCGGCAAAGCCGACCACTTCGGCCAGCACCGGCGTCGATTCCAGGCGGGTTTCAGAGTGGATCTCGCAAACGGCCCCGACCGGCAGGCGCAAACCGGCGGCTTCCAGCACCAGGCCGGCCACCCGGACCAGCTTGCCCTGGTTTTCCATGGGCAGCCGCGAGCCGGCGCAGGCGTCCAGGTCATCCAGGAACCGGTTCCAGCGGTCCATTGCCACATCGTGGTTGACGCGAATGGGCATGTTCATACTTCACCCTCCCCACGCGGCGCTGCCGAGCCATTGGCTTCGCTCTCAGGCCAATCATCCAACTCATCCTCCCCTTCTGGCAAGCGGACTTCGGTCGAACCGAGTGCTTCCTTGCCATCGTTCCAGGGGGCGTTGTGGCCCATGGCGGCCGCAGCGCGGTCCCAACGGGCCTCCACCGAGGCGTCCACCACGGCGATGTCCGACTCCACCACGCAGCCACCGCGGGTGATGCTGGCGTCGGGCACCATGCGGGCGCCACGCACGGCCAGCAACTCGCTCAGTTGCGCCTGGGCCATACCATGGTCATCCGGGTTCAGGCGCAGCACGATCTGGCGCGCAGAAGCCAGCAGGGTCGTCAAGGCCTGCTCGGCCACGTCCACCACCACCTCGGGGTTCTGCTTCAATTCGCTGCGCACCACCTGGCGCGCCAGCTCCAGCGCCACGCCGGCGATGCGGCCCGCCAGTTGCTGCTCCAGCGACTCCAGCCGCTGGTGGAAATCCGAAGCCAGGGCGCCAACCTGGTCGCTCATGTAGGCCGCCATCTGTGCGGCCTGCGTCTGTTTGTAGCTCTCCAGCGCAGCCAGGCCATTGCGGTAGCCATCCTGGTAGCCCGTCTGGCGGGCCTCGCGCACCAGCTCTTCCACGTCCGGTGCGGGTGGCGCAGGCGGGGCTTCAGCCGCCTTGGGCGGCGCTTCGGCCTGCATTTCGCCGGGCACACCACCCACGATCGGGCGCCTGACAGGGGCTGGCTTGGCAGGGGCGGGTTTGGCGGCTGCCGATGCATTGGCGGCCGCACCACCCGTGGCCTGTGGCGCGTGCTTGGCGCCATTGGCCTTCATATTAGGCGGGCGCATCTCGGCCGCAGCGCGCTCCGCCAGCGTCGGCTTGCGCACGCCGCCATCTTCGCCATTGGCCGTCTTGGCCGGCTGCTCGAAGGTCTCAGGGGCCCAGGCCGAAAACGAGCCCAGCTCCTCACGGGGAATGAAGCGCGTGTACGAGTTGGGCGCCGTGGTGTTCGACGCGCCGGGTGCCGAATTCGGTGGCGAACCACCAGGCGGGTTGCCCTGCTTAGACGTACTCATCGTCGCCTCCGCTGGCCAGTGTGATCTGGCCTTCGTCAGCCAGGCGTCTGACGATCTTCAGCAGTTCCTTCTGCTCGGCTTCCACTTCAGACAGCTTGACCGGGCCACGCGACTCGAGGTCTTCGCGCAGCGTTTCTGCCGCACGGGTGGACATGTTCTTGAACACCTTCTCGCGGATCTCGGGCGAGCCACCCTTGAGCGCGATGATGAGCGATTCGGTCTGCACTTCCTTGAGCAGGGACTGGAAGCCCTTGTCGTCCAGCTTGATCAGGTCGTCGAAGGTGAACATGTTGTCCATGATCTTCTGCGCCAGATCGCCATCGGCCTCGCGGATGTAGTCCAGGATGGATGTCTCGTGGCTGGAGCCCATCAAGTTGATGATTTCCGCAGCCGGCTTGGCACCGCCCAGCGAGGCCTTGCGCAACTGGGTGCCACCGGCCAGCACGCGAGAGAGCACCTCGTTGAGGTCCTTCAAGGCGGAGGGCTGGATGCCGTCCAGCGTGGCGATGCGCACCATCACCTCGTTGCGATGGCGATCCGAGAAGCACTTCAGCACGGACGAAGACTGATCCGGATCCAGGTGGACCAGGATGGCCGCCACGATCTGCGGGTGCTCGTTGCGCAGCAATTCGGCCACCGAGCCCGGGTCCATCCACTTCAGGCTTTCGATGCCGGTGACATCGCTGCCCTGGATGATGCGGTCGATCAGCAGGTTGGCCTTTTCGTCGCCCAGCGCCTTGCGCAGCACAGCCTTGATGTACTCGTCCGTGTCGGGCACCAGCATGCCCATCTCGGTCGACTCCTTGGAGAAGCGGTCCAGCACATTGCCAATGCGATCCTTGTTGATCGTCTTCATCTTGGCGATGGTCTCGCCCAGGCACTGGACTTCCTTGGGCTCCAGATGCTTGAACACCTCGGACGCCTCTTCCTCACCCAGCGACATCAGCAGGATGGCGGCGTCTTCGAGACCTTTGTCGTCCATGGCTTGTTGTCCTAGGTCAGTTGTTCATCCAGCCGCGCACCACGTTGGCCATGGCCATCGGGTTGTCGCGGGCAAACTGGCGGGCGGCCTCCAGACGTTCGTCTGTAGCGGGGCCTTCCAGTCGGGGCATGTGGCCGGGCTGGTTCGTCACCGGCAGCTCCTCGGCATCGTCCACCACGGCGCTGAGCTTTTGCAGGCGGGCCTCTTCCTCGGGCGTGGTCACCGGTTTCGCCGCCTTGATGGCCGGGCGGATCGCGCCAAACACCACGATCAGCGCAGCCAGGGTCAAGGCGCCCGGCACGGCCAGGGTGCGGATCATGTCCACCGTCTCGGGCTGTTTCCAGAGCGGGGTGGTGTCGGTCTCTTCCTTGGTCACATGGAAGGGGGTGTTGATCAACTTGACCGAATCGCCGCGCTTGTCATCGAAGCCGATGGTCTCGCGCACCAGCGCCGTCAACTGGTCCAGCTCTTCCTGCTTGAGTGGCTGGGTGGTGGTCTTGCCCTTGGCATCGGTCACCGTGCGGTGGTTGAGCACCACGGCCGCGTTCAGTCGCTTGATGGTGCCCGACGCGTTGCGTGTCACGCGCACCGTCTTGTCCACTTCGTAATTGGTCACGGCCTCACGGCGGCTGTTGCCTGCCGTGGTGCCGCCTTGGGCAGCCTGCAGCGGCTGCGATGCGCCATTGACCGGTGCCGTGGCGGGCACGGGCGGCTGGTTGCTGGCTGCACCGGGCACACCCGAAGGCGTGGCGCTGCCCTGGCCGACCTGCTCGGTGGTCTGCTGGCTGCGGATCGATGCCGAAGCCTGCTGGCCCTGGTTGGGCTTGTACTCCTCGGCGGTGGACTCCACCTGCGAGAAGTCCAGCTCGGCGTTCACCTGGGCACGCAGATTCTCCTTGCCCACCACCGGCTCCAGGATGTCGCGGATGCGCTGGGTGTAGTTGGACTCGATCTGGCGGACGTACTGCAGTTGCTGCGCGTCCAGGCCACTTTGATCGGCACCCTCTTGCGGGCCGGAGAGCAGCGAGCCGCTCTGGTCCACGATGCTCACGGCCTTGGGCGACATCTCCGGCACGCTGGACGACACCAGGTGCACGATGCCGGCGATCTGACCACGGTCCAGGGTACGGCCCGGGTACAAGGTCAGCACCACCGAGGCGGATGCTTTTTGCTGTTCGCGGAAGAAACCGTTCTGATTGGGCAGTGCCAGGTGAATGCGGGCACTCTGCACGCTGGCCAGGGATTGGATGGAGCGCGTCAACTCGCCTTCCAGACCACGCTGGAAGTTCAGGCGCTCCTGAAACTGCGTCACGCCGAACTTCTGGTTCTCCATCAGCTCGAACCCGGCCACCGAGCCCTTGGGCAAGCCGGCAGACGCCAGCTTCAGGCGCACATCGTGCACCTTGTCGGCTGGCACCAGGATCGCGCCGCCGCCGTCGGCCATCTTGTAGGGCACCTGCATCTGCTGCAGCTGGGTCAGGATCGCGCCCCCATCCTTGTCGGACAGGTTGGCGTACAGCACGCGGTAATCACCCTCGCGCCCCCACACCATCATCGCCACGAAGATGGCGAAGATCGCGGCAATACCACCGGCCAACATCAGCTTGCGCTGCATCGGCAGGGCCATGACCCGCTGGACGAATCCAGGAGGCTGAGCTTGGTCGATCACCATGCCAGGTGAGGCGACAGCAACAGGTGTAGGTTGAGCGACAGTGACTTCCATGGGCGGTCGAAGCGTTGGGCCGCGCATCGAAACCATACGATGCCGCAAACCCGCCGTAACAGCCCCATTATTCGGAGTCTGGCCGGGCAAAAGTGCCGGAAACAGCCCCTCAAATGCCGCCCTCTTTCAGGCATGGCACCGCCAAAGGATGGGTAGAGTCCAAACCGTGGTGAACTCAATCACGCCTTGTCGGGACTTATCGGCATCATGGACCTGAAACTCAAGCCCTTCGATTTCGCGCAAGCCGCCGCCCGGGCAGGCATGGCCGACGTCGCCCGGCGGGTGGAAGCCAAGACCCGCGCAGAGGCGGCCGGCCAGACATCCGGCATCGACAAACCCAGTTTCCAGACCAGCTTCAGCAGCGCGCTCAACTCGATCAGCCAGTCGCAAGCCACGGCCGCGACCATGCAACGCGAGGTGCAGTTCGATAACCCTACTGTCAGCCTGGAAGAAACCATGGTCGCCATGCAGAAGGCCCAACTGGGCTTCCAATCTGCAGTCCAGGTACGCAACAAGCTTGTTCAGGCGTACACGGATATCATGAACATGCAGGTCTAGCCCACCCCCTACGCGCTTCGCGCGCCCCCTCAAGGGGGCACCACCAGCGGACCGGCGAAGCCGGATCCGCGGTGGTCGCTGGGATCGTGGTGGAGGCATGCTCAGATACGCGGCCCATCCACCACCGTTGAAACCGACATGAATCAGTTGGCGTCTCCTCATCGCCCCATTCCGATGGGGCAATTGCTTTTGTGCGGCGCGCTGATCGTGACCATGTCCATGGGCATCCGGCACAGCTTCGGCTTGTGGCTGCAGCCCATCACCATGGCCCACGGATGGACGCGTGAAGACTATTCGATGGCCATGGCGATCCAGAACCTGGTGTGGGGCGCCTCGGGCCCCGTCATTGGCTGGTGGGCCGATCGCAGCGGTGCATTCAAGGTGCTCTGGGCCGGCGCCCTGCTCTATGCCCTGGGCCTGGCGGGCATGGCGACGACGGGCAACCATGGCAGCTTCATCCTGACAACCGGCGTGCTCATCGGGTTGGCACAGGCCTGCAGCACTTACACGGTGATCTTTGGGGTGGTCGGGCGCAATGTCACGGCCGTGCAACGCTCGTCCGCCATGGGCATCACGGCCGCGGCGGGCTCGTTTGGTCAATTCCTGATGGTGCCGGTTGCCAGCTTCCTGCTGCACAACATGGACTGGTCCTCCGCGCTGCTGGTTTTCGCCGCCACGGCGCTGGCCATCGGGCCGCTGGCTTTCGGATTGCGGGAGGCGCGCTTCTCGACCAAGCCGGGAACCGCCGCGTCTGGCGCGGCTTCACCTGCGGACATGACCTCGCCCACCGCCCTGCAAGCCCTGGCTGAAGCATTCCAGCACCGCGACTACCTCCTGCTGACTCTCGGCTACTTCGTGTGTGGTTTTCAGTTGGCCTTCATCGGCGTGCACCTGCCCAGCTACCTCAAGGACCACCAACTGCCGCCCGAGGCCGCCACCACCGCGCTGGCCCTGATCGGGCTGTTCAACGTGCTGGGCAGCTATGCAGCCGGTGCGCTGGGCTCCCGCCTGCGCAAGAACTGGATCTTGTCGAGCATCTACTTCCTGCGCGCCGTGGCCATGCTGGCCTTCATCCTGGCGCCACTGTCCACCTGGAGCGTCGGCCTGTTTGCGGCGGCCATGGGCACCCTGTGGCTCTCGACCGTCCCGCCCACCAACGCCATCGTGGCGCAGATGCATGGCGTGCGGCACCTTTCCATGCTGGGCGGCGTGGTGTTTTTCTCCCACCAGATCGGCTCCTTCCTGGGGGTCTGGCTGGCCGGGCGGCTGTATGACTTCACCGGCAGCTACCAGACCGTCTGGTGGCTGGCCATTGGCCTGGGCCTGCTGGCCGCCGCCGTCAACCTGCCCATTCAGGAGCAGCGCACGCCCCTGAGCCGCAAGGTTGTCCTGGCATGAAGCCACGTGGCCCCTGGCGACAAATCGCACTGACTGTCGCGACACTGTCAGTCCTGGGTGCCGTCTTCTGCTTATATTGGCGCCCCGAGGTGGCCTTCGATCTGGCCACCCGCATCTGGAGTTGCATCTGATATGTCGACAAGAGTGGTGATCATCACGGGCGCCTCCGATGGCATCGGCGCCGAACTGGCCCGCCAACTGGCCCAGGAGGGCGCCAGCAAGGTCTGCCTGGTACTCGCAGCCCGCAGCAAAGACAAACTGGAGCAGGTCGCGCAGCAATGCCGCACGCACGGCAGCAAAGTGCTGGTGCGCCCAACGGACGTCGGGCAGGAGGCTGACTGCCGCGCGTTGATCGCCGAGACCATCGCCCAGTTCGGCCGCATCGACACCCTGGTCAACAACGCCGGCATGTCCGCCCACGCCCAGTTGAGCGAGGTCACCGACATGGCCTGGTACGAGCAGCTCATGCGCATCAACCTGTGGGGCAGCGCCTGGTGCACGCACGCGGCCCTGCCCTATCTCCAGGTGACGCAGGGGCGCATCGTCGCCGTCTCCAGCCTGGCCGGGCTGGTCGGTGTGCCCGGACGCACGGCCTACAGTGCCACCAAGTTCGCCATGACCGGCTTTTTCGAGGCCCTGCGCGTCGAAATGGCGCCGCATGGGGTGTCGGTCACCATCGCCTACCCGGGCGTGGTCGCCACCGAGATCCGTTACCGCGGCTTCAACGCCAACGGCCAGGCGGCGGGCAAAAGCGGCCTGGACGAATCCGGCGCCATGAGCATCGAAGAGTGCTCGCGCTTGATCCGCGTGGGCATGGCACGCCGCGAGCGCGACATCGTGATGTCGGCCAAGGGCAAGTTGAGCCGCTGGATGAAGCTGCTCGCACCCAGGCTGGTCGACAAACTGGCCATGGCCGCCCTCAAACGCGAAGTGCGCCCGCACTGAGTGGCCTGGGGCTTTCACTGAAAGCGCCACGGGATCAAGGCATGTGTCATGGCCGGTAGAATCCCGGGATCAAAGGAATCAGCATGAAACCAATTTTTGGCAGCATCGTTGCGTTGGTCACGCCCATGCATGCAGACGGCAGCGTCGATTACGACTCGCTGCGCAAACTGATTGACTGGCACATCGCCGAAGGCACCAACTGCATCGGCGTGGTGGGCACCACGGGCGAGTCCCCCACGGTGAACGTGGAAGAGCACCGCGAGATCATCCGCGTGGCGGTCGAGCAGGCCGCCGGGCGCGTGCCCATCATGGCCGGCGCCGGCGCCAACTCCACGCAAGAAGCCATCGAGCTCAGCGAGTACGCCAAGAAAGTCGGCGCCGACTGCACCCTGCAGGTCGTGCCCTACTACAACAAGCCCACACAAGAAGGCATCTACCAGCACTTCAAGGCCATCGTCGAAGCGGTGGACATCCCTGTGGTGCTCTACAACGTGCCCGGCCGCACCGTGGCCGACATGCTGCCCGAAACCACCCTGCGCCTGGCCCAGTTGCCCGGCGTGATCGGTGTCAAGGAAGCCACCGGCAACCTGGAACGCGCCGCCTGGCTGATCAAGCAGGCCCCCAAGGGCTTCTCGATCTACTCCGGTGACGACCCCACCGCCGTGGCATTGATGCTGCTGGGTGGGCACGGCAACATCAGCGTGACGGCCAACGTGGCCCCACGTGGCATGGCCGACCTGTGCAAGGCGGCCATGGCACAAGATGCCAAGACCGCGGTTGCCCTGCACATGAAGCTGCTGCCCCTGCACAAGCAACTGTTCGTCGAGCCCAACCCGATCCCCGTGAAGTGGGCCTTGACTCGCATGGGCAAGGTTGGTGGTACGCTGCGCCTGCCGCTGACGCCGTTGAGCGAATCCGCCCAAACGGTGGTCGAGACCGCCCTGCGCGACGCTGGCGTGCTCTGACACTCACTTGGCTCTTACGACACCGCGCCCGGCTCGTGCCGGGAGCAGAACCTCATTACCCATGTCGATCAAACAACGTCACCAGACCACCCTCGTTCTGAGTGCAGCGCTGGCTTCCACGCTCGTCACATCCGGTTGTTCCTCCATCAGTGACACGCTGGCGGGCGACAAGGTCGACTACCGCACCACCGGCACGCAAAGCGTGCGCCTGGATGTGCCACCCGACCTGAGCCAGCTGCCCGGTCAGACGCGCTTCGGCCAGGCTCCGGCCGCCGTCGTGAGCGCCTCCAGCCTGCAGCGCACAACGACCGACAAGCCCGACGCCAGCGTCAGCGGCGTGGCGCCCACCAAGGGCACGGGCGTGACCCTGGAGCGGCAGGGCCAGATGCGCTGGCTGGCCGTCAACCTGCCGCCTGAGCAGATCTGGGGTCAGGTCCGCACGTTCTGGGCTGACATGGGTTTCGAGCTCACCACCGATCAGCCCGATGTGGGCCTGATGGAAACCAACTGGTCCGAGAACCGCGCCAAGGTCCCGCAGGACGGCGCCGTGCGCAAGGCGCTGGGCCGCGTGTTCGACCTGCTGTATGACACCGGCGAGCGCGACCAATACCGCACCCGCATTGAACGCACCGCCACGGGCAGCGAGGTCTACATCAGCCACAAGGGCCTGATCGAAGAATACGAAGACGCCAAGAAGGACCGCACGACGTGGCGTGTGCGCCCAAGCGACTCGGGCCTGGAAGCCGAGATGCTGTCGCGCCTGATGCTCAAGCTGGGCGCCCCCAAGGAAGCCGCTGCCGCAGCCAAGGCTGACAAGCCCGCTGCAGCCGCCACAGTTGCCGCCGCCAGCCAGGCACGCTTGAATGCCGATGGCCTGTCCCTGACGGTCGATGCCGACTACGACACCGCATGGCGCCGCGTGGGCCTGGCCCTGGACCGCAGCGGCTTCACGGTCGAGAACCGCGATCGCAAGCAAGGCTCTTTCGAAGTGCGCTTGTCAGACAACGACCCAGACGCCAGCAAGCCCGGCTTCTTTGCCCGCCTGTTTGGCGCCAAGGCCGAAAACCAGGACGGCCTGAGCCGCTACCGCGTGCAAGTGCAAGGCCAGGGCAAGAACAGCCTGGTCAGCGTGCTGAAAGACAACGGACAACCCACGACGTCCAGCACGGCCAAGCGCATTGCCAAGCAACTGCTTGACGAACTGAGCTGACTGCACCTTACGCCCGTCAGCATCCCGGCCCATGTGGCCGGGATTTTTTTCGCCCGGACAATTTGACGCTCAGGTATTTGCGCCAAATACGGACGAAAAAAAGCCGCTCCGAAGAGCGGCTTTTTGTACCATCGAACTGGAATTAGTTCGAGGCAGCGCTGGCAGCAGCAGAAGCAGCTTCCGTAGCAGCCGAAGCGGCTTCAGAAGCGGCCGAAGCAGCGGGAGCAGCAGCTTCAGAAGCGGCAGATGCGACTTCGGAAGCAGCGGAAGCGGCTTCAGCAGCAGCAGGAGCTTCTTCTTTTTTGCCGCAAGCGGTCAGAGCCATAGCAGCGATCAGCGAAGCCAGCAGGAGCGACTTTTTCATGCTTGTGTCCTCAAAAGGAGTGTCAATAAAACCGTGGTCTTGGAACTATGTGCAGAGCCCACAGTCCCATAGGAATACGAGACAAGGGCAAAGGATGCATCGCAACTGGCGTTGCTCCACATTCAGCCAGCGATTATACGTCGTATAAGGCTATTCCCTATAGCCCCAGGGTCGTGGGCGGCAACGCCTCGTGTGAGCGTTGCAAATTTACGTCAACCTCACCCAACCACGTCCGCAAAACCCCTTTATCCCGGGTCCAGATGCCCGTGCCGTGAAGGGGTTCATTCAAGCGCAGCCCAATGCAGTCATGCACGACGAGCATGGGTATCAACCCGGCGGCCAATTCGTCCGGTGCTTCCCAGCATTTGACCCGGTGGGCCCAGGTGCCCCGCCAGGCCACCCAGCGTGGATGCTGGCGTGGGAACGCCTCGTAATGTGCGGCCAAAAGCTGGCAATGCGTGCCTTTGGTCAGCAAAGTCCACTGGTGCAGCGCCTCCATGACGCTGCGCTCACCCAATGGCCAGTGAACAAAGTCAATGTCCACCATGGTCAGATCGGTGGCGAGGGTGGCGGCCATGGCCATCGCCGCACGGAACCGGTCCTGAAAGTCTCGCCAGCTGCTGATCTGACCGGACTGCTCACCGTCCTGTTGTGTCACGGAAACCTGATCCATGGCGAAACCCTTTCATTCAGCACAACGGGTGCAGCCAGCCGTCCTCCGCCCACTGGTCCAGCAACTCGCGCAAGGCGGGGCTGGCTTTGGCCACGTCTGCCGCAGACAACTGACGGCGGTCGGCCAACTGCCGCAGATGGCGCGCGTCCTTGCCTGCTGCCACCCAGGACTCGCCATTGGCGAACACCCGCTTTTCATCGTAAACCATGCGCGTGCGCGGATCGAGTCGAACACCCACACCTTGCGGCAAAGGCTCGCCGGCGTGGAACCACACGCGGGGCTTGGGCTCGGTCAACACCTCGCCCAGGGCCGAGCGCAGGGCTTCAGGGTCTTTCAGGGCCTGGGCAATGGCGTCGGCAGCGAAGGCGTGCAAAGCCTCAGGGATCAGGCCAGGCGTGGCCGTCGCAGGCTGTTTGGGGTCCTTGTACAGCTTGGGCTGCTCTGGGCACTCCAGCGCCTCCACAAGGCGCACCAGCACCTCGCGGGCCAGCTCCGTCTCTTCCGGCACGCGAAAGCCAATGGAGCAGGTCATGCACTCGCCTTGCGCGATGCCGTCGTGCGCCCACTTTGGCGGCAGGTAGAGCATGTCGCCGGGCTCCAGCACCCACTCGTGCTCGGGCACAAAGTTGGTGAGGATCTTCAAGGGCACATCAGCCTGCAAGGTGGGGTCGCTCAACTGCCCGATGCGCCAGCGGCGCTGACCATGCACCTGCAGCAGGAAGACGTCATACGAGTCGAAATGCGGGCCCACCCCACCCCCATCCGTCGCGTAGGAGATCATCAGGTCATCCAGGCGCGCGTCCGGCACAAAACGGAACTGCTGCAGCATGTCGTAGGCGGCCGGCACATGCAGATCCAGCCCCTGCACCAGCAAGGTCCAGCCTGCCTGGGTCATGGGGGGCAGGCTGCGCCGGCTCAAGGGCCCATGCGACAGGCGCCAGCCGGCATCCGCCTTCTTGGACTTCTTCGCCTTGGCACCCTCGATCGCGGTCTGCACGATCAGGCGGGACTCCACCTCGTCGCTCTCGGCCAGTGCAAACAACTTGCTGCGCTCGATGGGTGGCTTGACGCCGGGCATGGCCTGGCGGATCAGCAGCGGCTTTTTCTGCCAGTACTTGCGCATGAAGGTCGCTGGCGAGATGCCCCCGAGCAAAGGGGTGATCTGGTCGATGTCCAGCGGCAAGGAGGGTGCGGAGGTCTTGGAGGCTTTCATGCCGCCATTGTGCGACCAACACCGGCTGGCTGCCCCTGATCAGGCTCAACGAGGCGCGGGCATGAGATGATCTCGGCATGATCATTTCCTCACCTTGCGTCGTGAGCCTGGTGTGGCGTCTGGAAGACGCCCAGGGCCAATTGATAGACGAACTGACCGACCCGATGGAGTTCCTGCTGGGCGGTGAAGACCTCTTGCCCAAAGTAGAAGAGACGCTGTTGGGCCAGACCGAAGGCTTTGAAGCCAACCTCTACCTGGAGCCCGAACAAGCCTTTGGCGACTACGACGCCGAACTGGTGTTCTTCGAGACCCGCGACATCTTCCCCGCCGAAGTGTCGGAGGGCATGCAGTTCGAGGGCCCGCCCGAAGGCTCGACCACGCCCGATCTGCCCCAGGACGCGATCTACACGGTCACCGAGGTGTACGAGACCCACGTGGTGCTGGATGGCAACCACCCGCTGGCCGGCCTGGCGCTGCGCCTGGCCTTGAAGGTGTGCGACGTGCGCCCGGCAACCGAGGAAGAAGTCGAGCAAGGCTCGGTCTCGGATTCGCCGTTCAGCCTGATGCAGGCTGCGCCACCTGACGAGACACTGCACTGAGCCGGTGAGCAAGGCCCCGGCCCGGTGACCCCAAGTTCAGCCGCGGCCAGTCGACCCGAAACCGCCCTCGCCCCGGTGCGAGGCTTCAAAGCTCTCGACCTGGCGGAACTTGGCCTGCACCACGGGCACGATCACCAGTTGCGCGATGCGCTCCATGGGTTGCACCGTGAACGCCGTGTTGCCGCGGTTCCAGCAGCTGACCATCAGGGGCCCCTGGTAGTCCGAATCGATCAGGCCGACCAGGTTGCCCAGCACGATGCCGTGCTTGTGGCCCAGGCCCGAGCGCGGCAGGATCATGGCGGCCAGCCCTGGGTCACCCAGGTGCATGGACAGCCCCGTGGGGATCAACTGAGCCTGTCCGGGCTCCAGCACCAGAGGCTCATCCAGGCAGGCACGCAGGTCCAGCCCGGCGCTGCCCGGCGTGGCATACGCGGGCAGGCTGTCGGACACACGGGGGTCGAGAACGCGGATATCAACGGTGGTCATGCTTGAACGGCTTGAAGACGGTTGGCCAGCTCCTGTATCAGGGCGCGGGCCAGGGTGAGTTTGTCAGTGGGGCGGCCATCGGCCGGCAAGGCGTGGTCGGATTGGGCATCCACGACCAGCAGGGCATTGTCATCGCGGCCGAAGGTTGCCGGCCCGAGGTTGCCGATGATCAGCGGGATGCGCTTGCGCAGCAGCTTGGCGCGGGCATGCGCCAGCAGGTTCTCGCTCTCTGCCGCAAAGCCCACGCAATAAGGTGGTTTGGGCAAAGCGGCCACCGCAGCCAGGATGTCGGGGTTCTCGGTCAGCTCGAAGGTCGGGGCGACCTTCTTGCCTTCCTTCTTGATCTTGTGCTCGCTCAGGTTGGCGGGGCGCCAGTCGGCCACGGCCGCCGTAGCGATGAACACGTCGTGATCGGCCGCATGCGGCACCACGGCGTCGTACATCTGGATGGCCGTCATCACATTCTGGCGCTTGACACCGCGCGGCGTGGGCAGGTGCACCGGGCCGGCCACCAGGGTGACTTCCGCGCCGGCTTCGGCTGCGGCACGCGCCAGGGCAAAGCCCATCTTGCCACTGGAATGGTTGGTGATGCCCCGCACCGGGTCGATCGGCTCGAAGGTGGGCCCGGCCGTGATCAGCAGGCGGCGCCCGGCCAGCAGCTTGGGCTGGAAGAAGGCGATCAGCTCGTCGAGCAGCTCGGTGGGCTCCAGCATGCGGCCGTCGCCCACTTCGCCGCAGGCCTGGTCTCCGCAGCCGGGGCCGAGGATCAGCGTGCCGTCTTGCGCCAGCGTGGCCACATTGCGCTGCGTGGCCGGGTGCGACCACATCTCGCGGTTCATGGCCGGCGCCACCAGCAAGGGGCAGCGCTCGCGGGGGCGCGCCAGGCACAGCAGGCTGAGCAACTCGTCGGCGCGGCCCTGCGCCAGCTTGGCCATGAAATCGGCGCTGGCGGGCGCCACCATCACGGCATCCGCTTCGCGGCCCAGGTTGATGTGCGCCATGTTGTTGGGTTCGCGGGCATCCCACTGGCTGGTCACCACCACGCGGCCGGACAAGGCCTGCATGGTCACCGGCGTGATGAAGGCCTCGGCCGCCTCGGTCATGATCACCTGCACGGTGGCGCCCGCCTTGGTCAGCAGGCGCACCAGTTCAGCCGATTTGTAGCAGGCGATCCCGCCCGTCAGGCCCAGCACGATGTGCCGGCCTTGAAGATCTGAACGTTCTGACATGGGCCGGACTCTATCAGGCTCTGCCCATGATGCACGGGCTCAGCGGCCGATCTGCCCCAGTTGGTCGCGGTAGGCGCTGGGAGACAGGCCCGTCCAACGCTTGAAAGCGAAGGTGAAGGCGCGCCGATCCGAGAACCCCAGCTCCATGCTGATGGACTCCATGCTGATGGCGCGGCGCTTGAGCATGGTCTGCGCGCGCTGGCATTTGGCCTGGGACTGGATGTCCACGTACTTGATGCCTTCGGCCTGCAGGCGACGTTGCAAGGTGCGCGGGTGCAGCGCCAGCGCAGCCGCGGTGGCCTCC
>Ga0265327_10001303_pt1 | contig 32637 bp, 21 predicted proteins | sample 41621metaG_FD_202089 | JGI IMG/M metagenome (GOLD analysis project Ga0265327, IMG submission 202089) | Rhizosphere microbial communities from Carex aquatilis grown in University of Washington, Seatle, WA, United States - 4-16-21 metaG | ecosystem: Host-associated > Plants > Roots > Rhizosphere...
TGTTCCTCTCATGTCAATGTTGTTTAAGGCTTGGCCGGATGCCATCCTTGGCGATCATCGCGGCACCTCTGGTTGCGCAGCCGCACCCGCCCGGCACAATTTCCGCTATTCCTGCGTGATTAGGATAAACCCTGTCGGCAGGAGGCGACAATAAGTTATTTAGCTCTGACAAACACATAGAGTTAAACACATGTATATTCTGCGGTTTTATCCGCCATCCGCCACACGCCCCGGTTGCGCTACAATGTCTTGTGTCCCGGCAACCGCCGGGCCATCCCTACAAGCCCATACTTGACCGTAAACATATGAACCTAGGCTTTCTCGCCTCACACAATGGCAGCAACATGCAGGCCATCATCGACGCCTGCAAATCCGGCGCGCTACCAGCCAAACCCGTCCTGGTCATCAGCAACAATGGCGATTCCGGAGCGCTGTCGCGGGCGCGCCAGGAGTCCATCCCCCATTGCCATCTCAGCGCCCAAACCCACCCCTCGCCCGTACTGCTAGACCAGGCGATACTCGACGCCTTGCTCGCGCAGGAGGTGGATGTTGTCGTCCTGGCCGGCTATATGAAGAAACTCGGGGAGAAGACCCTGGCCCGCTATGCCGGGGCCATCTTGAATATCCACCCCGCCCTGCTGCCAAAATTCGGCGGCCAAGGCATGTATGGCATCCGTGTCCACGAAGCCGTGCTGGCCGCAGGCGAAAAGGAGTCCGGAATCACCATTCACCTGGTCGACGAGGAATACGACCGCGGCGCCATCATCGCCCAGGAAAAGGTCGCGGTGCTGCCGGATGACACCCCGCAAAGCCTGGCGGAACGGGTGTTGCGGCTGGAGCATGCGTCTTTCCCGCAAGTGTTGGGAAAAATCGCCCGGGGCGAAATCAGCCTCCCTGGATACCCAACCCGCCGGTGACACTGGCCGCCGCCGCGAAAAAAAAAAGAGGAGCCGCCCTGCCGCTAAAATCCCCCCCCGCCGCCGTAAATTTTTGATTGTTTTCGATGGTTTCTAGGCCTAAGATCAACCTCGGCACTGCAACAGTGCCGATTTCGCACCATCGAAAGAGGATCAATCCCATGAAAAAAACCACCACCATCGCCAAGACTGCAATGGCTATCAGCCTGCTGGCCGCCGCTTTGCACACGGCACCAACATTTGCGGCAACCTTCGACGCCAAAAACTATCCCGGCGCAACCTGCCAAGCCTCCAGAGGCAGCGACGAAAGCGCGCTCACCCATACCCAGCAAGGGACGTTTAACAATAGCTCTGCCACATTGAACGTCACCTGCCCCATCGTCCGCGACAATATCGTCAACAAAAACGGCACTTACATTCCCTCGAACGGGGGCAGCGGTTTTGGCGTGCAAGTCTATGTCGACAACCAAGGCGCGGCGAACGCGCTGTCCTGCAAGCTGTACAGCAATGACAAATGGGGCACCGCCGTCAATGCCGCAGGGGCCGCCTCGCCGGTGGGCCTGAATGCCTTGACTTTGAATTTAGGGCTAAGCGTGACCGTCACCGGCCATTATGTGCTAGTCTGCAGCTTGCCGCCGAAGTCCTCCGTCCGCAGTTACCAGCTTTACGAGTATCTGAACACCGACGCGGACAGCTAAACCTTAGCGGCAGGCGCGGGGTAGCCCGGTGAAAATGCACATCGTCGGCCCGGCCCTGGGCATCGCCCTGGCCTTGGCGAACATCCTAGACAAAGACCTGGTTTCTGACGTCGAGACGGAAGCGGCGACGCCGGGCCTCACCGCCCCCGTCCAACGAGGAGACGCAAACGGCCCGGATCCCGGCGCGCTGGCCGCGGAGAACGCGGCATTGAAAACCGACCTGGCCCGGGCCAGGATCGAGTTGGCCGCGCTGCGGGCGCAGACGGCCACGGCCAAGCCCATGGCGGCCTGCCAACAGGAGGCAACGCCACCGACAGCGGCGGACTTCGCCGCCTCGGTGGAAAATTGGCGGCGCGCCGAAGTGGAGGGCACCCTCGCGCTAAAACAGGCCGCTGAAACCACCGCGGCCGCGTTTCTCAGCGAAGCCACCGAATCCGGATGGGCCGGCCGCTCGGCGGCGGCGATTTACGACGCTTGGCAACAACACCAGCCTGAGGGGGCCACCCTCATCGACCTGCAATGCCGCTCCACGCTGTGCCGAGTTGAAATCGAATATACCCGGCGGGCAGTGGCGGGAGATATTGAAGGGAAGCTTCTGGACGACTTAAGCTTGCTGTTCAACGCCTCGCAGCGCCAAACAGAATCCACCCCTGGCGAAGGGGAATACGAACGGGTGGTGCTATACCTCACCCGTGCAACCTAAAAAAATTTTAAACCCTTCTATGAATCTAGGCTTTGCGGAACGGGTGCCGCGGCTGGAGCATGCGTCTTTTCCGCAAGCGCTGGGGAAAATCGCCCGGGGCGAAATCAGCCTCCCTGGATACCCAACCCGCCGCTGACACTGGCCGCCGCCGCGAAAAAAGAGAGGCCATGTCCCGTCATTTGAGCATCCGCGGCCGCTTGCGGATCATCCCGGCGCGCAAACTCGCCCCCGTCGCCGCCCGGCAACACTGTGAGTTGTGTTTGATTTCCACCTGATGATAAAGTACGCGGGCTGCGATAAAGATTGGGGCCACGCAACGGGAAGCCCGGAATTTTGAGCAGACGGATGCACACCGTTTACGCCAAGCATGCCAGGAAGGATGGCCGGCAGGCTGGATTAATCCTGACAGCCAACACGCGGGCCGGACGCTTCATCAAACGAAAGCTTGGCAAAGAACGGTTTTTCGACAACTTGCCACTGCCTTTCCATGGCCGGGCCCTCCCATCGCCAATAGGAAGCCTGGACGCCAAGGAAAGGGGGGTTTGACATCTTTTGTAAACACAACTTGAATGAAGGAAACATCATGAGAAAGAACTCCATTCTTCCAATGGCCATGGGCGCTGCCGCTTTGGCACTCGCCAGCCAAGGCGCTTTTGCAACCTGCAACGACATCACCTACGCTTACAACGGCAAAGCCGCGGCGATCAACGCGGTCATCGGGGCACCTGGCAACGGCGGCTACGGCCTGCCGATGTGGGTGAGCGCCGTGGATGAAACCGGCAAGGTGTGCGGCATCATCAACACGTCGGGCAAGGCTGGCAACGCGAACATCGGCAACAGCTCCTGGCTGGGCAGCCGCGTGATCTCGGCGCAGAAGGCCAACACCGCCAACGACTTCAGCCTGGACGCCTTTTCCATTGCCTCCGCTAATCTTTATGGCTTGACGCTGGACGGCGGCAGCCTGTTCGGCTTGCAAGCGAGCAATCCGATCGACGCCAGCACCGCCTACCTGGGCTCCCCGGAGACCTACGGCACCGGCGCCGACCCCTTGATCGGCAAGCGCATCGGCGGCATCAACGTGTTTGGCGGCGGCTTGGCGCTCTACAACAGCAGCAAAGTGAAAGTGGGCGCCATCGGCGTTTCCGGCGACACCTCCTGCACCGACCACGCGGTGGCGTGGAAGATCCGCGCCATACTTGGCTTGGACAATGTCCCGGGTGGCTTCGTCAGCGGCTATCCCAATCCCGGCTTCGCCGTCAAGGGCGACGAGATGGTCATCAAACTGTCCGGCACGTCCACGAATGTGCAGAACAGCTACAAACAAGTCAGTTGCGCCCACAACACCATCAGCAATCCCACCGCGGGTGCCGCGACGGGCGTGATCATCGAGCCATAACGGCCCTTGCCGCGCATCCCGGTCGGCAAGCGCCACGCGCTTGAAGCCCGTCCGCCGGCGTTGTCCATACGGCAGCCCCGTTTGCCCGGGGCATGCCTAGGCCCCTCCGGGGGCCTGTTTTTTGGCTGCGGTTTTTCCTTTTGCGAGTCGGGTGCCAAGCCGTGCGTAAATCCGTCCTTTTCTTATTGCTGGCGGGGATAATCGCCGCCAATGCCGCGTATTATCTGCTCCAATCCGACTGGTCGGAGCGCGGGGACAGCCCTCCTCCCCCGCCGGCCGCCAGCGCGCCCGTTGCCGCCCCCCCGCCGCCGGAAATGCTCGGCCACGCCGCCCGCATGCCCACGCCCGAAGAGCTGGAGGACGAGGCGCGCTACAACGAAAGCCGCGTCGAGGAAGCGGGCGCCTGGCTGAACAGCCAAAACACCGGCAAGCGGGTGTCCGGCGCGGAGCAATTGGGCGCCTTTCCCACGCCTTCGGCGGAACGCATCCTGATCAATGCGCTGGCGTTGGATTTCGAGCCGGAAGTCAGGAAAGCGGCGGCGCAGAGCCTGTCCGCCTTCAAGCCGCCCTCGGACAAAGCGGTGGCCGCCTTGCTGGCGGCGTTGCAGGATGACAGCGAAGACGTCCAGCTTGGCGCGCTGAACGCGCTGCTCGGAATCGCGGCAAAGCTGGAAAACGGCTCGCCGCGTTTGAAGAGCCTGTCCGCAGGCCTGAAAAGCCAGGCGGCGTCCCGGCATGTGAAAGCGTCCACGCGCCAGGCGATACGCGCCTTCTTGAAAGACCAGGCCGTGCCCGTCTTCGGCGCGGCCAAAAAATGACGGGGGACGTCAGCCGAAGCGGCCGGTGATGTAGTCTTCGGTCAACTGGTGGCGGGGGTTGGTGAATATCTGCGCGGTGTCGCCGACTTCGATCACCCGGCCCAAGTGGAAATAGGCGGTGCGCTGCGACACCCGCGCCGCCTGCTGCATGGAATGGGTCACGATGGCGATGGTGTAATGCTCGCGCAAATCATCGATCAGCTGCTCGATCTTCGCGGTGGCGATGGGATCCAAGGCCGAGCAAGGCTCGTCCATCAAGATGACCTCAGGGCTGACCGCGATGGTGCGGGCGATGCACAAGCGCTGCTGCTGACCGCCGGACAGGCCGGTGCCGGGATGGTGCAGATAATCTTTCACCTCGTCCCACAGCCCCGCCCGGCGCAGCGAGCTTTCGACGATCTCCTCCAGCTCCGCCTTGCTCGCGGCCAGCCCGTGGATGCGCGGCCCATAGGCCACGTTCTCAAAAATGCTTTTCGGGAACGGGTTGGGCTTTTGGAACACCATGCCGACCTGCGCCCGCAGCGGCACCACGTCCACGCCACCCGCGTAAATGTCCTGGCCATCCAGCTTGATCTCCCCGCTCACCCGGCAACCGGCGATGGTGTCGTTCATACGGTTCAGGCAGCGCAGGAAGGTCGATTTTCCGCAGCCGGAAGGGCCGATCAGGGCGACGACCTCGTTGCGCCCCACATCCAGGCTGGCGTCCATGATGGCGTGCTTTTGACCATAGAACACATTGACGCCGCGGCATTCTATGCGGGGGTTGGCGACGTAAATGTCGCCGACCGTCTTGTTGGGTTCTTGGGCAAAAGACGCCGGGGCGGGGTTTTTTTCCGGATTTCGCATCCTCAAGCTCTCATTATTTTTGTGAATATCTGGCCTTAAGCCGGCCAAGCGGCGGGGCTTTCCTCCTCCGCCCTGTCTTTACCAGCGGCGCTCGTAACGCTTGCGCAAATAGACCGCCAGTCCGTTCATGACGATCAAAAACGCCAGCAAAACCAGAATCGCCGCCGAAGTGCGCTCGACAAAGCCGCGTTCGGAACTGTCCGCCCAGAGGTAAATCTGCACCGGCAACACCGACGCGGGATCCGACAAGCCGCCTGGAATGTCGACGATGAACGCCACCATGCCGATCATCAGCAACGGGGCGCTTTCGCCCAGGGCGCGGGCCATGCCGATGATGGCCCCGGTCAGCATGCCGGGCATGGCCAAGGGCAGCACGTGGTGGAACACCGTCTGCATCTGTGAAGCGCCGACCCCCAGCGCCGCCTCGCGGATGGAAGGGGGCACCGACTTCAGGGCGGAGCGCCCGGCGATGATGATAACCGGAAGCGTCATCAAGGTCAGCACCAATCCGCCCACCAAGGGCGAAGAACGCGGCAAGCCGAAGAAATTGATGAACACCGCCAGGCCCAGCAGGCCGAACACGATGGAAGGAACCGCCGCCAGGTTGTTGATATTGACTTCGATGATGTCGGTCCAGCGGTTTTGCGGCGCGAACTCCTCCAAGTAAACCGCCGTGGCGATGCCCATGGGCAAGGATAACGCGCCGACCACCAGCAAAGTCAGCAACGAGCCCATCAGCGCGCCCCAGATGCCCGCCAGCTCCGGCTCGCGGGAATCACCCGAGGTGAAGAACCGCGTGTTGAAATGCTTTTCCAGCCGTCCGTCAGCTTTCAGCTTGTCCAGCCAGGCGATTTGATAATCCTTGAGCCGGCGGTCGCCCTCGTCGCTGTTGCGGTCGATCTGGCCCTTGACCATCATGTCCACGTCGTCGTCCGCCGGCAGCCAGAGCCGCTCGGTCTTCCCCAGCAGCCCCGGGTTTGCTTGCAAGCGCTTCTGCGCCTCAAACGCCGCGCCCGAACTGAGCAGCCCGTACAGGGCGCGCTTTTCCTGGCGCCCGGCCACGTCGGGGAACAGCGCCTGGAGGCTGCGCTTCAACAAGGCCGGATAGTCCGCCGCCGCCAGCGCCTCCGCATCGTGCTTGCCTTCCGGATCCAGCACGGACTCGTCGTAAGTGACGTCCAAAGCCACGTAAGTCTGCTGGAAGGCGGTGGCGGCGTGACTGATGATATTGCCGAACAGCATCAGCAAAAAAGCTAGCCCTAAGACGATGCAGACCAGTCCGTAAGCGCGGAAACGGATTTCCGCCGAGCGGCGGCGGGCCAGGCCGGCCTTGACGATCGCGTGGGTGCGGACGCCTTGGCTGGACGGAGAAAGCGCTTCTTGTGGCTTATTCATATTGCTCCCGATATTTGCGGACGATGTGCAAGGCGAGGATGTTCAGCCCCAAGGTGGCGAGGAACAACACCAGCCCCAACGCGAAGGCGGCCAGGGTTTTCGGACTGTCGAACTCCTGGTCGCCCACCAGCAAGGTCACGATCTGGGTCGTCACTGTGGTCACCGCCTCCAAGGGGTTGGCCGTCAAATTGGCCGCCAGCCCCGCCGCCATGACCACAATCATGGTCTCGCCGATGGCCCTGGACGCGGCCAGCAACACGCCGCCGACAATGCCCGGCAGCGCCGCCGGAATCACCACCTGGCGGATCGTCTCCGACTGCGTCGCGCCCAAGGCGTAAGCGCCGTCGCGCAGCGACTGCGGCACCGCGTTGATGAAATCGTCGGACAGCGAGGAGACGAACGGAATGATCATGATGCCCATCACCAGCCCTGCCGCCAAAGCGCTTTCAGAGGAGACGGTGAGCCCGAAGTCGGCCCCCATGTCGCGCAGGAACGGGGCGACGGTCAAGGCGGCGAAAAAGCCGTACACCACGGTCGGAATGCCGGCCAGAATCTCCAGCAGCGGCTTGGCCACGGAGCGGAATTTCAAGCTGGCGTACTCGGCCAGGTAGATCGCCGACAACAAGCCGATCGGCACGGCCACCACCAGCGCGATGCTGGAAATCAGCAGCGTGCCGGTGAACAGCGGCACCGCGCCAAAGGCCCCGTTCGATCCCACCTGGTCGGCGCGCATGGCGATCTGCGGGCTCCACTGCAAACCGAACAGGAATTCGGTGACGGGCACTTTTTCAAAAAAACGGATTGACTCGAACAGCACCGACAACACGATGCCCACCGTGGTCAGGATGGCCACCAGGGAACTGCCCACCAGGAACGCCATGACGGCTTTTTCGACTTGGTTGCGGGCGCGATGCCCCGAATGGATGCGGGAACGCGCAAACATCGCGCCCAGCAGCCCCACGGAGGTGGCCAGCACCGTCAACAGCCAATTGCTTTCGCTGCGCAAGGCCCGCAAATGCGCCACCGCGGCTTGCAACTCGGGTTTTATGTCGGCGGCGGCGCTGCCCAGCGAATTTTTAATGTCGTTGAGCAGCAAGCCTTGCCGATCCGCCGGCAAGGCCCGCATGTCCCCTGGAAGGTCGGCGATGACCCAATGGTTGACGACCGCCGGCTCCAGCCCCAGCCAAATCAGCAGCAGCAGCAAGCCCGGCAAGCCACACCACAAGGCGGTGTAATAGCCATGGTAACTGGGAAGTGAATGGAGATTCTTGACCTTCCCGTCGACGACCTGGCGGGATCGCTGGCGGCCGACATGGAAGGCATACGCGCTGAACAACAGCAACAGGAGTAAGAGCGTCGATTTTTGCATACGAACCTAAGAAAAACATGCGAGCGCAAACCCGTCACCGGTCGCGCGAATGAAGAAAACCGGCCCGGCCCATGCCATGCGCCCCAGGCATTGGGCGCTGAAGAACACCGCGCAAAAAACCTGGTTTTTGTTTTAAACAAAACCCATCCTTCGCAATTGTAACAATTCAATATGACGATGCCGTGTCAGCCAGCCGCCGAGCCAAGCCGGGCACGGCGGTCGCACGGCATCCGTTGGCTTGCGGTGCGAAAAGCCTGACCTGGAGGCAGTCGAAGGGAGGCCCCCGACACGGGGCTGCGCCGCCACATTTAAACAAAACCGGCCGGGGTTTGCGACCCCGGCCGGCATGTTTGCATCAAAAACGACGGCGAGCCGCCACGCCGCGCAGGTTTAACGGAGGCACAGAAGCCCCGCCACGCTTCGCCCCCTGCGCCATGGCTACTTGTCGAGCAGTTTGTCCAGCTTTGCGAGAACCTCCGCCAAACTATCTTTAAGTTCGCCGACCTGGCCGCGCAGCTTGCCTATTTCGTCGGAAACCTCGAACGGCGCCGGCTGCTGGCGGCCGAAGCCCAGCAACGCCGGGCGCTCGACATAGGTGACGCGGTGCAGCACCCGCCAGACCTTGTTGGGCAGCGCGCTTTGCGTCTGCCGCAGCGCGCGGGCCTCCTCGTCGTTGCTGGCCAGCCATTCGGGATCGACGACTTGGTTGAAGAAGTCGTGCCAGTGGTCGACGTTGTTTTCCAGGTAGAAGCTCATGAAGCGGTAGCGGTCGACTTTTTCGCCGGGCAGGATCGGATAATCGCGGTGGTCGGTGACGCCTCGGCTCTCCACCCCGCTCAAGTCCACATGCAGTTCCATGCCCTTGCTGCTGGCTTCGGTTTTGCTCATGGTCTGGGTCATATTGGTCGTGGCATAGCCGTTTGACTCCACCAGGACTTTGGCGATGGCAAACTTTCCCTGCCCGCCCAGCGCGATGCTCATGTCGAAAGAGCCGCCGACCGTATGCTCGACCGTGCTGGCGAACTGCTGCTCCTCGGCGTGGAAGCCGCCGTCGGCGTCCCAGATGTAGGTGTTGACGATGTTGCGCTTGCCGGCGCGGATCCGCAAATTTTCCATGGTGCGCTGCCAGGCGGCAAAGCTGGTGGTCGCATGCACCCGCGCCGACAGGTCGGAGTGCGCCGCTTCAATCTCTTGTTGGCGTTTCTCGGCGTCCTGTTGGCGCGCGCCTTGTTCTTTGCCCAATTGAGCCTGGCGTCTTTTTTCCAGATCCGCCTTTTGCTTCTCCAGGGTGTCAATCCTAATTTTATCGGCGGGATTGTCCTTATCCAATTGGTCAATCTCCGCCTGTATGGCATTGATTTGCTTTTGCAACTCGTTGACCACGCCGCTGCCGGCAACGCTGCTTTGGCTAAAGCCGACGCTAGGCCCGTCCAGGCTTCCATCGTTCACTTGGCTGTCCAGCGAAGTTTCGTCGACCAGCCCGGCGTCGAACTGGTTGAAATAAGCCTGGTGCTGTCGATCCTGGTTGTCGATCCGCGCCTTCAAGTCATAGGCTTCCTTCAAGCGCAAATAGCTGGCCGGATACAGCGAGCCAAACTGCGCTCGCATCTCCGGCACCTGCCCGAACACGCGCTGGCTGGTGGCGCGCGTGCCGGTCATGCCGTCCAGGCTGCCGGCCATCGTGTAGGCCGGATTGATCATGAAGGTGATGGTGTTGACATCCAGCGGCAAGCCTTCCACCGGCAGCACCTGGAAGCCGACCATGCGCCCGCTTTTTTTCAGCTTGCTGACAAACACATCGGCCATGCCGCTGGTGACCAGGGCGTAGCCGACATTCTTCGGGATGAAGCGCTTGCCCAGCTGCGGGAAATAGGCGTCCTGCTCCTGGCTACCGCGCAGTTCGAGGCGGTCGCTTTGCGACAGGCTTTGGCTGGCCCCGACGTTGCTGGCGTTCTGCCAGTGATAGGCAAAATTCGTCTTAAAACCGCCGCCGGACTCGATATCCTCCAGCGTGGTCTCCACGCCGATGCCCGCCGTGGTTTGCGACTTCGCACCCAGCAGCGCCTCGATTTCAGAACCCGCGCTGGCATCCTGCTCGCGCGTCCAGCTATAGGACACATCGCTGGACTGCACCAGTTCCACCGAGGTCGCGCCGTTGTAGTCGTCCTCCTCGGTCAGGTTTTCGCTGGGCAGCGGCGGCGCGCCTTCGATGTAGCCGATCAGCGTGGGCTTGATCTGCGCGTTGCCTATCCATTTCACATCCAATTCCTCGATGCGCTGCTCGTCGAACAGGCGCACGCCCTCGGCGTCGGCCAGGGCCAGGCAGCGCAGCATCATCGCCGACTTGCGGCGCTGGGCGTCGACCACCACCCGGCTATATTCGGCGCTGACCAGGCCGCCGATCTTCGTCGCTTGACCGGCGGCCGGCTCTGGCGAAAAAGGCGAAACACGTCCAATCGGGGCAGAGCAGGGAGTCCAGACGGCAGCGGTGATGTTAAATTGATGGCTGTTGCCCGTTTCGTCATTGAGGGTAGTGCCTGATGCCTTGTTCATCGGGTAGTAGGCGACTAGCCCCGGCTCGTTGCCGCTGAGGGTCAGCAAGCTATTGACCTCCAATTCGCGCTCGCCCAGCGCCACATTCCAGATGCGCAGTTCGGTGAGCCGCCCCGGCCAGTTGTCGGCGGAGCTGGAGCTGCCAGGGTGGCCGCCCAGCTTCGCCTTTGTCACACCGACGATGGGCTGGTTCAGCACAACCGGGCTGTCTTCGGCTTTCGGATCGTTTTTGTGGAAAGGCTTGCCGTTGCGATAAATGCGCATCTCGCCTTTGTCGCAGTCTTTGACAAAGGCCCAGTGCGTCCAACGTTCGCGGTAAAATTGGGCTTCGCTCAGGGCTTGCAGACGGTCTAGGGGCTTGCCGCCGGAGGCAAGCCCCGCCTCCCAGACGACCATGCCATTTTCGTCGGGCAATTGAATCCGCAAACAGGGGGCTTGGTCTTTATTGCTGGCACCGAGGAAAGTCACGGCCTTGGGCAGTGCCTCGCCGCCCTTGGCCCAGAACTCTATGGTGATTTGGGAGTTGATCTCGTCGAAGATCGCGGCGGGCAGACTCGGTGGGATTCCGGTCTCATTGAGCTTCACGGCGGCGCGATTGCCCTCGGGTAGCCATTCCTCCGCTTTGGCATCGCCATCGTAGACCGTGTCATAGTGGGTCTGGCGCAGATTGCCGGCCTTGTCCTGGTAGCTGAGGGTGACGCGGCCGGCGCAGCTTTCCAGCGCATGCAAGCGGGTGGCGGCTTGGGCAAACGGCAGCAACGCGCCTTGCACCTTCAGCCCGCGCGGATCGACCTGGTTTGCCAGGTTGGACATGCTCTGCGCCTTGTTATACGCGGCGGCTACCCGGGCAAGATAGGAGGTGGTCAGTGTGCTGATTTGTCGCTGGATTGAGGCAATTTCCGCGATGACCTGATCCCGTTCCGTTTTCAATGTCGCCTCCGTCTTGCTTCCCGCAGTAGCCAATGCATCATCCATATTCTTGAGCAAGGCCGCCGCGGGGTCGTATACGATCCGCTGGTAATTCTCCCAGACATCCCTGGCGTTTTGAATCTTTGAATTGATGGTCTCCTCGCCTACCTTTTCAATCTTCCACTTGCCGTTGTCTTGATTGGCCCATTCCCATTGGCAAACATATTCGCCGTTCCCATTTCCCCTCCCGTAAACATCAAGGTATTTCTGGCTGTGTTTGGCCTTGATTCTGTAGTAGTTGCCGCCGTCAATGGATTCCAATGCCCATTTTTGGTTGTTGGTGCCATGCCATTCCCATTGCGCGACCCAGGCTTTATTGTGTTGGTAGCCTTCTATAACATCCAGGCATTTTCCACTGTGTTTGGCCTTGATTTTGTAGTAGCCGTCTCCCACGGGTTCCAATGCCCACTGGGCGTTGTTTTGATTGGCCCAGTCCCATTGATGGACCCAGGCTCCGTCCTTATGCAACGCCTCTTTAACATCCAGGCATTTCCCGCTGTGCTTGGCTACGATTTTGCACCAGTAGTTAAGCGGGTCATTCTTCTCCCTATTATACGCAGCTTGCAACCGTGTTACCTCAGTCAACAAGCTGTTCACGCGGGTTTGTTGGGCGTCGCGCTCCCGCTTTTTCGCTTCTATGTTGGCCGCCACAATAATCGCTTCATCCAGCAATTTCTTACGGGTCACCTGCACGGCCTCTTCGTTCTCTTTGCCCTCCAATTCGGGCAGCTTGGCGTTAGGATCGGCGTCCCCGGTGGCGCCGGCCAGCGGAATGAATTGGGCGGTTTCGTCGGCCTGGCTTTGCGTCACCGTGTCCGACACCCATTTCACGGCATGGCGGCGGATTTCCAGCGTGGTCCAGTCGCCCCGCACCTCGCCGACTTCAAAACAGCGCAGCAGCCGCACCCCCGGCGGCACGATAAAGCGGCAGGTGGCGCGATGCCAGCCCGACTCCCCGGCCGGGTCAAATTGGTAGTGTTCGCCGGCCAAGGGCGCAAACCGCTGCATTTCCTCGGCGTTGCGGCTCACCTTGCCCCACAGCGCAGGCTTAAAGACACGGCCATTTTGGTTGTCGGCGTTGTTGGGGTCGACAACCGCCGGATCGGTGCGGAACTCAAAGGTTTCGACATAGGTCGCGCCCTCGCTGACGGCAAAAAGCTCGGGATTGCCGTATCTCGTCGCCTTCGCCCCGTCGGCCAGGTTGCGCGGCAGGGTGACGCCGCCGCCATACGGTGCGCCCTGCGCAAAGCCGTGGTTGGCATTCACGCCAAAATCGTAAACGCGCGGCACGCCCGCCTCGTCCGCCGCCACGCCGCCCAAGCGCCAGTAGCCTTCCAGGCCCGTTTCCCGCCCGGTCAGTTGCAGATGCAGGTTGTTTTTGATGTCCTTGGGATTACGCCCGACCGTCCAGACGCGCACGTCGGCCAGTTGTCCTTTAAGCAGTTGGACGGGTTTGGGGGTTGGGGTTGCCGTCACGCCGGTTGGGGATTGCCCGGCCAGCGTGAGTGTGCGGGTGTTGCTCAAGGGGATGCGCAGCGTTGTGCTTTGGGCAGCTTTTAAAGCCGCTTGGGCGCATTCCAATCTGCTTTGGCCGACAGGTTCAAAGCCCCATAATTGCTTGGCTGGAGGGTTTTTGCCTGGTTCTGGAACAGCGCCAACTCCGATTGAGCCATTGGACAACATTTCAAGATTATAAGGATAATCTCCTCCTGAACGCAAACAGTACAAGCCCTCTTTGATAGGCTTCAATATCCAACCCACTTGCGAGGTGTCTGGTCCCAGTTCAACCAATTGCAAGTTATTATTGTTCAAAACCTGTTGGGTGGCAAGATTACGAATGATAACCCTATCGCTTCCGGGTGGTTTAATAATGCTCCATCTTTGTTCCAACTGATTGCCCAGGCTGGCAAGGTCTACGGTATTATTCGCTCTGGCACTCAAAAAAAACCTGCCCATCACACGCAGTTTAACGGCATTATAAAGAGCCGGATGTCCTGCCGACAGCCCATTGCTGGCGGCTTGTCTAACTTCCTTGTTCACATCGTCCGTCAAACTCTGAATCCACGCGCTATATTCGGTGGCCGTCCGATTGGAGAAGGTCAGCGTGGCAGTTTCTTTGCCGTTTTCCAGCAGATGCAGAACCGTGCCGTCATAGGCGCAGGCCACATGCACCCACTCGTTAAGCTTCGCCGCGCTGGGTGAAACCAGCCGTTTCTCCGTTTCACCCGTCAAGCCGACTGGCAGATAGGCGAAGCTGAATTTGCCTCCGTTCACGCCCAGCGTCGCCCGCCAGCCCGTCGCGGTGGGTTCCAGTTCGGTGGCCAAGATGGTCTGGTCAGTGTCACGATTCAATTTGACCCAGGCTTCAAATGTAAAACCGACGCCCAGTTTCAGCGGCTCGGCCAGCGGAATCCCGATCCAATCGTTTTGGCCGTCAAACACCAGCCCGCGGCGTTTGTTCGATTCCAGCTTGATATTGACCGCCCCGCCGTTGACCCACGGGCGCTGCACGGTGAAGCCCTCCTCGTCGTGCTGCAAGATCGGGTATTCGCCGCCCAGGTCGGGCGTGTCGACGATCTGCACCCAGTCGCCTGAACTCAGCCCGTGGTTGGCGGCGAGGACTTTCAGCTTGCCGTCGCCGGCGTTTTCGTAGCCGGTCACCAGGCCGTCGAACACCAGCCCGGTGTCTTCGTCCTCCATGACCTGCCAGCGGCCCACGCCCACCTCGGCGAATTTGAACGGGGCGTCTATCGTGAAGCTTCCTTCTTCCGGGTCAACACTACCCACTGGGTAGAGCCCGTTGTAGCTGGCGGTGTCGTACAGCTTGACCGTGTCGCCGAGGTTCAGCCGGCCGACCGCCTCCGCGTCGGCGGCGACGGCCTGCACGCGCAGCCGGTCGGCGGTGTCGTCGTCCATGGAGCGGCTCAGGCCGTGGATCAAGCCTTGCGGGGCCGGCGCGGCGTCGGCGACCGGGCGGAGCTTGTCGAGCAGGTTGACCGGCAGCAGGATTTCGCGCTCTTGGCTGCGCAATGTCGCGGTCGTGGTCTCCTTCTTGATCTGCGCCAGGGTGCCGTCGGCGGCGATGGCGAAGCTCAACGCGGCAACGCCCTGGTCGGTCGGGATGGCAAGCAGCAGCTTGCTAGAATCGCGCATCCATTGCTTATCGTCCTTACCGGCCTGGGTTTTCTGTTCGACCTGGATATCGTATTTGACGACGGCGAGGCCGTTGCTGACCGTCAGCGTCTGGTTGGGCTCTTTCTGCAAGCTCAACTGGCGGCGGATCAGGCCGGGGATGCTGTCGTAGCTGATCGCGTCGGTGTCGGCGTCGATGCGGCGGAACCAATAATCCTGCACCGTGAACATCGAATCCTGGCCGGCCCGCAGCGTCAGCAGGTCGATTTTTGAACTGGCCTTGTTGTAGGCGAAGATATGCCAGCGGTAGCGGTCAACCTCGTTGGTGGCGGTGACGGCCACGCCAAACCAGCCGTCCTTCAATTGGTTGAGCGAACCTGGGTAAATCTCGGTGCTAGGCTCATGAAAAGGCTGGTTGTCGATGTCGCGGAAGTCCGGCGAGTCCAGCGACTCCATCTGCCCGCCGCTGTTAATCTTCATGTCCTTGATCGGCGTGTGGCGCTGGCGGCTGCGCTTGAAGCGCACTTCCAGCCGGGGGGTCAGCGTGTTGGTCATGCCGTCCAGCACGAGGCGGTCGGCCAGCAGGGTTCCGTCTTTGGATTGGCGGAAGAGGTAGACATAGCCGTCGTGGGAGACCAGTTGCACCGGCGCGTTGGCGGTGAGCTGCGCGCTGTCGTAGACCGAGCGCAGCAGATACTTATCGTCAGTGCCTTGCTTGTAGGTCAGTTCGGCCAGTTCCTTGGCGGCGACCGACGGGTCGCCCTTTTCGTCGCTGGGCAGCGGGAGTTCTTTAAACGCCTCCCAGCCGTTGCCGCCGGGGTTTTGCAAGGCGCTGTCCTCGAAGCCGTCCTGCTTGACGGTGTAGACCAGCTTGACCGGCTTGCCTGGCTCGGCCACCGTCGCCACGATCAGCACTTTGCCTTCGTGGGTGACGGTGTTGAGGTGTTTTATATTTTCTTGTTGGATTTGCATGGCAGTCCTGTTGAACACTGATCGTTAAAAGCCGTGGGATGTTGGCGTCTAGTCTCAAGCCAACGGATGTTCGGGTTCTTTTCGCTTCCGTGCGTGAACCGCCTGGCCGCTCCAGCGGTCAGCTACGCGGCGCCGGAGCGCGGGAACGAGAAAGGAACAACTGGCCAGGGGCGAAACCTTGCCGCCGCCTAAGGGGCGTGGGCGGCTTGGCCTGCTGCCAAGCCCGCGCTGGCGCGGGGCCTGGATCTGTCAACTGCAAAAATCGCGGGTGGGGTGGTTGGGGGGGGAGGGGCTTCAAACTAGCGCATTTGTCACGGGCTGTAAAGCGGAGCTCTGAGACTATTTTGTGAATATTGGATTAAAACCCTCCCATCCATAGGCGCGCCCCAAGCGGGCCGTGCCCGGTGCCGGCCCAGCCCAGGCAAGCCGCGATCCAGCCGCGGGCGCGACCGGCTCCTACGGTGTCGTTGCCCCGAAGTTAACCTGAAAGACCGGGAGGCCGCTCAAGCGCCGCATCCGGCCAGCGACTTGGCCAGCGCGATCCGCTCTTCGATGGAGGAGGGGATTTCCGCCATCGCCTCCAGGCTGCGCAACCGCGGCAGCAGCCCCTGCTTGTTGGCGAGCTGGATGCTGAGGCCGGGCCGGGCGTTGATCTCCAGCATCAACGGCCCGAGCGTCCGGTCCAGCACGATGTCCACGCCGATATACCCCAGGCCCGCCAAGTCGTAACAACGCGCCGTCAAGGCCAGTATCTGGTCCCAATGGGGAATGTCCAAACCGGCGATCGGATGCCCGGTGTCGGGATGGTGCGCCACCCGGTTTTCGTGCCAGACCCCGCAAAACGTCTTGCCCGTGGCCAGATCTATGCCGACGCCCACCGCGCCTTGGTGCAGATTGGCCCTGCCGTCGGACAGCCGGGTCGGCAAGCGGATCATCGCCTGCACCGGCACCCCGAGAAACACGATTGTGCGGATGTCGGGCACGCCCTGGTAGCTCACCCCGTCAAAAACCGGGTCGAAATCGACCCGGTACTCGATCAACGCGCAATCGGGCAAGCCGCCCAGGCTGTACATCCCGCTGAGGATGTTGGAAATGTGGTGCCCCAGATCGTCCTCGCCGATCATCGCGCCGTTGGATTTGCGGTAGCGGCCGTTGACCTTGCCGGTGACGACCAGGATGCCTTCGCCGCCACTGCCGTGGGCCGGCTTGACGGCGAAGTCCTCGTAGGGTGCCAGCAATTCCGGCAGCCAGTCGATCTGATGCTCGATCTCGACCACCGCGTACAAGTCCGGAACGCTGATGCCGGAGGCGATGGCCAATTCCTTGGTGCGCCGCTTGTCGTCCACCAGCGGAAAATTTTTGCGCGGATTGTAACGCAGGATGAAATCCGCGTTGCGCTGGTTCAACCCCAAGATGCCCAGTTCGCGCAGCCGCCGGCCCGGGAACAGGAAATCGCGCCAACTCAAGGCTCAGGCCCTTCCGGCTCCTGCCGCAACGCGGCGCGGAACCGCCACAACTCGGCCAGCCGGTAGCCGGTGTAGCGCCCCAGCAGCAGGTTCGCCGCCAGCACGATCAGCAGCAGCTCGGGAAACACGAAGACCAGGTGCCCGAGCCATTTGTTGCTCATCAGCAAAAACCCCATGGCCGCCACCAGCAGGCTGCCAAACCCCTGCTGCAAGGCTTCCAAAGCCCCCGCCTCCTCCCAGACCAAGGCCATGCGCTCGACCGTCATCGCCAGGATGACCATCGGAAACAGCGCCACCGAAACGCCCCGGTCGATCCCCAGCTTGTGGCTCATCAGGCTGACCAGCGCCATCAACATGATGACGATGGTCAACACCGAGGCCAGCCGGGGCACCAGCAGCAGCTTCAAATATTCCAGGTAAAAGCGGATCGCCAGCCCCAGGCCGACCACCAGGGTGAACAGCGCCAGCCCCCACAGCAGCCGGGTTTCGCGGAAGGCCAGCGCGATCAGGATCGGCATGAACGTGCCGAAGGTCTTGAAGCCCACCACATTGCGCATGACCACGATCAGAAAAGCGCCCACCGGCGCGAGCAGGAGTATCCGGTAGACGTTCTGCGTCTGCACCGGCAAGCTGTACAGCGAAAACTCCATGATCCGCGAGCCCATCTGCCGCGCCCGCTGCTCCGCCACCAGCGTCATTTCCTGCGCATGCCGGGTCACGGAATACTCCACCTTGGGGAACTTGCCGCCGTTGACGAACAGCACCGGCTCCCGGCCCACATGCCAGATGATCGCCTCTTTGGGGATGCCCGGCTCGGCGGTTTGCGGGTTGAACGGCTGCCATTCGTCCTTGGCGTAAATCTCGATCCACGGGGCCAGCGCGGCGTGTTTCGAGCCGTCCACCAGGCGCAGCACATGGCTCATGCGCGCCGGTATGTTGGCGCCGGCGAGAATGTCGATGATGCGCGCCACCCATTCTTCCTGCGTCTGCATGTCTTGCCGCAACAGGCTGATGTTGGCGTCGGGGGTCGCGGCGTTGAGGCGCGTCAACAATTCGCGGCTGAAAGACAGCGTGTCCGCCGACTTGCTGCGCGCCTCGTCGATCACCGCCTTCACCGCCGAGCGGATCAACTCGGGGTATTCCGGCGGCGTCAACACCGGCGGCGGCGGGGCCGGCTTGGGCCTGGCCCCCTGCGCGGCCGGATCGCGGGCCAGATGCAAACGGTAATACAACACCTGGTAGCCCGTGGCTTTGCGCACCGCCCACTGCGCGGTGCGCCGCAAGCCGTCGTCCTCGGTGGTCAGCCCGTAATTGCTGGAAACGAAATTCTCGTCGACGACGGTGTAGCCCGAAGGCGCGCGCGGGATGAAAAGCTGGGCCATCACCGGCGAGTCCCTCTTCACCGGCTTGAACTCGATGCGGGCCTCCACCGTCCAGACGTCAGCCTGGTCGGTCGGAAACAGGGGCAGCCCCAGGCGGGTGACTTTGTAATAGCACAAGGACAACCCGATGGCCACCAGGGCGAGGACGAGAATCTTGAGATGCAGATTCCTCATGCCCGGACACCCGCCAAGGCCCGCGTCAAGCTCACGGGCGCGCGGCGCCGTTTTTCGCTAGGCATGGATCCTGGTCCGCCTTGAACAGGAACGTTTCACCCGCGTCCACCAAGGCCAGCTCCTTGAGGAAGCTGCGCCCAAGCAACACCGGATAATTGAAATTGCTCCGGTCCACCAGGTTGAACTCCGCCTCGTAATCCTTGCCGTTTTTGCATACCGTCAACACCACCACGTCGCGCTTGGAAGGCTGGCAGTCGTCGCCTTTGCATTTGATGTTGACAGTCCGCACCAGGGGTTTTTCAGCGGTGATCGGCGGCAACTGCTTGTCTTCGATGTCGCCCAGGTTGAAGCGCACCCAATCCTCGCCGTTTTTGCTGAAGTGTTCGATCTTGTCGGCATGGAGGGAAGAAGTTTTGGCACCCGTGTCCAACTTGGCGGTCAACCTGCGGTTCCAGGGCTTGATGAAAACCGACTCCAGCCAGCCCATGATGACTTTCTGCTTCGGCGCGGCCTGGGGGTTCGACGCCAGGGGAGGAGGCTCCACCGCCCAGACCCCGCCGTCAGCCAACAGCGAAATAAACAATAAAGCGATGACTTTGCCCATACGGTAAGGTTTGGCAGTGGGACAGGCGGTGGGCGCGGGCGGCACCGCGCGGAGCTGTTTTCAAAGCCCGGCGCAAAACAAAAGCCCAGGGCGATTGCGTCGCACCGGGCCTTCGCTCCGCATGGGGCCGGATCGCATGAAGCGCGCAAGCCGTCATTTAAGACGGCTAGTCGGAAATAGTCACCAAGCCTCTTTTCTGGCTCGCGTAATAAGCCGCTATGTCTTTGATCTCCTGGTCGGAGAGGGACGCGGCCATACCGTTCATGATGGGGTTCTTCCGTACACCTTTCTTATAATCCTTAAGCGCCTTGGCCAAATAAGCTTCGTATTGGCCGACCAGCCGTGGATTCGGAGCGGTGCTCTTGCCATCGTCTTCGCCATGGCAGCCCGCGCAACCCTTTTCCGCCGCCGCGGCCTTGCCGGCGGACGGGGCGCCCGAAATCGGGTTGTTCTCTACCGACAAGCGTTTTTTGGAAACATAGGCGGCGATGTCCTCCCAATCTTTCTCCGTCCAGCTATTCGCGTTGCCTTCCATGCTGCCATGCTTGCGATCACCTTCCTTATACGCTTTCAACGCGGCCAGGACGGCTTCCGCATGCTGGCCGCCAATGCGGGGCACCGGGTAATTGGGCACCGCGTTGCTGTAGCCTTCCAAGGCGTGGCAACCCGCGCAGGTGAAAAACTTTTTCTTGCCTTCCTCCGCGTCACCCGCGGCCTGCGCGGCCTGGCCGCCCAACGCGAGGCAAACGCCCGCGGCTGCGAGGCTCCATAGGGTTTTACTTTTCATTTTAATCTTGCTCCAAGTGGGTTCTCTGTCGTGAATTGCGCTTAACTCAAGGCCGCATATATTACTGAACCAGCGGCATTTGACAACCTGTGAGGCGGCGGCGGCAGGAAAACAAGGGCGGCGGAAACGTCCGGGCTGTCCAGCCCGGCGTTTCCGGTCTCCAGTCTCACATGCTCAACGCCTGTTTCAGCGCCTCTTCGACCTCGCCGGCATCCATGCCGCCCGTGGTTTCGCCTTCCCCGCCCTCCGCCAAGCGGCCTTTCTGCTTGCGCTCCAGATGGTAAGCCAAACCGGTGCCCGCCGGGATCAGCCGGCCGACGATGACGTTTTCCTTTAGCCCCATCAGCTTGTCGCTCAAACCCCGGATGGCCGCCTCGGTCAGCACGCGGGTGGTCTCCTGGAACGACGCGGCGGAAATGAACGATTCGGTGGACAGCGACGCCTTGGTGATACCCATCAGCACCGCCTCGTAGCAGGAGGGGATTTTGCCTTCCGTCTCGACCCGCTCGTTTTCCTCCAGCACCCGGGCGCGGTCAACCTGCTCCCCTTTGAGGAAGACGGTGTCGCCGGGCGAGGTGATTTCCACCTTGCGCAGCATCTGGCGGATGATGACCTCGATGTGCTTGTCGTTGATCTTCACGCCTTGCAGCCGGTAAACGTCCTGGATTTCCTTGACCAGGTAAGAAGCCAAATCCGCCACCCCGCGCAGGCGCAAAATGTCGTGCGGCGTCAATTCACCTTCGGCGATGGTTTCCCCCTGCTCCACATGCTCGCCCTCGAACACGGTGACATGGCGCCATTTCGGAATCATCGCCTCGTGCTGCGCGCCGGCCGCGTCGGTGATGACGATGCGGCGCTTGCCCTTGGTCTCCTTGCCGAAGCTGATGGTGCCCGTGGCCTCGGCCAGGATCGCCGGGTCTTTGGTCTTGCGCGCCTCGAACAAGTCCGCCACGCGGGGCAGACCGCCGGTGATGTCGCGGGTCTTGCTCGACTCCTGCGGAATCCTCGCCAACACGTCGCCGACCTCCACCACGTCGCCATCGCGAATGCCGACGATGGCCCCGGACGGCAGGAAGTACTGCGCCGCGATGTCCGTGGACGGAATGAAAATATCCTTGCCCTGCGCGTCCACCAGCTTGACCATGGGGCGCAGCTCCTTGCCCGCGCTGCCGCGCTGCTTGGGGTCGATCACTTCCATGAAGCTCAGGCCGGTCACTTCGTCGGACTTCTCGCGCACGGTGATGCCGTCGGTGAAATCGACCAACTGGGCGATGCCGTTCACTTCGGTGACAACGGGATGGGTGTGCGGATCCCAGTTCACCACCACCTGGCCGCCTTTGACTTGCGAGCCGTCATGCACCGACAACACCGCGCCGTAGGGGATTTTATAACGCTCGCGCTCGCGGCCGTGCTCGTCGATGACGCTGACTTCGCCCGAGCGGGACACCGCCACCAGGTTGCGCTCCTTGTTCTCCACGGTCTTCAGGTTGTTCAGCTTGACCGTGCCTGAGGATTTCACCTCGACATTGTTGATCGAGGCCATCCGCGAAGCCGCGCCGCCGATGTGGAAGGTGCGCATGGTGAGCTGGGTGCCCGGCTCGCCGATGGACTGCGCCGCGATGACGCCGATGGCCTCGCCGATATTGACTTTGTGGCCGCGGCCCAGGTCGCGCCCGTAGCAGGAGGCGCAGACGCCATAACGGGTTTTGCAGCTAATCACGGAGCGCACGCGCACATTGTCGATGCCGTGTTCCTCCAGTTCAGCGACCCAGAACTCGTCCAGCAACACGCCCGCCTCCACCACCAGCTCGCCAGTGGCGGGATTGTGGATGTCCTCCGCCAGCACCCGGCCCAGCACGCGCTCGGCCAAAGGCTCGACCACGTCGCCGCCTTCGATCAGCGGCGACATCAGCAGGCCGTCGTTGGTGCCGCAATCGTCCTCGGTGATGACCAGATCCTGCGCCACGTCCACCAGCCGGCGGGTCAAATAACCCGAGTTGGCGGTTTTCAGCGCGGTGTCGGCCAAGCCTTTGCGCGCGCCGTGCGTGGAGATGAAGTACTGCAACACGTCCAGCCCTTCGCGGAAGTTCGCGGTGATGGGCGTTTCGATGATGGAGCCGTCCGGCTTCGCCATCAGGCCGCGCATGCCGGCCAACTGGCGGATCTGGGCGGCGGAGCCGCGGGCGCCGGAATCGGCCATCATGTAAATCGAGTTGAAGGATTTTTGCTGGATCGTGTTGCCGTCCTTGTCGGTGGCATCTTCCGTTCCCAGCCCTTCCATCATCACTTTGGCCACCTGGTCGTTGGCGTGCGACCAAATATCGACGACCTTGTTGTAGCGCTCGCCGTCGGTCACCAGGCCGGACGCGTACTGGTTCTGAATTTCCTTCACTTCGCGCTCGGCGGCGGAAATGATGTCGCCTTTGCGCGCGGGCACCGCCATGTCCTCGAAGCCGATGGAAACGCCGGCCCGGGTCGCGTACGAGAAGCCCATGTACATCAGCTGGTCGGCGAACACCACGGAGGCTTTCACCCCCAAGGTGCGATAGCAATGGTTGATGAGGCGGGAAATGGCCTTCTTGGTCATGTCGTTGTTGACCATGTCGAAACCCATGCCATCTGGCAGCGCGGTCGAAATCAACGCCCGCCCGCCGGTGGTTTGCACGCGCCGGATGATCGGCGCGGTCTTCTCGCCGTTTTCATCCAGCAACACTTCGCGGATGCGCACGGTGACTTTGGCCTGCAAGTCCAGTTGCTTGTTCTGGTAGGCGCGGAACACCTCGTCGGTATCGGAGAAAATCATCCCCTCGCCTTTCGCGCCGACGCGTTCGCGGCTCATGTAATAAAGCCCCAGCACCACGTCCTGGGTGGGGTTGATGATCGGCTCGCCGTTGGCCGGCGACAAAATGTTGTTGGTCGCCATCATCAAGGTGCGCGCCTCCAACTGCGCCTCCAGCGACAGCGGCACATGCACGGCCATCTGGTCGCCGTCGAAGTCGGCGTTGAACGCGGTGCAGACCAGCGGGTGCAACTGGATCGCCTTGCCTTCCACCAGGGTCGGCTCGAACGCCTGGATGCCTAGACGGTGCAGCGTGGGCGCGCGGTTCAGCATGACCGGATGTTCGCGGATCACCTCGTCGAGGATGTCCCAGACCTCGGCACTTTCGCGCTCGACCATCTTCTTCGCCGCCTTGATCGTGGTGGCGAGCCCGCGGAACTGGAGCTTGCTGAAAATGAACGGCTTGAACAATTCCAAGGCCATTTTCTTCGGCAGGCCGCACTGGTGCAGCTTCAGCGTCGGGCCGACCACGATCACCGAGCGGCCTGAGTAATCGACGCGCTTGCCCAAGAGGTTTTGGCGGAATCGGCCTTGCTTGCCTTTGATCATGTCTGCCAGGGACTTCAGCGGACGCTTGTTCGAGCCGGTGATGGCGCGGCCACGGCGACCATTGTCCAGCAGCGCGTCCACGGCCTCCTGCAACATGCGCTTTTCGTTGCGCACGATGATGTCAGGCGCGTTCAAATCCAACAGCCGCTTGAGGCGGTTGTTGCGGTTGATGACGCGGCGGTACAGGTCGTTCAGATCCGAGGTCGCAAAGCGGCCACCGTCCAACGGCACCAAAGGCCGCAGTTCGGGCGGCAACACCGGCAGCACGGTCAGGATCATCCATTCCGGACGGTTGCTGGACACGATCAGCGACTCGATGGCCTTCAGGCGCTTGGTGTGCTTTTTGATCTTGGTTTCCGAGCTGGTGCCGTCGATCTCCTCGCGCAGACGTTGCACCTCGCCTTGCAGATCCATGGTCTTCAGCAACTCGCGGATCGCCTCCGCGCCCATCTTGGCGGTGAACTCGTCGCCGTACTGGGCGGTGGCGTCCTGGAACTCCTCCTCGGTCATCAGCGCGTTGCGCTGGAACGGCGTCATCCCCGGATCGATCACCACGAAGGATTCAAAATAAAGGACGCGCTCGATTTCCCGCAGGGTCATGTCGAGCAGCAGCGCGATCCGCGACGGCAGCGACTTCAGGAACCAGATGTGGGCGACCGGGCTGGCCAGCTCGATGTGGCCCATGCGCTCGCGCCGCACCTTCGACAGCGTGACCTCGACGCCGCACTTCTCGCAGATCACGCCCCGGTGCTTCAGGCGCTTGTACTTGCCGCACAGACACTCGTAATCGCTGACCGGCCCGAAGATCTTGGCGCAGAACAGGCCGTCACGCTCCGGCTTGAAGGTGCGGTAGTTGATGGTCTCCGGCTTCTTGACCTCGCCGTACGACCAAGAGCGGATCATGTCGGGCGATGCCAGACTGATGCGAATGCCGTCGAACTCTTCGGTCTGGCTCTGGCGCTTCAAAAAATTAATCAAATCTTTCACGGGACTCTCCTAAATCATCAATTCTGGCTGCTGTACGGGGGCTTGGGAACCGCCTCCAAGCCCCAACGCCGAAGCCCTTGCAAGGGGCGCGGGCCGGATGCCGGCCCTATGCAAGCACGGGCGGGTTCGGAACCCGCCCCTACTCCTGCTCCAACTCGATATTGATCGCCAAGGAGCGGATTTCCTTGATCAACACATTGAACGACTCGGGCATCGCAGCCTCCATCCGGTGGTCACCATCCACGATGTTCTTGTACATCTTGGTGCGGCCGTTGACGTCGTCCGACTTGACCGTCAGCATTTCCTGCAAGGTATACGCGGCACCGTAAGCCTCCAACGCCCACACCTCCATTTCACCGAAACGCTGGCCGCCAAACTGCGCCTTGCCGCCCAAGGGCTGCTGGGTCACCAGGCTGTAAGGCCCGGTGGAGCGGGCATGCATCTTGTCGTCGACCAAATGGTTCAGTTTCAGCATGTACATGTAACCCACCGTGACGTCGCGCTCGAAGTGGTCTCCGGTGCGCCCATCATACAAACGGGTCTGCCCCGAACTCGGCAGATCCGCCAGCCGTAACATCTCCTTGATGTCCTGCTCGGTCGCGCCGTCGAACACCGGGGTCGCCATCGGCACGCCGCGGCGCAAGTTGGTGGCCAGCTCGACGATTTCGGCGTCGGTGAAACTATCCAGATCCTCGCGCTTGCCGTCGCCGTTGTAGATGGCCTCAAGGAAGCCGCGAACCTGCTGGATCTGCGCCTGGGCATCCAGCATCTTGCCGATCTTCAACCCTAAGCCCTTTGCCGCCCAGCCGAGGTGGGTTTCCAAAATCTGCCCGACGTTCATGCGGGAAGGCACGCCCAGCGGGTTCAGCACGATGTCCACCGGGGTGCCGTCGGCGGTGTAAGGCATGTCCTCCACCGGCACGATCTGCGAGATGACACCCTTGTTGCCGTGGCGGCCGGCCATCTTGTCGCCCGGCTGGATGCGGCGCTTGACCGCCAGGTAGACCTTGACCATTTTCAACACGCCGGGGGCGAGGTCGTCGCCCATGGTGATTTTCCGCTTCTTTTCCTCCAGGCGGCGGTTCATTTCTTCGCGCTGCTGCTGGATCTGCTCGGCCACGGCCTCCAACTGCAGGTTGGTCTCCTCATCCTGCATGCGGATTTCCAGCCATTGCGAAGGCTTCAGGCCTTTCAGATAGGCTTCCTCAATGACTTTACCAGACCGCAAGCCGGCCGGCCCGGATTCGGAGATTTTGCCCAGCAACAGTTGCTCGACGCGGTCGAAAATGTCCTTTTCGATGATGCGCAACTGATCGTTCAGATCTTTTTTGACCTGTTCAATCTGCGCCTGCTCAATTTGCTTGGCACGCTCGTCCTTTTTCACGCCGTCGCGGGTGAACACCTGCACGTCGATGACCGTGCCGTCCATGCCGGAAGGCACGCGCAGCGAGGTGTCTTTCACGTCGGAGGCCTTCTCGCCGAAAATCGCGCGCAGCAGCTTCTCCTCCGGCGTCAACTGGGTCTCGCCCTTGGGCGTGACTTTGCCGACCAGGATGTCGCCCGCCTTGACCTCGGCGCCAATGTACACGATGCCGGACTCGTCCAGCTTGGCCAGCGCGGCCTCGCCCACATTGGGGATGTCGGCAGTGATCTCCTCCGGCCCCAGCTTGGTGTCGCGGGCGACGCAGGTCTTTTCCTCGATGTGGATGGTGGTGAAACGGTCGTCCTGCACCACGCGCTCCGAAATCAAGATGGAGTCCTCGAAGTTGTAGCCGTTCCAAGGCATGAACGCGACCAGCAGGTTCTGCCCCAACGCCAATTCGCCCATGTCGGTGGACGGGCCGTCGGCGAGAATGTCGTGCCTGGCCACGCGGTCGCCTGGCTTGACCAAGGGCCGCTGGTTGATGCAGGTGTTCTGGTTGGACCGCGTGTACTTGGTCAGATTGTAAATGTCCACGCCGGGGATGCCGGCTTCGGTTTCGTCGTCGTGGACGCGCACCACGATGCGGCCGGCGTCCACCGACTCGATCAAACCGCCGCGCCGGGCGATCACCGCGACGCCAGAGTCTTTGGCGACGATGCGCTCGATGCCTGTGCCGACCAAAGGCTTTTCAGTCCGCAACGTCGGCACGGCCTGGCGCTGCATGTTCGAGCCCATCAACGCGCGGTTGGCGTCGTCGTGCTCCAGGAACGGAATTAGCGCGGCGGCGACGGAGACGATCTGCTTGGACGACACGTCCATGAAATTGATCTTCTCAGGCGAGGCCAGCGTGAACTCGTCCTTGTAACGGCAAGAAACGAGGTCGTCCTTCAATTTATTGTTTTCATCGACTGCGGCGCTGGCCTGGGCGATGTAATACTTGCCTTCCTCGATGGCCGACAAATATTCGATCTCGCCAGTCACCAAGTTGTCGACCACCTTGCGGTAAGGGGTCTCCAAAAATCCATACTCGTTGGTGCGGGCGTACACCGCCAAGGAGTTGATCAGGCCGATGTTCGGGCCTTCCGGCGTTTCAATCGGGCAGACCCGGCCATAGTGGGTGGTATGCACGTCGCGCACCTCGAAACCGGCACGCTCGCGGGCCAAGCCGCCCGGCCCCAAGGCCGAAACACGTCGCTTGTGGGTGATCTCCGACAAGGGGTTGCTCTGGTCCATGAACTGGGACAGCTGGCTGGAGCCGAAGAACTCTTTGATGGACGCGGCCACCGGCTTGGCATTGATGATTTCCTGCGGCATCAAGCCTTCAGAATCGGCCAGGGTCAAGCGCTCCTTCACCGCGCGCTCGACGCGCACCAGCCCGAGGCGGAATTGGTTTTCCACCATTTCCCCCACCGAGCGCACACGGCGGTTGCCCAAATGGTCGATGTCATCGACCTGGCCGCTGCCGTTGCGAATGTTGATCAGCTCGCGCAGGACGTCGATGATGTCCTCTTTTGACAGCACGCCCGAGCCCACGGTTTCGGCACGCCCCAGGCGGCGGTTGAACTTCATCCTGCCGACCGCCGACAAATCGTAACGATCCGCCGTGAAAAACAGGTTCTCGAACAAAGCCTGCGCCGCCTCTTTCGTCGGCGGCTCGCCGGGGCGCATCATCCGGTAGATTTCGACCAGCGCGTCAAGCTGGGTCTCCGTGGCGTCGATGCGCATCGCGTTGGAAATATACGGGCCACGATCCAGGTCGTTGACGAACAAACACTCGACGCTGGCGATTCCTGCCGCCACCATTTTGCCGATCAAATCGTCAGTGATCTCGTCGTTCACCTTGGCGATCAACTCCCCGGAGGACGGGTCGATGACATTGTGCGCCAAGATTTTGCCGTGCAGATAGTCGCGCGGCACTTCCATGCTATTGATGCCGGCTTTTTCGATTTGGCGGATGTGGCGCGCGGTGATGCGGTGCCCTTTTTCGACGATGACCTTGTCGTCCACCTTGACGTCGAAGCTGGCGATATCGCCGCGCAAACGCTCGGGGATCAATTCCAGGAGAACCGCCCCGTCCGCGAAGGTGTAATTGTTAGTTTCAAAAAACAGCTTGATAATGGATTCGTTGTCGTAGCTCAAGCCCCGCAGCAGCACGGTGGCGGGCAGCTTCCTGCGACGGTCGATGCGCACATAGACGCAGTCCTTGTGGTCGAACTCAAAATCCAACCAGGAGCCGCGATAAGGGATGATGCGGGCATTGAACAGCAGCTTCCCCGAGGAGTGGGTCTTGCCGCGGTCATGGTCGAAAAACACGCCCGGGGAGCGGTGGAGCTGGGACACGATGACCCGCTCCGTGCCGTTGATCACGAACGTGCCAGTGTCGGTCATGAGCGGTATCTCGCCCATGTAGATTTCTTGCTCTTTGATGTCCTTGATGACTTTCGACCCCGCCGGCGCTTCCTTGTCATAAATCACTAGGCGCACGAGGACGCGCAAAGGGGCCGCGTAGGTCGTGCCCCGCTGCTGGCATTCCTTGACATCGAAGGCCGGCTCGCCCAGCCGGTAGCTCACATATTCCAGCACCGCCAGCCCGGAGTGGCTTTCGATGGGAAACACCGATTTCAAAGCGGCGTGCAAGCCTTCGTCCAAGCGGCGGGCGTGGGCGGTCTCCGCTTGCAAAAACCGCTTGTAGGAATCGACCTGGGTTGCCAATAGATAGGGCACTTCGAGCACGTCCTGGCGCTTGCCAAAACTTTTACGAATGCGTTTTTTCTCGGTAAAAGAATATGCCATGTTGGTTCCTTACCTAATATTTGCGTCAACTAAATCGGCGTCTGCCTCGAAAGCCGCTGAGTGTGCGCGGCAAGCCTCGACGGAGACAAGAATCGTTTCAGACTGGTTGGCTACATACTTCGTATGGGTCCGAATTTAAGTGGGGATGGCAGTGACAAACTGCACAAATTGCATAATGGATAACGCCAAAAGGCCGGCAGCATAGCGCTGCCAGCCCGGTAAATCTCAAACGCCTAAATCGATCAAGCCGTGGGTTTGATGGTGACTGCGGCGCCCGCTTCTTCCAGCTTGGCTTTCATGCTGGCCGAATCCGCTTTGGACACGGCGTCCTTCACGTTGGAGGGCACGCCTTCGACCAGATCCTTGGCTTCCTTCAAGCCAAGGCCCGTGAGTTCGCGAACCACTTTGATCACGCCAACCTTGTTGGCGCCGAAGCTGGTCAGAACCACGTCGAACTCGGTCGGCTCCTCGACGACGGCGGCAGGGCCGGCAGCAGGCGCGGCGACCGCCACGGCAGCGGCGGCAGAGACGCCGAACTTCTCTTCCATCAGGGAAATCAGTTCCACGACTTCCATCACCGTCTTCTGGGCAATCGCGTCCAGAATTTCTTCATTTGATAATGCCATTTGTAACTCCAGTTAATCTGTTGTGCTCAAAGCCGGTCAAGCGGCCTGTTTCTGATCGCGAATAGCAGCCACTGTGCGCGTAAGCTTTGCGTGGGGTTCCGCCAAAGTTCTGACGAACTTCTCAATCGGGGCTTTCATGGTAGCCATGAGGATACTGATAGCCTGATCGCGGGTGGGCAGTTTCGACAGTCGGTCTAGCTCGGACGCTCCATACAGCTTTCCGCCAACGGCGACCAGTTTGGTCACCAGCTTGTCGTTTTCCTTTTCCTTGGCGAATGCGCTAATCACGCGCGCAGCCGCGCCCGGATCTTCCAAGGAGAAAGCCAAAATAAGCGGCCCCACCAGACCTTCCTGCATGCAGGCGAATTCGGTTCCTTCCACAGCCTTGCGCGCCAAGGTGTTCTTGATGACCCGGAGATAAACCCCGGATTCACGCGCTTGCTTGCGAAGATTGGTGAGCTGAGAAACTGTCAATCCACGGTATTCCGCGGCGACCGCGGAATGTGCTCTTGCGGCAATGGCGGCGACTTCGGCGACGACTACTTTTTTGTCATCTAATCTTAGCGCCACACTTTACCTCCGGCAGCTTGCCTGAATAGTTTTGGGAACCATCCAGAGCCAATAAAATCCCCAGGTTTACTTGAGGACGTAAGTTTACGGCTCCTTTCGCCATTGAATGGCTGAGTACACCGTCTGCGCAGGATTTGCGATTAAGAGCCTTTCGGCTCTCCTGCGGTCTTTGACGGTTGCAGGCCTTGTGCCTGCAACCCAAAGTCTTTGTTGTTAAGCAGCCAAACTGGCCTGATCGACGGCGAGGCCCGGCCCCATCGTGGACGATACGGTGACCTTTTTCACGTAGATGCCTTTGGAGGTGCTAGGCTTCAATTTCTTCAAATCGACCAGCAAAGCTTCCAGGTTTTCCTTCAAAGCGCCATCTTCAAAACTGGCTTTGCCGATGGTGCAATGGATGATGCCTTTCTTGTCCGTGCGATAGCGCACTTGTCCCGCCTTGGCATTCTTCACAGCGGTGGCCACGTCGGGAGTCACGGTGCCAACCTTCGGATTCGGCATCAAACCGCGCGGCCCGAGTATCTGCCCCAGTTGCCCGACGACGCGCATCGCATCGGGGGAGGCGATCACCACGTCGAAATTCAAATCCCCTGCCTTGACTTGAGCCGCGAGATCCTCCATGCCGACGATTTCCGCGCCCGCCGCCTTGGCGGCCTCGGCATTGGCACCCTGCGTGAAGACAGCCACGCGGACGGATTTGCCGGTTCCGCGAGGCAAAACAGTGGCACCGCGGACGGCCTGATCGGATTTCCTCGGATCGACGCCCAAGTTCACCGCGACGTCAATCGACTCGACGAATTTCACTTTCGGCAAAGACTTCAACAGGCTGAAGGCTTCCTCAGCCGAATAGACCTTGTTGGTGTCGATTTTTTCTTTGATTGTTTTTAATCTTTTTGTCAGCTTTGCCATTACAAGCCCTCCACTTCCAGACCCATGCTGCGGGCGCTTCCCGCGATGGTGCGAATCGCCGCGTCCATATCCGCCGCCGTCAAGTCGGGCATCTTCGCCTTGGCGATTTCGGCCAATTGCTCGCGGTTGATCTTGCCAACTTTGTTGGTGTTCGGATTGGGGCTGCCGCTCTTCAATCCGGCCGCCTTCTTCAACAAAAAGGTCGCCGGCGGGGTTTTGGTGATGAAGGTGAAACTGCGGTCGCTGTAGACGGTGATGACGACAGGCAAAGGCATGCCTTTTTCCACATTCTGGGTCTGCGCATTGAACGTCTTGCAGAATTCCATAATATTCACGCCGCGCTGACCCAGTGCCGGGCCAATCGGGGGGCTAGGATTGGCTTCGCCCGCTTTGACTTGCAGTCTGATGTATCCAGTGATTTTTTTTGCCATTAAAAACTCCAGTGGGTTAGACGCTCAAGGATTCCCCAAGCTCCCCGTTGACGACAGCAGCGCCTACCCGGCTTTTGGCCGGGAGCGCCGAAATCAAGCTTTTTCGACTTGGCCGAAATCCAGCTCCACCGGTGTGGAGCGACCGAAAATAAGCACCGAAACCCTAAGCTTGCTTTTCTCGTAATTGACTTCTTCGACCACGCCGTTGAAATCTTTGAAGGGGCCTTCGACGACCCGAACCACCTCGCCGACTTCAAACAGAATCTTCGGCCGCGGCTTGTTGACACCGGCTTCCACTCGATTCAAAATCGCTTCGGCTTCCGCCTCGGTTATCGGTGCGGGACGGTCGGAGGTGCCGCCAATAAAGCCTAATACCCTAGGCACTTCTTTGACCAAGTGCCAGGTTTCATCATTTAGCTCCATTTGCACCAACACATAGCCAGGGAAAAACTTTCTTTCGCTTTTCCTTTGCTGGCCTTGACGCATTTCCACTACTTCTTCGGTGGGCACGAGAACCTTGCCAAAATAATGCTCCAAACCAGCTCGCTTTACTCTTTCCTCCAGAGCCTTCTTAACTTGATTCTCGTAATTTGAGTAAGCATGGATGACATACCAACGCAATGCCATCTCACACCTTCTGCCCGGTCAGCAAGCCAACGCCCCAAAACAGGAACATGTCCATCAGCCATAATAGCAAGCCGACAATGAAGACCAAGGCCACGACCAGCATTGTCGCCTGCATAGTCTCCTGGCGAGTGGGCCAAATGACCTTCCTAACTTCTGTCTTTGATTCTTTGATGAAGCCCCATACCGTTTCGCCGACTGTGGTGGTAAAAGCCAGACCGATGGAAGCACCCGCCACGGCCAAGATACCAAAGACGCGGAAGACCAAAGCATATGACGAGAAATAGTAAAAGCCCGCTATCCCTGCGATAAGCAAGGCTATCGCCAGCAGCAGCTTCACTGTATCGAACAACGACCCATTCGGTTCTTCTGCTTGTGCTGCCATAGCTATTAGTGTCTTGAAAGATTATGATAAGGCATGATGCCGCCTTAGCCACAAAGAAGTGGCAGGCCAGGAGGGTCTCGAACCCCCAACCTGCGGTTTTGGAGACCGCTGCTCTACCAATTGAGCTACTGACCTGTGCTTGAAACTGGGGAGCGCCGGAACTTGCGGAGCGAAATCCCGGCGCTTTTGTCAACTTACTCGATTACCTTGGAAACCACGCCGGCACCGACGGTGCGGCCGCCTTCGCGGATGGCGAAGCGCAGGCCCTCGTCCATCGCGATGGGGGCGATCAGCTTGATCTTGACCTTGATGTTGTCGCC
>Ga0265327_10001304_pt1 | contig 32595 bp, 14 predicted proteins | sample 41621metaG_FD_202089 | JGI IMG/M metagenome (GOLD analysis project Ga0265327, IMG submission 202089) | Rhizosphere microbial communities from Carex aquatilis grown in University of Washington, Seatle, WA, United States - 4-16-21 metaG | ecosystem: Host-associated > Plants > Roots > Rhizosphere...
GAAATCGAATTGCGAAGGTGTCGGCAGATCGCCAAGTCGTGCCAGCAGATCGCAGTTCCCATTCAAATTACTGATGACGAACTCAATAGCCGGCGGGCTATTCGACACGGTGAATGAATAAAACCGCAATTCGCTTAGTGAATCGAGCGAGAAGCCGGGGTCAGCAATTTCACCTTGGAATGGAACACCGTCGGTCAGGGGGAAAATCACAACATCCTGGGAACTTTGCTGCGCGCGAATGGTGTAGGTGACGTTTGGCGGGTTGGTAAGGGTGTTGTAAACCGTGATGTACCATCGGCCGGACGTGAGAGCCACAGGTGAAGAATTGGTGCGCACAACAATAAACTCGTCGTTCGTGCCCGCATTGAAACTACCATAGTCGTAACTCTGGCTATCCGGCAACGGGAGCGTATGGCTGACAACAATGTCGACATCCGCACTCGGATTCAGGATTTCAAAACTGGCGCTCACCGAATCGTTCGATATGTCGTAGTAGTAATACTGAACCGAATCGGCGAGGACATTCGTCGCCACCGGGTTTGGATTCGGATCATCGAGAGACGTGATGTCGAAATTCGTGTTCACGTCGAAGTCGACTTGCAAGCAGAACGGCTGGTCTTGCCCAGTGAGGTTCTGCACGGCCAGGAAATAGCGTTGGCCGGGCACGAGGAACGGCGGGCCGCTGTTCTTTGAAAGCACGGTCACTGCCCCGGGCGAGCCAACATTTGCCATCAGATAAACGTCCCCGGACGAAAACCCGGTTGGCAACGTCGTCTGATTGAAGATTAAATTCAGCGGATTCGGTCCAGCCGTAAGAAGTGTGTTGGTGGCGAATTTTGCTAACGCCGGCACATCGACTGCCAAATACGCATAGCCGCCAGCCGGCGCCGTTGCACAATTCGTTGTCCCAGGAACAACCGTAATCATGTTCACGTTCGTGGAGCTGTAGGTCAGGTTCAGTTCCCAATCGAGCAGTTTGCCCGCCTGGCCGGCACGCGCGTCGTGAATCTCCAACGTCCAAAATCCAGATGCCAGTTCGCCGTTAAATGCGCTGAGCGATTCTTCCGGAAAGAAGTAATTGGCGTAATTGGTATTGGGCAACTCCTCAAGAACGATATCGTCGAACAGCATACCAAGCGGATTTCCTTGAACAGTCAACTGGGTCACGCTGTTCGTCGCAGTAAAACCGATGGTATTGGTCTGCCATGGGCCGCCAGTACCCGAGACAAGCGTGTCATTCGTTTCGCCATCGATCAAATAACTGATGTTTGGCAGGATGGAGGTAGTGGTGCGTTTGCCCGCGCTGCCAGCAGCAAAGATGTCGTAAACCTCGGCGGGCGAAAGCGCGCGGTTGAAGAATGCAACTTCATCCATCATGCCCTCATAGGGATGAAATCCGGCGACGCCTTCACAAACGAATCGACCCATTTGCATCGGGTGAGGATTGTTGAAATCAATCACGTTAGGCGTGGTAGTGTTTGTCCTCATAGTGCCGTCGTAATACATCGATACGACTGTACCGGCACGCGTCAGTGCAATGTGGTGCCACTGGCCGTCATTGACCTTAACGTTGGGCACGACCGGACCGGATGCGTAGCCCGGCGGTTCAAAGACTTCAAAGCCAATCGTTCCGGGGGCGTATTGGACGCCGTTGACGTATCCAATCATTATGTCCCAGCCAGAGGGATTGACGTTGCAAACTTGCCGTTTCGCAATAATCGGCATGTTATCTCCCACCGACGTCTTCATCCAAAACTCGATAGTGAAATCGCTTGTCCGGAAATTGCCGACGTCTGTGTCGGCGGTCACTGCCGTGTTGGTTCCATTGAAGAAGAAACCCTTTCCGACCTCTCCACCCGCATAGAACGGGGGCGTCAGCGATCCGACGTTAGTAAAGACACCATTATTTGTGCCGATGATATCGTTCGCATTGCCTTCTGCAGGCCACCAATTGATGATGCCGGAGCCGCGGTAGCCGTGGGAAAGGAAATAGCTCTTACCCGGCGCCGTTGCGAAAGACGTACTGATCGACGCTGACCCGAGCGCCAGGAAGTTCGCACCTGAGTTCGCCAAAGCAGCATCAGCGACAACCCCCGCTTCATTCGTGATTACATCCCACGCTTCAACAGTGCTGCCGTTGGAATACGTTCCCGAAACAGCCGTCTCGAACCCGTTGGAGAATATTACGGTGTTTGAAACTACGGCATTTACTTGCGCGTAGGGTGGCAAGGCAAACTTGATGAGCTGGCTGGCCTTGTTCGTATCCTCGGTAAAGATCGTGTAAATTGGAGTATTGGTTGTATCCAAACCAAGTGCAGTTGCGTTCGTATGCCCGCGATCCTCAAACAACATCACGTGCGTTCCTTGCGGACTGATGAGTTCAATAGACAAATCAGATAAACGCGGATGATCCAGTCGTAATCCGACTTCAACGCTCACCACCGGCAATGCGTTCGTAATCAGGATTTGCGAGGTTGTTACCGCATCATCCAACAACACGGTCGAGGTGCTATTCGTAATCGTCTGCACCAAATCAGGCGTCAGGCTGCGGGTTATCGTGATGTCGATCGCAATAGTCACCGGAGCCCCGCTGTCGTTGTGAATTCCGTATATCCAGAATCCTCCCGATATTGGCGGTGTATTGGTGATGTTGACGTTCAACGCCCCACCCGGCGCGGCAATTCCGAGCGCTGCCGCATCATAGTTGGTCGGCGTCGGGAACAAGTCCTTGCGCAGATAAATATCAACCGGCCCCGTTCCAGATTGATACGTCACGGCAATGTTCAGGTTCGTGGTGTCGTCCGGAAGCTGCAGGAAATCATAAAACCAACCGTTGCCCGCAATGGTTCGAATCTGATGCAACACGTTTGTCGAGGGATTCGGATCGATCCAACCTTGCACGACATTGACCTGCCCGGTGTTATTGAGGGCGTTGTCGGTCATCGTGTAAATCCAAACGCCCAACGCGCGTTTGTCTGTGAAATCACGAAGTGAACCGGGGCCATCGGTGTGCATCCAATCTGGAGTCAAATACCGATCATTTTCAAAATGGCCCGGATAGGTCGGCATGATGATATTTCCTTCATCCGAATCGTCGTAAGTCCAAATTACGTTTGTCGCATTCCCAAACGGATGCGAACCCGAAGTATGATTGTTCAGCACCACAGTTTTTCCATTGTGTTGCAGCGTTCCGAACAAGTCACCGAGCTGTTCGTGAGTGATCGCATGACTGATAGTTAAATGCCGAACAGTCGCCTTCGGATCTGATGTCGGAACAACAACAGCGATGGCAATCACCGGTGGTTTACTCGGCAACGCCGGATAGCCATCCGGGATCACAGCCGGCAATCCGGCGAAATTCATTATGAGCTGTCCGTTCCCATCCGATTGGCCGAATGGTTTATCAGTCGCCAATGCAAAAAACCCAAATTCGGCCGCCTGCTGATCCTCAGATTTTACACCTATATAATAAACAGCGTTGGAGAACGAATTCGTGTAGGTCACAAATTCCGTTCCGCCGCGCAACAAAGATTTGTCCGAGGCTGCAATAACATTTGGATCAAGATCCAACAGCGCCGCATTCGTCGACACATAAAGATCAATGTCCGCACCATCACTTCCGCGCGGCGCAACACCGGGTGGCTCCTCCAACCGCGATTGCGACAAGTTCGGCGGGAGGAAAGTCACAAACGCTACGTTGGTCGCATTCGTCTTCGTAAAATTCACATCATTCGTGAAAATGAAAAAGTGCCACTGGCTGATAATACCGTTAGTCGCACCAGTGCCAGGTGTAGACAACAATGGCGTATTTGCGCCGACGCGTTGATAAAGCAACGGAACGCTGTTCGAAGCGACCGTAATGAGGCGATTGGGAGTGAAATCAGGTGTGCTATTCGCAACAACCGGTCGCGTGCCTCCGGAGATAACGAGCGAATAATCCTGCACAACATTATCCGGATGCTCGGTCACTGCGTTGACGTTTACGTGTGAACCGCGCACGGTCACCGTGTAATTGCTGCCCAACGGCGCGCCCAGAGCGCCGAACAAGTAAATGTTTTCCACATTGTTCACGGTGTCCGGTTCGGTAATTGCGCTCACCGTGGGATCATCCGCGCGCGTAAAAATGTCGCCGTCCTGGAAATTATTACCGACGAATACTTCGCCGGTTTCCAGATTCGTCACGATCAAATCAAGGTCGTTAACCAATTTAACGCCTGCCGCAGGATTGCCCGGCGGATCCGTCCAAACCAGCGTCAGCCGCATTGGCGAATAGGGATCTGTCGGCGTAATCGTCCACGTACGGCTTTCGCCCGTGGCCAGGGCATTGCTCACCGTTTGATCAAAGAACACCACAGGACCAGCGTTCACCCCCATATCAGACGGGATACTGTTCGGAAGATTTACCATGCCCCAACCCTGGTCATTCGCGGTATCGCGCCGCACCGAAAAATCGTAAAGGTTACCCAACGTGCGCGCACCGTTGATCAATAACGCTTTCATCAAAGCAGGACTCGGTTGCACCCCCAGCCGGTTTTCCAAATAATCTTCCATCAACGCCAGCACACCGGTCACAGCCGGGGCCGCCATACTTGTGCCGGATTCATACCGATAGAATCTTCCAAGCCCGTCGTTCAGCTTCTTCAACTCCTGGAAATACGTGCCGAACGAATTCGTCCGGACAACAAAGATTTGCAAATCGTAAGCGACCGGTTGTGTTGTCGTATCTTTAATACCAACAGTCCATGTCGCCGTGCCGCTGATGCCGAACGCAACTTGACCTTTGCCGCGCAAGGTCGTCGCGGCCGACCCGGAATCGGCATAAATCTCCAAAGCCGGAAACGGATTTGGCGAAGAAGCGTTGGGGATCGTAGCTATATCCATCTCAATGGCGTCGCTCGGGATGCCGATCGTATAAAGATTCGTTGCCCCGGAAGTGACTGACTGCCCAGGGAAATTGTGAACGTCAGCCGTCAGGAAATTCGTCGGATCCGCCCAATTCGTGGCGCGCGTCGAAATGATAAATACACCGGGCGCAACCACGTCAGGTTTAAACCGGCCAAAATCACCTTCGACCCCGATGCCGACATTACCGCGGCTGGAGAACGCTGCCACCTCGTTTGCGCTGTCGGTCATTCCCGTCCAGACCGCATTGGTGATATTATTGGTGCCGTCCTGGTAAACAATCGTGTTGGTAATATTACGAAAACTTTCCACGGCACCGACGCTGATCACATTCTTGCCCGCCGCCGGCGACAAAACCGTGTCCGGAAACGCATTCAAACCTGAGTCATCGCCGGCTCCTTCGTTGCCGGCCGCGAACACATAAAGAATCGGCTGCGAACCAGTCGTGCCCGGCAGAGCATCGCGCACTGCCGCGTCATAACTCGCCGTCGGCATCGAATATGGGTCCGCGCCGACATAGCCCCAACTGTTGTTCGAAATGTGAATGTTAGTCTGTGAAGCAGCGTTAGTCTGCAAATATGTATCCGTAATAAACGCCGAACCAAAAACGTCTATCGACTGCGCATAGATGTGGGCTTTAGGCGCTTTGCCATGAAATTGCAGCGGAAAATAGTTCGGCGGCGGAGTCGCCTCAGCCGTCGAACCAACAGCCAGCACAACATTCGTCGACATCGTCCCGTCACCGGCAATGATGCCTGCGACATGCGTGCCGTGGCCATCGAAGTCGTTTAACGAGAAAAGAGAATCGCCGTCGACGCGGTTGGTCAAATCCGGATGAGTGCCGTCAACGGCCGTATCGTTGACGTTGACGACAATATTCGAACCGGTCAGGTCGAGATAATTAGGAGCGTTGCTCGAATTAACAGCCACACCCAGAGTCTGACGAGTCAAATCATTCAGGTGCGCGCGAGGCACCGCCGGTTCCATCGCTTGCACGGCCGTGGATTGTGCAATGTCAGCCAGGCGGCTCGAATCCACCTTCGCAATAAGACTGGGTCCAAAAACCATGTCTTCCTGCGCGACAACCTCGCCGCCGGCTTGAGTAATCGCATTCGCAACCCCAGCGCTGCCGCCGGGAAAACCGGTGATGCGGAAAAACTGATTGGTCGCGGAAGCGCCCGTGATAATTTTCGGGTCCGCCTTATAATACGGCTCGTAGGCGAGAGTCGTTGAATACGGCAATTGCCTGGCCACATCCGCGCTCGCCACAATCAGTGCCGCATTATTCGGAATGTAAGATACAAACTTCGCCCCAGCCGCTTTTAACGCATCGTAAAATGCCTTATCCAGCGGATGATCGAGTTGCACGATGTAACTTCCCGGCTCCCCTTTTGCGCGCCACTTTGCAGGAATTTTTAAATCATCCAATGGCTTGGTTGTATCGATCAATGCGTTGCGTAACAAAACAGCATGCCCATTACGCTGCAACTCGGCCAGGGGACGGGTCGTATTGGATACACGAAAACTGCTCGGACTCGGCTTCGCCGTTGCAGCGTTTGTATTTGTTGTAGTGACAGCCGACGGCCCGCTGGAGATAAGCGGCGCATGCGCTGGTGCTTTTGGCATGGAAAGCTGCTGCTTTTCCCACCGGGCGTGGTCCGCGGCGCGTTTCTTTTCGCCAAAGTTCCAAAAAAACGCAGAGGCAGCAAACAACAGGATGCTTATAGCCCACCAGACTGAAGGTTTCAGACGCATATCTTACCTCGCTTGCACGTTGGCGAAGGGAAACAGGGTATTAAATTTAAGCCCGTAAAGCCATAGTAGATTCGAGTAGAAACGACGCGTCCGGAACCCCATCCCAGCCTTACAGTTGTGGCGCGGTTTCGTTCGACTAAATAGCTGCTTCGATTATTCGGCATCAATCAGTTTCCTGGTAAAATATTGAAGCTCTCCACAATGATCTTCGGGTTCGTAGGAGTGCTGTCGTTGCTCAACCGGCACACGGCGCGCGTCACAACTTCACCGGTAATTTGATAATTGGTGCACATACCGCGATACGCACCGCCCAAAACAAGGCTGTTGTTCGCCGGCTTTAACGACTGGCCAAACGAATAAACCACAAATCGCGGATCTCCTACCTTCAGCAACGAAAGAATATTCTGCGGGATGCGTTCAACCACCTCGTCCCATTGCGACGAGCTGTTGTTATTAGGATTGGGTGGGACAGGTGGGACATCTTCGTTTGCCATGATATTCATGATGCCTCCACTGTTAGTCGGCATGAGCAGCGTTCGGGTCAATTGCGGCGCTCCAAGAATATCTCCAACGCGGTGGAACACCTGGTTCTCCTGCTTCGACCGATAATCGTTAAGCGCTGAAACGATCGCCGGGACATTGGTAGGATCAAGCACCACGCCGTTATCATTGTTCGTGAGGATAAACAACCCGCTCAATACCGCCGACCATGGCGCAATATTTGTCTGGTTAACAGACAGCAAGCCACGCGCGGCGTTCTCGTTCAGCGCCACCGTAAACAAATCGAGCAGACGCCAATCGTTCGTCGGATAGGTCGTAATCGACGTCGCCCAGTTCTTGGTCCAAATCGAATACGGCGTCTGCACCCCGGCTCCAGCCTGCGGATCATCAGATTTGAGATAGACTGTCTGCCAGGCAGTGCCACGGTGGACTCGCCCGATCCAACCGACATTTGCAAACTTGTTCGTCGGGAACGACCAATCGTCCGATTGCGTCACCATTGGGTCCTTGAAGATCATCTTCCCAAGTGTTTCTGTGTCATTCTGAGCACCCCATGGCGAATATCGCGTATTCAGCTGCGCCAAGTTATAGCTCATGTTGATGGGGTTAATCGGTTGCTTGCGATCGGTTTGTTGATCGGTGTTCGGGCGCAAACTATCGAGCGTATAATGGACCAACGGATCGTTCGCCATATACGAATGGCGGAAAACCATAATCTCATTGGGTTGATACCCGGGGTCGGCTTCCAGCGCAGTATCACCCGTAGGAGTGGACCCGTTCATGAATTCCGTGAAATACTGCGCGTGTCCCTGCTGCGGGACATAATCCGGCGCAGAAAGATTGTTGGTAACGACCTGAAGCTGTCGAATAACGCCATTTGGCGCCGGTTTTCCGACCAGCGTCGTCGCTCCATTTGTATTCCAGACTGTGCTATCTCCCGGAAAGTTCCACGACGGATCCAGCACCGGATAAATATTCGTCGCCGTGTAGAAATCGCCGAGGTTGACCACGTCCAGCAATCGCCCAGAGGCGCGATCAGTCATGACGTAAAACATGTAATTCGTATTGATTATCCGCCAATCATGCGTTGGGAAACCAGGCGTCTTCCTGTCAAAATCCACATTCGAGATATGTGGATCGAATTGCCTTTTGGCCTCCGCATATTGCGATGGCGGAAGCGTGACGACGTTATTTGAGAACACAAAAAACGTGTTCGTCTTAACCATTCCTGAGATAAACGCCCCATTGGTGTTACCGGGCCAATAGTTAACGCCGAAGAACGTGTTCGTGCTGAGATGAGAATATGTCCCGACATTCGTGCCGCCTTGAACGAGTTCATTCACAAACGCCGTATCAACTGCGTTGGTGATATAAATGTTAACCGGATTCGTGTATCCTTTACGATACGAGTTCCAAAGCTCCACGCCGTACAGGTTGGAAATGCTATAAACGTACATCTGATACCCGGCATTAGCCGCTGTCGACGTGTTCGGACGTTGGAACTGCAATTTGCGCGTCACCGTCAACGCCGTCGAAACGCTGTACTCGTTGAAATTCGGCAATCCTCTTTTCGCTCCAACAATCAGTGGAATACCCCAAACGTTGTCGTTCAAATTGATTTTGTTAGAGCTGATCTGCGAGATCGCCCGGAACGGATTTCTCATGAAATTGGTATCGGTGACGTTGGTGTAACCGATGATATAGAGATTCGTTACAGTCTGTCCGTGATCCACAAAATTTGACTCACCGAAAAACGGCCGGAAAACAGATGGGAAAATCCCGTTTGGATTGCCCGCCGGATTGTTGTTCGTGTAATCCGATGCATCGTAAATATTCGCCGCCAGTTGCAATAGACGATGAATGGCTTCCGTGTAACGCACGCTGCCGTTCGTCGAGGAATAAACCGGAATATTGGTAATGCCAAAATGGAGCTGCTGAACGCTGATTTGCCCTCCACCGTTGGTCACCGTGATTTCAAAATCCTGGGAGCGCAAAAGCAAATCGGCAGTATTTGTGAAAAACGCCAGCGGGTCCCAATTCATTAACACCGTCGGCGTCGTTAACCTCGCGTGAATCGGATCCTTGTTGAAAGTTTGTATTTCGTTCAGGTTAGCGAAATTAATGTTCACCTTCGCCCGTTTAACCATTGCCCCCGTCCCACGGAAAAGAGTGTCTTCTTTATCATTGTCATGCACCCAGCAATAAAGTTCCGGATCCGAATCAGTCCCGATCGACGCCAGTAACCGGCTGAACGTGTAACGATTTGTCGTATCGATTTGTGCCAACGCGTTACTCAACCGGTCGTTGAACGGCGTGCCGGCAAGTTTGTCAAAAATGTCCTGCGGGTCGTAAAAATTATTGTAGTTCGTGCTGCCGGGCCATGGCTTGTCGATGTTGTCGTTGTCGGCAATTTGCCCGTCAAAAGCATTGGTCACGACGAAGCCGTCAGAGTACTCGTCAATATGGTCAGCCGTTTCGAACAACTGCTGATCGGCTGTTGGAAAGTTATTACGAAACGTGCGCAAGTTTCCCGCGCTGTTGTTGTAGCGGTATCGCAGGAACGTATAAGCATCGTAGAATGCAGTTCCCGCATTCAACACGTTGGGATCGATACTATACATATAGTTCGTGCTCCAGACATCTGAATTCAGGCCGTAGAGAAAACCAGCCATATTGATCTCCCATGGCCCATGCCCCTGATTTCTCATGAATTTGTCAATCGCTCCTACTCCGGGGGCGAGTGGCGGAGGCATGACTGGCGAACTGCCCGTGGCCGTAGCCTTCGCATAATTATGAATGAAATTCAGATCGAGCGTCTTGCCGATTGGCAAAACCAAATACGCATATCGACCGAGCCCGACGTTGTTGTTGCTGCCGTGCGGCGTATCAGGTTGCCGCAGCACGCCAATCCATTCCGGCTCTCCATAAAAGGAATTCGTAATCGGATTATTATTCGCATCAAGCACAAGGTTGCCCTGCCCATCCAAAATCGGTAACAAACCATTAGACTCAAACCGCCCGTTGCGGTTGTAATCCACCCAGTATCGAAAATCCAAATTCGGGCTCGAAGTATTCGTCTGCACGAAGACCGGAAGACGCGGGTCATAAAGCAGATTCGCAATGTTCTCTACCCAATCCGCCGCCGAGTTGCTCGCACTCATCGGGCTGCGAGTGCCATCGTTGTGATAATCGAAATTGACGTTCGTCGGATCAGCGATGCCGGGCGTAAATCCAATCGGGTTGATGAAGTTGTGCGACATCATCATATCGTAATTCAACAGGTCGTTCGTATAGACCTTTGCGCCTCCTGCCTGTCCGTTGTGCGCCATCAAGAAAGCCGCCATGTCCGCCTGCGCGCGGGCCAGCGCCGCATCCGCCATCGCCTGCGCATCGACCTGATTCAGCGAATTGGCAACCGAAGCCCGCTCGCGCCGGCTCACCGCCAGGAACGCAATCGCCATGAACGTAATCACCGACAGCATCAACAACGTCACCACCAGCGCGACGCCTGTCTCTGACTTCAGCCTTCTGCCTTCTGCCTTCATACTTGTCTTGTTCATCTTGGCAACGCCGCCCTCACTGGGATCTGTTGGCGAAAAATGTGAACGGCTCCCATTCGGTTTGTTAGAAAGTCCATTTCGGCCTGCACGTTAGTGCCAAGAGCACGCACCTGCTCGACGATGGCCGGTTCAAGAATTCCGAGTTCCAGTTCCACGGAGTTGGGCAAAGGATTTGCTGGCTGATCCGCAGGCAACTCCAAAACACCAGGCACAAATGAGTTTGTAATTTCCGCCCCATTCGCATCGAACGCCCGCATCCGCATATGAATTACCCCATCAACAATCCGATAAAGATTCGTGTAGCCGAAAGTCGTCGATTCGTTCAAGAAAATGCCGCATGGATTATTAGTCGGTATATCATTCGTTGAATAAACAAAACGATATAACGCCCCGACTATGGGCGTGCTTGAGCTGATTCCACCTCCGACAACGTTACTGATCGCATAACCGACGCCAAACCACGTGCCGTTGATATGCTCCAGCGTGAAGATATCAGATAAATAATTCGTGCGCGTATTTCCGAACACATCACCTTGAACAAAGCCACTATTACCGTGGATGCCATAGAAAAAATTCGTGATATTTGCGTCCTTGGCATCTGACATCTGCTGAAAATCTCGCGCCATCATATCAACGACAGTTCGGCCACTTTCCATCACATCCGTCTGCGTATGCCCGCCACGAAAAGCTTTCTGCGTTTGCAGGAACATTGCCGTCAAACCAAGCACAATGACCACCAGCAACGTTGTTGCCACCAGCATTTCCAGGATGGTCAAACCGGAGGAACGGCTTGCACGCGCACTATGTTGGTTGGTCTTCAAAACGATGCGTTGGTTCCTATTCCGGAAAGATTCTTATATGCGCCCGGATTAATCACATAGAGCGGCAGGTTCGGCATGCTGATATTCTGAAAGTGACCGCTCACTAGTGTCCGGAAAAATTTGCGGTTCGGACCAATGGCATTATTCGGCAATACCGGCCAACTGAATTGCAACCGCGCATCAATCATACTGTTCTGCCAATAATGCAGTTGCGTCTGCACTTGAGTTTGGTTTGTCTGCGAAAGGAAATCCGAATTGCCCACCTGATAATTTGTGTTGTTATAATTCAACCACGGCGTCGTGCTGTAAGGCATCAAAGTCACTTCCATCTGATACTTGAAAGCCACGACTTTATTGCCGCCGTTTTGTTCCAGCGCCGAACCACTCATCGCGCGCACCGTCGCAACGACATCGTTGCGCTCCAGCATGCCGGGATATACAGCCTGATCCGCTGGCTGATATTTCGGAATGCTGAGCATGCCAACGATGACGTGGCCGTTAGTCAAACTTTGATTAGCACCCGCCGTGGTCGGCGTTGTGATGGTGAAGTCGGAAATCAATTGTGTGAACACCAGATTGTTCCCGACGTACGTTTTGACATTAATCGATTCAACATAGTTCGTCAGAAAATCCAACGCTTGACCGTCAATGTCGCGTGTCCCCTGCCGTCCATACCTCAGCAGATCCATAAAATACTGACCGTCCTGGCTCGCAATCGTGTCTTCGCGATTGTCCTTCTGCACATTCAAGCCCAGCGGCAAAATGCCGACGATCGCCACCAGCGCAAAACCAATAATCGCCAGCGAGATCGCAATTTCGATCATCGTGAAACCGGACTTCCCGCCTCTCACCCGCCACTTGGCACTCATCACACTCATTGAATCTCCTTCCTCTCCAGCCGCGCGCGGCCGGTCAGCCAATTGATGTGGATCAGATGATAATCGTTCGTCGAACTACCCGGCGGCGTTTCCGCCCAGTCAGGAGGCGTTAAAATAAAATTGCCATTTGTATCTTGCGGATAAAACACACTCGCTCGCGTGAGCGGGATGTACTCGTCCTGATTAGTCGTCAACCCGCCGTTCGGACCGAATGCGATGTAAGGCAGCTGAAAGGCCGAACCTGTCGCAGTAGCCGCCTCAATCGACGGAAACGGAAACAGACTCGTTGCCGCATTCGTTGCGAACGGATTCACCACAAACGTTTTCGAGGAGTTCGTGTCATCCACGAACATCTGTTGGGTAAACTTCTCCTGCGCAAACGTCACGCCCTCCGGCAACTTCCGCCATGGCGTCAAATATTTGGGATAAGGGCGTCCCGGTTGATCGCCGGCCGAACGCAAGCTCAGCAGCGCATACATCGTGTATTGCCCCGCGACCAGGTTCGTCATATTGGGGGTGCTCATCGCCTTAGCAAAAGCAGTATTATTCGGGGCGTTCCAAAACGACGGCGGCAAAAAAACCATGTAAACCGTCGTGCGATTCAACAACGCCTTCTGCCGGGCATAAGCCACGTCGTCCAGCATCTGCCGCGTCGCCGCCGTCATCGTATTGGACCTCCCAAACCCACCCAGGTGCGGCAACGCCACCGCCGCCAACAATCCAATAATCGTGATAACAACGAGCAACTCGATCAGCGAAAACGCGCGACGAGCACGAATCTGCAAATTCCAAGCGCCAAGCTCCGAAGAAGTTCCCATGACCAAAATCCGCTTCTGGAATTTAGTCCGACCTTCTTTGGAGCTTGGCGCTTCGGGTTTAACCTCAAAGCTGGCCTTCTTCGATGGCGTCCATCGAATTTGAACCTCTTGCTCCGGTTTTTTGATTCGGGTTCTCATTGCCAGTTGCCGTTCGTCACAATCTTGCTCCCCACCGAAAACACCGCCCACACATCAAATGACTCGATGTTATGCCGGTTCGTTGAAGACGAATCATAATGCCAGGGATTATTCGCGTTTCCATTCAGGTCCACGGGAACCAGCAGCACATTCGCATTCGCCGCGTTCGCCACGAAATTACTCTTGTATTCGACCTGCTTCGGAGGCGGGTTATAAAACCTCTTCGGCTGGATCGAGTTGAGCACGCCATTGCGGTTAAACGCAGTGAAATACTCGTTGGATTTGATTTGGCTGTTATCGAACGCTTGATACGTTGGATTTGGGGGAGGCGGCGTATTGTCGCAATCGAGACAAGTTGGGCCCGTCAATTCATAAAACAACTGGTTCGTTGCCGAAGAAGCGCGATTGTCAATTAATCTGTCCCTAACATTATTACCGTTATCCGGCGGGAACGATCCCATTTGAGCCTGATACGCTTCAATCGCCGTAGCCAAACGATTCTTTTCCACATCCACGCGTTTGATTTTCTTTGCCTCCGCGACACGAATCGCAACCCCGGTGATCATCGCCGCCAAAATCGCGATAATCCCAATCACGACCAACATCTCAATCAACGTAAATGCAATAATGTTTCGTTGCTGTCTCATAAATTATCCGTTTTGCGCACGATTCACTCGTTGCTCGCGCAACTCCTGCTCCATGCGTTCACTCAGCCATTGCTTCATCATGCTCTGATAGTTCAGATACCGCGACCGGGCGATGCGTTTGACACGCGCAAGCATGCGCGGATCCATCCGCAACGTGATCGTCACTGAATCCGACAGCTCGCTCGTCGCGACCGACGAATCCATCAACCGTGTTTCAAGCCGGTTCTCGGCCCAGTATGCCGCTTCGGCTTCTTCGCGGTCGAACAGCGGCACTTCCTCCCAGTTTGCAATAGCGTTCATTATGAGGCGAGCGTTTGATTAAGTTTTCGTTGATAAAAATTCTGTTCCTCCGGCTCGAACGGCCGCGCGTAAATGACTTTGACCTGCTTGCCGTTCGTCCGATACACGCTGAAAATTCCCGTCCCATCGCCAGTCATCCCCAAATTGAAATAACGCGCCTGGACCGAAAATCGTGGAGAGTCAGGAAGCAAACGGACGGCAAACGGATCTTCGAAGGTTTCTTCGATCGCCTGCACGTTCAGCGAACGGTTCAAATTAAACGGCGGATTGTTCCAGTCAAAATCCATACTCTGTAAATCCTTTAGCCATGCTATGTGTTTACATTGTATATACGTTTTTCCAATTCGAGTCAATAGCAATTTGCCATAATGGAATAACTAATTACGCGCGAACCACTTACATCGCCCTGTAGCACAACCGCCCTCGTCCAGGTCTTTGCGCCATCTCGCCGCAGGGCCAATCCCCTTTCACCTTCAGCCGCACGAACCAAAGTGAACCGAAAATGAAATTTTGCGATGTCTCGCGACGGACGTGAAGAGTGCGACGATTGGGACATATTGGCTTCACAAGATTACCTCCGATTACTTCTGATTACTTCTGATTACCTTTTTCGCGATTTTTCATCTGATTATTTCACTTAGATCGCACCAGGCAGCACCGGAAAAAGATCTTTTTGAAGTCTCGCGACGGTTGATCAGGCAAAAATGATGCAGAAACGATGCAATTTTGTTCGGTTGAAGCTCTCCGGCACAAATGGCGGCGAAGGCAGATATAATTGCGGATTTGAGTCATAGTGAGATTACCTCTGATTACTTTTCGTTACCTATTTCACGTTTTTCGGCGTGTCCGACCGCAAAATTGAGCTTTTCTGTACATTTTCTGCACAGTTTTCCTTTTTGATGATTGTCAACGTATCGCGGCATATTTTGACGGAATGATTGGCCAAGGATGAAGGCGAACGGTGGTCTCGCGGTGAACGAAGGGAACGCGCAAGTTGGTGAACCTGGGGCTGCTTTGTATCTGACGAGTTCATATTTTTTGGAAATCCTAGCAAGGTCACTTGGACAAATACGGTCCAAGTGGAAAAATTTTCGATTTTTTCTTTCCCGGACACCACGGGGAAAGTGCAGGGGGCGATATGGGTTTCCATTCGCTGGACTCTCCCAATTTGCGCCTTTGCCAGAACTACAAATGTTTGGCCGCCAGAAACGTTTTGGGCACGATCGCGTAAACCGCAGCCACGATTCTATCCTCCGTCGATTCCGCCAAACGCGTCGGCAAATCGTAATAAATCATTGCCCCGCCACCTTCATATCCGCCCTCTTTCCAAATGCGCCGGGACGGGATATAGCACGGAACCTCGTTTGAGTAGCCATTGACCCATAGCCGCGATTTGTCGAAATCCGCTTTCAAGTGCAACGAGTAATCCACCACCACCTCGCCGCACAGGAACACCATCGCCATTTCGTCTCCGAAGTTCCATTCCTGAACCAGGTAAGGCAATTCCGTCGGCAATTTCTCGCCCCGAGCCAATCGCGCCAGGTTCTTGTTCGCATGATAAACGGTTGGATAGTCATTCGGCCCTTTCAGAGCCGCGCGCCGTTCCCATTCTTCACGAGTCGGCAACGTATCAAGCGCCAGCGAAATGCGCCTGGCGCGACATTCCAATTTTTCGTCCAGCGGTCGAAACGGTTTCGCGAGCAATTCATCGACGGCCTTCGAAATTTCCTGTCCATGTTGCCTGGCGAAATCGACCGTCCCACGTGGCGAGGGATTTGAGTCTGCACCGCAACCCATGATCGTCATCGCAATCGCACCCGGATGCTGCTGCTCAATATACTCCTGCGCATAGCCCGCCCAATCTCCGCAGATCTGGTTTGGTTCATGCGAAAGCGTCGTACAATGACATGCATAATTGACGAGCAACGCGCGCAATTCACCATTTGTGCCAGTCACCTTCAACACCGGCATATCATGATCCGTCGGCCCGCCTTTGGTGCGGCGATTTATTGCAAAATCCGCATTCCCTTGCGCCCACGACAGCGTCGCCGGCTTACGATCATCCAACGCCCCCATCGCCACCGCCGAAACTTTGTCGATGAACTCCCGCGTGTAACGATCAATGTGGGCCTGTTCCTCCGCCGTTGCATCCCTGCCGAAAATATTATCCGCCGCTCCTTTCAACTTCGGCGCCGAATGCGTATGCGAAACACAAATGGCAAGCTTCTCCGAGCGCACTCCGCGCTTCTTCAATCGTTGGAAAATCTCTTCACGAACCGCGGCAGGCAGAATGCAATTATCAACCGAGATCAAAACAGCCGGCACCTGGCGATCCGTTCCGATCGCCAACGCTTTCGCGAACACGTGTTGAATGACCCCGTCGCATTCAGCCTTGCGCGCGAGATAGCCGTTCAGTCGAATCGGATAATCCGGCGTGATGTCCACCCGCGCCACGCCGACTTCGAAAAGCGGCTCCTTCGCGCAAACGCACAACAGAGGGAACAGGCACAACAGCGTCACGAGCGATTTCATCCCACGAGGATAATGAACCCACAAATTCGCGCGACAATTTTGTTGAAGCCGTCAGCACCTGCAAAGATTTCAAAGCTAGTGAAATGACCTACTCGCACTATAACCCCGGTGTGAACTGGTAAGCTCATCCATCTCAGGCCGACACTTACGCTACAACCTGCGCTTTCACCCGGTATCAAAAAACCCGCAGCCGCCCTAAGTTGCAGAGACAATTTCCAACTGGCTTCGAGGCTGCGGAGGACCGGAAACGGTTATGAGAGCTGCGGAGCTGGTTGGCCAATCCAAAAGCCGCCGCATTACGCGCGCGGCTTTTTGGTCAGCACTTTTCGCGCGTAAATTGCCCATCAACGATCCGCCAGATATTTCGCGGATTGTCATTTTGCAATTCTGGCGGCAACGCCGACTGTGGAAAATTTTGGAAACACACAGGGCGCACAAAACGTTTGATTGCTCCCGTCCCAACCGAGGTCGACCTCGAATCGGTCGTCGCCGGATATGGCCCGCCATGTTGCATCGACGGACAAACTTCCACGCCAGTCGGAAAACCATTGAACAACAAACGTCCGGCCTTCTGCTGCAGGATCTGAATGAGGTTCTTATATTGGGCCAGATCTTCCTCGGTCCCGTGAATCGTCGCCGTCAATTGTCCGGGCAACGATCGCGCGATGCTTTCCAGCTCAGCAGGTGAACCGCAGTTCACCAATAACGTCGCAGGCCCGAAAATTTCTTCGTGCAACTCCTGTTGCTTGAGGAACGTATTGGCGTCTGCCTGCAAAACGACTGCCGCTGCATCCGCCGATTGCGCCGAGGACGCCGGCTTTCCACTCGCCTGCACCCCGCGAACGCCCGCCACCTTCTCGACACTTTCGCGATAGCGTTTGCAAATATCCTGCGTGAGCATTGTGCCCGAAAATTTCTGCGCCAGTTCGCTCGCTTTGTCGGCAAAATCCGAAAAACCATTTCCGCGCAAACCAAACACCAACCCCGGATTAGTGCAAAATTGCCCGACACCCAGCGTGACCGATTGCATCAACGCCTCCGCAATCGCGGGGCCCTTGCTTTGCAACGCGCCCGGCAAAACAAACACCGGATTGATACTACCCATCTCGGCGTAAACAGGAATGGGCTCCGGCCGCGCCGAAGCGGCGTCAAACAACGCACGGCCACCGCGCAACGAACCAGTGAAACCAACCGCCTTCACCAACGGATGCCGCACCAACTGCAAACCCATCTGCCCGGTTCCTTGCAGCATCGAAAAAACTCCAGCAGGCATGCCGCACGCCTCAATTGCTTTTTGCACCGCACGCGCGACCAGTTCCGAAGTTCCCGGATGCCCTCGATGCGCTTTGACAATTACCGGACAACCAGCCGCAAGCGCAGACGCCGTGTCACCCCCAGCCACCGAAAACGCCAACGGAAAATTACTCGCGCTGAATACGACAACCGGCCCGAGACCAACCAACATCCGGCGCAGGTCCGCTTTCGGCAATGGCTTGCGGTCGGGAATGGCACGATCAATCGTGGCCTCAAGCCACGATCCTTCGCGAATCAAGTCCGCGAACATGATCAACTGTCCCGTAGTTCGGGCACGTTCGCCGGTGAGCCGCGCTTCCGGCAATGCAGTCTCAGACTTGGCGCGCTGAATTAATTCGTCACCGAGGTTAGTGATCTCCTCGGCGATCTTGCGCAAGAAATTAGAACGCTGTTCGGGAGTGGTGTTTTGGAAAATGTCGAAAGCCGCAGCAGCTTCGCGCGCCGCCAATTCAACTTCCTGGTCGGACGCTTCGTGAAAAACAGGGATGAGCTTTTCGCCGGTAGCCGGATTGTTATTGGAAAATATTTTTTGTCCACTGCCAGCCCAATGGCCGGCGATGAGACTGAATCCGGAAAGTTGCATGATGCGTGGTCGGGAACGCGGCGCGGCGTGAAACGATTACTGCTGTTTTGCGGCGCAAGCAAAGCTGCCGAGGCCGATAGCAATCAGCAACAGCGCAAAGGCACCGAGCCAGCCATTGGTCAGCAACACCGCCCAGACACCGCACCAAACACCGAAGGCGGTCATCGCAAACAAAGTAATTTCTTTAGCACTACGTTCCATAAGACGTTGGACACTAACCAGACCGTCGCGCGCCCGCAAGCTTATCTACTTCTTGAACGCATGAAACTTCGGTTTACCGCCCGATTGCAGGTAAGCAACCAAATCAAGAATTTCGTCCCTCGTCAGGACGTTCACGAGCCCCTCCGGCATCGGTGAAAGCCTGGATGCCCGACGCTCCTGCACGTCAGACTTCTTCACTTCTTTCTTCGTCTGCTTCAATGCATCGGTAATGAGGACAACTTTCTGATCGTCCTCCTCGACGATACGACCGGTCACATCATCGCCATCCTTCAGGAACAACGTTGTGTTCTGGAACTGTTCGGAAACGACCTTTGAAGGTTCAATGATGGATTCCAAAATATCACGAGGCGTCAATCGGCTGGACACCGCCGTCAACTCCGGCCCAACAGATCCGCCCGCATTGCCAAAACGATGGCATTGCACGCATTGCGCGGCTGCGAACGCCTCCTTGCCATTTTCAAAAGACCGTCCGCGTTTCAGGAATTCTGTTGATGACAACAAATCCTGCAGCTTCCACGCCTGGACAAATTTGTGCGTCGCCACCGTCGCCACCTTCCTGGTTTCCTCCTTCGGCAACACCGGCGTGAGCGCGAGCTTCTCCGCGGGCGTCAAGGTCCCGATGGCCTCGTTGCGGAAGTTCTCCATGAACTTTGGAAAACTCGAACCATCGCTGTAGTCGCGTTCGACATCCGCGAAATATTGCAAAATACCGTCAGTGTGACCGAGCTTCGAGCGGTCCTTGTCGAACCATGTGAAATATTGTTTGCGCTGATCCATCGTCCAACCGTTCGTAATCGTGCGCAGACGCAGGATGTAATAGATTTGCTCCTCCTGTGTCGGAGCCTTGTCCAGCAGCGACAGTGTTTTCGAAATCGCATCCGGCGCACCGAGGTAAAGCAGCAATTGGCAATACTCGCGATTCAACACTTCGCTTCGCGCCGGGTAATGCGGACTGAGTTTTTCAATCGCAAGCTGCTGCAGCTCCTGCAACGGCTTGCCTTGCCGGGCGAAACTCACCTCAATGACCCGCAACTTCAGCAACTCCTGTTCTTCGGTCAAAGTGTCGATCGGGAATTTCTTCAATGCTTTCAGCAACGGAGCTTGCGACTCGACATCTCCACAACGCGCCAACGCCATCAACGCCGTCAGACCGGCGTTAGTATTAGTTTCGTTCAACGCGCGTTCTTTCCACGAACCGACTTCCTGGCTTTCGATTGCGATTCGCGCAGCAAAACGAATAAAGCGGTCGCTGCTGGCGAGATGCGGCCAAGCAAAATCCACCGCGCCGGGCACACGCCGGCCCTGAAACAATTCAAGCTGGTGCCGCAAATCGCGCGCCTGCCGCGCATTCCACGAGGCCGCCAATTCCTCCTCCGTCTCAACGGATTTCATCTTTTTGCCGATATAAGTCACGCGATAGAGGCCCGCCTGGGTGTGCCGTCCGCCCGAGAGAAAATAGAGCGCGCCGTCGTTTCCGAATTCAATGTCGGTGACGTTCAGCGGCTTGCCGCGCAATAAAGTATCATACTCACCGGTGTAAGTCGCGCCATCCGGCTTGAGGTACATCATCATGATGCGGCCATACGACCAATCGAGCAGGAACAAGGCGTTGCGATATTTCTCCGGATAATTGCTCGCGTAACCAAACTTGATGCCGGTCGGAGACCCGATGCCGATATTTTTAATCGGCGGCAACGTGTCCTGATAATAGGGCGGGAATTTTCCCGAGCCTTCGCGAAATCCATAATCGCCACCCGACACAAGATGCGTGACGCGAGTAGGACGATACCACGGCGTGCCCCAGTCCCATTCCATGTCGCTGTCGAACCCAAACAACTCGCCTTCATTATTGAACGCGATATCGTACGTATTGCGCATGCCGGCGCAGAACAATTCAGGATTGCGCCCATCCAAATCCATCCGCATAACAAATCCGCCTGGTGGCAAAACGCCGTTACCGAAACCGTTTCCGTCATTCGCACGCGGCAACAACTGGTCGTCGGCATAGCCAAACATCGGAGAATCCGGCGATTGATCGGTCGGTCGTTTCGTAAAATTCCCGCTCACCACATAAAGCCTGTTGTCGGGCCCAAGCAAAACGCCGTGCGACCCATGTTCGCCCTCCGCTTTCTCGATAGGACGGATCAACACCGGGGCGTCATAATAATCGCCACGATCCATCATGCGATAAATGCCGAGCCCATTTGGCCCTTTGCCGTTGACGAACAAACTATGTTCCGCGTAAAGCAAACCCATCGCCTGACCGATCGGTTGCTCAATCGTCTCTACTTTTGCGACCTTACCTTTGCTGATTGTGAAACGAAGCAATCTGTCGTCGTTCTGCGGCGAAACAACCAAACGACCAGCCGGGTCAACCGTCATCGAAACCCAGGAACCTTCCGTAATGCCAGCAGACCGCAGTAACTCCACCTTGAACCCAGGCATTACTTTGATTGATTCGGCGGTTGTCGCGCTTGGCGGCGTGAACACATTGCCCCACGGTTGGTCGCCGATTTTTCCCACTGAAACCGCCGGCTTCCATGCATGGTCATCAAATTTGATCTTCTTCCATCCGGGCGTTTCTTCCGTCGAAACCAGCCACGAAGTATCCGTCACATGCACATTAATCCACCGCAACCCCGCGTGCTGGGCCGCATTAAATTTCTGCCGGTCTGAGCCGAGTGTCGGATGAACCGTCTGCAACCGCGCAACAAAGCCTGCTTTTCCACCAGCATTCTCAATCCGCGCCGTGATCACATTCGTTCCCTCGTGCAAATGCCTGGTCACATCAACAACAACCGCCTCTTTCCAATCCTTAATGGTCGCGACCGACTGCCCATTGATAAACACCTCGCCTTTATCATCGGCGGTCGTGACCAATTCGGCGCGGACAAACGAATGCGGCACGTCAATAACCTTGCGGAAATATCGAACTTCGTTCGCGCTGGAATCGTTCTTTTTTGAATCCCAAAGCCATTCGGCGGTTTGAGCATGGAGAGATGCGACGCCAAAAGCGACCGCCACAAACGACACAACGACACGTAAAAACCGGCAATTCATATTGAAGTGGACCGAGGCAATCGACGCAAAGCCAGGGAACCGCATTCAAAAATAGAGATAGCAACTGCGGATTCAAGAATGAACCTCACCTCTTTTCCGGATCAACTTTCCCATTGCCGCTCCCAAACTTGTGCAATTGCAAATGTTTGTTTAGATTGCAGCCCTTGCGCTGCATATCCAACCAGCGCCCCGCCGAAACAGAAACCCCGGTTCAGGCATAAAGCACTTGCTCCTAAGGTTTTCGGCGAACCCGGTTAAATATTTGATGAACATTAGACTGTCATTGAACGTCAGGGAATTCACTACTTTATGTGGATAGTCGCGCTGGCGTTACGACGCCCCTATACCTTCGTCGTGGCAGCCATCGTCCTGCTGCTGTTAGCGCCATTGGTCATTCTCAACACAGCCACTGACATTTTTCCGGCAATTAACATCCCGGTCATCAGCGTCATTTGGCAATACCAGGGGCTCGACGCGCAAAACATCGAGCAACGGATCGTTTACAACCATGAGCGCGCAATGACGGCGACGGTGAACGACATCGAACACATGGAATCGACGTCCTACAACGGCGTCGGCGTTATCAAAGTATTCTTGCAACCAAACGCCTCTGTTGATGCCGGCGTAGCGCAGGTCACTGCCGTTGCCCAAACTGTCTTACGCCAGATGCCGCCCGGCCAAACGCCGCCGCTCATTATTCGCTACAACGCATCAACTGTCCCGATTCTGCAATACAGCATCACGAGCAAAACAATGCCGGAGCAGGAAATTTATGACATGACGCTGAATCAGGTCCGTGTCGGGTTATCCACGGTGCGCGGCGCGGTGATGCCCTGGCCGTACGGCGGCAAGACTCGTGTCATTTCAGCGGACCTTGATTTGGCGGCGCTGAAATCGAAAGGGCTTTCTCCCGTCGACGTGGTGAGCGCCATCAGCGCGCAGAACCTGATTTTACCCGGCGGCACGGCCAAGATTGGTTCGACGGAATACGATTTGGAAGTAAACGGCAGTCCGAAATTGATCAGTGAACTGAACAACCTGCCGATCAAGATCGCGAACGGCGCAACGATCTACATTCGCGACGTGGCGCAAATTCGTGACGGCTTTTTGCCGCAACAAAACGTTGTGCGCCGAGACGGGGTGCGCGGCGCTTTGCTGACCGTATTAAAAACCGGATCCGCTTCGACGCTCGATGTCGTGCGTCAGATTAAATCCCTTTTGCCGGGCATCCTGAGCACTGTGCCGCCGGAATTGGATGTTAAAGAATTCGCCGATCAATCGCTTTTCGTGCGCAACGCGATTTCCGACGTGTTGAAGGAAGGCACGATCGCCGCCGCGCTTACTGCGTTAATGATTCTGTTGTTCATCGGTTCGTGGCGCAGCACGGTAATCATTGCTATATCGATTCCTCTTTCGGTATTGAGTTCGGTCGTCGTTCTCAGCGCGCTTGGTGAGACAATCAATTTGATGACCATGGGCGGGCTCGCCCTCGCGGTTGGAATTCTCGTCGACGACGCCACGGTCGAAATCGAAAACGTTCATCGCCAGATGGCCAGCGGCAAACCCCTCAAACACGCGATTCTCGACGGCGCGCAGGAAATCGCGCTGCCGGCATTCGTGTCCACGATTTGTATCTGCATCGTGTTCGTGCCAATGTTTTTCCTGACGGGTGTTGGCCGTTACTTGTTTGTCCCCCTGGCCGAAGCCGTGGTGTTCGCGATGCTCGCGAGCTATGTCATTTCGCGAACACTAGTGCCCACGATGGTGATGTGGTTTTATCAAAACCATTCTTATTACGAAGAGCACGAGAACCGGCATGCCGCATCGGTGCCGCATTGGAAACGGCCGTTGATCGCGATTCAGGACAAGTTCGAAGCCGGGTTCGAAAAACTGCGCCACGGTTACACACTGCTGCTCGAAGCTGTGCTCTCGCATCGCATCGCATTCGCCTCGCTGTTTCTGGCATTTTGCGTCGCCACAATTTTCCTTATCCCGATTCTCGGCCAGGACTTTTTTCCCGCCGTTGACGCCGGCCAGATTCGCCTGCATGTCCGCACGCGCAGCGGCACACGCGTTGAAGAAACCGCGCGCACCGTAGACATCATCGAGAACGATATCCGCAAACAAATTCCGCAGAGCGAGCTCGAAGGCCTCCTCGACAACATCGGCATTCCGAACTCGGGTATCGCCACCAGCTACAGCAACAACGGCCTCATCGGCACCGGCGACGCGGACATTTTAATTTCACTGAAGCACGGGCACAAACCGACCGACGATTACATCCGCACGTTGCGCCGCACTTTGAATGAGCGTTTCCCGGGAAATATTTTTTATTTCCTGCCCGCGGACATCGTGAGCCAGACACTCAACTTCGGCATTCCCGCTCCGATTAATATTCAGATCACCGGCCGAAATCAGGCAAAGAACCGCGAGGTCGCCGCGCATTTGATTGAAAAAATGCGCACCGTTCCGGGCGCAGTCGATATCCGCGTTCAACAGCCGAATGATTTACCGAAGCTGCTATTTAACGTCGACCGCACGAAAGCCGAAGCGATGGGCCTGACCGAATCTGACGTCGCCAACCAGCTTCTGTTAAGCGTCACCGGCAGCGGCCAGGTGGCACCCGCTTATTGGCTCAACGAACAAATCGGCGTGCAATACCTGATTAATATCCGCGCGCCTGAACGCGATCTCAGCTCAATCGGCGCGCTGCAATCGTTGCCCATTACCAAAGGCCAGCAAGGCACTCCACAAGTCGTCGCCAACGTTGCCAGCGTCACCCGCACCAATGGCGTGCCAGCTATTTCGCACTTCAACGTCATGCCGGTCATTGATGTTTTCGGCAACGTCAGCGGACGCGATCTCGGCGGTGTCATGCACGATTTGCAGCCGCTGATCAAACAAGCGGAAAAGGAACTTCCACGCGGCAGCTTCATCAACGTTCGCGGACAGGCGCAAACAATGCATTCAAGTTTTCAGGGACTGTTGCTCGGTCTTATCGGCGCAATCATTCTCATTTACCTGCTGCTCGTGGTAAATTTCCAGAGTTGGCTTGACCCTTTCATCATCATCACCGCATTGCCCGGCGCATTGACCGGAGTGGTCTGGGCCTTGTTCTTCACGTTTACCTCGCTGAATGTTCCGGCGTTAATGGGAACGATCATGAGCCTCGGTGTGGCGACGGCAAACTCCGTCCTCGTCATTACTTTCGCACGTCTCAATCTTCAACGTGGAATGGATTCAACCGAAGCCGCACTCGTCGCCGGCGCCGGACGTCTGCGCCCTGTCATCATGACGGCGGCAGCGATGATCATCGGGATGCTGCCGATGAGCCTTGGCATCGGCGAAGGCGGCGAACAAAATGCTCCGCTCGGTCGCGCCGTTATCGGTGGTCTCGTGTGCGCCACTGTCGCGACGCTCTTTTTCGTTCCGGTTGTATTCAGCTTTTTACATCGCCATAAAAAAACAGTCGCACCTCAACAAAACGTCCCGGCGACTGCCGCAACACCAGAATTGGTATGAACGAAGCCCCTATAAAAAAATCTTCAGGTCCCCCGCCCAGGTTGAGCCCGTGGATCATCGGAATCGCGATTATTTTCGTCGTCGGATTTGTGCTCGGCATGTTGCCGCGCTGGAAACATTCAAACGAGCTTCGCGCAGAGACGACGGCTCTTTCTGTTCCGACTGTTATTATCGCCAAGCCCATTCCCGGAAAAGCCGAGGGCGGCCTGACTTTGCCGGCGGAAGTCAAAGCGCGCATGGAATCGCCAATTTACGCCCGCGCCAATGGTTATTTGACGAAATGGAAACTCGACATCGGCGCACAAGCCAAAGCCGGCGATCTCCTCGCGGAAATCGATACCCCCGAACTCGACCAGGAAATCGAAGTGGCTCGCGCGGGTGTCGAACAAGCCAATGCCGCTCTGGCGCTCGCAAAAGTGACTGCGGAACGTTGGTCGGAATTGCTCAAGAGCGCCAGCGTCAGCGAACAGGAAAACGCCGAGAAAGCCGCTGACTTAAAATTGAAGAAGGCCAACGTCGATGCCGCGAGCGCCAACCTTCATCGCCTCGAAGATTTGAAAAACTTCACGCGCGTGACTGCTCCCTTCGACGGCATCATCACCGCACGCGATATTGATGTCGGCGACTTGATTACGTCCGGCAAGGAGCTCTTCAGGCTCGCTGATACGCGCACGCTTCGCATTTATGTGCGCGTCCCGCAATCGGCCACGCGTGGCATTGCTGTGGGCTCGTTAGCCGACATGATCGTTCCCGAAATGCCCCAGCGAAAATTCCCAATCAAAATTGTTCGCACCGCCGGCGCAATCGATGTGGGCTCACGCACCCTGCTGACGGAAATGGAAGTCGACAACACCGCGGGTGAACTCGTAGCCGGCAGCTACGCCCAAGTAATGTTCCGGGACGGCGCGCAAGATCCAGCGCTCGTGATTCCTTCAAACTGCCTGCTCTTCCGTGCCGAAGGCCCCGAAGTTGGCGTCGTTGCTCCAGACGGCCACGTAACGCTGCATCCAGTCATTATCGGACGTGACTTTGGCAAGACGCTGGAAATTCTTTCCGGCGTCAGCACAGGCGACCAGGTCATTATCAATCCGGGCGATTCACTCGTTACCGGCGCGCTGGTCCGCGTTGCCGATGCAAAACAATAGCTCGAGCATGAACCGCACCCGCGTTCGCATCGCTGCCCATAGCGCCTGTTTGGCCGCTGCCCTCGCGGGCTGCACCGTTGGCCCGAACTATCATCGCCCTAGTCCCCTGCCGACCGAAAAGGCAATCGCTCCTTTTACGGTTGAAGGTGTCGAATGGCAAAGTGCGACACCGGCGGCGGACGCGCCACGCGGCGATTGGTGGAAAGTTTTCGGCGACGCCGACCTGAATCGGCTCGAGACAATCGCGGCAACAAACAATCAAACGATCGTCGCGAATCTCGCCGCGCTCGATCAGGCGCGCGCTTTGGTCCGCATCGCCAGCGCCGATTTCTATCCGCAACTTTCGTTCGACCCGTCATATGTCCGCCAACGCACCAGTTTCAACGCGGTGCGTGAAGGAAAGCCGTCCAACGCCGCCTATACCTACAACGTTTTTGCGCTGCCGCTCGAGCTTGGTTGGGAAGCTGATCTGTGGGGACGCGTACGTCGACAAACCGAAGCCGCTCGCGCGCGGATGACGGCCGCATCTGACGATGTCCAATCCGCGCGCTTGATTATCCAGGCCGAGATCGCGGGCGACTATTTCACCCTCCGCGCGCTCGACGCCGAATTAAAATTGCTCGCCGACACTGTCGAGACCTACAACCGCTCGCTCAATCTCACTCGCAACCGCCGCCAGGGCGGTATCGCTTCGGACCTCGATGTCTCGCAGGCCGAGACGCAATTGCGCACCGCTCAAGCCCAAATCCCGCCGGTGCAACTGCAAAGATCGCAAGTGCAACACGCGCTCGCGGCGTTGTGCGGGCAATCAGCCACCGATTTCAGAATCCCGGAGTTCGTCTCCTCTGAAACCTCCGTCCCTCAACTCCCGACTATTTTACCGACGCAACTGCTCGAGCGCCGTCCTGATGTTGCCGCGGCAGAACGCCAAATGGCCGCTGCAAATGCTGACATCGGAGTAGCCCGGGCTGCGTTCTTTCCGCGACTCACCATCAACGGATTCGCCGGCCTGCAATCTGTCAGCGCTTCGACAGTCATCTCGGCCCCCAGCCGGTTTTGGGCGGTTGGTCCGACAGTTGATTTGCCAATTTTCACTGGTGGCCGAAACACCGCGCGGCTCGAAGCCACGCGCGCCGCTTACAACCAGACCATCGCGAATTATCGCCAAACAGTCGTAACCGCTTTGCAGGACGTCGAAGACCAATTGTCCGCACAACAACTGTTGATTACTCAACTCGAAGGCGAGACCGCGGCGTTAAAGTCAGCGCGCCGCACTCTTGAAGTTGCAAACAATCGTTACAAAGCAGGACTCGTCACCTACCTCGAAGTCGCGACTGCACAAAGCTCCGCGCTCGAACACGAACGCACCGTTGTTCATCTTGCCGGGCAACAACGCATCGCCAGCGTCGCCCTGATTAAAGCATTGGGCGGCGGTTGGTCGCAAAAAAGTTTGTGATCAGGTTTGTAGTCCCGGCTTCAGCCGGTTCGACGTAAATCCGCCTCAACATTTCAGACTTTTACCCTCCAAAATCAAAGCGGCGAACAACAAAAATGCACAACCCCGAGACGCTCACGCGTTCGGGGTTGTGATGTTTAAACTGTTAGGCTGATCAAGGCTGCGCTTCCATCAGGAATTGCCCAGCGTTTGTGCGATAGAACAAACCAGCGGCCATCGCCTGATTCTGCAACAACACGCCTTTGATCTTGTCACCCTTATTGTCGTTCGGGTCCTTAAACGACGTTCCAATGAAACCGGTGGTCGCGGTAATCTTCAGCGTCACGCTATTTGTCGCAGGGACCTGAGGCTCATTCGGCAATACACTGATCGTTTGGCCAGAGAGGCTCACCAGGTTCGTAACGCCTTTGCGATGGTCGTCAAAGAGGAAAACAATTCCCCGATTTGTCGACACGGACCAATCCAAAGCCGTCGCTTGATTTACGTATGGCGAACCGATAATCACGATATTCGTGTTCGTGATTCCAGCCGGGAAGTTTGGCGTGGCCGGCGCAGTGGTAATACCCGCCGGACGGAACCAATACAGGTTACCCGTCACATCGTGTTGGTTGTTTGTAAACTGCAGCCAACCCCAAAGCAGGCCATTCGGGTTCTTCTTGTAGAGTTCGGCAAACAACGGCCAATGACCGTCTGCCGAGGGTTTGCCGGCTTGCGCAACCCACGCACTGCCGTCGGCCAACGTTCCAGAAACAACTACGTTTCCAGAGGCCACACGATTGATGGCGCCATAGCCGTATCCGTTCGGCGAATCGCCCTGTGGCGGAAGCACCATTGTAAAGCGTGCGGTTGGTGGCAGCGCCTGTACCTTTTTGTCAACATTGCGGTAAGCAGTCACATTTGCCGTCCAGCTCACAGTCGAAACCGTTCCGGTGATAACGCCCGTGAAGTTCGTGCTCAGATCAGCATAGAGATTTACGGTAAGGCTGGTTGGTCCAGATCCGACAGTGAACTGACTATGTCCATTCATATCGAAGCTACCCACCTTCGCCGAAACGGCGTACTTCTGAGCACCCAGAATCACATGGGCCGAGAACTTGTTTGCGCTGGCGTCCGCCGCTTCAGGCATGCTGATGTCGAGGTATCCGGCGCTGCGCGAATCCACAACTGATTCAGAGAACAAGCCGTTGTAATTGCCCTTGATGTAATAGAACGGATCTTCGAATCGCGCGACCAACGTCTTGGTCGGGTCGAAGACGTAATTGAACGTCGGGTCCGATGAATACAGAGTTGCATTCGCGTTCGTGCTGTCAAACCAGCCAAGGAAGCGACGGTTAGCCAAGGGCACTGCGGTTAGGATATAGGTCTTACCGACTTCAACCTTCTTAGGCTTATTGACGATGGTCGGCGGCGAGATCTTAGCCGTTCCAGCGCCACCTTTGTGCGGCCAATCCTGGACGACAACAACTAGTTTGCTGAATGTTGAATAGAACACCACCGCGTTGGAAACCGAGGACTGGTTGTTCTGATTATCAACCGCATAGACAGCAAACGTGTTCGTTCCCGCAACAAGTGATAGTGCCGCGGTCCATGATGTCGTGCCGCTCGCCGTCACTGGTGCGCCGCCGTTCAACGAGTAGCGAACAGCACTGATCGGATTTTGGCCACTGGCAGTTCCGTGGAACGTCCATGTCGGCTTGTTCGTCACAACGTCAGTTGATCCTGTGATCGTAACAGTCACCGTCGCGGTCGCGTTGATCGTGAAGGTCTGCGTTTGGCTGGTTGCGTTGCCGCAAGCATCCGTCGCGGTGTAGGTGCGCGCGATGTGGTAGTGCTGGGCATCGATGATGTTATTCGTCACGTCGGCCGAGTGCGTAATCGTCACGCCAGCACCACAGTTATCCGTTGCAGTAACGAGACTGTCGTTCGCCGCCGGGACGAGGCTAACGGACGTATATGTTGCGTCCGCAGGGAATCCGGTAATGACCGGGGCCGTCAAATCGTCGACCGTAATCGTTTGTGAGTAGCTGACAACGGTGCCGCAAGCGCTGGTCGCATGATAGGTGCGCGTAATGGTGTAGTGATTCGCGCAAGTTTGACCGCTGATGACATCAGCATCGTGCGTGATCGTCACTGCTGCACCGCAAGTATCACTCGCAGTGACAAGGGCGTCATTCGCCGCCGGCACTGAGCTGGCACAGGAGACCGTCGCGTCCGCAGGGAATCCGGTGATAACCGGCGCAACAGCCGTCACGGTAATGGTCTGAACTGCCGTGCTTGTATTGCCTGACGAATCGGTCGCCGACCACGTGCGGGTGATTGTATAGCTATCATGACTGCAACCCGAACCGGTTTGCGTCGACGTTTCAACGAGCGTCACAGTCGCACTGGCGTCGCAATTGTCAGCAGCCGTAGGCGTCGCGGCAGTTGGGACGGTGCTGCAGGTTACTGTTGCATCAGCCGGAACGCCGGCCAGGACAGGAGCGCTTGAATCCACAACTGTAATCACTTGTTGCGCCGTGCTCGTGTTGCCACAGGCATCGGTCGCGGTCCAGGTGCGGGTAAGGGTGTAGTTATTGGTCGACGAACCTGCAACCGTCGATTCGTTCAAGGTTACGCTCGGGTTGCTGTCGCAAGTGTCGGTTGCCGTCGGTGTCGCAGCGTTAGGAACCGAGCTGCATTGAACGGTCGCATCGGCAGGGACGCCCGCGAGCACAGGCGCGGTCGTATCGATAACCGTAATCGTTTGCGTCGCAGTGCTGGTGTTACCACAGGCATCGCTCGCAGTCCAAACACGGGTCAACGTATAACTATTGGTGCAAGAACCATTGACGCGAGTTTCAGTCATCGAAACGCTCGCATTGGTATCGCAATTATCCGTAGCTGTCGCGGTGGCGGCTGAAGGAATAGCGTCGCATTGAACGGTCGTATTCGCCGGCACGCCAGCGAGAACAGGCGCGGTTGAGTCAATGATCGTAATGATCTGGCTCGCGCTGCTGGTGTTGCCGCAGACATCGGTTGCGGTCCAGGTGCGGGTCAGCGTCGAGCCGCCAGCGCAGGAACCAGCGACGGTCGATTCGCTCAGGCTGATATGCGGATTGCTATCGCAATTGTCAGTTGCCGTCGGTGTGGCGGCCGTGGGAATCGAGTCGCACTGAGCGGTCGCGGCGGCAGGAATGCCCGCCAGAATCGGCGCGACTGTATCAATGACGGTGATGTGTTGAGCAGCGGTGCTGCTGTTGCCACAAACATCGGTTGCCGTCCAGGTGCGGGTCAGCACATAGCTGCCAGCGCATGAACCGTTGACGGTCGTTTCATTCAAACTGATCGATGGACTGAGGTCGCAATTATCCGTCGCTGTCGGAGTTCCAGCAGTCGGAACCGCGTTGCATTGAACCGTCACATCAGCAGGCACGCCCGCGATAACCGGTGCAGTCGTATCATGCACGGTGATCGTTTGTGTCTTCGTCGAGCTATTGCCACAAGCATCGGTCGCGGTCCAGGTGCGGGTAATCACGTAATTACCGGCGCAAGATCCAGCCGCAGTCGATTGATTGAAGGTCAATGTCGGATTGCTATCGCAACCATCTGTCGCCGTCGGCGAAGCGGCAGTCGGGACGTTGTCACATTGGACTGTGGCGTCAGCCGGAACACCCGCAATGACAGGTGCGGTCGAATCAATCACCGTGATCGTTTGCGTCGCCGTGCTGCTGTTGCCGCAAGCATCGGTCGCAGTCCAAACGCGGGTCAGTGTGTAACTATTGGTGCAAGAACCATCGACGCGAGTTTCGGACATCGAAACGCTTGCGTTCGTATCACAATTATCAGAAGCCGTCGCAGTCGCGGCACTCGGAACAGCATCGCATTGAACAGTCGCGTCGGAAGGAACGCCAACGAGCGTCGGGGCGGTCGTGTCGTGCACCGTAATCGTTTGGCTTGCGCTGCTCGTGTTGCCGGAAGCATCGCTTGCAGTCCATGTGCGAGTCAGCACATAGCTGCCGGCGCATGAACCAGCCACAGTGCTTTCAGCCAGGCTGACTGTCGGATGCGGGTCGCAATTATCCGTGGCACCCGGTGTCGCAGCCGTCGGAACGGCGCTACATTCAACCGTCGCATCCGCAGGCACGCCGGCCAATACAGGCGCGATCGAATCAAACGCGGTGATGTGTTGCGCGGTAGTGCTCGTGTTGCCGCAGGCATCGGTCGCTGTCCATGTGCGGGTAATCACGAATTGGCCAACGACTGAACCATTCGAGATCGATTCATTGAGCGAAACCACCGGGGTGGCATCGCAATTGTCAGTAGCCGTCAAAGTTGCAGCTGTTGGCACTGAATCGCATTGCACCGTTACATCAGCGGGAGCGCTTGCGAGCACAGGAGCAGTCGTATCAATCACCGTAATCGTTTGCGTCGCGGTGCTCGTGTTGCCGCAAGCATCCGTCGC
>Ga0265327_10001305_pt1 | contig 32559 bp, 22 predicted proteins | sample 41621metaG_FD_202089 | JGI IMG/M metagenome (GOLD analysis project Ga0265327, IMG submission 202089) | Rhizosphere microbial communities from Carex aquatilis grown in University of Washington, Seatle, WA, United States - 4-16-21 metaG | ecosystem: Host-associated > Plants > Roots > Rhizosphere...
CCAGGCAGACGACGGTGACCTTGCCCTCGGTGGTGGCGTTCTGCACGGCGTAGGTGAACGCATTGGCGGCCAGCAACGGATGAATGAGAGGAATCATAACAGGTTAGTTGGTTTTAAGTTCAATCGGCAAAATCAATTTAAGTTTAGGTTCAGGTTCAGTTCTTACCCGGCAAAATCACCGTCACCCGGCTTACCTTCCGCGCCAGCGTGATGCCCTTCTTCTTTTTGAGCGGATCGTCGTCACCACTGGTGTCAGTCTTGGTGGTATTGGCGGCGGTGGAGGAATCACTCGCGGAAGCAGCAGAGCTGGTGGCGTTGGCGGCGGTGCCGGCAGCCAGGCCCTTGGAACCGCTGGTGTCGCCGGAGATGCCGTTGTTGGATTCCAAGCTGGCGTCGATGCTGCTGCCGCTGGCGCTCACGCCACCGACACCAATGAGCGTGCCGGAAACCGTGCCGCCGGAGCTGACACTAATGCTGCCCTGAGCCAGCGCGGTCACACTGACGTTTTGTTGCGCGCTGATATTAATATTATTACGGGCAAAAATTGCGCCCTTGATATCGCCAGTAGCCTTAAGGTCCACCGTGCTGCCAATCACACCGGAACCGCTGGCATCAATATTTTTTCCCGTCGCAACCTGCACCGGTGTACCGGAAGAAATGCCCGCCGCCGTGACCGGATGCCCATTGGCGTCGCGCAATTCATAGCCGGCCAGCACTTCCACCGTGGAAGCTGCCGTGTTGACGCCGTTGAGCGGCAACTGAACCACGCCGCCGGAACTGGCGTTGATATTGCCATTAGGCGTTTCTACGAGAATGTTGCCCACCACCTGGCCTTTGTCGTTCGGGAAGGTGGTCGCCAAAATACCGCTGCCGGGAATGGTCGGCGCCTGGGCGATTACCTTATGCGTGGTGGGGTCGACAATGAAAGAGCTGACCACGACGAAGCCAAACCCGCCGGTGCCCGCGTTTACGTCGCCGTTAAGCGATTCCACCGTGACATTGCCGCCGTCGTAAGCGGCAATACGCGAACCATTCACGTCTACGTCCTTGTTGGCAATCACGGTCACGTCACCCTGGCCGGTGGAGAAAATACCGCGAGCGCCGAGGGCGCTGACACTGAAAACGGACGAGCCCACTTCCACGCTGCCGCCGGCATCAATCGAAATGGAGCCACCGTTCAACGAGGCGATGGCGCTCGAATACATCGTCAAATCGCCCGTCAAATTGATGTCAATATTTGCGCCGTGGCTGAAGTAATTTGCCAGGGGATAGGCGCCGGCCACGGAATAAAGGCCAACGCCACGGGATTGGATGCCGGTGGTGGTGCCGAGGTCCATGGAGTTGGCATTAAAGGCAAAGGTGCCGCCGCCGCCGAGGGTGAATCCGCCCGCACCGGTTGGAGGTTGTCCGAGCTGGTTATATTCCGTGACCATCGCGGTTATTGCCGCGGTGGCGGCAGCGGGCGAACTGAACAGCGAAACCTGGGTGGTAACGGGATTGTTGTTGCTGTCAAATTTCAACGAACCATCCGGATTACGGGCCTGCACCGTCAGGTGTTGCAGCAGGTTAAGCACATCAGCCACCTTCACGTTGGCAATGGTCTGATAAGTAAATGTTCCGCCGGCGGAAGAGCCGCTGCCAGCCGTGTAATAAAAACTGGCCATGAGTGTCGCCGCCGAGATGGCCACGCCATCAACGGTGTTGTTGAGGGCATCCGCCAGCAGCGACAGGTTCGGGGCGGAAGTCGAAGGAATGGAGACAGAGGTAAAGGCGCTGCGGTTATTGATATTGCCGCCGACGGTCAGCCCGCCATCCGTGGCCGAATTCAGGATGCCGCTGTTTTCCATGCTAATTTTCGCCGCCTTTCCCACGTTGATGCTCGTGGTGTCGGAGCCCGATAAATTCATGCCTTGAAACCGGCAGTCGTTCATGTTGCCAACCACGTTGATTTGCGCGGCCTCGGGCGCACCCAGCATCAGGTAATCCATGTCGCCGGAAACGTTCAACTGGATGGGCGTTTCGCTGCCGCTGTGAACCGGCGTGGCGGCATGGTCGTTTATGCCAAACAAGCCTGCGGTCGACGAGGTGTACCGGGTATTGCCGCTGTCGGAAACGATCAGGCTGTAAATGATGGGCGTGATGCCGTCTGACGAAAAAAGGTCGCCAATCACCGAACCACCGTCGGTCGTATTGATGGTCAGGCTGCCCTGTGGCGAAGGATACAGGATGAGCTGTTTGTAAGTGGAGTCGCCGTAAAATTCCACACCGCCCGCGCCCGCTGTAACATTCAAGATGCCGGGATAAATAATGGGCACACGCAAGTTATCCAACCGCGGCAGCACACCCGCCGTCTCGCCTAATTGAACTTCATTACCGGCGTTGAGATTGACATAAGCGGAGGGCGAATAATCAAACGCGTGATAGGACAAGGTGGTGGAATCGACGGCATTGAAGGTGCCGTTGGGATTGCTCACTTCATCCAGCACGATGTTCTGCGCCGCCGTGACATTCCAGCCGCCGCGGACAAGATTTAAGGACAAATCGTAGGAGGGATCGGACAGGGCTGAGCGCACACCCGCGCTGCCGGTGCTGCCGAGAACATAATTGCCGCCGGACATTTCGGGATTGCCGTTGGCATCCATGGTCACACCCGCATAAATTTTGCCCGTGCCGTTGGCGACAATATAATTTCCCGTCACGTTGCCGCCGGCGATAATGGTCACATTGCCCGCCTCAGGACCGTAGGCGCCGGCACCGGCGGTGACCATGTAATCGGGTGACATATTGGGGAAGGAGCTCTGGTTGGCGTTATAGAAAACGCCGTCGTAATAATAACCGCCATGCACCGGCAAAACACTGGTCACGTTGCCGCCGGCGGTCAGGCTGACATCGCCACCCGCACGGGTGCTAATGCCGCCGACGCCGAAGCCGGGATCAACATCGTACCCGGTGCTGGCGGAACCTGCCCCCTGAAAAACATAACCCTGCGGATAACCGCCGGTATCAATGCTGCCGGCGAGAGCGTGCGCCGTGATGTTGCCGCCTGCAGTGGTATTGACGTAACCCGTGCCCACCGTGATGTCCTGCCCGGCCACCATCGTAATATTGCCGGCGGCCGTCTGGATATAGCCGTTGATGATTTGCGAATTATTTGGATCAACGGGGTTCAACAGAATGGAACCCGTGCCCGGCGTGACAATCTTGTTCGCAAAATCACTGACGCCCGCATACAAGGCGACCGACCAATTATTCGCATCGGAAATGGACGTGTAGTTGCCAAAGATAATGTTGCCACCGGCTTCCAGAACCAGTTTGCCATTTGATTGTCCGGTGCTGGCAGAAAGGTCCCACGCGGTATTATCGGCGAGCGTGATGTCATAGGCCGCTTGCAAGGTGATTTGCGACAGGCCGGTGAATGCTGAATTAACATTGAGGTCCAGGGTTGTGCCCGGATTATCGCCCGCAGCCACCGTGCCGCTGCCTGCGGAATCAGAGCCGGAGGTATCCAGCACAATGTAGTCCGGATCGAGCAACAGCTTGCCGCCGGTGGAACCCGCCTTGGCCGTGCCGTCAACGGTTGAATGAATGGCCGTCATGGCCGGCGCGCTGATTTCCACGGAACCGCCGTTGCCGCCGTTTGCGCCGCCCGTCACGGAAATTTCGCTGCCGGTCACATCGCTGAAAGTGTTTTCTGATTTGAGCGTGATGGTGCCGCCCGCACTGCCGCCGGGGGACGCATCGCCATTGGCAGTAATCGCCGAATTGGCCCCGAGGTTCAACTGGTCGCCCGCCACCAGCTCGATGACACCGTTTTTGTTCTGCACGGAATTGGCTTGGATGAAGCCGTCCTGGTTGACCACTTTCGCGCTGAGTGAAATGGTGCCGGCATCGGCGATGAGTGTGCCGTAATTGTCCACCGAACCCTGTGGCAGCGTGACGTCCATGCTCAAGCCGCGGCCATCCGGGCGCTCGCTCAATTTAACCGTCTTGCCGGCCACCAGGCCAACCGTGCCGCCCGGCGCGGAAATGGTGCCTTGATTTTCCACCTGGTCGGCAATGAGGAAACATGAGCCTTGCTGGCCGATTTGAATCTGGCCGTAGTTGACGATGCTGGCCATCGGCGGCGGCCCATTGAATTCCCACGCTCCGCCTGAGTTTTGCGGAGGGGTGCAATTGGCCGTGGACACCACCAAGCCAGCCGCGCTGACAAAGGAATTGGGGCCGAAGTAAAAACCTGATGAATTGAGGAGCACCACCACGCCGTTGGCTTGCAGGCTGCCGTAAATCTGCGACGGGTTTTGGCCGTTAATGCGGTTCCAGACGATGGACGTGGAAGAAGGCTGGTTGAAAACGGTGGTTTCGCCGGAGGCGATGTTGAAACTTTGCCAGTTGAGAAACGCATTGTTTCCGGCCGTGACCGTGAGCCGGGAACCGTTGACGGTCAGGGTTGCGTTGCCGCTTTGAATGGTCATGCCGGTGGGATTGGCCAGGGCCTGCCGGGTTAGCAGCACACAGGCCACGCCGGGCATGACGCGTCCGAGTTCCAAAATCATTTTCTGAAGAAATTTTTTCGTTTTCATGCTTTTTGGTTCACGGGTTAAAATTGTCCGCCCACTGCAAAGTAAATGCGCATGGCCTCCAAGGGTGACCAACCGCTGCCGCTGCCGGGATTGAGCAAGGGAAATGCCATGGTCAAACGGCCATCGAGATGGTTTCCCACATTAACCGAAAGGCTCCAGCCGGTGCCCCAAAAATCAAGCATGTCCGTGTTGCCAGAAACACGGTTAATCGCCGGCCCATTGGGATAAGCCAGGGCCGTGAAATAACCATTCTCGAGCGCGTAAAGCTGGCCGTAGTCCATAAATATGGAGGCGCGCATCCACAAGGGCGTGTCGCCATCCACGGCCCCGATTTGTACCAGCGGCGTTTGCGGCTCGATGGATACACGCCAGCCGGCATCGCCATAGGCTGCGCCATCCTGATAGCCCCGCACGCCCGCCGTGCCGCCCATGGCGTATTGTTCATTACTGAACAGCCCGCCATTGGCGAACTGGCCATCGGCGTGCAGTTTGACCGTCCAATCTTTATAAACCCGTTGCACCCGGTCGTAACCCATTTGCGCGGTGAGATACTGGTCGTGCACATATTTGCCGCTGCTCACTTCGGCGAGGCCACCCTTGGAAACGAAGCTGTTCGTGCCCAATACGGTGCTGGCCATGCCGCCGAAACTGCCCAAATTCAAATTGACCTGCGCATTGAAGAACGACATGCCCCATGGGTCGGGCAGGTTGCCATTGATTCCAAAATTAATGGGCACATAATAAACTTCCGTGGTCCGGACCGGCTGGCCGGAGGAAATAAGCGAGGTGATGGGTGAGACCGAGCCATCTGTGTTGGTAACGAGCGTGGTGGCGGAAAAATTATTGGAGTTGTAACTCACCTGCGAGTAGTGCTTGAGGTCTGCGCCCAGGGAGAGCGTGGAGGCAAAGTTGCCGAGTTGCGGCATGGGCCATGACAGTTTCCCGCCAATATTTTCGTTCAAGGTGATGTTTTGGCCGCTGTTGAATGATTCAATGGACAGCAGGGGCGTGCTCAGGACATTCGTCAGGCCATTGATCTGCACCCCGGTGTCGGAAACGGAGCGGCTCGCGTACAGGGTCAATTCCGGCCGGCCGGAGGGCGGCGGCATCTGGAACTGATGCGTGATTTCGTTATAACCAAAGTGCCCGCTGCTTTGATCAATTTGCTGTTGGACGGATTGGACCGAGCCCAGCGGCAGCCGGTAATACATGCTGTAGTTGGCAACCTGCGGCAAATCCAATGGCCACCAGTAATACTGCTCGGGATTATGAAAATCGACCGGGCTGAAGGTGTAGGAAAGACCCACCTGATGTTCCAAATCCCACAAGTTGTCATACTGCGCATTGAAAACGCCACGGGTAAAGGGTGTGCCGGGGGTGGATACGTTATTGAGTTCAACCCGCGCATGCAGGGGAAGCTGGTCTTTAACCTTGAGCGTTAATTCGGTCGTACCGGGGTCGGGGCCGGGTCCAACCACCGGGTAAATCTGCCGGTCGCGGCTGGCATTGGCGGCGTCCAATTCCTGCTGAAATACATGGGAATTCAGCAGCAGGTTCGAGTGCAGGCTGGGCAGCGCGCGCAAGACATTTGCGGTGCTGAAATATTTGTTACCCTCAACTTTTATGTCAGCGAGACGGCCTTCGGTGACCTTGAATTTGACCGTGGCATTGGTGAGCTTCTGCGGCGGCAGACCGACGGAAACCGTGACATAGCCGCGTTCGCGGTAGGCCATTTGCAAATCGGCCAGCGCCTTGTGAATATCCGCAAAACTTACGTTTGTGCCAAACGCCTCGGGCGAATTGGTTAAAATCCGGCTGATCTGGTCCGGGGTCAGTGCGGTGTTGCCGTCGACCAGATATTTTTCCACCTTGAAATGGGATACGGAGTTGGTGGCGGCAACTGGCTTCTGGGCCGGCGGGTTGGTGGTCTGGGCGGAGGCACCTTGAAAAAACAGAACCTGAACCAGCAATAACAACAAGAATGCATTTAAAATCCCGGGACGCTTGGGCGGATTACCGGGTGTGGCCGGCAGGTTTTGCAGACGCCACTGGCTGGGGGTAACTCCGAAACGGCGTTTAAACATGGCGTTAAACAACCCCAAATGCCGGTAGCCGCTTTCGTAGGCCACGTTAATAATTTTAGCGTCTGATTCCGCGAGTAATTGACGCGCGCGCTGCAAGCGTAGTTCCGTTTGGCGGGCGCGCAGCGAGACATGAAATTCCTCGCGAAAGAGGCGGCTGAAATGGCGTTCGCTGCAATGCAGCTCGCTCGCGAGCTGGGTCAGCGGGCGGACGGCGAGCTCCGCCTCGGACATTTTACCGACAAACTGGCGGAACCGTTCGCGCAGGTTGCAGGCGGCGACGGCTGTGCCCGTCAAGGGCAACAAACCGGTAACGCAACTGGCCCACAATTGCAGTAACGCTGAGCGCACGCCCAAACCGTCGCGTTGTGTCTGGGCTGCCAGACGTGTAAATTTCTGGGCGGCGGGGTCGTTGGCGGCGAAATACTGCAAGCGGATGGTCACTTCACTGGCAGGATCCTCCAGTTGCCGCCATTCGGTAACAGTCAAAAGGCCGTTCAGGCATTGCGGCAAAACCTGGAAATATTCCAGCTTCAAAATTCCCAACTGGCTGGCGCGAAAAACCGCTGCCGCATTGGGCCCCACCACCACCATGTCACCGGCATTTAATTCGCGGGCCGCGCCGGTTTGCAAACAATAACCCGCTCCCTCCGCGACGCGTAATACCATCCACCCGCCACCGGGTGCCCATTCACCGGATGGCCGCAAACTCATTTCCTGCAATATCAGATGTCGCGCCGCAATCATCAGGCTGGTGAGAATGGAGATTCATTGTGTCCGTCGCGTTTCGCCTAGGTCACATTTCGGTAACATGCCGAACGGGTTTTGGCCGGAAAGTGTGTCAGGGAAGGCTTGTCAATCTGCCCGAGGCTGAAAGAAACAGGACAAGGATGGTGCCGGAAGTTCTTTTCCGGCCCAGTATGGGTGGTTATTCGTTCAAAAAGCCGGGCGCGATATAATTGTTGCCCATGTGACTGGCGAAGAAAGTTTCCGGACCAATGAGCCGGGGATCGGTGCCTGGCGGCGTTAAGGGCGTGCGCGGCCACGGCGTTTCATCACCGGCAATAACTTGAGCGGCTGTTTCCCGCCGGCTTTTTTCGATGCTGACTGATTCCTGATACCATTCCGCTTGCGTTTGATCTGAAGATGCGGAACCGGCGGAAGCGGTGTTCCCTGTGTCACTCGTGCTGGAGCCGGGCTCGTTATTGGCTGAGGAATCGCCCGTTGCGCCGGGGGAAGCGGAATTGTTGGCGCGGGCATTGATCGGGGCTGCCGGGATGGTGCCCCAGCCGGGATTGCCGGCCATGATTTCGTATTGTTCGCCCACATCGATGGCGCTGGTACCCGGCTTGCCGCCGGAAGATTCATGAGCGCCGGTCCCAGCCGCTACCAGACCGGCTGCCACGTTTGCCGGTATCGAAAAGCCGCCGGTGGCATGAATGCGCAGCCAGAAGGTTTGACCCTGATCTTCCACCTGAACATGACCGCCAGTCAAATCCACCGCCAATAATTTCACCCCAAAGTGAGATTCACCCTCGAGCAACATGAAACCCTTCTTTTCCGGCTGGTTTGGCTGTATGAAACAAGCCCCCTTCTGCCCGAATAAGCCCACAATGCCGTTGACCTCGACGGTTTGTGCGGAAAGCTGCCAGGCTCCGGTCAAGATCAGGCCGGTGAAGAAGGCTGGGCGGAGTTTCATTATTTACAGAGGAAGACCGGTGTGGACGAATCCACACCGGTCTGTGATTCAGTTCACTAGATATTATGGGACAATCGTACCGCCCACCGAGGCGCGGTCCGACTGCATATCCGACAAGCGGATGGCGGTGGCACCGGTGGTCTTGCTGAGTTCGATTTCGTTTTCCAAGCTGCCGGCGAGCGTGGGACCGCCCGGATTGCTGTACTTGGTTTGGTAATCCAGCACGCCCAAGAGGGTGCCCGGAGTGGATTGGCTGCCCAACTGCTGCAGGGTCAGGTCTTGGTCACCAGCCGGGAGGCTGTTGGGGTCAACCGTGGGATAGACCACCACTTCCGCGCCCCAGAGACCATACGTACCTTCGGAGATGGGCGAAAAATCGTTGGTGCCGCTGGTGTTGCCAGAGATGCCAGCGCCCGCCGCCGTAGGCCAGACGCCATCGAAGGGCACAATCTGCGAATAAGCGGTGCCCGTGATGCCCTTGGCATCGGAGATGGAAAGATAGGAGATGGACTGATTAGCTGCGGCGGAAATACCCATCTGAGTCTTGATATCGCCACCACCCACATAACCAGAACCCCAGTTCAAATTGGCGTTGCCGTTACCTGCGGCACCAACGACGCCCACTACAAACACGTTGTTGCTGGCACCAACCGAGCCATTAACGGTGCTGGTGGTCTTGTAGAAGAAGTTATTGGTGACGTCATAGATGTAGATACCCGCACTGGCGCTATAGCCGTCCAGCACCTGGGCAAAGGTGGTGCGGCGGGTGCCAGAGTCCTTGGTGCGGTTGATCAGGTAAACATAGCTGCTGTGGTCAGCCGGCTTGGTGGTCCAGGCGGAGAGCGGGGTGCGTCCGATCTGGATGAGATACTTCATTTGTTCCCAAGTGACATTGGTGATGCTATTCAAACCACCACCGGCGGTTGACTTCACAATGACGAACGGCTGAACGGCGACTTTTTCTTCCGCGAAGCTGGTGGTGGCCGTCACCGGATACGGGGTGGAAGCACTGGAGCAATCGGAGAAGGCAATCGTGGGGGAATTGAGGACCATATTGCCATTCTTGTCGAGGAATTGCAATTTGGTGCCGCTCTCAACCGTTTGACAGCCCTGCACAGAACCCGTGAACAAACCATGGACCGTCAACGTGCCCGTGACGTTGGTGATCGCCGTGATGGGCGTGCCTGTCAGCACCCACTGGGCTGCTGCGTTGCCGGTTTTGCTGTCACCGCCCGTGGCCGCAGTGCCAGTGTGCTCGGTATAGCTGGTAAACAACTTGGTGCAGGCGTCATGCACGTTCGCGCGGAACGCGGTGGAGCCGGTGATGTACAAATCTGCGTCAGCCATGACGGTAGTCGCGCTGGCGACACCCATGGCCAGGGTGAGGAGGAGTGTTTTTTTCATGTTATTTCAGTTAGTGTTATTGCTTGAATTGTTTTTGGTCGTGGAGGGAACAGAATTGATTATTTGTTGCGGCGGCGCAGGGCGAGCAGTGCCACGGCACCACTGCCCAACATGGCCCAGGTGGAAGGTTCAGGAACCGGGTTAAAGGTCAAGTTGCCGCTGGGGTCCAGGACGAAGTTGCCCAGGTAGCCCGCTCGCGGTGAGCTGGGGTCCGATTGATACAAGTCAGAGGTGCCCGCACCGGTGTTCAAAATGTTGTAGGTCCAGTCGCCTTGAAAATTGCCGTTGAAGGCACCCGTCATCATGGGAGAAAAGCCACCTAAAGAGGTGCTTACGGAAACCGCGTTTGCGCCCTGGTTTACGATGAGGCCGGGGGAGGCTTCGTTGGGACTGGTCAAGCTGCCGATAGTCTCAACATCCGTCACGGCGAGCTGCTGCAGCGAGGAGCTGCTCGTGGCTGGCGCATGGGTTTGGATGCTGGGATTGGGGCGGCCCAAGCTGACCCAAACCGTATTGGGATCGGATTGAGTCACGGAACCATTAGCACCGCCGGCGCTGGGGTCGTTGACGCCAAAAATGCCCCAGTAAATGCCGCTTTCATCACCCAGCACGGAGCTCAGGATGGAACCAATGTTCCAGGTGGTCGAAGTGGCACCCGGCTGCTGGAAGTTGGAAATGGCACCGAGGTCCACGATCACGTCCACTGCGCCCGAACCAGTGGCACCATTGCCAAAGGCGGCCAGCAGGTCACCGTTTTGGTAGCTTAACTGAGCAGATGCGTCCATCGTGCAAAGCACGACCGCCGCTGCTGCTCCCGATAGGATCAGAGTTTTTTTCATTTTGTGTTTTGTTGTTGTGGTTTTGGAAAGCACCGTCCAGCAGGTCACTGGGCGGAAATTATGTAAAATTTATTGGTGCTGACTGCCGAATCTTGCAACGTGTTGGTAAAACCATTGCCGCCGGTGGAGCTGATGGGCGGCCAGGCGCCCGGGCTGGCGGAAAGGCCGATGCCGTTGGTTCCGCGCAGCGTGTAGGTGCCGCTGTTGCCCGTGGTGAAACTTATGTAGGCAATGTTATTGGTCACCCCGATTTTGGTGATTACGGGGGTCGTCACCGTGCCACCGCTGCTTAGGTTGGTGAAGGTCAGGTCAGAACCGTAATTAGTGCCAATGCTGTTGTAAGCGGCCACGCGGTAGTGATAGATAACTCCCGAGGTAAGATTGGAAACAGAAAGGCCATAACTTCCTGAAGTGGTGCCAATGGCACTTACCACGCTGTTGCTGCCGTAGCTGGTGTTCAGGCCGTATTGGAAGAACAGCGAGGTGCTGTCCGAGTTGGGGTTGACCGTCGCATTCAGCGTGGCGTTGGTGGTGCCAACGGCCGAGGCGGCCACCGTCGTCACCGTGGGCAGGGTGGGCTTGGCCACAAAGGTCATCTGGCCGTTGGTATTCAGCTCAAAGAAGCCGAGGTACTTCACCGTGCTGGACGGGGGAATCCAGTAGAAATCTGAACGAACTACTGCCCCGCCCAGAATGAAGCCTGAAGCCGTTGCCTTTTCGATGTTGCCGCCGGTGAATGAGCCATCGAAATCCGCGTTGCCAGAATTGCCGTTGACGGCATAATCATAGCTCTGGCCGGAGGTATACAAGGCGTAGTCGGGGTTATTGACGGTGTCATCCGGTTCAATAACCGCCGTGGAATTATTCAAGCCGTTATAACTGGCCGCATCGTGCGCGCCGAGCGGAACCGGCTGCATATCGCTGATGGTAAATTGTTGAACGCCGGCGCCGCTGGAGGTGTAAGCGGTGGATTGGACATACGGCGTTACGCGCGCACGAGTTGCGAACAAGGTCCATTGCGCGTTAACCTGGGAAACCGAATCGTCAAACCAGGTGAACGCGGAAAAATCAATGCTGTTGGTGCCCACCAAGGCCAGTTGATTGCCGGTATACCCGCTGATCGGAATGCGCTGGTTAACCGTGGTATTGGTGTAGGTACTGATCTGGCCTGCATCCACCACCAAATCATTTCCACTGCTTGAGGTTTTACGGAAACAAACCAAAACATCGCCGACGGCATAACTGGTTAAGGTTCCCGCATAGATTTCGCTAGCCGTCAGACCGGCAAACACAGCAAGGAGGGCTACTTTTTTATTGAGCATATTGATTTTTGAGAATTAACAGGTGGCCAGCTTAATGTTCGTCTGGCCTCGCAGCCTCCATGTTTAGGACAAGCGAAAGCAGTTTTAGGCCGGAAGTTGTCGTGGGAAGCTCGCGATGATTTTGAGCAGAAAAACGAAGACTTTTGGCCTTTTTTTAAGGTGTTTGGGTTCTCAACGGGGGGACGTAACCAGAATGTGACACGTATTCATGACCGAACTGGCCGATTTGGCGGGTCAAACTTGTCCGGAAACGGGTGCGCCGGGCTTGGGGTTTTTGATTGGCGGGCGGGGTTTTCAAATTTAGACTGAAACCATGACATTGCCCGGATTTCCTGTAAGTCGTCCCCGCCGGTTGCGCACGTCCCCGGCCTTGCGCCGGTTGGTGGCGGAAACGACGCTGAATGTTTCACAACTGGTGCTGCCCCTGTTCGCCCGCAGTGGCAAACGACTCCGCCGGCCTGTGGAAGCCATGCCGGGCGTGTTTCAATTGTCACCCGATGAAGTGTTGCGCGAGGCCGCCGCCGCACATGCACTGGGCGTGCCCGCAGTATTGTTATTTGGCATCCCCGATAAAAAGGACACCAAGGCCAGCGGCGCGTATGCCAAAAACGGCATTGTGCAGCAAACCGTGCGCTTGCTGAAAAAGGAATTGCCGTCGCTCCTCGTTATCACGGACGTTTGCCTGTGCGAATACATGTCGCACGGCCATTGCGGCATCGTGCATGGTGGCAAGATTTTAAACGATCCCACGCTCAAGCTGCTGGCGCAAACGGCGGCCAGCCACGCTGCCGCCGGGGCCGATATCGTGGCACCCAGCGACATGATGGATGGCCGCGTGCGGGCCATTCGCGCGGAACTGGACAACGAAGGCTTTGCCGATATTCCCATCATGAGCTATGCGGCCAAGTTCGCCTCGGCGTTTTACGGCCCGTTCCGTGAAGTGGCCGAATCCACGCCGCAATTTGGCGACCGCCGCAGTTACCAGATGGATGCGTCCAATAGCAATGAAGCCATACGCGAAGTGGCGCTGGATGTGCAGGAAGGCGCGGACATTGTCATGGTCAAGCCGGCCCTGGCGTATTTGGATATTATCCGGCGCGTGAAAACGGAATTCGGCCTGCCCACCGCCGCCTACGCCGTGAGCGGAGAGCACGCCATGATCAAAGCGGCAGCCGCAAAAGGCTGGATTGATGAGCGCGGCGTAACGTTGGAAAGTTTGCTGGCCATGCGCCGTGCCGGCGCGGATATTTTGATTACCTACGCGGCGGTGGATGTGGCCAAGTGGTTGAAATAGGACTCAAAAAGCTGGAAAACCCTGGTTTTGGGTGTTTTTTTCGGTCTTGGCCGAAGTCTGAGCCCTCCCATGCGAATTTACGTTTGCCTTGTCTCATTGGGCAGGCTAGGCTGACTGTTCATAATTTTTCACTATGATTGGAACAATTCGCAAACATTCAGCGTGGCTTTGGTGGATCATTGCCGCCTTGACCATAGTTTCATTTATTTGGTGGGGTGCCAATCCGGTGACCCGTGGCGGCAACGGCGGTGCCAACGGCGGCTTGGGCACGCTCTACGGCAAGCCCGTTACTGCCGAGCAGTACACGCAGGCCCAGCGCGAATTCTATATTTTTTACTGGCTCCAAAACCGGGAGTTTCCCAATAACCGGATTGGCAAGGCGGAACTGGATCACGCCATTTACGAACGGTTGTTGCTTAAGGCCAAGGCTGAACAGCTTGGCATTCACGTCAGCCAGGATGCCCAAGTGGCCGCCGCCAATGAAATGTTGCGCTCCCTGAGCGGACGCAACAACCAGCCCGTGCCCCTGAATGCTTTCATCGAGAAAGTGCTGGAACCCGAGCAGCTTGACGCCGCCGATTTTCAACGCTTTATCATTGGCGATTTGGAAATCCAACAATTGATGCAAACGCTGGGCTTGCCCGGCGCGCTGGTTCCGCCGCAAGAGGCTGCCATGTTGTATGACAAACAAAACCAGGAAGTCTCAGCCCAGACCGTATTCTTTTCGGCCACCAATTATTTGTCGCAAGTGACTGTGGCACCCGCCGCCGTGGCGCAATTCTACACGAATAACCTCGCCCGCAATTACCGTCTGCCCGACCGCGTGCAGGTCAATTATATCCAGTACGACCTGACCAATTATCTGACCAAAGCCGAGCTGAAGGTTGGCAAGACGAACATTGCTGATCGCGCGGAAGCCTTGTTCAAACAACATGGCTTGGAAGCCGTACCCGGCGCCAAAACACCCGAAGAAGCCAAGGCCAAGCTCCGGGAAATGGTGCTGCGCCAGGCAGCGGAAGCCGTGGCAGGGGAAGATGCCCGCCAGTTCGTTAATACTTTATTCGCCATGGACCCGGTGAAGCCCGAGAATTTCCTCGCGGCGGCCAAGTCCAGCGGCTTGACGGTTCACACCACCGCTCCGTTTAGCGCGGCGGATGGCCCGGCGGAATTTGCGGCTCCGGAAGAGCTGACCCAAACCGCGTTCAAGCTGAACAGCGAATCGCCTTTCTCCAAGCCCATTGCCGGTGCTGAATCTGTTTATGTCATTGGTTTGAACAAGCAACTGCCCAGTGCCATCCAGCCGCTCAGCGAGATTTATGACCGCGTGGTGGAAGATTACAAGTACAGTGCCGCCGCCGGCCTGGCCCGTAGCGCCGCCACCAACCTGTATATCAACGCCAGCGTGCAAATGGGCGTAGGCAAGACGTTTGTCCAATCGGTGCTCGCCGCCAGCCAGACCCCGGTGGCTTTGAAACCGTTCTCTTTGAGTTCCACGGAAATTCCCGAGACTGAAGGCCGGATTGAGGCTGACGAAGTCAAGCAAGCCGCGTTTTCAACCCCGGTGGGCCATGTCAGCCCGGTGATGCCCACGGCGGATGGCGGGTTCGTTTTGTACGTGCAATCCCTGCTGCCCATGGATGAAACCAAGAAGGCCACCGCCCTGCCGCAGTTCATGGCGCAAGTGCGCCGCAGCCGCGAAAACGAATCCTTTAACCTCTGGCTTCGCAGTGAGGAAAACCGTGAATTGCGCACCACGCCCGTCATGGATGAACTCATGGGCAAAACCGCATCTGGCAAGTAGTGAGTGCGGCAGTCAAACTCTCGTCACCGGCCACCCGCGAGTTCTGGGAAATTCCCGTCCTGCACGAGGATGAGCACCTGCTCGCCCTCGACAAGCCGGCTGGCTTGCAGACCGCGCCCGATCCACTGGCCCCCGAACGCCCCAGCTTGATGGGCCTGTTGCATGAAGGCATCAAGGCGGCCAAACCCTGGGCCACCCAGCGCAATCTTTCCTATCTGGTCAACGCGCACCGGCTGGACACTGAAACCACCGGCGTCATCCTGCTCGCCAAAAACAAGGAGGCCTCCATGGCGCTGGCCGACCTGTTCAGCTCCGAAAAACCCGTCCGCAAATACGTCACGCTCGTGCAAGGCGTGCCGCCGGATGATGCGTTTGAAGTGAGCGAAAAAATCGGGCCGCACCCGTTGAGAGAGGGCCACATGCGGATTGATTCCCGCAACGGGAAAAAATCCCATACCGAATTTTCCGTGCTCGAACGATTTTCGCGCTGGGCTTTGCTGCGTTGCCTGCCGCGTACCGAACGCCAGCAGCAAATTCCGCTGCACCTGGACTACGCCGGCTTTCCGGTGGTGGGCGACATCGGCCACGGCGGCAAACAGCTTTGGTTGTCGCGTTTGAAAAAGGATTTCTACCTCAAACCCGGACGCGAAGAACGTCCGCTGCTCGGGCAGCTTACGCTCCATTCAGAGGAACTGGAGCTGGTGCATCCCGTCACCCAGGTGCCGCTGGTCATCAAAAGTGAATGGCCCAAGGATTTGCGCGTGGCGCTGAAATATCTGCGGCTGTACGCCGCGCAATAACGCGCGGCTGCGAAAAGCGAGTTTCGTTTTGCGAGTTTCGTTTTCGTTCAGGAGACCGCCCAGTTCATGATCGCCTTTTGCACGTGCAGGCGATTTTCCGCCTCTTCAAAAATGGTATCCGCGTGCGCTTCCAGCGTTTCCTCGTCGATTTCCTTGCCGCGATAAGCCGGCAGGCAGTGCATGACGAGCGCGTCCTTTTTGGCCAGTTGCACCAACGCCTGGTTGATCTGGTAGCCGGTTAAAATCTGGATGCGGTCCTTGGCTTCGGCTTCCTTGCCCATGGAAACCCAAACGTCAGTGTACAGCACGTCGGCGCCGCTGGCCGCCGCCTTGAGGTCGCTCGTCACGGAAACATTGGCACCCGCGCGCTTGAGCAATTCCGGCGACGGCTGGAATTTTTCCGGCGCGGCAATGCGCAGCGTGAAATTAAATTTGGAAGCGGCCCAAATCCATGAGTTCGCCACGTTGCACGCACCGTCGCCGATGAAGGCAATCGTCTTGCCCTCGATGGAACCGCGCTTTTCTTGAAACGTAAAAATATCCGCCAGAATCTGGCAGGGATGCTCGTCATCCGTCAGCGCATTGATGGTGGGAATGCCCGAGTATCTGGCAAATTCGTCCACGTCATGCTGCGCAAAAGTGCGGATGACCGCGCCATGAACCATCCGGCCCATGACCCGCGCGGTGTCCTTGATGGGTTCGCCGCGACCGAGTTGGATGTCCACCGCGCTCAGAAACATGGGCATGCCGCCGAGCTCGCGAATACCCACCTCAAACGAGAGGCGGGTGCGGGTGGATTGCTTGGAAAACATCAGCGCCCACGTCTGGCCGGCGAGGGGCTGCTGCCGGTGCTGGCCGCGTTCGCGTTTGAAGACAGCGGTATCCCGCAGAATGTGTTCAAAGTCCGCACGTGGCAAATTTTCCAGTTTCAACAGATGTTTCATGACTGAAAGCTTTGGGAGATAGCCGCCCAAAGAATATTATTTACCCGAATTGCAGGGGCGAGTCACTTCTTTTTACGCGTGGCATCGGCTGCCCGCCAGAGGTACCACGCGGCGGTGGTGGCATGCGGACGCCAGAGTTCACCGAAGGCCAGAAGTTCCTTGGGCGTGGGCATGGCGCGCTTTTTGTAGGCCAGCCGGAAGCCGTTGCGCACGCCGAAATCATCCACCGGCAACACATCGGGCCGGCCCAGTTGAAAAATCAGGAGCATCTCCACCGTCCAACGGCCCACGCCGCGCACCTCGGTCAGGCGCAGGATAATCTCGTCATCGGTCAATGCTACAATCTCCCGCGCCGTGGGCACCACGCCGGACAGCGTTTTCTCGGCAATGTCACGGATGGCCCGGATTTTGGCGTAGGAAAATCCGCAGGCGCGGATTTGCTCATCCGTCACGCCGGCCAAATCCTCCGGGCGCGGAAACCTGCGACGGGGAAATAATTTCTTGAAGCGCGTCAGGATGGTGTTGGCGGCCGTGCCATGCAATTGTTGATGGGCCACGGCCTGCACCAGCGATTGAAACGGCGAACGCCATTTCTCCGGCAGCAGCCCGCACTGGCCATGCTCCGCAATCAACCGGCGCATGACCGGGTCGCGCTTGGACAAATGCCTGTGCGCCTGCGGAGTCATTTCACACCAGTGTCTTGACCACTTCCTCGATTTTCGCAATGCCCTCGGCGGCTTCCTGCGGCTTGAGGTTCAGGGGCGGCAGCAAGCGCACGATTTGCGTGCCGGCGGGAATGGTCAGCACACCCGCCGCATGCAGCCGGTTCACAAACTGAATCGATGCCGGTTTATCGCTGCCGGCAAAGCCCGGAACTTTTTCCGCCAGTTCGAGGCCGAGCATGAAGCCAAGACCGCGCGAACCTTTGACCACCGTGGGATATTCCCGCGCCAGCCGGTTCAGCTCGCCCTGCATCCACGCGCCAACGTTGCGGGCATTCTCATCGAGTTTTTCGCGCTCGATGACTTCAAAAATTCTCAAGGCCACTGCACACGCGAGCGGCGTGCCGCCAAACGTGGTGGCGTGCGTGCCCGGTCCGAGCAAGTCGGCATACGGCGCGCGCACCCAAAATGCGCCAATCGGAAAACCGCCGCCGAGCGACTTGGCCATTGAAAGGCCGTCGGGCAAAAATTTGTCGCCGCCGGGAACGCCTTCGAGTATGCGCTGGAAGCTCTGGAATTTGCCGGTCCGGAAATGGCCGCACTGCACGCCGTCCATGAGCAGCAACAATTTCTTTTCATCGCACAACGCGCGCAGGCCGAGCAGATATTCCGGCGTGGCCGGCAGGACGCCGCCTTCGCCTTGCACGCCCTCAATCAAGATGGCCACCGTGGCTGGCGAAATGGCTTTCCGGGCCGCTTCCAAATCATTGTAGGGAATGTGGCGGAAACCGGGCATGATGGGCTCGAAGCCTTTTTTCACCTTGTCCTGGCCCGTGGCGGCAATGCCCGCCATGGTCCGGCCATGGAATGAATTGACGGCCGTCAAAATCTCGAACCGGCCTTCATCGTGGCCGAACTTGCGGGCCAGTTTGTACAACCCTTCGTTGGCCTCGCCGCCGCTGTTGGCAAAGAAACATTTGCCCGGTCCCAGGCGCTTGACGATTTCCGCCGCCAGCCGGCCCTGTGGCTCGGTAAAATAAAGGTTGGAAACGTGGAGCAGCTTTTTGGATTGCTCGACGAGCGCTTCCGTGATGGCTGGGTGCGTATGACCCAGGCAACACACGGCAATGCCGCTGCCGAGGTCCAGGTAACGCTTGCCGCCAACGTCAAAAACGTAACTGCCGTCCCCGTGACTGAGCACGAGGTCAAACCGGCCATAACTTGGAACCACGTTTTTACTAAACAATTCGCGCACGGTCTCGTACTGGTTGTGAACGAGCGGTGGCGGTGATGGAAAAATTTCTTTCACAGCTTTTGTCCGGTGCAAAATGCACCATTTACGGAAAAGGAAAATGTTTTTTTTTATGGGATAATATCGCCGGCCTTGACTTGATCCGTCAAAAGTTGTTTGGGAGATGGAGTTCAATCTATTTTGGCAAACCCGTTTCCAAGCGTTCTTTCTCTGCCATTTTATTTGCTATTTCCTTGTTTAAATTATCAACCGCCAGTTTGAATAAAATGTGAATCTGTTCGTCCAATGGTTTGCCTGCAATCATTTCCTCTTGATAGGTTCTGCCAAGCGGAACCACGCTGAAATTTTCGTTGGCAATATAAATTCCATCGTGACATGTTGCAAAAACCAGATACGCATCTCTGGGCCGCAACTCATGGTCTGCCAGCAGACGCGCATGACGCACGCCATTAGTTCCTTTCAGCACCGATAGCACGGTGATGCTAAAATCAAAACTAGGCCCGTTTATAAAAAACATTGTTGTAGTCGGAGGAGTTGGGGCTTCAGGGTCTGCGATAATAATCTCTGGCGATTCTGCTTGAAGGCGTCCCCATCCGGGAAAAACTCGAGGAAGTCGTGCGGTAACGCTGATGATCGTTAACAACAAGATGACGATAGTTATTTTAGCTTTCATATTTTAAAAGAGCCTTGAAGCCCATCGGAATACGATAATCAATTCATCTGACATTTAAAGTTACTACCAATGTAAACCCCGCCGTAGGGATTAAGGTGCAAAAAAAACGAGCCAGACCGGTATGGCCTGGCTCAGTTGAGTCAATACGAAGCGGCTTCAGGGAGCGTCGGCGCGTTTAATGATATTCCTGGATGGTTTTGACGTCGTAGCCGGATTTCTTCAGGGCGGCAATGCCGCGGGCGGCGGCTTGGGCGCTGGAAATTGTCGTCATAATCGGCGTGCCCGTGTAAACCGCCGTGGTACGAATCTTAATCTCATCCGCGCGCGGCGTGGCCCCGCTGGGCGTATTGATGACCATCTGCAATTCCTTGTTCTTCAACAGGTCGATGGCATTGGGCCGGCCTTCCTGCAATTTATGGATGCGCTCGACCTTGAGGCCGGCTTTTTCCAAGGTGGTGGCGGTGCCGCCGGTGGCAATCAGTTCAAAGCCCAGCTCGGCAAATTGCTTGGCCACTTCCACAATTTTCTTTTTGTGCGCGTCGCTCACGCTGATGAACACGCGGCCGCCCAAGGGCAGCGGCGAACCCGCTGCCATCTGCGACTTGGCATAGGCCACGCCGCGGTCGGCGTCCAAACCCATGACTTCGCCCGTGGAACGCATTTCCGGCGAGAGCAAAATGTCCTGGCCATGGAACCGGCTGAAGGGAAACACGGATTCCTTCACCGCCCAGTACTTCGGCCAGATTTCCTCGGTAAACTTCAGCTCTTTCAAGCTTTTGCCAGCCATGACCTTGGCGGCGAGCTTGGCCAGCGGCACGCCAATGGCCTTGCTCACAAATGGCACGGTACGCGACGCACGCGGGTTCACTTCGAGCACATAAACCGTGTCGCCCTTGATGGCGTATTGCACGTTCATAAGGCCCACCACCTTGAGTTCGCGGGCCATTGCATGCGTGTACTCGCGAATGGTGGCGATGACTTTCTTGGAAAGCGTGTGCGGCGGCAGCACCATGGCGGCGTCGCCGGAATGGACACCGGCAAATTCGATGTGCTCCAGCATGCCGCCGATGACAATCGTGCCTTCATCCGGATTCTTGAACAAACCCACGTCCGTGATGCAGTCCACGTCCACTTCCGTGGCGTCTTCGAGAAATTTATCCACCAGCACCGGGCGCTTGGAAGACGCCTCCACGGCGAACTTCATGTAGTGCGATAATTCCGCATCCGAATAAACAATCTGCATGGCCCGGCCGCCGAGCACAAAACTCGGGCGCACCAGCACGGGATAACCGAGCTTCTTCGAGGCTTCGAGCGCCTCGGTTTCGTTGGTGGCCAAACCATTCGGCGGCTGGGGAATATCCAGCTTGCGCAGCATGGCGGCAAAAAGTTTGCGGTCCTCGGCAATTTCAATGCTCTGCGGCGAGGTGCCGATGATGTTGACGCCGTTCTTTTGGAGGCCGAGCGCAAGGTTCAACGGCGTCTGGCCGCCGAATTGGGCGATGGCGCCCCAGCATTCTTCCCGCTCGTAAATGTGCAACACGTCTTCGAGCGTGAGCGGTTCGAAAAACAGCTTGTCGCTGGTATCGTAATCGGTGGAAACGGTCTCGGGATTGGAATTGACCATGATGGTCTCAAAACCATCTTCCTTGAGGGCAAACGCGGCGTGAACGCAGCAATAGTCGAACTCGATGCCCTGGCCGATACGGTTGGGACCGCCGCCCAAAATCATGACTTTCTTCTTGGTGCCGCCCTTGGTGACCTCATCATCGCCCCGGTCGTAGGTGGAATAATAATAGGGCGTGTAAGCCTCAAATTCGGCGGCGCAGGTGTCCACCAGACGATAGCTGGGCACCAGCCCGAGCTTTTTGCGCAGGGCCCGAATTTCGTCCTCGGTGGAACCGGTCAAATGAGCGATTTGGCGGTCGGAAAATCCGAGCGACTTGGCTTGTGCGAGTTTTTCAGCGTTGAGTTGCGGCATCGGTCGAAATCAAATTCGACATAGTAAGCCGGAATTGGGCGGGGATGTCCAGAAAGTATGAACGGCAACGGCAAAATGCGTTTAAAAAGCCTGCATTTTCCCCGTAAATTTCCCGGAACCCGCTTGCTTTCAGCGGGAACCAGCCGGGGAAACCACCCAATTGGTCGAGACCTCGTCACTTTTTTTGCCGCCGAAGCGAATCGCCACGAAATTATGCGTGGCCACGAGCCGGAAACCGGATTTTAAAACTTCGTGGGAAAGCCCCGGCATGTGCGCCGCGCCCCAGGGAATGATAAAGTCATTTGCCGAAGGCAGCCGCGCCTGCAACACCTGAAACACGTGCGCATTACGCTTGAGCAACAGGTCATCGAGTAATTGCTGCTCCATTTCCTCGGTCGGCGCGTATTGCATGATTTGTTGCAGATTCTCCGGGGTCAGCCCCTGGTTATGAATGCGCGTGACCAGGTTCAGCAGGGCAATGGTATTGGTGGAAAAGATGTTGATGTCCACATCAGCCTGCACCAAGTCGCCCCAGTTAAGCGCAAAATCCTCGTGCTGCTCCGCCAGATGCATGGTTTTGGCCGCGCGCTTGTAGGAAAGTTTGTTCGTCAGCAAATGATCGCTGTCCGTGACGCCTTCGAGCAGTACCACGGAATTGCTGGAAACCGTCCTGGCAACGTTCTGGTAGAAATCAGATTCCGCGATGTGCGACATCGGGAAGAGCACAATCGTCTTGCCGTCAGCGCGCACATATTTCCGGGCCTGCATGACAATGCCCGATGGGTGCAGCGATACAAATCCGTCGGTGAAATGGTTCACCGCCATGCTGGCGCAGCTTCCCGCATAAAGGAACACTCCCGGCAACAGCAGTAATAGATTGAGCAACACAAACAGGCCCAGGTTCAACCAGCTAAACGAGCGTGTGCCGAGTTGTTTATCGGTGATTAACGGCCAGCCAAAGCGCCGGCCCCGTTGCAGCCAAAGGATGAGCCCCACGCCAAACAGAACTTCCAGGCACGACACCACCAAATCCATGTGTACCAGCCGGCGATAATAAAAAATGGCCGTGGGCAGCGAGAGCAGCAGCGGCAGGGCCACGAGGAAAACAACCGGCAGAAAAATGCGTTTCGGAATCAACGGCGTCAAACCCATCAGGCCATAGATAAGAAGGGTCAGCAACAGGACGAGAAATCCCAAAAGGCCATTGAGCGTTACCAGAAAATGGGAGCCAAATAGGAGGACATCCGAATCATCCAGGATGGAGGCCACGCCGCTGGCCACGAAAAGTCCAAGGTACAAACTCAGTAATAAGGTCAGCACATGATGTTTCGGAGCTGGCTTGGCGGCATCGGGCGGTAAGGCGGTTATTGTGGGCGGCGCGCCTGTGGCTGGCAACGGATTTGCCGCCGGAGACGCCACCGACGGGAGCGGCGGCGGTGTATTGTCTGGTTCATTCACCATGCACTAACAAGGTTTGGTGAAACCGGCGGGATGTAAAGCGCCAAGTTAATTTTCACCGGTCAACGGGCGCAGCTCGACATTGCCCTGAAACAAAGAGCCACCTCCCCGCGCAGGGGCGCGGGGCTGCACCCTCCTACCGCTTTGGTTGTCGAAACGTTTGTGAAAGCTGATGATGGTGCCAAGCAGTTGCAAGTTGCTGCGGTTGGGCATTCCAATCACCCTATGGTTGTGCCGAAGGCACGACCGCTGCGTGAACGCCGCGCCCCGTTCTGGCTGGCACGCCCACTATCTTCCCGCCCTGGTTCCGGCCAAGCGTGTTTCAACAGAAAACCCCCGCCTGTGGCCAGACGGGGGTTTGAGAACTGCTGCGGCCAGGGGCCGTTTATTTCTTGCCGTAAAATTCCGCGATGGCGTCGCAAACCTTGTCCGCCGCGTCCAGCGTCATTTCGCCGTGGATGGGCAGCGACAAAATTTCCTTCACCGCCTGCTCGGTCTTCGGCAGTTTCGGAATGTACGGGAACAGGCCGATGACCGCCGGTTGCAGGTGGTTCGGCTTGGGATAATGAATGCCGGTCTCCACGTTCTTGTCCTTGAGAAACTTCTGGAGGTCGTCGCGCTTTTCCGCGCGGATCACGTACATGTGATACACCGGCGTGGCCCATTCGCGCACGGGCGGCGTTTGGACCAGGCCCTTGAGGCGTTCGCCATAGCGCGCGGCGATTTTGCGGCGTTGTTCATTGAACCCGTCAAGGTGCTTCAACATCACGCGGCCAATGGCGGCGTTGATTTCATTGAACCGCACGTTGTAACCCGTGAATTCGTGGTCGTACTTGCCCTGGCGGCCGTGGTTGCGGAGCATCCGCAAACGGTCCGCGTAATCGGCCTTGTTCGTGGTGATACAGCCGCCGTCGCCGAGCACCGTGAGGTTCTTCGACGGGAAAAAGCTGAACGCGCCGAAATCGCCCATGCTGCCGACGGTCTTGCCCTTGTACTTCGCGCCCTGGGCCTGTGCGCAATCTTCAATCACCCAGAGGTTGTGCTTCTTGGCGATGGCCATGAGGCGGTCGTTGTCAATCGGATGACCGTAAAGGTGCACGCCGATGATGCCGACCGTGCGCGGCGTGATGAGCGATTCCACGTGCGCGAGGTCCATGACGTACGTGTCGTCAATGTCCGCAAACACCGGCTTCGCGCCGAGGTGAATGAGCGGTTCCATGCTCGGAAACGCCGTGTGGCTGGGCACAATGATTTCGTCGCCCGGTCCAATGCCCTGGAGCTGGTGCAACAGATAGACAATCATCGTCCACGAACTGCCGAGCACGCACTGGGTGGTGCCGGTGTGGGCGGCAAGCTCGGCTTCAAACGCCTGCGATTCCTTGCCGAGAATATACTGGCCGGAGCGAATGGCGCGCAAGGCGGCTTCCTCGACTTCGGCATTCACGAAACATTTTGATAACGATATTTTGCTCATAAATTATTATTTTATCCGCTAATTACGCCAATTGACGCGAATTATTTTTAAACTTTGATGGCACGTTTGGCCATTACAATTCGCTGCCATCCGCAGTTGGGTGCGTCAAATTTTTCTTCGTTAAAGCCATGTTCTATCATGGCTTAAGCGATATGAATGGTTGTTTTAATTGGCGTCAATTCGCGAAATTCGCGGATCATTTAAATTCGCAAATTGTTTTCCAGCTTCGATTCCAGGCTGGCGGATGCGTTTGCCCGTCTGGTCATTGCAATTCGCTTCCACTCCAGGCTGGGCGCGCCGAAATTAATCAGCACGCCGAGTTCCAGGCCCGAGGCTTTTAGATAATTAATGACTTGCGATTCTTCACGGGAAGTCAGTTTATCCAATGCTTTCAGTTCGACGATAATTTTACCAAAAACAACAAAGTCCGCGATGTAAGTTTTTTCCAACCTGCGGCCTTTGTAGGCGATGCTCATTTCCTTTTGAGCCTCCGCCGTTACTTTCTGGCTGGCCAGCTCAATTTCCATGCATGCTTGATAAACCGGCTCGGCGAAGCCACAACCTTTTTCCCGGTGCACTTCCATCGCCGCGCCAATGATGGCATAAACTTCTTCTTTGAAGATAAGCTCGGTCATGGCTTAGGCGGTATGAATGGTTGTTTTAATTAGCGTCAATTCGCGAAATTCGCGGATTCAATCCGCCGGTTAATTCAATTCGCGGATCATTTATTTCAATTCAACGGCTTTGCCGGTTTTGACCGATTCCAGCGCGGCGTTCAACACGCGCACGGCATCGTAGCCGGACCAGCCGTCGGCGCGGGGCTTGGCGCGGGTCTTGATGGAATCAATAAACGCGCGCAACTCGGCCAGCAACGGCTCTTCCGGCGGACATTCAATCTGTTTCACGGCGCCTTCCACGCCCTTGAAATCTTTGCCTTCGGCCACGTGCTTGTTCTCGTAGGTCTTGATTTTGTACTGCGCCACGTTGTAATCGCACACCGCGCTCAACTTGTCGCCGCACACCACCACTTCCCGGAACTTGCCGGGAATAAAATAATCGTTCTCCGCCGTGGCCCAGGTCTTGCCATGCGGGGTGTCATATTCCATCGAAACGAACGACACATCGTCCATGCCGCGGCCCATGAAATCATGATGAATGGCCGTGACGCTCTTGGGCAGCGCGCCGAGCAGGAAATTGAAGAGGTCCACAAAATGAATGCCGTCGGCAAACATCACGCCGCTGTCATTGCGCGGGCGTTTGAAACCGCCGAAGTGGCCGCGAATCATGTTCACGCGGCCGAACTCGCCGTTCTGGATGGCCTCGCGCAGCCAGAGCGTGGCCGGGTCGAACCGCAGAATATGGCCCACCTGCAAAATCCGCTTATGTTTGTCGGCCAGTTCCGCCAGCGCCAGGGATTCCTCATTCGTCAGCGTGAGCGGTTTTTCCACGAACACATCCTTGCCGGCCTCGAGAAATTCCTGGCACAGCGGGAAGTGCGATTGCGCGGGCGTCACCACCACCACGCCGTCGATCTTCTGGATGAAATCCTTGTAATTGGTGGTCAACCGTTCGGCGGGCAGGCCGAGCTTGCGCGCGGGTTCCAGTTGTTTATCGCCCACCTCGGCGACGTACAACTCGATGGGCAGGTTGTTCAGATTGCGCAAATGGTTCGCGCCCCAGCGGCCAAGGCCGAGCAAAAGAATTTTGGTCATCAGATAAAATGGAATCGCACACGCAGTTATCGCGCATTGGATACCGAGGGTTTATTATACAATTTTATGGCAAAAACCAAGTCGAAAAAAGCGAGGTTATAGTTCTTTTATTTTTCCGGGCGCTTCCAGATGGGCACGTCCGCCTTGAGCCGGTCAATCAATTCGCCCATCACCAACAGCGCCGCCTGCCGGTGCCGCGAACATACCCGAATAAACAACGATGCCTCGCCGACCGGCACAAAATCCAGCCGGTGGATAAACAAAATTTCCGCGCACGGATGACGCGCCCCGAGTTCGTGAAGAATTTTAGCGAGCTGCGTGCGGGCCATCGGTTCATAAGCCTCATAAAAAAGGCCGGGGATTTTCTGGCCGTGCTCCAGCTCCCGCACAATGCCGGAAAATTCCAGGCACGCGCCGATTTCCGGCGTGGCAAATTCCGTGGCCGGCGGAACAATCGGCGCGCGCGTCAATTCAATGCGGGTCTTCACGAAGTATTCAGGGGCTCAACCGCCGCTGACGGGCGGAATCAGGGCCAGTTCCGTGGCGTGGCCCACGGGCTGGTCCCAGCCGGCATATTCCTGGTTCACCGCCACGCGAATGGTTTTGCCGGGGTCAAACGCCGGTGCCAGCCGTTGAAAAATCTGCCGGGGCGTCTCGCCGGGTTCGCACTCGAACCATTTCTCGGCGAACCCTAGCTGCGTGCGCGTCTGCGCAAAGGTGAGGATTTTGATCTTCATTCAACCGCCGATGGCTGTCATCACCCGCTGCGGCTGATAATTATTGCGAAACAGATGTTCCGGCGGTTTCTGCAACAGCGTGCTGCAAAATAACTCGCGCAGCTTTGCCTCGTTCAATTCCGGGCGCAACGCCGGCTTCAAATCCGTCTCCAAATGATTGCCCAGGCACGGGCGCAACTTGCCGTCGCACGTCAGCCGCATCTTGTTGCACTGCTCGCAAAAATGCAGGTCGCTCAGCGCGCCGATCAAACCCACCGTCACGCCGCGGCGTTTCAGGCGGAAATATTTCGCCGGGCCAAACCCGAGCGACCCGGTGAGCGGCTCCAGCTCATCCTCGCGTTTAAGCAGCGCGAGCACCTCCTGCACCGGCAGAAAATTTTTCTCGCTCAACATTTCCGTGAGGCTCACCGGCATCAATTCGATGAACCGGATGGCGAGGTCATGCTCCGCCGCGAAATTCAGCAGCGGCAAAATCTCGTGTTCGTTTTTGCCCCGCATCAATACCGTGTTCAACTTTACCGAGGGAAAGCCAAGCTGTTTCACGAGCCGGATGCCTTCGAGCACCGGCGCCAATTCGCCGCCCGTGATGGCGTGGTAAAGCGTGGCGTCCAGCGCATCCAGGCTGATGTTGAGCCGGCGCAAGCCCGCCTCGTACAGCGGCTGGGCCAGTTGCGGCAGGCGGGTGCCATTCGTCGTGAGCTGGACCGATTCCACGCCGGGCAACGCAATCAATTGGCGGATGAAATCCACCACGCCCGGACGCACCAGGGGTTCGCCGCCCGTCACGCGAAATTTTTTGAAGCCCAGCGCCACGGCCGTCCGCGCCACCGCCAGCAATTCGGCGTCGTGCAATATTTCCGCGCGCGGCAGCCAGCTCGAGTAATGCTCGGGCAAACAGTAGAGACACCGCTCGTTGCAGCGGTCAGTCACGGAAATGCGCAGGTAATCCACGCGCCTGCCGTTGGGGTCAATCATCTCACTCATGCCGTTACGGCAAATTTTCAACGCCACCGCCCATTTGTCAAAAGGAAAGGCGGGCGATGATATGACGGCCAGCCCTCGCCGCCGGTTGAAAAACCCGCCCGGTGAGGGCACCGGGCCTGCACAGTCCGTGTTTTCGCGGGAAATCCTGTAGGCCGCGTGCCCTCACGCGGCGCGCGCGGAGCGACGCGCCTACCATTCTCCTTTTAATCCGTGATAATCTGTGCCATCCGTGTCTGTGGTTTTGAGTTGGTCAGGTGTGGAGTGCGCGGACATGTCCGCCAGCCTAAAAGCGGCGACGTGTCGCCGCACTCCAAACGCTTCGCGCGGTTCGTGGGCGCAAGATCATCGCGGAGCGTCTGGAGTGCGGTGCTTTAGCACCGCTTTCGGCGTTTTCACAATTCGCGTTCATTCGCGGATTTAACCGCCCCCATCCGGCCTGCGGCCACCTTCCCCCGGAAACCGGGGGAAGGGAAATATATTATTGTATGACCGATTACCCAGGGCAGTCGGTCCTCGCCTGAACGGCTCGGTCCGCCATCCCTGGGCTGGTATCTCTCGGGCCTACAGCCCGAAGCACGGGGCTGGCCGAACGCCGGTTGAATATCCGTGACAATCTGTGCAATTCGTGTCGTTTATTACCAGATGTGAGGCGCAGGGCGTTGGGCATGGGGCCCGGCTCGCGAGGACGCTCGCCCCACCAGCGATAATTCCAATTTCCAATTTGCAAATGCCAATTGTGGCGGGCTGCCACGGGCAAGCGGCAAGGTGCCGCTGCCAATCATTTAATGAAGAAGTTAGAAGATAGAATGAAAAAGCGTGACACGAATTACACGAATTTTCACAGATTGGCGGGGCTCCTTGCCGCAATTGTCCGCAGGCGCTGCCTGCCCTTGCCCCTTAAACCTCTTGATCACTTGAAACTGAACACTGAACACTTTCCCTCAACTTGGTTTTCTTCGTTCCTTGGTTGTTCAATCATTGGCTGCGGCAACTTGCCGCCCGCTGGGCCGGTTGCTGGCTTGACCCGGCGGGCAAATTGAACGACTATGGTTCTGCCGGAAAGTGTGGGGGCGTACTGGTTTCGACCATGTGAACACGCCAGAGGCGGCATGCCGAGGACGATGCGTTGGCCTCGTAAATAATCGCATCAAAACTAAAAAGCTAACGAACAATTAGCCCTCGCGGCCTAAGTGCTGCGACGTTCGCCGGTGGACACCTGCTACGCTGGACGAACGCTATAGCAGGCAAGGTTGACGCGGAGACCGCGCGTAGTTGACCGAGATATTTCATGCGGACTAGGCAGTGCGATTCGAGCCTGGACGTCATCGCATAGCAGAAAACCTACTTCAGGCTAAGCATGTAGTCGCGGCTGGTAGGTTGACTTGGGACGCGGGTTCAACTCCCGCCGCCTCCACCATTTATCTTCAAGCTCGCCAGTGGCCGTCCCGCCCAAGCGCGGACGGCGACCGTCGGCGTGCCCCGCACGACACATGACGACTCCGTGAAAATTCTAATCCCCGGCAATTATACACCAGCTTGGTGCATAAATTCTCCCAAGGCGTAACGATGGCAGCGGCTAAATGGGAACCCGCCAAGCTGTACGAACGTTATCTCCATCTTGTTATGCAAGGCAGAAGCAGACTAATCTTGCGCCGTGTAAAGTTATGCCACTATTTTGATTCTGCTTTGAAAACTTTTGGCAGATATTTTTCGTGGGTTGAGCGAAGAAATTCAATGCCTGATTCATCATCTGCAGAATAATTAAGTAATTCCTGAAAAAATGTTAAACGAGCACGGCAGTTCTCGATGATTTGAGACCATGTTTTAACCCAGATTGTTATGCGGCCCTCATCATCATCGTAAAGCATGCCCTCCGCACGGTTTCTCTGGCGAACCTTCTTGCGAACCACATCGGACATGTCGTTTGACACAGCCCAAAAAACCCACCGTGTCTTGGTATCTCGAAATCTTTCATCCGTGGAAACAGCGATGGCATAACTTTCGATTTGCGCTGCAACTGTTGCGTCAACGTCCTGTTTTGGTCTTTTCAATTCGATTACCAAATGCTCTCGTTCTTCCGCCTTAGGTTGCGGAATGCGGCGGGACAGCATTAAATCGACTATGCCCACAGTATTGTCATTCCTTAAAACAGGTTGAACATCATCCTTTCCCCGCCCCAATAAATGCAAATGCTGTTCTAACACATCTGTGAGCGACTTGTCATTTACAGTCAAATTGAATTCTTCACCGAATATCCATGTATGGTCAGCCAAGATTTTATGCAATTGTTGCCGTTCGAGTAGCGTCTCCTTTGAATCAAGATTGAAAACCAATAGTTCAAGTCCTTTCAGGAAATCAAGCCTATCCGTAACAGTCCTGGAAGCCTTGATCATTGCCGGCAATGTCGTCTTCTTGAGGAGAGTGGCAAATTCCTCTTGCTTGTCTGCTGGAAGATTAAATACGTCGCTCAATATGGTTTGCAGTGCTCCCGGACTTCTTTCCAATGCCTGTTTAATCAGACGTAAAGACAATTTTTTACTCCGCACATCCGCCTTGTTGAAGTCCGGCAAATACGAGTTGATATTTAAGGCAACAACATCAAACACCTGTCGTTCTGTCTCGTCGAGAATGCCTTTCGGTTTGCCTTCGTACGGGTAAATTTTTTCCTGCTTCCATTGTGCTACCAAAGCTTGGGCGTTTTCTGAAATGCGTTGTCGGAAATGATCGCGAAGGACTCCCTTGGCATATTCTAAACATGTTTTGACATCGGGGTGTAAGTCTTCAAGCAATAGTGCATCCTCATTGTCTAGGTCACGAATATGTTCGGATTTGAGGTAGGCGGTAAAATTAAATCCAGGGGCTTGAATGCCTGGAGGAATTTCAGCCAGAGCAAATCCCGCGCTATCGCAAAGGAACAGCGATCTATCGGTCAATGTTTTCCACTCGATTACCGTGAGTTGAGCTGAAATTTCTTTTCCGTTACCCAGAGTTATTGAACCTAGCTCAAAATTCGTTACTCGTTCTTCAATAGAGGAGGGGTCAATTTTGGTTCCGCTATAGAAAATTGAAACATCAGGATATTCGCGCAAATATAGGGCAAAATATTGAGTCAATTCTTGCAGCGCATCCCTTGCTTCAAGAGATGGATAATTCTTTTGGATTCCATGTATTCGGACTTCCGTGCCTCGTATTTTTTGCGGCACTTTTACTGGATCGCTGATATCAAATGTCCCCAAGTCCATCCGGGAACCGTTAATTTTAAATGAAGCCGCTGAACCATTATCCCTAAATTCCGTGTTCCATTCAACAAAGTCGCCCAAAGCAAATGCTCTAAACCTGCCTTTGCCAGCTTTACCGTGCAGCAGTCGCCGTTTTGATTTTGAGCGTCCAGCGCCCCTTTTGTTTGATCCGCCAAGATTTTTAAACGCCAATAGTGCGTCAGCATAGCAAATCCCGTCACCATTATCCGTCACAGTAATTTCATCGAGTCCGCCAAGTCCATTGTGTTTGAAATCAACGTCCACACGCGTAGCATCGGCATCAAGCCCATTCCAAATTAATTCTGACAGGGCTAGAAGGGGCTTCCTGACTTTTGAAATACGCTCAAGATAATCATTTTGAACCTGAACTTTTACCTTCATAAGAATCCCGTGGTTTTAGTTGTGGTTGGCTGTCCTTAAAAACCTACACAATCACGGTCAGCGTGTGAAGGTTAAACATTTCTGGCAAAGCTCATCTACGATGCAACGCCTCCAGCATTTTCAAGTTCGCAAGCTATCGTCTAGCACTTTGCGGACGGCGAGCATGGTTCTAGTTAATAGTTCAAACGCGGACAAATCGGATTGTTAGCCTTCACAAGCATATCTCGTTCAACGTCTTTGATATGGTTTTGCTTTGAAGGCTGGCTAAGATTCGTTCACTTCGTTGGCAGGCTTTGCATAAGTCGGCCAGACTTACTTTTCTGTAGCGGCGGTCTGTGACCGCCGTGGATGGTTCAATCTATTCACTTTTTCGGCGCTCACAGAGCGCCGCTACAGGGGCGTTCATGTCGCAGCGGGCTTTACTTACAAGCCCGTTCAAAAGCTCGCCCGGTGAGGGCACCGGGCCTACAAGGTACGTGTTTTTCCAGGCGATCCTGTAGGCCGCGTGCCCTCACGCGGCGTTCCTTGGATATTTCATTAAGCCGCTGGAAAACAGGAGTGCCGACAGCCGCCGAAACAAGCGGCAGCCAAAAATGGGAAAAGCGGATTTAACCTAAGCCGGAACAATTCAGTTGAAATACGGCCGGAGCGCGGGCTTCAGCCCGCTTCATCGTCCATTGGCACGACGAGGTGGGGTTTATTTAGACGCACCTTGCGGTTAGTGAGTTGAAGCGGCGTAAACGCCGCGCCCCGTTCTGGTCAGCACGCCACAACCTTCTGGCCATGGTTCCAACTACAGTGTTCCAGCTAAGGAAAGCAAAGAGGCTGAAGTGTTTACTTGGTTTGCTTCGGTTCAAGCAGGGCCACATTTTGGTGAAAAATGCTAAAATCTGTAAAAAAGTTATTATATATTGCAGGGAAACAGGTTGCGCATAAAAAGGCTGGAATATTTTCAGGCTCTTTCGGGCTCTTTCAGGATAATTTTTGGACGTTGCGGCAGGCCGTTAAAAATGGATTTAATCGAAGGTAAGCAAAGGGAACGAAGTGTTTTACTTGGTTTGCTTAGTTCGCTTCTGTTCAAGAACGGCCAACGTATTTTTTAAAACCGGTGCATCACTGCGCAATTCTTGCGCGTCCCCCAAACGTGGTATGGAATTAATTACTTTTACACTTATCATCAGGTACTTAGTCGTGACCCGCGACGTTGTAACTATGAAACTTACT
>Ga0265327_10001306_pt1 | contig 32543 bp, 24 predicted proteins | sample 41621metaG_FD_202089 | JGI IMG/M metagenome (GOLD analysis project Ga0265327, IMG submission 202089) | Rhizosphere microbial communities from Carex aquatilis grown in University of Washington, Seatle, WA, United States - 4-16-21 metaG | ecosystem: Host-associated > Plants > Roots > Rhizosphere...
GGAACTGACGAGCGAAGTGCGGGGCCTGGATGTGGTCAGCGGAGTCCCCCGGCGGGCCATGGTCACCAGCGAAGAGATCCGCGAAGCCCTGCGTGGTCCGCTGGAAGCAGTGCTGAACGCCGTCAAAAGTGTGATTGAACAATGTGATCCCGAACTGGTGGCGGACCTGTCCGACACGGGAATGATGCTGTCGGGCGGAGGAGCGTTGCTGCCGGGGATGGACCTGTTTTTCCGCGAGCAGTTGGGGATTCCAGTCCGGATTGCCAGCGACCCGCAACGAACGGTGGTGCGTGGGACGGCAATTTGTGTCGAGCACCTGAACGAGTGGAAAGAGAGCCTCGAATCGAGTGACGGTCGATTCTGATCGACCGGACGGGCCATGGGTGACCGGAGTGACGAGGGATGGATTGAAGCGGGTCGAGGAGTTTGAAAAGTGACGGGAAGCGGGGCCGGTCCAGTCGCGTGTCTGCTGATGCTGGTTGGGGCGGGATTGCACTTCGCTCCCGACACCGTGAACGCACGCATCCGCGCCACGGTTTCCGACGCGCTTCGGCCTGGTCAATCGGCGGCACGTCAGGTCTCGATCCTCGCTCGCGAGAATCTGTCGCAACTGGCCACGAAGGCCGAAGCGGCGCGGCAGCGGGAACTGAACCAGTTGCAGGAGCAACTTCAGGAAGAGCAGGAGCGAACCGCGGCCTTGCAACTTCAACTGGCGCGTTTGTCCGAGCTTCAGAACCGCGAAGACGCCCTTCCTGAGCGGATGCGATCGCTCCCCCCATTGGTCTCCACTTCGTTGGTCTCTGCCGATGTTCTGGGAGATTCAATCGCGGAAAAATGGAAGAAGGGAAAGTTGTTGAATCGAGGTGAAGCGAGTGGCATTCGCGAGTCGGAACTGGTGGTGAAGAGTCGCCATTCGCTGGTGGATGTGGGACGCGACGGGAAGCTTTCTGCCGAGGATGCGTTGCTGCTGGGGCGATGCGTCATCGGCAAGATCGAACGCGTTGGCCGCTGGACCAGCACGTTCCTGCTGCTGACCGATTCGGGCTATCGCGGCCGGGCGCAACTGGTTCATCAGACCGACACGGGCTTCGTCTTCGTCGGCAAGGGGATCCTGGAAGGGCAGGGGAGTCCACTCTGTCGACTGAAAGGGATCTCTTCGTCTGAAGCGGTCACGGTCGGTGACACGGTTTATACGTCGGCGCGGGATGGCCAGCCTTCCACCCCGCTGTATTACGGTCGAGTCGTTGAAGCAACACTGGATCCTGCGGAATCCGAATGGATGGTCCTGGTGGAACCGGTTCCTGTCCCCAGTGACCTGACCAGCGTGCAGGTGCTGCGGACCTCCGTGAATGCCGGCCGATTGACCGAGGGACAGTAATGTTCGCCATGCAGAAGGAGCGGTCGTGCTGAAAGTTTTCGGAATCCTGGCGATGACCTACCTGGGCCTCGTGGCGCAAAGCAGCCTGGTTCCCGGCGGTTCCACGAACCTGGGTGGCCCCTTTTTCCCGGCGCTGCTGCTGGTGATGATCGCCGCCTGCTGCGGAGGGGCATCGTCAGTCCTGTGGTCAGGACTGGTGGGGCTGCTGCTGGATGGCATGTCGAACGACAAGATGGGTGTTCAGCTGATTCTTGCCGTGGTGCTGGCCCTGATGCTGCAATGGACCCGGTCGATGTGGGGTTCCCAGAGTCTGGTCGCGCTGGTGGCGATGGTGATGGTGGTCTGCCTCAGCTGGCGGGCGCTGTCGCCGATGACACTGGCCGTGCTATCCGGACGCGTTGTCGATCCTCAGGTGATCCTGACGGATGCGATCCAGGACGCGACCTGGTCCGGGACGATTGCCGCGGCCCTGATCCTGGTTGGACGAGGGTTGATGAGGCCGGGAATTCGCGGCAACAGCATGAATCTCTCGCGGTCGGTCCCCCGGATGCGGACCGCTGTTCGATGAGTGGGCCGGCGGCCGAACCGGTCCAATGACGAAGTGGGTTTTGAAGGAATCGCCAGGAAAGTTCACTGTTCATGTTGAATCGTCCCGCAGTCACCTGGTTATCGGATGAAACAGGCCCCTCCGGTCTGTGGGATGCCGATCGCACGCCGGGACTGCGACTGGTTGTGATGTGGCTGGCAATGCTGTTGCCGCTGGTCGCGGTGGTGGCCCGAATGGCGCAGCTTCAAATCGTCCTGCAGGACGATTTTGCCCAGGGGTTTGAACAGACGCACGAGGTGTTGGAAGAGATTCCGGCTCGACATGGACGGATCCTGGCGGCGGACGGCAGTGTTCTGGCAGGGGAAGAAGAACGATTCGATTTGCAGATGCATTTCCGACTGATTCAGCAACCGGCGGATGAACGCTGGCTTCGCACGGAAGCGTTGCGAAATCTGGATCGTGCCGAGCGAAAGCTGAAGCCACGGGTCGAAGAAGAGAAGCAGCGGGTCCTGGATCGGCGCGAGGAACTCTGGTCGTCGGTCTCAGCACTGACTCATCAATCCCCTGAGAAACTCGCGGTGACTCGCCAGTCCGTGCAGCAGCGAATCGCTCAGATGAAAGACTCGGTCATCGCGGCCCGGGCACGGAATCGGCAACGCGAGGCCCATGTCGAATCGACAGATCAGGGGGCGTCGACAAACTGGCAGACAGTCTGGAATCAGGTTCGCAAAGAGCTGACGGAACCTCCCACCCGGTCACTGGATGCCGAACCCCTGTTTGAGGAAGTCGGATATCACACGATCGTGGTCGGCGTGGATGCCGATACGCGCGCCGAAATTGAAGCGAACCCCGAGCGCTATCCCGGCTTGAGAATCCTCGTTCATTCCCGCCGCGTCTATCCGCAAAAGGAACTCGCCTCGCACCTGATTGGCCTGCGCACTCCGCTGACCGCCGAAGAACTGCGAGAACGAGTGCGCCTGGATCCGCAGACTCAGGATCGAGTGGGCGACCCTGTCGGACGGAGCGGGCTGGAATTGAAGTATGACGCACACCTGCGCGGCATCCGTGGCCTCCGGCGACTGGTCAAGGACCGCCGCGGCGATGTGGTATCGCGTGAGATTGTGCGTGAACCACGCCATGGGCGGGATCTGGTTTTGACCCTGGACGTGGATGTGCAGCGTCGCGCGGAACAGTTGCTGGATCAGGCGATGTTGACCGTGACCCCTCCCGATGCCGTGGATGATGAAGCCACTCATCAGTCTGCCGGACAGCCGACGTGTCCCCAGGGGGGATGTCTGGTGGCAGTCGATGTCCAGAGCGGCGCGATCCTGGCGGCGGCATCGGCGCCACGATTTGATTTGAATCTGCAGATCCAGCCTGACAAGCGGGTCTGGGATGATTTGCTGGCCGATCCGCGCAAGCCGTTCTTCTCGCGGGCGACTCAGATGAAGCTGGCGCCGGGATCGGTCTTCAAGATCATTTCGGCCGTCGCCGCGATCGAATCCGGCCAACTGGATCCAGACACTCCGATCCCGTGTCGTGGTTATCTGGATCGACCGGATCAACATCGCTGTCTGATCTATCGGCATTACCGGGCGGGGCACGGGGATGTGCGTCTGGCCGATGCCCTTTGCCGGTCGTGCAATGTTTACTTCTATACCGCGGCGCGGCGAATGGGTCCTCAGCCATTAGTTGACTGGTCCGCTCGATTTGGAATCGGCCAGCCGACCGGTGTCGATCTTCCGTCGGAAGAGGCGGGCCACCTGCCGTCGCCAGGGGAATTGATTCGAGGGGAACGTCGACGCTGGCGACCAGGCGATACGCTGGGACTGGCAATTGGTCAGGCGGACTTGCTGGTAACTCCACTGCAAATGGTGCGGGCCATGGCAGCCGTCGCCAACGGTGGTCAATTGATCACGCCTCACCTGGCAGGCGAAGCGGGACCAGTTTCCATGGGCAGTTCCCCTTCGTTTCGGCCGGTCTTTTCGCATCCCGAACCACAGCCAATTGATGGCTTGCGCAGCGAAACCCTGGCTCATGTTCGCGAGGGCCTGGAGATGGTCGTGAACCATCCCGGCGGGACGGCGTTCAAGACCGCTCAGATGAAAGAGATTCGGCTGGCGGGGAAGACGGGGACGGCCGAAGACGCCAGCGGGGCGGACCATGCCTGGTTCGCCGGGTATGTCCCTGCCGAGCGTCCACGGGTGGCGTTCGTCGTGGTCCTGGAGCATGGCGGGTCCGGAGGCAAGGCGGCTGGACCGCTTGCCAAACAGTTCGTGACGTCACTGCTGAGCCTGGGACTTGTCACGCCGACGACTCATTTGGCGCGAGAAACGGTCGAATCGGACCGTGATCAGATCCGTCCGCGAGACTTGCGATAGCCGTATTCGGTGGCAAACCAGTTTGCATACCGTTCCCGGTCGGCCGAGTTCGTATTGCGGAGGTCATTCACGTGACCGATTTCATGGACCAGAACATTGTTCAGGTAGAAGTCACGGATCGTTTCCAGGGTCCAGGTCAGGGTCCAGATCTGATTGGTCTGACGCCAGACTCCGCCGAACATCCTGGCTTCGATCAACTGCTGCGGGTCAGGGGGCCGGTGATAGGTCTCCTGCAACGACGCTTCGATCGGGTACAGGTAGATGTTGGGCCCCCACTGCATTCCGTACAGCGGAAACAGGCTCCGTTTGCGAGTCATCGAACTGAATTGAACGACTTCGATCGGCTGGGTGAAACGAGCGGGAAGCTGCGCGATTTGCTCACGAACCTCGGCAATCGTCACCGGATGCAGGAACCCGTTTCCAGCAGGTTGATGGATGTAGCGGATCTCTGGACTGGTGTGCGGTTCGTGCCAGGTTTCGGGGGCACTGAAATGGGCCGAAGCATGATTGGCGCCACGCTGCCGATGGGCGACCGGCGGGCGGATCGATCGCGCACGCGTGCGGTGCATGTTGCCCCGCAGGGATCGCTGGTGATGCTGCTGATGTCGTGGACGGGAGGTCATGAACGCACCTGTGTTCGCCGACACCGACACCGTGACCGTGGAATCGAAACAACGGTTGATTCAACCGGGAGGGTTCAACACCACGAGGGGAGGCGTGGGGAGTGTCAGGAAGGCAATGCCATCGTAGGACGGCGCGCACCCCCTGGACAACTGTACACTTTAAGTGACGTGTCATGTTCGGGTTGCGCGTTGCTGTCCAGCTTCGTCCGGTGGCCATGACGTCGGAGATCGCCGGTCAGGGCGCGGCTAACGTCCCTGTGGTACCGAAGTTGGGTCGATCCAACGCGAGCTGAAACAGATCGCATCGGGAAACGGACCTGCAAAAATGTACAGTAGAATTGTTAACTCATTGGCGGTGAGTCACTTGCGCTGTTGAGGTGTTCTGAGTTTAACGATTGCAGCGGATGTGCTGGCGCAACGGCAGGGGCGGGATCCAGCTGACGCGGAAGAGCGGTCAGGGGCCGAAGGCTCCAACCCAGTCCTTTTCCCATTCTTTCGCGCCCGGGACCGAGCGCTGGACGCTCTTGTCGGTGGGGGCGAGGAACTTGGCGTTCGTGGGATCCGTCGATGCGAAGGCAAATCCCGCTTCACCCCGTTTGCCGTTGTTATCGCAGATCGGGTTGATTTCCCCTGGTTGGGGTGTGGCAGGTTTGGCGCGATCGCTGAAGTTTAACTCCCAACCGGGCCGGTCGGTGGCCAGCATTCCGCCCAGTCGACCTTCGTCATAACCAGAGTGAACAATCCCTTCGGCGGCGGTCAGTTTGGTAAACAGATTGCGGCGGAACATCAGCCCCATCGATCCTTCCGCAGGCATGTTTGAAAACGCGATTCCGTGCCGTCCTTCGTGAAAGGTGTTGTTCAGAATCAGGATGTCCTTCCATTGGGCCGACCCTTCCAGGCGAATTCCATCCTGAACCTTGGTGAACAGGTTCTCGGTGATGGTGATGCGGTAGGGGCCTGTGCCGGAAATGCTGACGCCGGCCGACAGGGGGCCAAACATGCGGCAGTTGCGAATCAAGGTGTCGCACGAGTCTCCTTCGTCCGCCGATTTCTGCATGCGGATCCCGACCGCGCTTGTGGATCCGGATGCGGGTTCCAGGGTCAGTTTTTCCAGCGTGAACTGGCTGTTGCCGAACGAGATCCCCTGCGCGCCCAGGCATGAAACGCCTGCCTGCGTGAAGCCGGTAATCTTGACGCCCGTCAGTCGGCTTTCGTTCATGTTGCCGGTCACTTCCACACCGACGGCCTTGCCTGCCGCATTGATCGTCAGTCCCTCGACAACAAACTTGGGAATGTTCTTCAAGCGGATGGCGGGGACATCCTGACTGGGGGCCAGGATCACTTCGCCGTCAGCCACCAGCTTGATTCCCTGTGGCCAGTCGGGATCGGTCAACTTGTCGGACTTTTTGTCCTTCTTGGATTGCCGGCGGATTGTCCCGTCGATGGAAATGTTTTCGGCATAGGTTCCCGCGGCGATCTTGATCACCATTTGATCTTTGGGATCGCCCGTCGGCTGGAAGCGGCGTCGGACCGCTTTGAGGGCGTCGATAATCGTCTTGAATTCACCTCCGTCGCCAACCGTCACTTCGCGTTTATCGGAAGGCCAGGGGGGAAGATTCGCCTGCTGCGACGACTTGCCACCCGTTCCTCCCGCTCCGCCGAACCAGCCCATGGCATAGGCAACGATCAGCAGCAGAACCACAACGCCGCCGCCAATTCCCCCCAGGACGGGTGGTGTCAGCGGCAATTTGGGGAACTGAAACGGAACTTTCGGCTTGGCCGGTGCAGGACGGGGTGGCGGGGAAGTCGGCTGAGTCGTCGCCATGATCGGCTGTGTTGTCGCCGAAGTGATGGCATCGAAGTCCGGAAACGTTGGTTCTGCGCCAGGCTCGGCGGGAGCCACCACGGGAGCCTTCATCTTCAGGCTGGATCCCGGCTTCAAATGTGGAGGCGCCGTGGCGGCGACGATCGTCGGTTGTGGAGGGGTTCGAGGTGCCGTTGCCTGCTTCGGTGGTGGCTGCTTTGTCGACGATCCTGAGGGTGTCCGAACGGGGACATTCTGAGAATCAGACATGGCCGCGAAAAAGTTGGACAGTTCGGGTTCCACACCCGTTGGTGCAGGGGCGGGTGCTGCCGCAGGGGGGACGAATTGAGCCGCCGGGGCAACGAGGGGCGTCTGTTGGATGGTGGTGACGGTGGCCGCCGCAGGAGACGCGACAATGGTCGTAGCCACTGGCATCGCCATGATCGGCTGCGCGACCGGGATATTCTGGCGGTTGTTCGAATTGTCCGAACTGCGCGTGCCGAAGATTCCGGAATGCGCCTTGCGCCACTCCTGGCTCGCATTGGCGTCGATCCAGGCAAACAGGGCATCGGCCGCTTCGCGGGCGCTGGAATATCGCTCTTCCGGCTTCTTGGCCATCATCTTGCGGACGATCACGACCAGCGAGAGCGGGATGTCCGGCCGCAATGATTCGACCGTCGGAGGCGTCTTGGTCTGGTGCGCCATCAGTCGCTGGGCCAGGGTCCCTTCCGTAAACGGAGGGCGACCGGTCAGCAGGAAATACATCGTGCAGCCCAGGCTGTAGATGTCAGCTCGCGCATCCACGGTATGGCTGTCGAGAGCCTGTTCGGGCGCCAGGTAGTCGGCGGTTCCCAGGACTTTTTCGTCGTGCCGGATCGTCAGCGCGTCTTCTTCCTGATCCCCCGTGAAGAATCGCGCCAGGCCCAGGTCCAGCACTTTGACAACGCCATTCGGATCGACCAGCAGGTTCCCCGGCTTCACATCGCGATGAACCATTCCCGCCTCGTGGGCGTTTTGCAGGCCCAGGGCCGCCTGGCGAATGTATTCCGCGGCGTCAGTGAAGTCGCAGGGGCCCTGCTTTTGCACCAGTTCGTGCAGGCTGTACCCTTCGACGTATTCCATCACCAGGAAATGGATTTCGGTGTCACGATCGGCCTGATGATCGACGTCGTAGGCCCGGACGATGTTCGGGTGATCCAGCGACGCGACCGCCTGCGCTTCCCGATGGAAACGCGCCAGGTACGACGAATCGTTGACACGCTTGGTGGGAAGAACCTTCAGGGCACACCGCCGCCGCATCAGGACGTGTTCGGCGAGATAAACCGAACTCATCCCACCCTTGCCCAGAAGGGAGAGGAGCCGGTACTTCCCCAGGAAGTATCCCTTATGCTTTCCCTGCAGCAGCTTTTCGGATTGCCAGCGAGTGATGGCGCCGTTTGAAACCAGGAATTCGGCGAGTTTCGGCGAATCGTCGGGACTTCCCCCCTGCGCAGTGTATTCCGCGACCAGGCGTTGAAGCCGGTCTGCCTCAATCAGATTACTCTTCTTGAGCACTGCGACGAATGTCTCGACATTAAGCTTGCTGGACATCGATGGTTGTGCCTGCCGAGCCCCCGGCGAGTTGTTTTGACTGTCACTGTGGATCTCTTGCCCGTCAAATGGGCCAGCCCTCTGGTTCCTGCTCCGTCAAACTGAATGTACTCCGAAGGAAGAGAGCCGAATTTTGACCGGGAATGACCCCTGTGTGGACTGACTGGCCCGGTATCCACTGCGAGGACCACGGCATCCCGGCAACGACCGATGAAACCCATTCCATTCAGACGTGAACATTTTCAGAAACAGGTTGAATCACCAGACGGGCTGCGATGCGATTACGTAAACTACCAGCCGATTCGCAGGGTTTCCAGTCTCTGTTTGAATCGCATCGCCCGGAATACGATATTCTTCGGTCGGACTGCAACCCTGTTTCGCAGCCATGTCCGGCCTTGTCGGTACCTGTTTGCGTCTGGATTCGAGTTCCCTTCGCCCCGGGTTCCGGCGCCGTGGCGATCCCCAGGAGAAATATGATCGACGGAAATCAGTTCGAACATCGTGCAAAATATGATCGATATGCCACCGCGGGTTCGTTCGCGCTGGGACTGGGGACGCTGCTGGTTCTCGCTCGGGTCTTCGAGGCCTCGTTTGGCATCCCGGGGCTTCCCCGGTCCTGGTACCAGAACGACTGGCTCTGGTGGTCAATCGGTCTCGTGAATATTGGCCTCGGGTCGTGGCTGCTGCTGAAATCGGAGCTGCTTGACCGGCCGGAACGAGGTTGGAGACCCTCGCAGCCCGGCCAGCGTTTCCGTGAATTGATTCTTTACACCCGCGAAGGTTGCCATTTGTGTGAAGACGCCGCTGACACCCTGGAAAAGCATCGTCCCTGGCTCCCTGCGGTAGTCCTGATCGACATCGACACGGATCCGCAACTGGTCACCAAATTTGGAACATGCGTTCCGGTGCTGGTGGCGGATGGCAAAATCCGCTTCCGCGGCAAGGTCAATGAAACGCTGCTGCGGCGGCTGATCGAGGGAACGCCGTCAGCGTAGATTGCCCCGATTGCGACATTTCCAGAATGGGATCAACCGCTTCGAATTCCGTTGCGCTCGGTGACTCGGTAAGATGGTCCTCCGCTAAGTCCCTGATGGATCGAGCCGATTCCTTCCAATGAACACAATGGATTTCTGTGATGACTGCCTCACGTATCCTGATTGCGGATGACAATCTTCAAAACTGCGAATTGCTCGATGCCTACCTGGCGGATGAGCCCTACGAAATCGCGATGACGCATGATGGTCAGGAAACGTTGAACAAGGTGGCTGAATTCAAGCCAGACCTGATCCTGCTCGACATCATGATGCCGAAGGTGAGTGGCTACGAAGTCTGCAAGCGATTGCGGGCCGATGCCGCCACGCAAGACATTCCCATCCTGATGGTCACCGCGTTGAATGAATTGGGCGATATCGAGCGGGCAGTCCAGGCCGGCGCGGACGATTTCCTGACGAAGCCCGTGCATCGGCTGGAACTCACCACGCGCGTGCGATCACTGCTGCGGGTTCGGCATCTGACCAATCAACGGGATCGGCTGCTGGCCTACTTGGAAGAAGTTGATGGAGAAGCGGTCAAGTCGCTGGGACTGAAGTAGTTCTGGCTTGGGAGAATGGCGATGCGAACGGTCCCGGTTTTCTGCATTGTCCTGATCCTGGCCAGTGCTGGATTCACCCCCGCGGATTGTGCCGAGCCGTGGGAAGAATTCCTGAATCAGCCCATTCTGGACAAGGATCAGACGGTTCGGGACACCGTGGCCTTCGTCGAATCGCGGCTTCCGCCCTTGAAGCTGGATTCCACTGCTGCCGAATGGCAGGTGACCGCAGACAAGCTGCGATCCGCGATTCTGGAACGGATCGTTTACCGTGGTCTGGCCGCGCGCTGGCGCGATGCGCCGTGCCGCGTTGAATGGAAAGAGACCGTTGACGGGGGACCCGGTTACCGTTTGCGGAAGCTTCGTTACGAAGCCCTTCCCGGACTTTGGATCCCGGCGATCCTGTATGTCCCGAACACGATCACAGGGAAGGCCCCTTTGGCGCTGAATGTTCATGGCCATGATCCCCAGGGGAAGGCGGCCGGCTACAAGCAGTTACTCTGCATCAACCAGGTCAAGCGGGGGATGCTGGTTCTGAACGTGGAATGGCTTGGAATGGGCCAATTGCGTCAGCCGGGTTTCAGCCACGGTCGGATGAATCAGCTCGACTTGTGTGGCAGCAGTGGCCTGGCCCCGTTTTATCTCGCCATGAAGCGGGGGCTGGATATCCTGCTCGACCTACCCGAGGGAGATTCCAGTCGAGTCGTCGTGGCGGGACTGTCCGGTGGGGGCTGGCAGACGATTTTTCTGAGTGCCCTGGACACGCGGGTGACGCTGTCCAATCCGGTCGCGGGATATTCCGGTTACCGCACGCGCCTGCACCAATGGTCGGATCTGGGGGACTCCGAGCAGACGCCGCTCGACTTCGGCACGATCGCCGATTACACGCACCTGACCGCGCTGTTGGCTCCACGTCCCGCGCTGCTCACCTACAATCTGAAGGACAACTGCTGCTTTGCTTCGGGACACGCTGTCCCGCCGCTGCTGGAGGCGGCTCGACCTGCCTATGCGCTGTTCGGGCAGGCCGATCGGCTGGCTCATCACGTCAATTCCGATCCCGGGAACCACAATTTTGATCGCGACAATCGCGAGGCCCTTTATCGGCAACTGGCCGAGCATTTTTCAGGAAAGGGTGAACCCTGGACGCCGCGTGAAATTGAATCGGCGGACGAACTGCAGACGGCCGAACAACTGCATGTCGAACTGCCCGAGAAAAACGCCAATTTCAATTCACTCGCCCTGGACCTGTTCCGCGAATTCCCCGCGAAGCCGACCCCTCCCGAAGACCCGCTGCAACGGAGCGCCTGGCAGGCGAACCAGCGCGAACTGCTGAGCAAACAAGTCGCGTTTCGACCCGCCAAAGCCACCGCGCAGCGCGTTCGAGAAGTCTCGGGCGAAGGCTGGACCGCCTGCGCCTGGCGCCTGCAGGTCGGCTCAGACTGGCTCATTCCCGTCGTGGAGATCACTCCCGAGGGGGCAACCGAAACCCGGTTGATCTGCGGCGACGAAGGGCGTCAGGCCACCGCAGCGACAGTGGCGTCCTTGCTCAAGGAAAAGGTCCGCGTGCTGGCGGTCGACCCGTTCTATTTTGGCGAGTGCAAGATCGCGTCTCGGGCCTACCTGTTTGCATTGATGATCAATACGGTGGGCGAACGCCCCCTGGGTGTTCAGGCGGGGCAACTGATCGCGGTGGCACAGTGGGCTCGAGACGAATGGAAATCCCCTGTGGGACTGGTGTGCCAGGGGCCTCGAAGCAGTTGCATCAGTCTGGTCGCCGCGGCGCTGGAACCGGATTCCATCCGCTCCCTGCAGCTTCAGCAGCCTCATGACAGCCTGAGTATTCTCCTGACCGAGAATGTCTCGTTTGATGCGGCTCCCGAACTGTTCTGTGCCGGTCTGCTCGCCACGCACGACCTTCCGTTGGTTCGCCAGTTGCTGGCTCCTGGCGTGCTCAAGTAATGCCGTTCGCCGAGTTCGATTGCAGCAACTCCAGGATCCGGTCGACGTCCAGAGGCTCGCCGGGATTCGGGGCTGAGTTCAAGATTTCGAATCGGATTTGCATCAGGACTCGCCCCATCCAGTTGCTTCCGCCGCCATCGCGGCCGATTCCCCAGAAGGGATCATGTGTTGAGTCTTCCACGATCTGAGCGTCGCCAGTCGCCAGCAGTTTTTGTTGCAGGTCGGGATTCTGTGTGAACTTTGCATGGACGGCGCGAATCATGAACCGCAACTTCCACTGGGGCCAGTCCGGACGAATTCGATCCTCGCGGCTTCGAAACCAGGAGCGTTGACGTGCTTTGCGCGAACGATTTGGATCGGTCCCCAGGCCTTTGGCGTGGTTGGCCGATGTCGCCTGGCGAATGGCGTCACGGTATTCGACGTCCAGTGATTTCTGCGCCTGGTAGTAGTACTCGGTCGATTGCCAGATCTCGCCGTCAATCGCGACGGGCGCTTCGTGGTAGTTGGAGAGAAATCCAAAAATCTCACGATCCCGTTTGAAGAACAGGATCCGATTGTCTTCTGGTATTGGGATTTGGCTGTTGAGCATTTGAGATCATCACCGCCTGGTTTCAAGACACGCCGGATGGGGCCGTCCCTGCTAAGCGGCACAATGTGTCCCTGGAGGGCAAACGGTCGCCCGTGGATTGGAGGCTCCGGCTGGAGTTTCAATGGGGATGTCGATCTACTGTGGTGTCGCTTCGCGAAGTAAACCTGTTGTGTGTCGTGAATCGTTTGAAGTCATCCACCGCAACTGCCACCGTCCTTTGCTAGATCTGTGAACGATGTCGAATTCTGTTGCTTCCGAAAGCTCCATCACCCGGGTGATCCTCAAGCCCCGCAAGGCGTTGCCGTTTTTCAGTCGGCACCCCTGGGTCTTTGCGGGGGCCATTCATGCGACATCGGACCGTGTCCAGGCCGGGGATGAAGTGATTCTGGAGGATGATGTGGGCCGATTCGTGGCTCGCGGACTCTACAATCCCAACAGCAACATCGCCGTCCGACTCTATTCCTGGGACGAAACGGCGGCTCTGGATGAATCGTTCTGGTCCCGGCGACTCGACGAGGCGATCGCGCTGCGACAGCGGTTGTTTCCCAGGTTCGATGCCGAGTCCGCCTGTCGGCTCGTTTTCAGTGAAGCGGACGGTTTGTCCGGGCTGACAGTGGATCGGTACGGCGACTGGCTGCTGGTCCAAATGACCAGCCTGGCACTGGCGACCCGGAAGGACCTGCTGCTCAGATTGCTGCAGGAAAAGCTGCAGCCGCGCGGGATCTGGTTGCGGACCGAGAAAGGAATTCGCGAAGCGGAAGGTCTGGAACTGGCGGACGGCTTGCTGATGGGGGAAGCGCCGCCGCGACCCTTGGTCATTGCGGAAAACGGGGTGAAATTCGCGCTGGATGTGGCGGAAGGTCAAAAGACGGGCTTCTTCCTTGATCAGCGGGACAACCGCCGTCGCGTCGCCGAGTTTGTCCGTGGGGAGCGAGTGCTTGATGTCTGCTGCTATACCGGAGGATTCTCGTTGAACTGCCTGGTGAATGGCGGGGCGCGGGAAGTCCTGGCGGTCGACATGTCCGAATCGGCCCTTGAGCTGGCTCGTTCCAACGCCGAACGAAACGGCGTGGCGGATCGCTTCAAGACGGTCAAACGAGACTGTTTCAAGATTCTGGAAGAGTTGACCGCGGCGGGTGAGATGTTCGACACGGTGATTCTGGATCCCCCGAAACTGGCCCGGAACCGCCAGGGAGTCGATGCGGCCCTGCGCGGCTATTACAGCCTGAATCGCTCCGCCATGGGTCTTTTGAAGCCAGGGGGAATGCTGGTCACCTGCAGTTGTTCCGGCCAGGTGTCCAAAGATCTGTTTGTCGACATGCTGGCCCAGGCGGCGCTGCATGAAAACCGGCGATTGCAGATCCTGGAAGCCCGCGGCGCGGCCGCCGATCACCCGACTTCCGTCGCGTGCCTCGAAACTGAATACCTCAAGTGTTACCTTTGCCGAGTTGTTTAGTGCGTATTTCAGGTCAGTGTGGCGTCCCGCGGAAAGAAATCGACAGCGTCTGACCCGAGTTTCGACGCGACACGTCAGTGCGACCCGCACTCGTGCGAGACATAAGTTCCGTGTCGCGATGAATCCGGGTTGAGCGGAAGCTTCTTGCCTGGAGATCGCCACGCGGAAACGCGATGCCTTGAGCCGTTATCCGGCACTGCAAAACCAGTGCTGAACCAAGTCCTGCCACGCGTGTGCTGTCTGCAACGCGACCCTCAGAAAGCCGACGAGTGCCTCGACCATCGAAGAAAAAACACCGTGATGACGAAGAACTGGAGGAGATTCCCTCCGCGCTGCCCGTTCGTCCGCATGAGCAATTGCTGATTGATGCGATTGATGAACTGTCTGCCAACCGGGTGATCTGCACGACGGCGGGTCGAGGTCAATTCGCGGAAGCGTATGCGCGCCAGCGGCCGGAATCGCAGGTCGAATGCTGCTTTTTTGACCTGTTTCAGAAGAATCAGACCGAGTTCCAGATCAATGACAATGGGCCGGTCGACAACCTGAAATTGGTGTGTGAACCCGACCTTCCCGCGACCGAAGCGGACCTCGTGGCGTTTGTCTTTCGCAAGGGAGGGGATGCGGAACTGACCCGGGATCTGATGCAGCAGGGGTATCAGCGACTTGTCGATGGAGGCCGCATGATCGCCTCAACCGACAATGACGAGGATCAGTGGCTGCATGAGCAGTTGCGGGACCTCTTTCCCAAGGTGACACGCCGTCCCTATCGCAAGCAGGGGACGTTGTACCTGGCGACGCGGACAGGGCCACTCAAAAAGCCGAAAGTGTTTGATTGCGAGTTCAAGTTTCGGGATCGGGGGCGGTTGATTCGCGTCTGTTCGCGACCCGGCGTCTTTTCTCATCGCCGGATTGATCTTGGAGCGCGAACGCTGATCAACACCATGCAGGTTCGACCGGGCATGAAGGTTCTCGACATGGGGTGCGGGGTGGGGACTGTCAGCCTGGCCGCTTCACTGGCGGCAGAAAGGGTGACGGTGATGGCGCTGGATTCGAATCCCCGGGCCGTGCAGTGCACGCAGCGCGGCGCGGAATGGAATTCGTGCCCGGGAATCACTGCGATTCTCGATTGCGAAGGAGCCTCGGCATCGACGGAAGACTTCGACCTGGTGCTCGCCAATCCTCCCTATTTCTCGAATTATGCGATTGCCGAATTGTTCCTGGACACCGCCTATCGCGCCTTGAAAAAGGGGGGGCTGGTTCATGTCGTCACGAAGACGCCAAACTGGTTCCTGGAACGGATGCCCATGTGGTTCAGTGACATCCGGGAATCGGAAGTGGGTGATTACCGGGTGCTGACCGCTCGAATGGGAAAACGCGTGACGGTGTAACTCACTGACAAACGACGTTTCGCTGCCGCTGCAGTGGCCGCGAGGGACAAACCGGCGATTGAAAGATCGTTCCTTGATCGTTCTGGGCTGGGTTGCTATTCTTTCCGCCCCGCTGGCGAATGTGTCGCGAGGCTATTCATAAGGAAACACCGATGACGGGAGCGCAGGGCTGATGGGCGTCAAGAAAACGGGTAAGGGTCGTCGAAAGATCGGACGAAAGAAGCGAAAGATGCGGAGTAAGATCCGGCACCGTAAGTAGTTCGCATTCGGCCGCAGCCCGGTCTTTGTTCCCCTGCGAATCGATGAAATCTCAAGCCCGGCGCTCGTTTGCGAGTGCCGGGCTTTTCGTCTGCGCTCTGCCCAGAGCCGGCGTGTGAGCGCGAATTCCCGAATCGGGCATTGTCAGGCCACGCATCGGTCGCAGCCGAATTTCAAAAACGCCCGCGTGTCGTCCACGTCCTAACTTGACACCACCCTCACATCGGGCGAAGCTGATCGTTGCCTCACGCGGTCCTGACCGCCCGCCCGGTTTCCCGCCCTTGTAATTCGCTCGATTGCAGACTCGTCCACCCGCGATCCTGCCTGCCATCGATCGTGCTGCCTCGTGACATTAGGAACGCACCACCATGAAGTCCCTTGCCCGATTCGTGCTTGCTGGTTGGATGATGTGTCTGGTCACGACCGTTGCGTTCGCCCAGGAAAACCTCGATCAGAAGATTGCCGAACAGCAGAAACTGGCGGATGAGGCCAAAGCACGGCAGGTGGCAGGAGAACCCGCGGTCGTTGCGGCCCGGGCCAAAGCCAAGGAATTGTCGACCGCGATTACCGCGTTGAAGATCGAGCAGAACAAAGCGGAAGCAGCGGTGAAAGACAACGAAGGGAAGCTTCCCAAGCTGCAGGAGGCGGCGAAGAAGGCGACCGAAGAAAAGACCAAGCTGGAAGCGGAATCGGCGGCCGCTGCCAAGGCCGCCGAAGAAGCCAAGGGGAAAGAGACCGAAAAGGCCGAGGCGGACAAGGCCAAGGCTGCAGCTGACAAACTCGCTGCCGCCGTCAAGGTTCTCGAAGATGCCACCAAAGCGGTTATGAGCACCGAAGAGGCGATCGCCAATGCCAAGAAGCTGATCGCAGAACAACCCGCAAAAATCACGGCCGCCGAACAGGCGAACACCGCGTTTCAGCCAGAGCTTCAAAATGCCGAGGCCGCTTATGCCGCGCTGACCAAGGAAGCCGTGGCTCGTCAGGTGGAAGTGGAAGGAACCCTGGTTCAGGCGGGGCGACTGGTCTCGTTCGCCAAGCAGGTGGCTCCGATCTTCTCACAGCGTTGCCTGGCCTGTCACAACGCGCGAACGGCCAAGGGGCGGCTGAATATGGAAACCTTTGCCAACCTGATGAAGGGTGGCGAAAACGGTGCGTCGGTCGTCGCCGCCAAGCCGGGGGATTCGCTGCTGCAGACGATGATCGAAGATCACTCGATGCCCAAGGACGCCGACCCGCTGACACCGGAACAGATCGCACTGGTCAAGAAGTGGATTGAAACCGGAGCCCGATTGGACGCCGGTGTCGGAGCCTCATCAACGTTGATCACCATCATCCCCAAGTTGACTCAACCCGCTCCCCCCGAATCCTACCGTGTCCCCGTCCCGATCATGGCGGTTGCATTCAGTCCTGACGGCAGCCTGCTGGCCACCTCGGGTTATCGCGAAGTCCTGCTGTGGAATCCGGCTGATGGGCAACTGGTTCGACGGATTTCCAACCTGGCCGAACGTCCGCACGATATTGAATTCACCGCCGACGGCAAGACTCTGGCGGTGGCTGCCGGAACACCCGGACAGATGGGGGAAGTGAAGTTCTTCAATGTGGACAACGGGGCGCTGATTGCCGACCTGTTCACCACGGATGACGAGGTCTTCGCCGTCGCCTTCAGCCCGGATGGAACTCGACTGGCTGCCGCCGCGGCGGATCGTTCGATTCGCCTGTTCGATGTCGCCACCCGCCAGCAGCAGAAGCTGATCGAAGATCATGCCGACTGGGTCATGGACGTGGCCTGGTCGCCCGATGGAAAAAAGGTGGCAACGGCCAGTCGCGACAAGACCTCGAAGGTCTTCGACAGTACGACGGGCGAATCGCAGTCAACTTTCAACGGACATGGACAGCCGGTTTTCGGAGTCGGATTCCTTCCGGATGGAAATTCAGTGGCGACCAGTGGTCGTGACAACCGGATTCGTGTGTGGGCGGTGGCGGATGCGAAGCAGGCTCGCGAAATTGGTTTCGGGGGTGAAGTCTTCCGGATCCGCACGACACCGGACGGGATGTCGTTCGCGGGGAGTGCCGACAAGCTGGCTCGTCAGCATAACCTGACGAATGGTCAGCAGGTCCGTCAGTTTGGCCCGCACAACGACTGGGTCTACTCTGTCGCCTTCCATGCCGGAACCAAAAAGGTCGCCAGCGGCAGTCACGATGGGGAAGTTCGAATCTGGAATGCCGATGACGGTAAGGAACTGCTGAAGTTCATTGCCGCGCCAGGGTACAAGCCCCAGGTGGCCGCGAAGTAACTAAGACATCGCCCATGTCGGACAGGACTGTGGGAAGATTGCGTCCATAATTCATCGCTGTTGACATCCGCAGATTCGCGGCGATACGGTTTTTGAAAGGTGGACGCCGCGCGTGGCGAGCGGATCGTAACTTTCCGCTCAGTTATTGAAGCGCGACGTTTCTGCACACTTTCATCACGAGTGTACCGTGTCAAACAATTCCGTCGTTGGTCGCGGGCTTTACTCATTGCCGCAGGCTGCGCGATTGCTTCGAATTGACACCAATCTGCTGAAGTATTGGATTGGTGAATGCAAAAGTGCGGAGTCGATCATTCCGCGCCAACTTCAAGCAGAACATGTTCTGACGTTTGCCGAGTTGATGGAATTGCATTTCATCAAGTTGTTTCGCGACCAGAATGTCTCGTTCCAGGCGATCCGCAAGGCTGCCAAGAAAGCGTCGGAGAAATACCACGCAGATTATCCGTTTACCGTGAAGCGTTTCGACACGGATGGCAGGACGATTTTCGCAACTTGCAAAAGCGAATAGACAGATAAAGAGCTTATTGAAGATCTTCAGCATGGGCAGCTTGTCTTCAAATCGTTTGTTCGTCCTTTCTTCAAGAGACTTGATTACCGGGCAACGCAAGATGTTGGTCGCTTCTGGCCATTGCGTAATGGGCGCAACAACGGTCGGGTCGTACTGGATCCGGAGCGTCGATTTGGTCAACCGCTGGATTCAGAGACCGGAGTGCCAACAGAAGCAATTCGCAGGGCCGTAACCGCGGGCGATGGTCAGGATCTCAAATCTGTTGCACGCTGGTTTGAAATTCCCGTGGAGGCCGTAAAGGCAGCGATGAATTTTGAGAAGTCGCTTTCCTTGTGAAGTACTTTGTTGACAACGACATCTCACCTCGCTTTGCAAAGATGCTTTCTGCATTAGGAGTGGATATTGTCGCCCTGCGGGACTGTATCCCACCGAATACACAGGATTGCGACTTCCTGGCTGACCTGAAGCGAGTCCACGGCGCGGATGTATTCATCAGTAACAATACTGCCCAGCGGACGAATCCCGTCGAATCAAAACTGCTCAAACAATCCGGGGTGACGTCCCTGTATTTCATGCCATTCTGGAGCAACCTGAAATTCTGGCCTCAGGCGCAGTGGCTCTTGAATCATTGGGAAAAGCTGGATGGATTCGCTGCCGGCGCGGCATGCGGTACGTGTGCTGACATCCAGCAAAATGGGCGATGCCGCACTTTCCAACTCTAGTCCATCGCGACAAGGTCGTGACTGAGTCTATAAATCCACACCGGAATGGCCAGGATACTCTATTCCATCGTAGTAACCATGACTCGTTGCCATGGACGGTACTCTCAAACACGTCAATCAGCCGGTAACCGTTCACGGGTCGGGGACTGACGCATTTTCACGGCGAAAAACAAGCATCTTCCACGGGCGCAAAGGGCTCTAAAGCGACGTTTGCCCGTGAAAATGGGTCTGTCCCCCTCGCTTGCCCGTGAACGGTTACATCAGCCGATCGTGCACATCTTTCGTTGCTACGGTCCCTTTCAAGTACACACGCTCGCCTTTGCGATGTGTGTATGAAACGTCAACGTCTTCATACTCGGGCTTGTGCGCAATTTCCCTTAGAAAGGAACTGGCCAGATAGAATGTGGCTAGCCAACGAATCATGGATTGCGCCTGTCATGTAAACGAAACGAGCGCCAGCATATCGCCGTGGCTTACTTATTTCAGGTGGCTCCATTCGACGGTCTTGCGCGGCAATTGGTGGATTCAATTCATTCGATGACGCCGATACCCTTGGATGCCCTTGGACGTCAGGTGGCGACAGGGATGGATTGCTTCTCTCACATTACGGGCCAATGATTCAATTCACCCGCTCTGTCTGACAACCATCATCATCGCGGATGCCGGTCAGTACCCGAAAAACGGATGGCCATTTCGCGATTCGTCCATTGCATTCGGTCGACTCACCAGACACGATGTCTCGGCGGAGCTTCTGCCGATCCTCGTGCCTGGGCGACGAATGAGCTATGGCCTCTCTGATTGAGTTGGTTGAAATCACGAAGGACTACGGCCGATTCCGGGCGCTCAACAGCGTATCGCTGAACATTCAGTCCGGGATCACCGGACTGCTGGGGCCGAACGGCGCTGGAAAGACGACGCTGATCAAAGTCCTGCTGGGGCTCGTCAAAACCACCTCGGGTCGGGGCCGGTTGCTTGAATTCGAATTGGGGCGGCAGAATCGCGAGATCCGGGCGCATGTGGGCTACATGCCCGAAGACGATTGCTATCTTCACGGGATGACGGGAGTCGACTGCGTTCAATTCGTGGCTCAATTGTCCCGAGTCCCGAGGGTCGAGGCGCTGCGGCGCGCTCACGAAATCCTCGATTTCTGTGGATTGGCTCAGGAGCGATATCGGACGGTCGAAACCTATTCGACGGGGATGCGTCAAAAGCTGCGGTTTGCCCAGGCGATCGTTCATGATCCCCCGGTGCTGATTCTCGACGAGCCGACATCGGGGCTGGATCCGGAAGAACGGCAGGTGATGCTCAACCGGATTCGCCTGCTGGCACGCGACCATGGCAAGGCCGTGTTGCTGTGCACTCATATTCTTCCGGACGTGCAGTCGATCAGCGATTCGGTCGTGATTCTGGCACGAGGAAAAGTTCAAGTTTCACACTCACTGAAGGAGCTGAGCCGGCCTATGAATCCGTCGCTTGAGGTTCGTTTGCTGGGGGCCGCGGATCAATTTATCAGCGCCATTCGCGAACACGGCATTGCGATCGAAGCTCGTCCGGACGGAGGTTTGGTATTGCAGGGGACAGCGGAACAGCTGACGCCCCGAGTCTGGCAGGTGGCGAGTTCCTGTGGCATCGGCGTCCGATCAATGACGCCATCCCGCCATTCTCTGGAAGAGATTTTCCTGAATGCGGTCCGAGGAGGTGGTGCAAATGAGTGAATCATCCGCGCGGCCGTTGAATACAGTTTTGGATGCGATTTCTGAACTCACCAGCGTCCCCTCCAGTCGGGGGGTAAACAATCTGGGTTACCGGAGCTTGTCGGATGAGCGGGAGCCAGGCTGGATCCGCTGGTGGGTGATCACCGATGTTGGCGTTCGTCGCGCCTGGCAAAGCCATTGGCTGCGTCGAATGATGCTATTTGCCTGGCTCCCCGCGGTCTGGTTTGGCGTCGGCTTCTTCCTGTGGGAGCAGGCGGTAGAGCATGCTGACTGGCGGATCTTCCTGGCCCGCAGCATTCCGCCAGTTCCTGACTATGAATGGATGCGGGACGTATTACAGTCAGAGAATGTGGAGAAAAACCGACATCTGGTTTGGGCGTGGCTATTGCAATCCTTCTTTCGACATCCTCAGGCGGTCCTGATGGTCATGGTCGTGGGGGTGATCGCTCCACCGCTGATCTCGCAGGACATCCGATCGCGGGCGTTCCTGTTGTACTTTTCCCGCCCACTGACCCGTTTCGAATACATGATTGGCAAGCTGGCCAGCCTGTGGGTTTACCTGGCCGTGATTTCGACCATCCCCGCGCTGGCGCTCTATGTGCTCGGTGTTTTGCTGTCGCCGAACCTGGGAGTCATCGCGTCGACATGGGATTTGCCCTTGCGCATCATCGGGGCGTCCATTGTGCTGATGCTTCCCACTTCGGTCCTGGCACTTTGCTTTTCGTCGTTGACCCAGGAGAGTCGTTATGCGGGTTTTGCCTGGTTTGCGATCTGGATCCTGGGCTGGTTTACGTACCTGGCTGCGTCTTCGGCGGATGCCTTCAATGCGGGGGAGGAGACCTATCGAGTTCAGCAGAACTCTCGCCGATTCCACCGACCAATGGTCTTTCCCGTGGAAATCAAAGAATCGGCGTGGACTCACCTGTCGCTGTATCACACCGTGGGCCGGGTTCAGAAGTGGGTGTTTGGACTTTCCGATTTCAAGGATGTGCTGGTCTCCAGCGTAATCTTGAGCGCGATCACGCTGGCCTCGCTGTCAATCACCTATCGCCGAATATCCGCACCGATGCGCGTGTAGCCACAAGAGGAATCCCAGAGTCATCTCGCCATGACAAGCTCTCCGCTGTCAACTGACGTCGTTGGATCATGAAGTCGAAGAACGAGACTTAGAGACATCTGTCGATGATCGAACTGAAAAACGTGACGAAGCTTTACGGCAAGGTGATCGGAGTCAACGATTTCACGCTGAGCCTGGGCGCCGGCGCGTTCGGACTACTGGGGCCAAACGGGTCCGGGAAGTCGACGCTGCTGAACTTGATCACGGGTCAGTTGCGTCCGACCCTGGGAACCGTCCATGTGATGGGGCAGTCGCCCCGGAACAACGCCGCATTATTTCGACGCCTGGGTTACAGCCCCGGAAGCGAAGGGCTTTACTCGAATGTGTCCGCACTGGAATGGGTCAAGTACCTGCAACAACTGCAGGGAATGAGTGCCGCCGATGCCGATGTGGCGGCGGGCACCGCCCTGGAACTGGTGGGGATGGCCGCCGCGATGCACCGGCCGATCTCCAGCTATTCGCGCGGAATGCGACAGCGGACCAAGTTGGCCCAGGCGATTGCTCACAACCCCGATATCCTGATCCTCGATGAACCGTTCAGTGGTCTCGATCCCGTGGGTCGCCATGAATTGACGAATGTGCTGCTGGACTGGATTGATCTGGGAAAAAGTATGTTGTTCGCCAGCCATGTGCTGCACGAAATCGAATCGATCACCCAGTCCTTTCTGCTGATCTGCGGTGGTCGTTTGCTGGCGTCGGGAACGGCCGAAGACGTTCATGCGATGATGGTCGGGCTCCCGAACGAGGTCGCATTGAAGTGCAACCGCCCCCATGCGCTCGCGTCGATCGTGTTGGGTGAAGAAGTCGCCGATTCGGTTCGGATTACCGGCGACACAGTGACCGTTGCCACCAAACATCCGGCACGACTGTACGAGAACCTGCCCCAATGGCTGGGCCGTTCCGGAATTGAAGTGACGGAAATGCATTCGGCGGACGAGTCGCTGCAGGCGTTGTTCAATTCCCTGATGAAAATGCACCGAGGTGAACTGTAATGGGCAACGTCGGGGCGGTCTTTGTCTTCGAGTGGAAGCGGTCACTGACTGTGCCGCGAATGGCCTGGTGGCTGGTCCTGGCGGGATTCCCTGTATTCATCATCGGGTTGATCCGGATGACGATCCGAGTTCATACACCGATGAACGAACTGCAGCGGGGCCTGTGGCTCGGCTTTCTGTTTGCCCTGGGGCCAATGCTGGTCACGATGCTCGGAACCATGCTCTGGCTGACCCCCGCGGTTTCCGCCGAACTTGAGCGGCGCAGCTGGGTTTATCTTTCGGTCAGACCCAATGGAGGAACCGCTGTTCTGTTGGGAAAGTACCTTGCCGCGGTGACCTGGGTCATTCCACCGGTCCTGGTCGGCCTGGCGATCGCCGTGCCGATCAGCGGCATTCGAGATGGCTGGGAGGTCTGGTGCGCGATGGTGGGACTGGTCTGCCTGTCGACACCGGCATACGCAGCCGTCTATCTGCTCCTGGGGACCGTGATGCCACGTCGAGCCATGGTCCTGGCAGTGGGCTACTCGTTGTTGTTTGAACTCGTGATCAGCTATGTCCCCGCGGTCATCAACAAATTGACCGTGCAGCATCACCTGCTGGCGCTGATGATGCGGTGGTGCCAGTTCGAACTGCCACCGGCCTTTCAGTCGGGCGCCGCTGCCCTGATCGGCAACTCGCCCACTTCAGAACATGTCCTGGCGCTGATGCTGTATCCGCCGATCCTCGTGGCCATCTCGGTGTTCATCCTGCGGGCGAACGAGTTCTCGTCGTCCGCGGAATCCGATGTGTGATCGATTTGGAGACTCAGTCACCGACTTCCGCCCAGACGACCAGTTCGACGGCGGCATTCATGGGAAGTTCGTTCACTCCGACGGCAATTCGCGTATGTCGACCGGCATCACCGAAGGCCTTGACCAGCAGTTCCGAGGCGCCGTTGACGACCTGTGGCTGCTTGGTGAAACCATCAGCCGACTGGACGTAGCCTTCGACTCGAACAATCCGTGTGACTCGATCGAGGTTTCCGATGCAGGCCTTGATTTGTGACAGGGCATTCAGGGCACACATTCGCGCGGCGTGATAGCCTTCCTCTTCATGCACGTCCTTGCCGACCTTCCCCTTGAACATCAACTCTTTGCCGACCATTGGCAGTTGTCCGCTGGTGACGACCAGGTTCCCCGTTCGCACAACAGGAACGTAATTTCCAATGGCTTCAGGTGCTGTGGGGACCACTTGTCCACTTTGGGACAGACGTTGTTCGACGGCGCTGGTCATGACGGGAATTCCTTGAAGGATGATCGGGTGCCTGCAGGCAGGTTAGTCAATTTGCTTGCCGCTGGCAAAGCGACGTGATCTGCGACTGGAAAACAGTACCGTGACAGCATCCGGAGTGCTGCCAGCGTCGCCATCATGGCTCCTGCGTGAAGAAACTTGCGGTATTCGGTCTCAAGCGACGCTTCGCGAGCAGCGCATTGGAAACCAGGAAACGTCGCTTGTCCTGGCATTGCGATGGGACATTTGGCAGAGGTCATCAAACACTGAAGCGAAAACAAGGTCTTCGACAGCGGCTACTGCAATCCCCCGAATTGGCGAACGGCTTCATAGACCACCGCACAGACAGTGTTGGCCAGGTTCAAGCTGCGAACTTCAGATCGCATGGGAAACTGGATTGTCGATCCCCTCAATTCGTCGACGATCGCGGGGGGAAGTCCCGTCGTTTCGCGACCGAACAGCAGGATGTCACCCGGGGCAAAATCGGCGTCCCACACTGTTCGTGCCGCCGGATTCTCGACACACCAGACTCGGTGTCCCGGCAGCTTCTGCAAGACTTCATGCCAGCTATCCACGATCTCGTAATCGAGGTACGGCCAATAGTCGAGTCCCGCGCGACGCAGTTGACTTTCATCCAGGCTGAACCCAAGGGGACGGATCAACCAGAGCTTGGCACCCACCGCGACACAGGTCCGGCCGATGTTTCCGGTATTCGGCGGAATTTCCGGTTGATACAGGACGATATGCAGAAGTGGCGCCATGAATTCCAGAACAATCGTGCAAGTGGTGAATCAGTATCAGTCCCAGGCTGCCAGCGGCCGATCGCCTGTGATGCGCCGGGTTGTAGGCGCAACCGATGACAGCGGTGGCTGCAGGTCTCAGTCCGTTGCTTCAGTCGTTGAGATCAGCGATCTCATTGCGGCTGGCGCCTCCATTTTCGGGACGCCCACCAGTAATAAAGGACGCCGGTGCCGATCAGCATCAGGACCCCGGCGGTTTGTTTCCATTGCTCGATCATTTGGCTGGTAAACGCCGCCGCATAGGCGACCAGCAACAGCGCGGGAGTGAGCGGATATCCCCAGGTCTTGTAGGGGCGGGGCGCGCCTGGAAGCTTGAATCGCAACACATAGACCGCTCCGACCGTCAGGCTGTAAAAGATCAGTCCCGCACTGATGACCGAATCGGTCATACCATCAAAAGCATCCTTCAGTGATGCAGGCTTCGTGACACCAGATTCCGCCGGGGCCGCGGGGCCTGCTTCAGCCGGTGTTGCCGAATCGGGCGCGGTGGCGACCTTGTTGCTCGCGTCGGACGTCGTGGATGGTGAGGCGGGAAACAAGGCCTGGCCGGTGAACCAGACAATCAGCAGGATCGTCCAGACCGCCTGGATCAGGATCGAATTGGCGGGAGTCTGACGCGTGGGATGGATCTCCTGAATCCAGCGGGGGACCAGTCCATCTCGCGCAATCGCAAAATAAATGCGCGGGCCGGTGATCATGTTGGAATTCGTGGCCCCGAACGTGGAGCACATCACACCCAGTGCCGCGATCTTGGCGCCAGTGGAATTGAACAGGGCTCGAAACAGATCCGCAGCCACGGTTTCACTGGTGGCCAGATGATCCGTTGTCAGCATCAGATGATAACTGAAGATCGCGCCGACATAGACCGTGATCACGATTCCCAGGCCCAGCACAAGGGCTCGCGGGACATTCCGCTGGGGTTCACGGATCTCCTCGGCGACCGGGCCCAAATTGATCCAGCCGTCATACGGCCACAGCACGGCAATCATTGCCACGCCGATCGCCCGCCAGAATGAGAGACTGCTGTGATCGTTGGGAGGGCCAGATCCCCACAGGGGCTGAAGATTGTCGGGTTGAATCTGGTTCATCAGGAACGGGAGCAAGATCAATCCCGCCAGGAACGTGACCTTCGCCACCGTTGCGACATTCTGAACGCTGGCCCCCCAGCGCGTGCTGAACATGTTGGTGATCGACAGTCCCACGACGATGCCGATCGCCATCAATCCCTGAGCCCAGATTTCCAGCGGCACAAGCTCGTTGAAGTAGATGACGGTCGCACAGGCCAGGGCGCCGACCGAACCTGTCCGGACAACCCAGAATTCCGTCCATCCCCACAGGAATGCCGGAAGTCGTCCGTAGGCTTCCCGCAAGTACAGATATGGCCCCCCGGCCTGGGGATACATGGCGCCCAGTTCGGCCAGAGCCAGTGATCCACACAGTGTCACGATTCCGACGCCAACCCAGACCGACAGGATCGGAATGAACCCATAAGCCTGCAGGTGCTTGTCGACGTTGCCGACTTTCAAAAAGATCCCGGACCCGATGATCGAACCCACAACCATCATGGTCGCATCAAACAGGTTCAGGATTCGCGGCAGCGACTGCTGTGCCGGAATCGGTGAATCAGTCGCCTCGGCCATCTTCGGGATCCCCGTAACAGGTAAGAACAGAATCGCGGCAGCACTGTAACGACAATGCGACTGTGTGGCACGTCCCTGGGTCTTCGAAGGGCGTGGCGATCAACCAAAGTCCACACCCATCCCAAAACTTCTGGGTGTGTGCCACCCGTGCCGCTCCAACCGGTTGGAGCGGGGCGAAGCGTCCCAGCAACATCAGGGTTCTGATCCGTGTCGCATCCGTGTTCCATCAGTGGCTGTCCCTCAACCGCCCCTGACCGTTCCTACGGCTTCGAAAGATCAATGACCACCCGATCGATTTTCCCGCCGAATGCGAACGGCGCTTCGTAATCTCCGACCGCTCCGTTCGCGTCACGACCGACCTGCAGCCCGTCGGTGGGATGAGCCACAATCGGACCGTCAACTTTGCCCATGCCGATCTGCTCCTGATTGGCTGTCATCAACACTTCCCCCTTCTCCGAGACCGTGACTGCAATCACGATCGGGGCTGCAGGAAGGTTCTTTGCCGCAGTCACCGTCGAAAGCTTGCCGCGACGGCGGACGGCGAAATTCAACTTGCCGGATTTCAGGGACAGCGAATAACCGTGATTGGAACCACCCTGAGCGACCAGCACGCCGTCCGGGCTCGACTCGCTGATGGAAACGGTGATGGAAAGCGGCTTATTCGCCGCCTGCGGGGCCACGTTGCCGGGAAGCTCATCGCCGGGTTTGAGTTCATATCGAAGGGCCGAATTCCTGTTGTCGGACTTTTCCGCGCGTTCCGGCTGACCATACTGCGGCTTCCAGATCCAGGGGACGACCTGCGCGCGACTGGCCCAGGATGCCCACTTCGTGACCATGTCATGGACGCGATCAGGATGCTCCGCTGCCACATCATGCAACTCCGTTCGATCGGACTTGAGGTCATACAACTCCCATTTGCCGGCGGGACCCTTTGCAACCAGCTTCCAGTCGCGAACTCGAACGGCCCGGTTTCCTTCGTGTTCCCAGTAAATGGCGTCGCGTTCGATCGTGCCGTTGCCAAACGCGGGGACCAGACTGCGACCTTCCAGCGGAGTGATCTTTTGTCCCTCGTGTTCCTGTGGGTAGCGGGCGCCGCTGATGTCGACGCATGTGGCCATGATGTCGATCAGATGTCCCGGCTGATGTCGCAGTTCGCCTCGACCGGTGATGCGCCGGGGCCAGTGCGCAATCAATGGGGTCGAGATTCCCCCTTCATGGACCCAGTGCTTGTATTCTCGAAACGGCGTGTTGCTGACATTGGCCCAGGCTTCCCCATAGGCGATGAATGTATCGCGTGGACCGGGCATGACCTTGCGGCCGGTCAAAACAGGCCAGCCGTCACGCGTCTGCTTGGGATGAACTGGCAGCAGGATCTGATCATCGGCGATGACCGGAAGCGAAGGCTGTGAGCCCCGTTCGACATCCGGCTGTCGTCCGGTGGTTTCCGCACAGCCTCCATTGTCCTGCAGGAACAGGATCAGCGTGTTCTCCAACTGGCCCGATTTCTTCAGTTCTTCGACCAGTTCTCCAATGCCGCGATCCATGGATTCGATCATGGCGGCATAGACTTCCATGCAGCGGATTTCCCACGCCTTGTCCCGGACCTGATCCCAGTCTCCCTTGGTGGGACTCAGGTTCCAGGCGGGATCGATCAGTCCCAACTGGCGTCCCCTGGCAAATCGGGCCTGGCGGATGGCATCGTATCCCGCGTCATACCGGCCCTTCTGTCGCTGAATGTCCTCGTCCAGCGCGTGCATGGGCCAATGAGCCGCTGTGTAGGCCAGGTACATGAAGAAGGGTTTGTCCGGGTGCTGCCGCTGATGTTCGCTGACGAACGTGCGGGCGTGATCGCTCAACGCCTGCGTGTAGTAATACTGCTTCGGCTGATACAGGGGATCTTTCAGTGCCGGAATCATCGTGTTGTCGCGGCAAAGTCCTGCGGGATCATAAAACGTACCGCCGCCGATGATGGTTCCGTAGTAGCGGTCGAAGCCGCGCTGCAGCGGCCAGTTGTGCCGGGGACCGTCAGGCTGGGTATGACGAGTGACGTGCCACTTGCCGACCATGTAATTGCGATATCCTGCCGGGCGAAGAGCCTCGGCAATTGTGACACACTGGCGGTTCAGGTCTCCGCGGTATCCCTCCTGGCCCCCATCGTTGGTCATGTGCCCGACGCCCGCCTGGTGCGGGTAAAGCCCCGTCAAGAGGGCCGCGCGAGTCGGACAGCAGCGGGCCGTGTTGTAGAACTGAGTGAATCGCAGTCCGTTCGCGGCAAGTCGGTCGAGATTCGGGGTCGTCGTTTCCCCACCGTAGCAGCCGAGATCCGAATACCCCATGTCGTCCGACAAGATGACGATGATGTTGGGCTGATTGGCGGCGAAGAGGAATTGCGGACAGAGCAGGCCAAGCAGGAACCAGGAAGTTTTCATTGGGACTCCTCGCGCAGGGGTTTCAGATCATGCAAAGCTCATGCGGTTCCAGTTCGCTGGCATCCAGTTCCATGCCGCGCCAGATCAGAGTGGCGAATTCACCAACGTCATCAATCCACGATTCGGCAACATGCTCGCGTTGGGCTGCAGGGACCAGGATCAGCAGTCGCTTGGAGCCCAGCAGGCCCTCAGGGTTCAACCCGTAGTAGCGATCGAGATAGTTGGACGTGCGATAGCATTCCGTCAGCAAGGCTTGCAGCATCGCGGGTTTCAAACGTTCCGGGTTTCCATCGGGTTCCAGAATGACCTGCAGCGTCGAGTGCGGGTTGTCGGTGAGGACCGTTCCAACCAGTTCCACGGCACGACGTCGGCATTCGCTGTTCCACTCGGCCGATCGGAACCAGAGTGTGAATGCATGGGTCCGTATGTCACGTGCGGGAAGCACATCAGCCGGGTTGAGGGTGTCGAGGTTTGCATGATAGACGGGAACCACATTCTCTTCGCCCTGTGGAAACGTCAGCCGCGGCGGCGGGAACGGATCAAAATCGGTGTCGAAGATGTCCTGAGCTTCCTGCATCAATCCATAGATCTGAGTCAGATTCAGCGTGGGGGTTTCCAGCACGTAATAGGGAGGACGCGGCTGGAACTTCAGGCCGAGCATTTCTGCTTCGGCACGAAAAGCCGTTCCAGGCAGGATGGCCAGGTTGAAGACTTGCACATCGGTGAACAATTCGGTGCTGGCCAGGTACTCATAGCCGCGGCGCACCGAGGCTTCGGTGTCTCCGGGGAGTCCGATGATCAGGTCCACCTTCACGCGGATGCCGGCGTCGAGCATCGCTCGGACACCCCGTTCGAAGGCTTTCATGTTGTTGCGCCGGTCCATCAGATCCTGGGCCAGTGGATCGACCGACTGCAGCCCAATCTCGACTTCCGTAAAGTTCGCCTCCCGCAACAGACGTGCGGTCTCCTGGTTGATGCCTTCCGCCCGCAGTTCGCCGAAGTACATGAACTGCCTGGTTCCATCCGGCTGGATCGGATTGTGTTCCGCCAGCAGACGCAGGAAGTCGTTGAAATCCTTTCGTTGGTTCAGGGTGGGATCAAGCAGCACGACTTCCCGAGCGCCTCGCTCGGCCGCATGCCGCAGGTTGGCGATGATCTTTTCGCGACTCACGAAATACAGTGCGTCATAGCTCTTGGGGTAATAGCAGAACTTGCATTTGAAAATGCAGCCACGAATGGTTTCGAGCATCAGCATGCGTTCATCGGCCGCATCCAGGATCCCGGCCAGGTACGGCGATGAAATGTCGTTCAGATGGGGCAGGGGTTGTCGAAACGCCGGCGGGGCCGGATGGGTCCGGCACCAGAGTCCCGCGATGGCTGCTGACGGTGTGGGGCCGTTCCGCAGGGCATCAAGCAGTTCTGCAAACGTCTGTTCTCCTTCGCCGATGGAGGCAAAATCGACGCAGGATTGTTCCAGGACCCAGCCATTATCCGCAGTGATTTCGGGTCCGCCGAGCACGATCTGCAGTTGAGGCAGGCGTTGCTTGAGCTGATGGCAGATCCAGATTGTCCGATCGATGTTCCACAGGTAGCAGGTGAATCCCACCATCCACGGCTGCCGCTGCAGAATGGCTTCGACGATCCCCAGGTCGCTGAGCTGATTTGCCAGCGAGGGAGGGAAAATCTGAACGTCGTAGTCCTGTTCCAACCCCCGCTGTCGCGCCAGCAGTTTCAAATACCCGGCGGCGAGGGGGACATTCCCGACAATCTCCGTCGGCCCCGCGGGCGGGATCGGCAGTTGAACGAGCAGGACCGTGCGGGGCGATGTCATGAGTCAGGCCGGGAATGGGAAATGGGGCAGGATCAGCGGGGTCAGGTGTTGAATTTTCCCGATTTGGCCGGTGGAGATCTGGATTGCTTGTCGGGCGTTGTTCCGGCCAAATTGGGAAAATTCAACACCTGACCCGGTTCCGTCAAAGCTCTGAGCTTGTCTTTCAGGCCGATTCGTGACAGATGGTTCTGGGTTGTATCATTCCTTCAAGTCTATCGTGTAATCCTTGTGATGTCTTCGCGGCATCGACAGGCGTCCGATTACAAATGTGGTCCGATGATCAGGGGTCAGGTGTTGAATTTTTCCAATTTGGCCGGGGGAGAGCTGGATTGCTTGTCGGACCGTTGTTCCGGCCAAATTGGGAAAATTCAACACCTGACCCAATTCTGTCAAGCTCTGAACTTGTCATCCAGGCCAATTCGTGACTGATGGGTCTGGGTTCAATCGTTCATTGAAGTTTATCGCTCGATCGTTGTGGTGTCTTCACGACATCGATGAGAGTCTGATGATAATTGTGGACTGACGATCAGGGGTTCGGTCAAGCTCTGAACTTGTCATCCAGGCCGATTCGTGACCAGATGATTCTGGGTTCAATCACTCATTCTCACCGGCGAAATTCAACACCTGATCCTTCAGGGCTTCGCAACGCGTGCGAAGATCTTCGGACTGCAATTGGCGTTCTTCGCATCTTCGGATCGCATGGCCGACGGCGGCTCTGGAAATTCCAAACTCCGCAGAGACGATTGTGATCGATTCCTTGACCGTCTCCCGTGTCAGCCATAATACCACCTCACGCGCAATGTTGGAGTGACGTCCGCGTCTCTTGATTTCCTCAATGCCGATTTGGAAGTCTTGAGCTACGATCGCGAGGACATTTGCAATCGTTGCCGATCTGCGAGTTTGGTGAACACCTGGTTTTTCGTCCTCAATCAGATGGCGGCGCCGTGCGACAAACTCAGGGCTTCCAAGCAGGACACCTTCATAGGTCTTCTGGAATGGATTTTCGATCGGCTGTGAGATCCCCTGCATCACAAAGCGGCGATAGGCAATTCGCGCAGCGGACTCCGTGCCGCTGAACTCCGACAAAACCGTCTTCCAGTCGAGCCACTCCGGAGCACCATCTGGATTCAGATAGTAACGGTATGTCGACCATGGATATTCCTCGGGCATTGATACGAGTCGCGCTCGACAAGGATTCAAGTGGAGGTATCGGCTCAGTGTCCAGGCATATCCGGAGTCTTCGACGAGAATTGATTTGAAGCGACCTTGAAACAGCGTTCCTTCCCGTTGATGTCGCTCGTTGAACACGGATGCGTAGCCACTTTGGAGATCATGCATGCCTGTGGACAGATTGCCGGATGTCAGGCGGAGGAAAATATGAAAATGATTGGACATCAAAACGTGAGAAAAAACCCTCCAACCGCATCGCATGGCGACGCGATGAAAAAGTTTCAACCAGATGCGCCGGTCATTATCATTGATGAAGATATCACACTTGAGGACACCACGATTCATCACATGGTAAAGGCCATCTGGAATATCCGAACGAAGTCGCCGTGACATGTTTATGCGTCCCGTGACAAATGTGGTCTGGCGATCGGGGGTCAGGTGTTGAATTTTCCCAATTTGGCCGGAATGATGCCCGAC
>Ga0265327_10001307_pt1 | contig 32519 bp, 22 predicted proteins | sample 41621metaG_FD_202089 | JGI IMG/M metagenome (GOLD analysis project Ga0265327, IMG submission 202089) | Rhizosphere microbial communities from Carex aquatilis grown in University of Washington, Seatle, WA, United States - 4-16-21 metaG | ecosystem: Host-associated > Plants > Roots > Rhizosphere...
CAGAGATGGAAAATGGATACAAGCGAGAACGAAAGGTGCAGGTCATGGTTCGATAAGTAGAGCATTTTATGCAAGAAAAGAATTGATAAAAGAGATAATAAAAATTTAACACCTAACATAAAATCGTAAAGGCTTTTTGTCATTTGCTTAAATACCGTTATAGCATAGCCATTATTGAAACATTCGACGAAAGCGCAGCCTTGTCGAAAGAGAATTCCAAAAACCTAATGAAACTCATCAAGCAAACACCCAAAAAGGCTTTGAAGGCATTCTTGAAGCAAAAACCAATAAAATCCCTAAAAAAATAGTCATGTCAACCTGAATTAGAGTCGTTTTAAACGGTCATTATTCCTGTTAGTTTTCGTATAACTCATTCTAAAAGGGATAACAACACTTATTCCACGTTAGGCAAGGTTATTCCAAAACAAAAAACCCTACCAACTTTGGTAGGGTTTTGCTCTGCTTCCAGGACTTGAACCTGGGACCCTCTGATTAACAGTCAGATGCTCTAACCGACTGAGCTAAAGCAGAATTTTATCTTCAATACTTTTATAGCGACATTGATTTCTCAAATGCGATGCAAAAATAGAAACTTTTTATATATTTGCAAAAAAAATATAAAAAAATTTAATAAAATATTTTATGAGCTTAGTAGTAGTTGGTAGTGTAGCATTCGATGCCATTGAAACTCCGTTCGGTAAGACCGAAAAAATACTTGGCGGCGCCGGAACTTTTATTTGTTTGGCTGCATCGTATTTCGATTTGAAACCAAAAGTTATTTCGGTTGTTGGTGGCGACTTTCCACAGGAACACATTGATTTGTTGCACAAACATAATATTGTAACCGAAGGTTTGCAAATAAAAAAAGACGAAAAAACTTTTTTCTGGTCGGGCAAATATCATAACGACATGAATGCGCGCGACACTTTGGTTACCGAATTAAATGTACTTGAACATTTTGATCCCGTTGTTCCAGAATCTTATCAGGATTGCGAATATCTGGTGCTGGGTAATTTGTCGCCAATTGTTCAGCGCAATGTTATTGAAAGATTGACACGTCGCCCAAAACTGATTATTATGGACACCATGAATTTCTGGATGAACATTATGCTCGACGAATTAAAAAAGACACTTCGTCTTGTTGATGTTTTGACAATAAATGACGAAGAAGCACGTCAGCTTTCGGGCGAATATTCGTTGGTAAAAGCTGCAAAGACAATCATGGAAATGGGACCCAAATATTTAATCATAAAAAAAGGCGAGCATGGCGCTTTGCTTTTCCATGGCAACAAAAAATTCTTCGCTCCTGCCCTGCCGCTCGAAGATGTTTTTGATCCGACCGGCGCCGGCGATACTTTTGCCGGTGGTCTTGCCGGTTACTTAGCGCAACACGACAGCATTACTTTCGAAGAAATGAAAAATGCTATTATTCTCGGTTCGGCAATGGCGTCGTTTTCCGTCGAAAAATTTGGAACGGAGCGTTTGCAAAGTCTTACGAAAAAAGAAATTTACCAGCGTGTACAAAAATTTATCGAACTGGTAAAGTTCGATTATTTAATTGAAGACTAAAACTTAAATCATAAAACAATTACCCACTGTTTCGGTCACCTTTATAAAAAATTAACAAGTTTGCGTCATTAATTAATCTAAGTACTTAATGAATTAATAGTCGTGGACAGTCAAATTAAATGTCATTTAAATTATTTTTCGATAATATATAAAATTCTTATATATAAATTTGCAATATATAACATTCTTGCATATATTTGCCTTGTAATTACAATTTATAAATAATGGCTATTATGATCTCAAATGATTTGTTAAAAGGGTCTTTACGGACTATTGTTCTTAAATTATTGGCGGAGAATCAGCAGTTGTACGGTTATGAGATTACTCAAAAGGTCGAAGAATTATCGAAAGGAAGTATCAAACTGACTTTCGGAGCACTGTATCCGGTTCTGCATAAATTAGAAGCAGAAGGATATGTGCAAACCGAAACAGTTAATATTGGTAAACGCATTCGCATTTATTACAAGCTGACAAAAGATGGTAAAAGCTGGGCAGCAAGCAAACTCGATGAATTTATTGAGTACGTTAAAGTAATGAATTATATTCTTAATCCTTATCCGTCAATGGCATGAATTATCTGACGAACGAAAACATCGACTACATTTATAGCGATGTTCAGAAAAAAGGGATAACCATGACGGGACTGTTAAACGAAATGGTTGACCATATTTGTTGTTGCATAGAAATTGAATTAAAAAAAGGAAATGATTTTCAAACCGCATATAATAATTTGATGAACACAGTCGAAGACTCGACATTCAAAAATTTACAACATCAAGATTTATTATCCACAAATTTAAAATTTCAGAATATGAAAAAAGCAATGTTTTTAACTGGTCTTATCGGCACATTGTTGCTGTTTATGGGCGTAATGTTCAAAATTCAACATTGGCCCGGTGCCGGTATATGTATGGTTCTTGGCGTCTTCTCAATTGTTTTCGGGTTTCTGCCAATGTTTTTTTATACAAGTTACGTTGAACAAGTTGAAAAGAAAAATGTATTCTTATACATTCTTGGATATTTGACGCTTATTTTTTTATTACTGGGCCCATTATTTAAAATTATGCACTGGCCCCTAACGGATATTTTATTTTATTACGGACCCCTGACGCTTGCTGCTTTGTTTTTACCGGTTTATCTGGTAAGCGTTTTCAGAAAGGTAAATGAAACAAAGACTAATTTTATTTTTATTATCGTCATTTTAGGAATTGGCTACACATCTTTATTTATGTTAACATCGGGCAATGTATCGCTCGAAGTTATATATAAATGCGATTCAACGTACCATCAAAATTTAAAAATAACCGGATTATTTGCAGCAAAAAATGATTCATTGATTGCAAAACTTCAGGGCAAACAACAGATTGAAACTGTTAAAGCAAATGCTGTCGCACTAAAAAATGAAATAAACGATTTGATGCTTAAAATGATTCACTATGCAAACCCCGATGCATCAACAGAAATTGAAATAAAATCGAAAGGCAATAAAAAAGCTTGCAGAAAAATTATGGATCAAGACGACAACACAATGAAATTAAACGATTTGTTGCAAAAATTCAGAAACTCTCTTTTGACGCTTGCCAAAGATGATTTTCAAAAACAAATTATCGATGCGCATACCGATTTCAATTTGTTCAACAATATAAGCGATTATAGTAATTTTAAAAATTATACGCTCATCGAAGCATTGGCAACGCTTTCGTCGATACAAAAAAATTTGCAGATTTCGGAATTTGAAATCTTGACGTCAATAAACTGATCAAATTCTTCTTAGAGAACAAAAAAAAGTCAGACATTATATTTGTCTGACTTTTTTTGTTTAGATGTAAAGATGTCATCTCTACGAGATGACATCTTATGTACTATTGTATCATCACTTTTGTAGTGGTCATTTTGCTGTTGCCAGATACTTTTACGAGATACATTCCTGTAATTGCATTTAAAGCAATTCTTTGTAATCCGTTGCCGGTTCTGCCATTGTACACGCACTTTCCGTTCAGATCATAAATGTTAACGCTTACTTGTTCTGTAGTTGGATTGGTTACATATACAAATTTGCCAGCCGAATAAACTTGTGTTACTGCGCCAATTTTATTTACTGCGCTGTTAACTTCGCCAAAATGTAATCTGAATGGTTTTTCGCTGCCTGTTGCATAAGCAAAACTGTATGTACCATTGCTTATGTTAGTAAATGTACCGGAAATTAAGTCTTCCAAAACAACAGTCGAATAATTGTTAAGGTTCATATTAGCTAAGTCAATATTATAATTACCAGATACACCTGCGCGGAAAAACAAGTCCATCGATTGCGTTTCGGGTAGCGTATTAATTGCAAGGTTGAGTCCTTCTGACGAACGGCTGTATAAATGACAGAATTCATTTTCTGGTACAAACGTTTTTTCGCCGTCATACAAATCATCAAAACCGGTTGTTGCGTCAGCGCGGAAAAGAATCATGGTTTCGTCGCCAACAACATTGTTGCCACTTGCTTTTAATTTCAAACTGTTGTCAACAATTTCGTCATTCTTCATATATGCGACTGTGGTTGCATTGACTTTAACTGCATTGGTAGCGGTTAAAACTGCGGCTGATGTTGCCATTGCTCTAACGCTGAAACCTTGCATGGCAGGAATGTAACGTTGACCGCCGTTTGTTTGTGCGCCAGTTGTTGCACAATAATTTGCCGTTTGTAAATTCGATATACGATACGTTATTGTAGGACAAATATTTTTAGTAGTAGTTAGAGCATACAACACATTCCAGTCAATTGCCGATGGAAATGGATTACCTCCGATATCAGCCACGCCACCAACATTGTTCAAAATGCCGCTATAAAAATCGAAGCTACCGCCTTTGGGTACGCCGGTGAAAGTTACAGTCGTGGGGGTTGTATATGTAACACTAAAACCTTTACCTTGCGTTAATGTGCCGGTATAGTTTCCTGTAGTTGGATTCCATGTACCTGACGCTGCTGACGCATAACTTTTAACTGTTGGCGCACCGTTAAATACTGTAGCCTGTACATTGGCTACCGGAGCAGATACATAGTGCATGGTATTTGCCGAAAGCCAGAGTTGTACGGTGATATTACCGGTTGCATTACCGAAAATAATGAGCGAACCGGTAGGTGCGGTGGCATTTCCTGCCGATTTTAGCAATACTGTTCCGCTATTGCTAAGGTCGCCATTGACTGTTACAGAATAACCCGGATTTACTATTAAAGATTTGCCGGCACTTATAGTAAGATTTTTGCATTGAATACTCGGGTTTGTTCCATCGCAAGTATATGTTCCGGTAATTACTGCATTTGACGATGGAGTTGGCATACCTAAATCCCAAGATATATTGCTCCAAGTAGTGGTTGCGGGAGTAGTTGCGCTAATATTATTACTATTTGCACTTGCGCCGCCTAAATCATAAGCTCTAACGCGATAATAATATGTTGTGCCAGAAGTTAAACCGCTTACGGTATAAGTTGTAACATTGCCAACGTCAGTATTAGAGAAACCACCGCTACCGAAATTTGTAAAACCTGCATCTAAAGCTACATCTAAATAATAACCATTTGCGGCATACGGAGCATTCCAGTTAGCTTTAAAACCGCTAATGGTTAAGCTTGTGGCGGCTGTTGCTACAGGTGCAACATTTAATGTTTGAACACCCGTCCCATTGCTGATTGCACTTGTGCCTCCGGAATTATATGCCCTTACACGATAATAATAGGCTGTACCGTCTGCTAAACCTGTCATTGCTAAAGTTGTTACATTACCAACATCTGTATTGTTATATCCGCCTAACATACTTGAAAAATTCCAATAGATGGAAACATCCAGATAATAACCGGTTGCACCGTTTGATGCGCTCCAATTGGCAGTAAAACCAGTAGTTGATATGCCAGAGGCAGCAATGGTTGTTGGTGCTGCAGGAACTGTTATAGCAGTAATCGTGTTACTATTTGCACTTTCGACTGATGTACTTACTTCGCGTACATGATAATAATAAGGTGTACCTGCAGTAAGACCGGTAACACTGTATGAAAGCACATTACCAACATTCATATCATTGTAACTTGTAAGTATATTATTAAATGCAATGTCAGTTGCAACGTCAATAACATAACTCGATGCATCATTAACTGCACTCCATGTCGCCACAAACGATGTGTTTAAAACAGTATTAGCTGAGCCTGCAACAGGAGCAGGAATTCCCCACATGCAAGCTACGATTAAATCGCTCGTACTTAAAGTAATATCTCTGTTTGCACCGCCAGACCATTCGCCGCTGCCCCAGCCGACGGTTCCGTTTGTTCCGGCAAAAAATTTGAATTGTACATCGCCCGGTGCAACATCTTTAATAACAATTGTATAAATACTTCCATTAGTTGGACCTGTCATTTGGTCCGCTGGAATTGTTCCGGGTTGCGCCCAACCAAAAATATTTCCTGTAATATAAACCACATCGGTGGCTGGATTAAACCCCACATCTGTACTCATATCAACAGTGAATGTTATTTGTTTAGGCACTGTTACAACTGTTAGACTCGAACTTTGGTCAGCCCAAACGCAAGCAACGTTTAAATCGGTCGATCCTAAAGTAACATCTCTGTTTGCGCCGCCTGTCCATTCGCCGCTTCCCCAGCCGACAGTTCCGTTTGTTCCTGCAAAAAATTTGAATTGTACATCGCCGGGAGTAAGACCAGTAGCAACAATTGTATAAATACTACCATTAGTTGGACCTGTCATTTGGTAAGCAGGATTTGTTCCGGGTTGTGCCCAACCAAAAATGTTTCCTGAAATATAAACCACGTCGGTTGCAGGATTAAACGCCATATCTGTGCTCATATCAACAGTGAATGTTATTTGTTGACTTGCTGTTGTTGTAAAACTAACTTCTGTGCCATAAGCTGTACCAGCAGAATTGGTGGCGTAAGCTCTAACGTAATATAAAGTACTTGCCGAAAGCCCACTAATGTTAGCGGTAAATGCGCCGGTTCCAAAACTTCCGTTTTCTGTGGTAACCGAGCCGGTAATATCCGGATTGTGAGAAGTGCCATAACAGAAACCGCGAACAGTGGCATTTGCGCCACCTGTATCAGTTATAGAGCCATTACCAATTGCAGTTGTTGCAGTTATACTGCCGGCGCTTGAAGTACTAACAGTTGCTACTACAACTGGGTTAAGTGGCGTAGTGGATGCTACGTAACTGCTAAGTAGCGCACAAGTAGCAAGATCGGTTGTAGTTGTGTACGTTACTGAACCGCCTAAAACATATCCGGCAGCATTAGAAATAAAAGTACCCCAGTCGCCATTATCTGCAACAAATAAAAATCCAGCATTTTCCAAACCCCAAACACTGCCCGAAGCTGAAATTGTTTCTATTAAAGTACCGGTTGCGCTATAATGGTTAATGCCGACTTTCGCAGAACTGCAAGCACCACCAACATAGAAAAACTGGATATATTCGCCTGTTCCAAGTGTGTAATGAGAACCATTATCCATATACGGGACTGCTAAAGATGAAGCAGTAAAAGACTGCCCGGCTATAGGAAAAGCAGGGCTTCTTTGGCAATCAAAAACTTGTGCCACTCCATACTTCCCAGCAGTAATGTCTGCAATGGATTGCTGCACAAAGGTTATACTTATTGCTATTAAAGCAATTAATGTTAAGAAATTTTTTTTCATTTTGACGATTTTTTAGTGAAACAATTTAATTTATTGATTTTACTTAATTTTTACTTTCGGATTTTTAAACCCGACAAAGTAGGTTTTATGATATTAATGAATAATAATTTGGATTAGTTTTTTATTAATTTACATCAAAGAACGCGTTGTGGAAAACTTTAGAAATTATCAGTTTTAACGAATGTTTAACAACATAAAAATATATTAAACGGAAGTAGATACCAAATTTTTATTGAAAAATAAAAAATATTTTTGACGAACTTTTAATCTTCATTGACAAATGAAAAGAGCAGACGTTGTTTATAGTTAAATTAATTAGCTATTATATGTCTGAAAGACTTAAATATGAATAACTATCGGTGAAACCGGTGGTAAATAAATATTATTGACAAGTCAGCAGAACTTTCCAACGTCCGTCGGATTTGGAAACGTCAATTTTCATTGACAACCGGCTGCAAGATTTATAAAACCGGTAGTGTTTTTTGGACAAGATGTCATCTCTACGAGATGACATCTTATGTACTATTGTATCATCACTTTTGTGGTAGTCATATTACTGTTGCCCGATATTTTTACAAGATACATTCCTGTAATTGTATTTAATGCAATGCGTTGTAACCCGTTACCGGTTTTGCTTTCGAACACGCACTTTCCGTTGATGTCGTAAATGCTGACGCTTACTTGTTCTGTAGTTGGATTGGTTACATATACAAATTTGCCAGCCGAATAAACTTGTGTTACTGCGTCAATTTTATTTACTGCGCTGTTAACTTCGCCAAAATGTAATCTGAATGGTTTTTCGCTGCCTGTTGCATAAGCAAAACTGTATGTGCCGTTGCTAATGTTGGTAAATGTTCCAGCAGCAATGTCTTCCAAAACAACAGTCGAATAATTGTTAAGGTTCATATTAGCTAAGTCAATATTATAATTACCAGATACACCTGCGCGGAAAAACAAGTCCATCGATTGCGTTTCGGGTAGCGTATTAATTGCAAGGTTGAGTCCTTCTGACGAACGGCTGTATAAATGACAGAATTCATTTTCTGGTACAAACGTTTTTTCGCCGTCATACAAATCATCAAAACCGGTTGTTGCGTCAGCGCGGAAAAGAATCATGGTTTCGTCGCCAACAACATTGTTGCCACTTGCTTTTAATTTCAAACTGTTGTCAACAATTTCGTCATTCTTCATATATGCGACTGTGGTTGCATTGACTTTAACTGCATTGGTAGCGGTTAAAACTGCGGCTGATGTTGCCATTGCTCTGACGCTGAAACCTTGCATTGCCGGTATGTAACGTTGACCGCCGTTTGTTTGTGCGCCGGTAGTTGCACAGTAGGTGGCAAATTGCAAGTTCGAAATACGATATGAAATTGTTGGACTGATATTTTTAGTGGTAACTAAGTTATACAATGCCATCCAGTCGATTGCCGAAGTAAAAGGATTACCGCCAAGGTCGGCAATACTGGCGACGTTGTATAATAAATTGTTGCTATAAAATTCAAAACTGCCTCCTTTGGGTACTCCGTTAAATGTTATTGTTGTTGGAGTAACATAAGTTACGCTGTATGCTTTCCCTTGCGTAAGTGCGCCTGTATAATTACCGCTTGCCGGATTCCAGGTGCCGCTCGATGCTATATAATATTTTATTATTGGCGCACCGGTAAAAACTGATGTTGTTGCATTTGTAACCGGCGATGCAATATAATGCATTGTATTTGCCGATAACCATAATTCAACGCCAATATTACCGGTTGCGGTTCCGTTAATAATAAGCGAACCGGCTGCACCGCCATTTTTGGGCGATTTTAATATGACGCTGCCATTATTGGTATAATTTCCATTGACAGTAACGTAATTGCCGGCATTAATTGTTAATATTGTACTTGAATTGATAGTTAAATTATTGCAGACAAAATTAGCATTTTGATTATAATTACCGGCAATGATTGCACTTAATGTAATGTCAGGTACGCCGCCAACCCAGGTTGTGCCGTTCCATATTGTTGTCATAGAAACAGTAGTTGCTGCAATAACATTTGAATATTGACTTAAATAGGATGCGTTCCAAGCACGGACTCTATAATAATAGGTAACCAAAGTTGACAAACCTGTAACTGAGAATGAAGTTAAGTTGCCAACAAAAAGATTATTATAATTTGTTAATGGACTTGAGAAATCACTGTTATCGTCAACATCAAGATAGTAGCCTGTTGCCCCGCCAACTACATTCCAGTTTGCAGTAAAACTATTTGCAACGACTATAGTTGCCGGTGTTGCTACTGGTGCATTGAGATTTGCTGAATAATTTTGCGTTGTTTGATTTGCCAATACATTGTTGTACGATTTATTTACCGGTGAAAAAGTATAACCTGATATTGATGGTGTAACGCTGCCACTCCAATTATACGAAACTGCAAACGAATAATTACCGCTACCGTCGGCAGTTGCTGTTTTTGCTGAACCGTCAATGTAACTTAATGTCGCGCCAGCAACGCCGGCAGAACCGGAAATGGTGAATAATATTTGTTGAACGGTTACACTCAAATTGAAAGGCTGGCTGTCTGCTAAACCGTCATTAACAGTTACAGGAACTGTTAGCGTCCCAAAGAAATTAATTGATGGTGTTATTGTATTTCCCGAAAATGTATAATTTGCTCCGGCGCCAATTGTCATCGAAAAACCGGTTGGATAGGTATTGTCAGGGTCAGTAACTAATAATTTGTCGAAAGTAATTGTTAGCGGTGTATATTGCGTTGTTGAAAGTGCCAATTGTCCGGTTATTACAGGTGCAACGTTTACATGCGTTACATTTAAGGTTACGGAATAATTTTTGCCGGAATATAATGCTGATGGTGTTGAATTGTCTTTTAACTGATATGTAAATGTTGAATAGGTTGTTCCATAAGTATTCAAATCGGGTGTGAAAACAAATTTCGTAACGTCGCTGTAATCGGCATTAAGTGTTACGTCAACGCCATTGTACTGAAGTTTACCGGCAGTTGGCAAAGTTGTTATTTTTATTCCCGAAAATGTTCTGTTGTCAACGCTGTAATATTCAATATCAGAGGTGGAAAATGTTCTGTTGACATTTTCCAAGATAGTAAATGCGGTATCTTGTCCAAGCGGTGGTCTGATGGTGTATGCCGGACTTAATTCTTCGCGGATGTAAACCCTTACTTCGCCCGGATTTAAATAGAACTGATTTGTCGCCGTGTTGTTTTGTACACCAATTGAATAACCTGCTACAACATCGTACCACGACAAACCGTCTGCTCCAAAACCGGGTAAAATGTAACCGCCTGTAACGCCAAAGTTTCCCATAATAACGGCATTAATTCTGCCTGTATTGGGTACGTCTGGGTCAATGTAACGGATTCGTTTAATGTTGTTGCTGCTTGATGGTTCTTCGTAATAATCAATTTGCCATTTGAATATTGTTGGGTTTTGTATTCTGTATTGAATCATTTTGGCAATGCGTGTATATAACAAATTTCTGTCAGGGTCGTCAAAATAATCCCATCTTATTGGTTTGCGTCCGGTTCTGGTGTTATAATTGATGCTGTAATCGTAAGCCAGTTCTTCAAACTGCCATAATTTTCGTGGACCGGGCATAAAAATATTAAATGCTTCGGTGGCTGCGGTGCGGTTTACATAAGTAGATTTATTTGTAACATCATAAACAGGTGCTTGGGTTGTGTTGCCATAAGTTAAAGCTTGGTAAGCATTGCGTTCTTCGTCATGACTTTCGGCATACGAAACCAAATTTGCATACGTATAACCGCGTGATACAAAATAAGCATTGGAAAAATTGCCACTCCAGCCCATTGTTGCCTGACTGTAATCATAATTAATATTTCCCCACGGCATAAGTCCATAGTTTGCTAACTCTTTTTCTTCGGAATTGTCGGTAAAATGTTCAATTATAACATAAGCTTTGGGTTTAACTGTTTTTATGGCGTTATACATTCTTTCGAGAATTGCTATGCGCGATGCGTCATAAGCTGTGCCGTCGCCGGGTGTATTTGTAAAGCCTTTTGTAAAGTCGTAACGGATACCATCAAAATTATATTCTGTAAGCCAATACGCATTTACCCTGTCAACAAAATCTTTTGTGGCTTGACGTTCGTGATTAAAATCTGAACCCCATGAATAGTTCGGATTTGGCGCAACTACATTAAACCAAGGATTGTTGGGCGTTGGGTCTCCGGTGGCTTGGTCATAATACAAGCGTACCATCGGCGATTGTTCGTAAGAATGATTAAGTACCATATCGATAATTGTAGCGATTCCTTTTTTATGACATTCGTCGATAAAAGTCTTTAGCGCTTGTTTTGTTCCATAAGCTTTGTCGAATGCAAAATAGAAGTCGGGATTATATCCCCAGCTATCGTTTCCTTCAAATTCGCTAACGGGCATTAATTCAATTGAATTAATGCCAAGTGTTTTTAAATAATCGAGTTTATTTAAGACGCCGTTAATGTCGCCGGTTGCAGAAAAATCGCGGACAAGCAATTCGTAAGTTACTAATTGATTTTGATCGGGAGCTGTGAAATTTGGTACTTGCCATATATAACTTGGTTGATTGGTCTGAAGTATTGATACTATTTCTGTTGTCAGTCCGAATGGATATTGTTTCAAATTCGGATAAGTCGATGCTGGAATATATTTGTCATTGTCCGGGTCGAGAATTTTGTCGGTGTATGGATCTGCAATTCTGATGGTACCGTCAACCAGATATTGAAACGCATATTCTGTTCCGGGTGTTAAACCGGTAATAGTTATCCAATATCTTGTATTGTCAGTTGTTCGGTTTAAAAGATAATTATTATCGACAGTCCAGTTATTAAAATCGCCAATTAAATGGACAAATTGTTTTTCGGGTGCAAACAAAACTAATGTAACGGTTTGTGCGTCGATATAATTGATCCCGTCTTTTACGCCAGCCGGTAAATCCATAACAGTTGGCTGCGCAGTTACTACAAACGAATAAGTTTGCTGGACATTCGCAGCTCCGGCTTTTATTGCGACGGCTTTTATTATATGACTTCCGGGCGTTGAACCGACATTGACATTATAATCTAATTTTAAAGCATTGACGGAATTTACAATCACGTTATCAAGATAAAGATTAATCTGGTCGGCGCTGTTGCTTTCTGCTTCGACGCTTATCTGGTCGCCTGCATGAGCAACAATTGCTGACGTCGGATAATTAAACCGCAGTTGCAATTGGTTTGCCGGATAGAGTTGAATGAAAAAATCGTTGTTATCTGCAGTTTTCGCGACAAGGCTACCGTCGGTGTTTCGAAAATCGAAAGACATTTTTTGAATATCAGTGCCGACAGTTGCATTGTAATACGTAAAAATATTTGTAATTGGCAGTGAATATGAATTACCGGAATTGTATGTCAATAAATATTTTGCAGAATTGTCTAACCATGTTGTTGCATATTGCCAATCGCCGGTTGGAGTTGTAATTCCGGTATGCGCATAAACTATATTTCCAGTTAAATTATTTAACGCAACATTTCCAAGTGATGCGTCAAAATTAATTGTAATGTTATCGTTTACCGTCGGAAAAGATGGAACAGAAGTGATTGCAGATATATTCGATGTGATTAAATTTCCCGTGTAATCCTGTACAGTTAAAACACCCGAAACATTTGTTACGCCGTCCCAGAAACCGCCGTTGGTTGCGCTATAACCTCCGTATTGATAAGGATTGTTTGTATATTTGAAACGACTTGCGTAATAGTATGTTCCGGCATTTAGTCCGGTGCCCATAAATATTGCTTTGTATTCGTCGTTATTCCCAACATCTTGATTATAATTTGCCGGAATCCAAGCCGATTCTGCCCAAGTCAATGGATTTGTATTTGTTGGATTACAGCCAATCCACACGCTGACACCGTTTCCTTTTCCATACAAATCGGTAACAGTTGGTTTATAGACCTGCGCATAAATATTTGCAATCGAATAATTTTTTATGACGGTTGCAGTTGCTGGAAATTGAAGGTTTACCCAGTTTAATAAGTTTGGCGTAGTGGTAAAATTCCAAACCGACGGATCGGATATTCCGGCAAAGTTCATCGGTGGAATTCCTTTGTCAATTAAAGCTGTGTTGTCAACAAGAATATAATATCCGGTGTTATAATCAAAATTACTTGTCGGCATAATAGTAACAACATTTGTAGCGACATTTACCTGCGCTGAATTTACGTCGATGGTTTGAAAAATTGTATTATCAGATTTTTTGATTGTAATATTTCCTGTTCCTTTTACAACAGCTTCGCTGAACGTAATTTGCAGAGTTGAATTGACGGCTGTGTTGGTTGCGTTGTCCAATGGCGAAAATGACGAAACAATCGGTGGCGTATTATTGACATTGTAACTGTAGTACGCACCGCTATTGTCATTGTAATTAATTGTATATAAGTCGTAGTCGGCAGTTGGATTTGTTACGGTTGTCGAAAAAATGTAATATTTAATTGTGTTGCCGTTTATGTTTGCTGTTGACGGAATTGTTGCTGTGCCGGTTGTTCCCGTAAAAGAGACGTTCGCCAATGCCGATGTTGTAAAATTATCTATTGAATAACGGACATACACAATTTCTTCGGGTGATTTTATAGCACTGGTGGTTACGTTTACTGTTACATTATTGCCATCGTTCACCGAACCCGACAAAGGAGTTTGCGTAACATTCGTAATGCCAACTGGATTTCCAGACGTCTGCATGAAAATAGCGCGGTTGTTGGTATATCCGATATTTTCCCAGTTTACGGTGTACCAGTTGTTGTTGGTCAAAGTAACATAATTGTTGGACGAGCCAGTACTAAAAGTATAAGTCTGCAAAGTATTAAACGCAACGGTTACATTTCCCCATACGTTTGCCCAATAGTTGTTTGATGGTCCACTCGAAAATTTGAACTGATAAGGAGTCCCGCTACCGGCAACGTCGCCGCCCGAAGGTGCAACATTAAAAATTGTCTGATAGCGGCTGACTGATGAAGGTCTTGTAAGCAACGCAATTCTGCCACCGGTTTGTTGAACACCTGCCATTGCAAGATTGTTTGGCGGATTTGTCCATGCTGGCGAATCCCACGAACCGGGCATATTTAGACCTTCGGGTGCATAGATTTGCGCATCCGAAATATTTATATCAACTAATAATCCGGCAACCCACAGAATGAGTAAAAGATAAAATTTTTTCATTGGTTTTTGTTTTTAATATTTAACATTCAATAATAAAAATTTAGAAGTAAAATTCATGATTGTAGAATTTTTAAACCAAAGAGACACAAAGGAAATCGCACGATTGCGCTTAGAAAAAGTATTCATCAAAATTAACGAAATACTTTGTCAATCACAAAAGAAAAAATTTATAATTTCGTACGAAATTATGCCGTCTGTACTTAAATAATGTAAATGGTTAAACAATTAACGGTTAAGCTAAATAATTGCTATTTTATTTTTCTGTCACTCAAATAATTTTTAAATTTCGACATAAAAATTTAGATATTCAATTGTTTTAATTAATTTTGCAGCCTTAAAAAAATTAGAAAGCTGATAATATGGCAACCACTGCAGATTTTAAAAATGGTTTGTGTCTCGAATACAATGGCGATTTGTACACCATAACCTATTTCCAACATGTTAAACCGGGCAAAGGTCCAGCTTTTGTCCGTACCAAACTGAAAAGTTTAACAACAGGAAAAGTTATTGAAAATACTTTTACCTCCGGCGTAAAAATTGACATTGCAAATGTTGAACGTCGTCCGTACCAGTTTCTTTATAAAGACGAAACCGGCTACCAACTAATGCACACCGAAACTTTTGAACAAATTGTAATGGAACAGTCGCTTATTGAATCGGCAGATTTGTTGAAAGAAGGACAGCACGTAGAAGTTGTTTATCACGTCGATACCGATACGCCGATTTCGTGCGAACTTCCGCAGTTTATTATTCTCGAAGTTGTTTATACCGAACCCGGTTTGAAAGGCGACACAGCATCGGCAATGGCAATGAAAAAAGCAGAACTCGAAACAGGTGCAATTATTCAGGTTCCATTATTTATAACAATCGGCGAGAAAGTGCGGGTTGATACGCGCTCACACGAATATTACGAGCGCGCTAAATATTGATTGGTAATTATCAATTGATAATTTTAACTCTGCTTTCGAAAATAATGGACTAATAATTGTTAGTTTTATTTCATAAAATTATAGCATGATGAATTCGTTTATGTCAACAAAAGGTATTCAAGGGCGATTGCAGTTTTGCAATTTCAAACTCGAATCTTTGCTTGACGTTACAACGGCTATCAATGGCAATTTATCCACCGAAGAATTATTATGCAAATTTTCCGAACTTATTCGAAACCGTCTCAATATCGGGCGTGTATTGGTTTTTAGTTATAACAAAAAATGGGGCATTATTTTATCGTCCGGTTTTGACAAAACCACCTACGAAAACATTGACGTCGATAAAGATTTGTTGCCTTATGACGAAATAACAACCACCACGTCAACATCAAATCCACTATTGCAGGCATTTGATGTCATTATTCCTGTTTTTCACAACAACAAACCAATTTCTTACGTACTTATCGGAGACATTGAAGAAGAGCGCGAAGGTGTCAGCCCGACGATTAAACATTTGCATTTTATCCAGACGCTTACAAACATCATCATTGTAGCAATGGAGAACCGCAGACTGTACGAAGAAAGTTTGCGACAAGAAGCAATGAAACGCGAAATGGAACTTGCATCGAAAATGCAGGCAATGCTCATTCCTAATCATGAAAATTTACCGCGCAATGAAAAAATTTATATCGGCGCATTTTACAAACCACATTACGACGTTGGCGGTGACTATTACGACTTTATAAAACTTAACGAAAACGAATACGGTTTTTGCATTGCGGACGTTTCGGGCAAGGGAATTTCGGCAGCTATCTTGATGTCAAATTTTCAAGCAAACCTGCGTGCACTTTTCACATCAGAAATACCGTTGAGCGATTTGATTTTTAAACTCAACGAGCGCGTTATGGCAAATGCAAACGGCGAAAAATTTATTACGTTCTTTCTTGGCAAATACAATTATAATCGAAAACAACTTTCGTTCATCAATGCCGGACACAATCCACCTGTGTTTTATAAAAAAGGAAACCCGATTACTTTCCTCAAAAGCGGATGTATCGGATTGGGAATGCTCGACGAAATTCCGTTTATCAACGAACAAACAATCGATGCTACCAATTCCAAAATTATAACTTTTACCGACGGTTTAGTAGAAATTGAAGACGAAAACGAAGAACAAGTCGGTACAAAAATAATAGAAGAACAAATTATACAAAATAAATCGATAGATCAAATTCTTGCAGACATTATTATCGATATGAATATCAACGACACCAACAAATCTTTGTTTGACGATATATCCATTTTAGCTGCTGAGTTTTTTTAAAGAAATTTATTTAAATAGAGAGGATAATTTTCATATAAAGCAATTCAATGTGTACATTTTATTTATCCACAATTTTTTTATTTCCATTATTTTTGAATTAAATATGCAATCTTTTTTGTTTTCATTTGAATAATAATTAAAAAATATTATATCTTTGCGCTAAGGAATAAATTTTGTGTTTACAGTTTGATGTCTAAGAATTTCGGTTGTATAATAATTAATATCAATTCATTTGATTTATATAAACAATAGTATTATTAAAATTTAAAATTATGATTAAGAAACTAACTCTTTCGATTTTATTAGTTGTCGGTTTATTTGCTTTAGCAACTGCACAGCCTTATCGCTATGTAAATTATGATGGCGTTGATGATAATTTTTCGACCAGCGCAAATAATTCTGGCGCCGGCATTATTAACTGGTGGGATGACGGTGCGGCCGCTGCAATGCCCGATGGCGTTTTACCTGCGGCAGGTTCGAATATTATAATTGATGCTTCTACCTTGACAATGGATGTTCCAATATCATTTACAAGTATAAATGTAACTGGTGCTCCAGGCGGTCTTGCTGTTAATAATACAACACTGACAGTAACCGGAGCTTTTACTGTTAGTGGTATTTTAAGTTCTGCAACTGGTTCTACAATTAGTGTAGGCGGTGCGTTTACAATAGCCACAGGCGGTCAGGCAAATGTTCCGGGTGTAAATTTTCCAAATGCAAAACCTTCAGGAGCAGGAGCAATTACTCCGCCGGTTCCGGTTTCTCCATGGGCAATTGTTGCTTTCTTCGGAATATTAGCAGCATTTGCTTATTATAAAATTAGAAAAAGAGCTATCGCTTAATTTTAGCAGATATTTAAAATGAATCAAACCACGACTACTAATAATTTTTATTATTAGTATTTGTGGTTTTTTCTTAGAAATCAGACGTCTTAAAGACGTCTGATTTCTTTATATATTAATTATGAAGTTAAAGGAAAAAGAAATCATTAAACAAAACCAAGTCCGGCAAAAAATTCGTAGCGAAATGTATAACGAATTGATACCGATTGCTAAAAGTTTTGCTTTGTGGTTGGCGCTTGTAACAATTGTCAGTTTCGATTATAATGTATGGCATTTGTTTGCAAATTATTTTATTTCCATCACAGCAGGAATACTTGTCGGATTGGGAAAAATATTACCAGTTGGAATAAAAATTATAGATACCGGTTATATTGCTATTGCGTCCGGTAAAGTTTTTGGAGTTCACGTTTTGATTGCAAAATTTATGATGCTCGTCGAATTGGAATGTACAGGTTATTATGCATTTCTTTCAATTTTTTGCCTTTTACTTTTTGCCTCATGGAATATAAAAGAAAAACTAATTCGTGGTGCAATAATGTTTCTGGTCTTACTTGTGGTCAACAATATTCGCATTATATTGCTTGGTTGGGTTGGACATCGATTTCTCAACGCATTTAACTCCATACATGACTATGTCTGGAATATTCTTCTCGTAGCAATTTGTCTGGCAATGTGGTTGTATTTTGATAAATCAACAGTAAAAGCTCAAACCATAAAGGCATGAATATAAAACATTTTTTTATATTTTTAATTCTTGCAACAGTCCTTTTTATTTTATGGAAACTTGGTTTGCAGGTTATGTGGGCAAAATTTGTTTTATCTGGTCTTAATACAATTACAACTTCAGTCAGCCATTTGCAAAAAGCAGTTCTTTCGACCGGCAAAGATTTAGAATTTACTTACTTTTATGCCGACCGCACAAACAAACAAGACTTGGAACATCTTATTCCGACGGTCATACTTATTGCCTGGCAGATAACAGTTTTTTTTGTAAAAGACATTCAATGGAAATATGCAGCAAAACTTGCATTAATCAACATCGGACTTGTATGGTTGCTGCAAATATTTTATCCTTTGTTGTTATTCAATATCAATCAATCCAAATTTAAATTGGCAATGGTTGTAATAGGTTTGCAAATATTCGATTTTATGTTTTTGTTTCTGATTTTGAAAGACATTATTCTTTTGCGATACCGCATACGCATTCAAAATATTACCACTCAAACATAATCATTTTATTACAAAATTTCGAGCAACAACGCACCTTTGGGTAATTTATCGCCCGTTGAAATATGTATTTTTTCGATTGTACAATCCTTGGGCGCATTGATTCTATTTTTCATTTTCATTGCTTCCAAAATCAGCATACATTCGCCTTTTTTTATTTTTTGATTTTCGTGCACAAATATTTCTTCAATGGTTCCCGGAATGACCGAAATAATTTTATTCGGGTCATGCGGAATCCATGATTTTCGCTGTGCAAATTTTTTATTTATAGTTGTCCGATACCTTGTATCGTTTAGTTCAAATATTTCGAATTCAGAAGTTTCCATCTTTCATTTTCTTCGTTAAAATTAATGCGTCAAAATCGAATAAAAAAAGCACGTCCTAAAAAGGAGGTATGCCATGTTTTTTCTTTGGACGCTCTTCTGATTTTTGGCTCGACACATTCATTGCGTGCATCAGGAATGTACGGGTTTCTTCCGGACGAATAACTGAGTCGATATAACCTTTTGCAGCAGCAACATACGGATTTGCAAATTTTTCCTTGTATTCTTTTATTTTCTTCTGACGCATTTCTTCGGGATTTGCCGCAGTTGTAATTTCTTTACGGAAAATTATATTAGCTGCGCCTTCTGGTCCCATCACAGCAATTTCGGCACCGGGCCATGCGAATACAAAATCGGCATGTAAGTGGCGCGAACTCATTGCAATGTAACCCCCGCCATAAGCTTTACGCAAAATGAAAGTAATCTTTGGAACAGTTGCTTCGCTATAAGCATACAATACTTTTGCGCCATGACGGATAACTCCGGCATGTTCCTGATCGATGCCCGGCAAATAACCCGGAAGGTCAACCATTGTAACGATTGGAATATTGAAAGCATCACAAAAACGAATAAATCGTGCTGCTTTGTTTGACGAATCCACGTCGAGTACACCGGCTAATACCAACGGTTGATTTGCAACAAATCCGATAGTCTCGCCTTCTACACGTCCAAAACCGATGACAATATTTGCTGCCCACAATTCCTGAATTTCGAAAAAGTCAGACGCATCAACAATTGCTTTGATTACATCGCGGACGTCATAGGGCATTTTGGGATCATCGGGAACTATTTCTTCAATCTTATAATCTTTTTTTGGTTTACGTGGAGGATATGTGAGGGGTTTGCGTGTGTTGTTCCAAGGAATGAAAGAAATCAAACGGTGCAACTGCTGGAAACATTCGTATTCGCTTTCTGCAAAAAAATGTGCGTTACCGGTAATTTCTGCATGAACGCGGGCGCCGCCTAAATCTTCCATCGAAATTTCTTCGCCTAAAACGGTTTTGATAACTTCGGGTCCTGTAATAAACATTTTCGATATTTTATCGACAACAAAAACAAAGTCGGTCAATGCCGGCGAATACACTGCACCACCTGCGCAAGGTCCCAAAATAACAGAAATTTGTGGAATGTATCCCGATGCTAATGTGTTGCGATAGAAAATTTCGCCATAACCTGCCAATGAATTTACGCCTTCTTGTACACGAGCGCCACCGGAGTCGTTGATGCCGATTAATGGTACGCGCATTTTTATGGCATGATCCATAATTTTTGTTATTTTACGTGCGTGCATGAGTCCAAGTGAACCACCGGCAACTGTAAAGTCTTGCGCAAAAATACAAATCGGATGTCCGTCAATTGTACCGGTGCCGGTTATAACGCCGTCGCCAGCCAATTGTTTTTTTTCCATGTCGAAATCGCGTCCCTCGTGCTCTACGAATAAATCATATTCGTGGAAAGAATCCTTGTCGAGTAGGGCTATAATGCGGTCGCGAGCGTTGAGTTTGCCCATGGCTATTTGTTTTTCCAAGGCTTCATCGCCGCCGCCCTTTACTGCTTTCTCCCGTCGTCGGAGTAATTCAAGGGTTTTTTCTCTTGATGACATAAGCTGTATTTTTAATTATAATTTCTCTTAATGCTTTCTAACTTTCGTAATGAAATAAAAGTTCAAATATACAAAACTAATAACGTAATTACAAAATTTATATATTTCAATTCTTATTTGCTTTTTTGCAGATTTGTAGCGTGGGCTATATAGATTTATTTAGGAGCTAATTTATATAATATCAGCGCAACAACTGAAAAAATAATATTGGGTATCCAAACTGCAAGCAATGGCGAAACTGAACCACTGATAGCAAACTGCGATGTAATTTGCATGAAAAGGATGTACGTTGCTGTTATCCCTAAACCAATGCCAATGTGCAGACCGATTCCTCCTTTAGATTGGCGGCTGGCAACGCTGACACCGATGAGCGTCAATATAAATGTAGAAAATGGATATGAGTAACGCCGGTATTTTTCTATTAACGAACTTTCGACGCTGGTACTGCCTTCCATTAATTGGCCGTCGATGTATTTATTCAGTTCGTACAGATTCATCGATTGCACAACATTTTGCCTTCGGCTGAAATCTTCGGGTTGCAGGTTAAAAACTGTATCCATCCTAACGCCGGTGATTATTTTTTCGTTTGTATCGGTAAACTTGCGGATATAATAATTGTTGACTGTCCATTTGTGTTTGGTGGTGTCCCACATAATATACTCCGACAAAAGTTTAGAAACCAATTTGTGTTTTTCGAAACGTTCCATCGAAAATTTGTAGCCCATATTTATCTGGTTGTTATAACCTTCCATATAAATGAATACTCCGGGCGAAATTTGCCGATGTATGTTGTTGTCTTTATTTTTATACGGACTTTTAATGTACGTATTTTCAAACGCAAGCCGCACTTTGTTTGCGTTTGGAATGATAAAATTAATAAGATAAAAAGTAAGGATTGCTAATAATGCTGCTGAAATCATATAAGGACGCATGATGCGCCGGTAGCTGATTCCGTTGCTTAACATTGCCACAATTTCGTAATTGTACGACATTTGTGACGTAAAGAACAATACCGAAATGAAAGTGAAAAATGCACTGAAAAGATTGACGTAGTAAGGAATAAAATTGAAATAGTAATCGAAAATTATTGCGTGCAATGAGGCATGTTTTTCTATAAAATCATCTAACTTTTCTGATAAATCGAAAACTACCGCAATACTAATGATAAGTATGATACTATAAATATAAGTACCGAGAAATTTTTTGATGATATATATATCAATCTTTTTCAATTTTGAACGATTTTTTTAGGAGCGCAAAATTAGTGAATTAATCGTTGAAATCAAAATCTATATTTTTTCTCTTTCTGTATGATTAAGATTTATGTTTTTTTACCAAATCCAAAAAATCGTCAAATAAAAATTCTGTATCGGTTGGTCCACCTGAAGCTTCGGGGTGAAATTGTGCCGAAAAAAATGGTTTTGTTTTGTGTTTGATACCTTCGTTGGTTTGATCGTTTAAGTTGATGAAATATGGTTCCCAATCTGCGCCAATACTGCGGTTATCAATAGCAAAACCGTGATTCTGCGATGTAATATATGCTCTGTCTGTACCGACTTTTAAAACCGGTTGATTATGGCTACGGTGTCCATATTTTAATTTGTATGTATCCGCGCCCGAAGCCAATGCTGTCAACTGATTTCCAAGACAGATTCCAAAAATAGGTACATCTTTTTTCAAAGCTTTCGAAAGATGTTGAATCGTTGTTTCGCATTGTTTGGGGTCGCCCGGTCCGTTCGAAATAAAAAGCCCGTCATAGTTTTCGTTTGTAAAATCGTAATCCCACGGCACACGGTAAACGGTTGTGTCGCGCAAAGCAAGACTGCGGATGATGTTATATTTTACGCCGCAATCAATCAACATAATTTTGTATTTGCCAGAACCATAGACTTTTTTTTCTTTTGTACTGACCATATTTACCAGATTGTCTTTGTCTGGATTATAAAATTCGATGTTTTTGTTGTCATAAATTATTTTGCCAAGCATGGTGCCTTTTTCGCGTAAAATTTTTGTGAGTGCGCGTGCGTCAATTCCAGTAATTCCGGGAATGTTGTGGTGTTTTAACCAGTCGCCCAAACTTTGCTTGGCGTTCCAATGGCTGTACTCCGCAGAATAATCGGCAATAACCAAGCCTGAAATGTGCAAACGGTCTGATTCGAAAAATTTGAATAATGTGTTTTCTTCTAATTGCGACGGTACACCATAGTTTCCGATCAATGGATAAGTGAGCGTAAGTATTTGACCTTTGTAAGACGGATCGGTTAAACTTTCAGGGTAGCCGGTCATAGCGGTGTTGAACACGACTTCGCCTGCTGCCGATGTTTCTGCGCCAAATGACCAACCTTTTAAAGTTGTTCCGTCTTCTAAAACTAATTTTATTTGCTGTTGATTTTCCATGCTTATTGTTGACAATAAAATAGTTGAATTAATTCATTATTTTTTGCAAATATAGTTATTTTTGAAAGAATTTTTTAAAACAATTTTACGATTTCGTTAATATGAAAAATAAAAAGCTGAACTATTTGATATTAATTATTTTTGTTTTGTTTCGTGGTACGCAATTTTCGTCAGGTCAAAACACGATGACATTGAATTTTGGAAAATCGAAAATTCATTTCGATTCCATTTTTGTTAAAACTGATTCGCTCATATTTATTAATTTGCATAACAACGAACAAACTTCAATCAAAGCAATCAAACAGGTTTTGCCGGCTGCTTATGGTGAATTTTTGGGTTTGCAAAGTGGTGGAAAAAGAGAACTTACCGTTTCAGAAAATGGTAAATTTATTACGTTCGATCCAAACAGGATTTTTACCAAAACCGGTATCGAACTGACACTTAAAAAGTACAAATCTTTTTCCACCGAAAATATCAAGTTGGTCGATGCGTTTGCAAAAGAAATACTTGCCAAGCTGTCAAAAGCAAAATTAATTATTGCTTTACATAACAATACTGACGGCGGATATTCTATCCAAAGCATTTCGAAAACAAATGAGAAAAATAAAGATGCGACAGACATTTTTATCAATTTCAAAATGGACGAAGATGACTTTTATATTGTTACTGAAAAGTCAGAATTCGATTTTTTAAAATCGAAAAGTTACAACGTCGTTTTGCAAGATAGCCAAAATGTTGCTGACGACGGTTCGTTAAGTGTGTATTGTGGCAGGCATCAAATGAATTACATCAATATCGAATGTCAAAACGGACATCTTGCACAACAAATAAAAATGATACAGCAAATCTTTACATTCAAATAATGCCTAAAACAATTGTGCAGCTTCACTTTTGATAAATTCGATTGCAATTTTTGTGGGATTTTTTTCGAGTTGTGGCAAAAATTCAAGAACTGCTTTGCATAAATCGAATGATGGTTGGTCTGGTGGTAACTTTGATGCGATGGTATTAATTAATTTGAGCGTATTTTCTTTTGCAGTTCTGGCAGCTTCCCAAGCTTCGTGCGACAAATAAACTTGTTGAGCAAGGTTGTGTTCAAACTCAATCCGTATTTGCATCAATATTTCGGTGTGCAACTGGCCGTTGGTCATGGTTGGTTTATTGATGCGAACAATCAGGTTATCAACCGAAATGCGCTCAAGAAAAAGAACAACGCGCTCATAAGCTTGTAAACGAATTGGTGTTATTAGTTTTTGATTACTTGCTTTTATTTCTAATTTGCGGCGTCTGTCTTCGTTTTCGTAGAAGCTTTTCATGGTAAAATATATCGATACGAAAACGATTAACGCAGGTATGGTGTATTTTAGAATTTCCAGTAAGTCAATCATAAAAGAATTTGTTAAACTATTTTATTAACGTTACAAAGTAAATAAGTTTTATGAACTTTTACAAATTTTTTAATTCTGACGGAATTACGACTTTAAATGTTGTACCAACGCCAATCGAACTTTCGACAGAAATAGCTCCGCCTAATCTTCCGGTAAATTCTTTACACAAAACCAATCCCAATCCCGAACCTTTTTCTGATGCAGTGCCGGGAGTTGAAATATTTTCTGTCAGCAAAAACAGAGTTTCAAGAACTTCTTTTTCAATACCAACTCCTTCATCGGTGACTAAAAATTCAATCATTGTGTCCGAAGAAAAAGCGCAAATTGAAATAGTGCCACCATTGTTGCTATATTTAATGGCATTCATTATCAGGTTACGCAGCACAGCGCTGATCATATTACGGTCAGTCGTTATCTTTAAATTTTCCGAAAGAAAATGTTTTATCGTTACATTTTTTAATGTTGCAAGTTGAAACATTGTTGAAGTTAATTCTTCAAATAAATCAGTGATACTGAAAGAAACAGGTCTGATGATTTTTTTGCTTGTATGACTTTTTGCCCAGTCAAGTAAATTTTCGAGCAATAATAATGTACTTTTCGTGGAATCATAAATAATCGACACCATTTTTCTTATTTTTTCCGGCGGATATTTATCGACATTTGTTTGCAAAAGTTCGGCAAAACCAAGTATGCTGTTAAATGGATTTCTCAAATCGTGCGATATGATTGAGATTAATTGATCTTTCGACTGGTTTAGTTCTTTAAGTTCGTTGGTGTATTTTATAAGTTTTTCTTCGTCTTCTTTGCGTTCAACAATTGCCCAGACTGTTTCGGCAAGCAACAAAAGCTGAATAATATCGGAGTCGTTATAAATCCCTTCTTTATTTGCGACACAAACGAATGAAGCTATTTTGTTTTCAATAAAAAACGGAATAACCAAATAATTATTGATATTACAAATAATTTCGTTTCCATTTGTTTTGTAAAGTTTCAATTGAAATTGTCCAACATCATAATTAGGTCGTCTTTGTAAAATTGCATTTTGCAAAAGTTTCCGTGCGTCAATTTGATATTCGCTGTTAATTTCATCGGCATCAAATTTTTCTACATCAACATCGCACCACGACAATAATTTAACTTGTTCGGTTGTTTCATCGAATTTAAAAATGAAGCCATATTTACTTTTTGTAAGACGCGCCGCCTGATGTACAGAGTAATCGAACAACATTTTAAGTGAAATTTCTTTTAACTGCGCGATGTGAAGCAATGCGTTTAACCGGTCGTTGTTGAGTTTAATGTCGTTTTCGAAATTTAGTTGTTCTGTAATATCGCGCAAAATACTACTTACCGAAATTGGTACACCATTTTTATCTTTCTTTAATCGCGCATTGCCTTCGATATGTAAAAGCATCCCGTCTTTTTTGCGGATTTGTGTCCTGAAATTTAATGCGTAACCGTTTTTCGAAATTACTTTAAACAACCGGGTTCTATCTTCTGGTATTACCCAAAAAAGTTGTAAAGAATCTTTGCCGATAATTTCTAATTTGTCTTTATAACCAAGCTTTTTTAAAAACGCCGGATTAATCATTACGATTTCTCCGTCAATTTTTGCTTCTATATGTGAATCGATCATCGTGTCGTAAAGCGAACGGTATTTTTCTTCGCTTTCTTTCAATGCGATGTCGGTTTCTTTACGTGCAGTTATTTCTTGTACATTAACTGCAATTTTTACAGATTTACCATTTTTCTTTTCGATAATTTTTCCTTCGTACAGCACCCATTTGATTCGACCGTCGGACATAATTACACGAAATTCGTCGCTGAAAATTTCAACATTATCGGGAATAAAATTCTGGTTTCGCAGTACGGTTCTTTCGTAGTCGTCGGGATGAATGCAAGACGTAATAGCAGCATTGTATTGCTCTATTGTGCTGACTTCATTAATTTCAAAAATATTATAAAATTCTTGTGATAAAAATATTTGTCGTTTTTCGAAGTCGCACAAAAGATTGCCTACTTTTATAAACGACTGTGCTTCTGACAAAGCATCATTTAATTCCCTGACTTTTTGTGCGGTTTTCTTATATTCTGTAATGTCTTCGATGATGGCAAAATATCCTTCGCTTTTGTAGTTTTTAAAATTTGGAATATAGCTTATTCTTACATATCTTATTTGACCATCAAAATCAAACTGTGTGTTTTCGAAAGTTACTTTTTCACCGGTAAGCGCTTTGCTGATAAATGGAAATGCTCTTAAATATGCTTCGTGGTCAAGAATGTTGCGTACTTGTTTACCAAGTATTTTATCGCTTGTTATGCCAAATAATTTTTCATAGCTTTTGTTGACATACAAATATCGTTCATCTGCATCTATTTGCACAATCGCGACGGGAATAAAATCGCCAATTAATTTCAGGTTATCCTGATTTATAATTTCGTTAATATCCGGTACATTATTATTTAATTCTTTATCATCAATTTTACCACTATCCATCTTTCATTAAGCCTTTATAGTAGTTTGATTAATGTTAATATAATCAACAATTTTGTTTTTAAACATTAAAAATGGTTTTAAAAATGTTATATTATTCAACGTGTAAAATTAGGAATAATTTTTAATTGTCAAGAAAAAATTAGAATTAACAATTGTGCACCAATTACTCGTAAAAACATGACCAACGGATAAATTGTCGCATACGTGACTGATGGTGCATCGTTGTTGGCAATGCTGTTGGCATAAGCCAATGCCGGAGGATCAGTGGTACTACCGGCAAGCAGTCCGCAAATTTCGAAATAATTATGTTTAAGAAAAACTCTTGCAATTAAACCGATAATTATTAACGGAACAAAAGTTATCAGCGCGCCGTACGCCATCCAGATTATTCCTTCTTCGGACACCACAGTCTTTACAAAATTACCGCCGGCGCTTATTCCGACGCTGGCAAGGAAAAGAACAATTCCGACTTCACGCAGCATAAGATTTGCGCTGTGCGTTGTGTAAGAAATAAGTTTGAATTTGTAACCGTATTTGCTTAACAAAATAGCCACAATCAAAGGTCCGCCAGCCAGACCTAATTTTAACGGCATCGGAATACCCGGTACTGCAAACGGAATACTTCCGAAAATTACTCCGACCAATATTCCTATAAATATTGGAACGATATTCGGTTGGTCGAGGCGTTTCATAGAATTTCCAAGCAATTCGGCAACTTTATTAACAGCTTCTTCGGCGCCAACAACCGTAAGTTTGTCGCCAAGTTGAAGATCAATTCCGTGATTTGCGAGAAACTCAATTCCTGCGCGGGTTATGCGTGTGATATTTATTCCGTAGGTACTTCTTATTTTCAGACTTCCAAGTTTTTTACCGATAACTTCTTCTTTTGTAACAATTACAATGCGCGAAATGAGTTTACTTGGAAGTTTTTCAATGTCTTGATCGGTTTCATCACCAATAAGCATTTTTATTTTTTCTATGTCGTTTTTTGGCGCTATCACCAGCAAAATGTCGCCTTCTTGCAAAATGGTATCGCTGGAAGTAACTGAAATTTCATCGTTGTGCGAAATACGCGAAATGACCATCGCTGCATTAACAGTCGAAATAATATCTTTTATTTTCTTGCCATAAAGTTGTGGATTTTTGACTTTCAGGTTAACGCGGACAGGTAAAGTTTCTTCGCTGTGTTGACTTTTGGTAATGGCTTCGAGTTCGTCGCTTAAACTTACTTTGAATAAAAACCGTACAAGAACCATGGAGAAAATAATTCCCAAAACGCCAAAAGGATACGCAACTGCATAACCAAGTCCGATTTGAGGAATTTCCATTGCAGGGTGGAGCGACTGTACTTGTTTCAAAGCTTCTTGAGCAGCGCCAAGTCCGGGCGTATTTGTAACTGCTCCTGACATTATCCCGACAGCCATTGATATAGGTACTTTGCCCCAGAAATGTACGCCGATAGTCATTAATATTCCCAGCGCAACAATGCCAACAGCCAACAGATTAAAGGTTAACCCGCCTTTTTTAAACGATGAGAAAAAACCGGGTCCGACTTGCAAGCCAATTGAAAATATAAATAAAATTAAACCAAAGTCTTTAGAAAAATCAAGTATTTCGTGGTTGATGGCAAAACCCAAATGTCCGGCAAGTATTCCGACAAACAGCACAAAAGTTATTCCGAGCGAAACGCCGAAAACTTTAAATTTCCCAAGCGCAACACCAACTGCAATTACAAAACTATAAACCAGAATTGTATGCGCAATCGTATCTTTCCACAGTAATTCAAGAAACCAATCCATTTTTTTAATTTTTAATTTTGAATTAGGAATTAAAAATCATCAATCAAAATTCTTAATTCCTAATTCTTAATTCTTAAAGTTGCCAGAAAGTTGACAACCAGCCAATTTTATTGTAATAACATTCGGTGGACCTTCGTAACCGCGACGCTCGTCGAAATGAATAACCACGATACGGTTTTCATAAGGACTTTGTAAATATCCGGCAACCGATGCGCTCAAAACCACTGATGCTCCTTGTTCTATATATTGATAAATTGTTTTTGTGCCTTGTTTTGCCGACTGTATGCGAATATAAGTTTCTGTAACAACATCAAGACCAAAATCTTTATCTTGTTTGGTTTTCGTTTCCATCGACAATGTAAAATCTTCATTCTGATAAGCAAACCTTACACCACCCAACGAAAATTTAGTTTGCTGCACAATTTTATATTGCTTGAGTTGTTTTTTAAAATCGTCATAATTTTTAGACCAAACTGTTTTGATGTCTTCCGATTTTCCTTGGTCATTAAATTTCCAGTTCCAGACTAATTTGTCGGTATGCAAATCCTGTATGGCAATTTTAAAGAAATAACAACCGCAACCTTCGTCAACTTCTTCGACAATGTAAGCAAATTTGCCGTCACCTGACCAACCGATTGGATAAAACTTGTCTTTCAAAACTTTGTCAGCTTGTTGAGAATAAATTAATTCGGTCGGCAAAAAATAATCAGTGTTTTCGTCAAAGTTGCTTGCCTGTGTTTGCGAAGTCTGGGGTGCCGGTGTAACCTTTGTACTGTCCGAATGTTGCTCGTTGCCTTCGGGTCCGCACGCTGTCTGAAATTCCAAAATAAATGCCATCAAAATGGCGACAATCAAATATTTTAACCGATACATAATTTGTTTTTAAAATTATAACTATTTTTTTTTTACGAAATTAACGATTTCAATTGTAATTTAGCGAAGAATTTAATTTTTTTTTTCGACATTGTTTATTTCAATAAATTAATTAATTTTGATATTCAAATCAGGGGACAATTGTAAATATTTTTTTTGACATTAAAAATAACATTTATCATGAATGATAAAACTAAAATAGCATTATTGGGTGGAGGCAGTTGGGCGACTGCAATATTGAAAATGCTTCAGGAAAATACCAAATGCGGTTCGCAGCTTTACTGGTTTATGCGCAGCAGCGAAAGCATCGAATACATTAAAGAATTTAAACACAATCCGAAATACATCAGCGCTATTGAAATTCAGACTGACAAAATGGTTATTACAAATGATATAAACGAAGCCATCAAAAATTGCGACGTTATCATTCTGGCAATACCGGCGGCGTTTGTAAAACCTGCTTTAAAAAATCTGACCGAAGATATTAAATCAAAAGTTCTTGTGTCGGCAGTTAAAGGAATCATACCCGACGAAAATCTGATTGTCGGAGAATTTTTCCATCAGATGTATGGTTTGCCGCTCGAAAATTTTGTAGTTATTTCCGGTCCATGTCATGCCGAAGAAGTAGCATTGGAGCGCCTCTCCTATCTTACTATTTCGTCGCTCGATTTGATGAAAGCCGAATTTGTCGCCAACAAACTCGAATGCCGTTATGTAAAAACGTCTATTTCCGACGACATTTACGGAACAGAATATGCGTCGGTTTTGAAAAACGTTTTTGCAATTGCGGCGGGCATTTGCGTCGGACTTGGTTATGGCGACAATTTTCTTGCGGTTTTAATTTCGAACGCCATACAAGAAATCAAACGCTTTGCTGACACCGTACATCCGATAACGCGCGACATTAAAAGTTCTGCTTATCTCGGCGACTTGATGGTTACAGCATATTCGCAATTTTCGCGCAACCGAACGTTCGGAAACATGATTGGTAAAGGTTATTCGGTTAAAAGCGCACAACTCGAAATGAACATGGTAGCCGAAGGTTATTACGCCAGCAAATGTATCTGGGAAATAAACCGCAGGTACAATATTTATATGCCCATTTGCGAAGCCGTTTACAATATTCTTTATGCCAACAAACCGGCAGCTTTCGAAATCAAACTTTTAACTGATAAAATAAGATAAATTAAAAAATAAAACAAAATGCAAAAAATAACTCCATTCCTTTGGTTTAACAACAATGCAGAAGAAGCAGTCAATTTTTATGTTTCGGTTTTTAAAAATTCCAAGACATTTAAAGTAACACGTTACGGCGACGGTGCACCAATTCCAAAAGGTACAGTACAAACGGTAAGTTTTAATCTTGACGGCGTCGATTTTGTTGCGCTCAATGGCGGACCGATTTTTAATTTTACACCGGCAATTTCGTTTGTGGTAAATTGCAATGACCAAGACGAAATTGACTATTTTTGGGAAAAACTTTCCGAAGGTGGCGAAATAATGAGTTGCGGTTGGCTGAAAGATAAGTTTGGTGTGGCTTGGCAAATTGTTCCAATCGAATTATTCGAGTTAATGAGTATGCCAGACAAAGTAAAAACGCAAAGAGTAATGACGGCGCTTTATAACATGATTAAAATTGACATTGAAACGTTAAGGCAAGCTTACGAACAAGGACTGGAAAATTAGGAATTACGAATCAATGTCGTTTAGTTTAGAAATTAGTTCGAGGTTGCCTCAAAACCTTAATTCACCGCAAAGTCGCGAAGTTAAATTTAAAAGATAAAATATCTTAGCGACTTAGCGGTAAAAAACTATCCTTTGAGACAGCCACTACATTTTTGCTAAAAAACAACATTGATGTGAAAATTTTTATTGTTTTTTTGTTTAAATTCATATCAAAATAAAAAGAACGCGAAAGATACGGATACTTATCTATCCGCATCTTTCGCGTTCTATTTTGATATAAAAATTATTTTTTCTGCTAATGCGTAACCGGTGGCTCAACAGGATTTTCGGGTGTTGGGTCAGTAGCCGGCGGTGTGGTTGTTTCTGTTGGCGTAGAACTTGATGCTGCAGGCGCGGGTGGCGTTGCAGTTTTTGTTTTGCGCGGTGGCGTATGCTTTGTCTGAACTACCGAAAATGTAAACTGTCTGGCAATATTCAGATCACTGCTAAAAATTGACCTTCCTAATCTACATATCGACAATATTTCGTCATAAATTGCATTCAATTCGGCTATCTGTTCGTCGGTAGTTGTAATGTTGCGGGTTGTATTCGAATCGAGCGCTATGTAATCGTTTTTAAAGTTAACTGTAGCCGTTTTCATGTCAGTTAATAATGTCGGATTCACGCCCGCATCGGTCATTTCTTTGGTATATTGGTCAATATTTCCGATGTATTTAGACGAAATAGCATACAAAATTTGACGAGACGGTCTGCTACCGTAATTATCCAGACCATACACATTCATCATAAAACTAAAGCGCGTGGTATTTGTGCGGTAGGCATAATCCAAGTCGCTGATAAAATCTTTTATTAATGCGACCAATTGCTCCGACGAAGTTCGGATATTTTGAGCGCTTGACTTTTTACCGGATTTATCGTCGATACCAAATTCATTTTCGACATTCAGCACTCTGCCAGACAATGCAGTCAGCCAATCTTGGGTAATAATGGTATTGCGCGCAGAAAAATTAGATAGATAGACGCCCAAACTTTCTATAATGCTGCGGCAAGTTAAAATAAAAGATAAGACGGAACCGGGAAATTTTTTAATCATATATTTAAGTTTTAAATTGTTTATGTCGCGAAAATATGAAATTGAAAATTTATTTCCAAAAAATAATGCAATTATTTTT
>Ga0265327_10001308_pt1 | contig 32516 bp, 30 predicted proteins | sample 41621metaG_FD_202089 | JGI IMG/M metagenome (GOLD analysis project Ga0265327, IMG submission 202089) | Rhizosphere microbial communities from Carex aquatilis grown in University of Washington, Seatle, WA, United States - 4-16-21 metaG | ecosystem: Host-associated > Plants > Roots > Rhizosphere...
AGATCTCGACCGAGATCAGCAATGTCGGCGGCAAAGTCGAGACGGTGCAAAAGATGGACAAGAAGTCTTTCTCGCGCATCGCCGATAAGAAATTTTCGGCCGGTTTTTATGTGAACATCGTGTTCGAGAGCACGCCGGCCAGTGTGAACCAGCTGCGCGGACGTTTCGTCAATAATGACGAAGTGTTTCGCGTTTTGTTCACGGAAGCGCCTGTCGCGAAAGAGGCGGCTGCCGCCAAGTAATTTCCATCGCGGACGTTTTTGTTCGCGGAAAGAAACCGAATTATGGCCGCCAGTTATAACAAAGTTATTTTGATGGGGAACCTGACCCGGGACCCTGAATTGCGTTATACGCCGAAAGGCACGGCGGTTGCGAAGATCGGTTTGGCAGTGAATCGGCAATGGAAGTCCGAATCGGGCGAGCAGAAGGAAGAAGTTACTTTCATCGATATCGAGGCGTGGGGACGTCAGGCGGAAGTGATTTCGCAGTATATGAAGAAAGGTTCACCTTTGTTCATCGAAGGACGATTGAAGCTCGATAGCTGGGAAGATAAGAACACGAAGCAGAAGGTGAGCAAACTGAAGGTTGTCCTGGAGTCGTTCAACTTTATTGGTGCTCCTCGTGAAGGCGGAAGTGGTGGCGGTGGCGGTGGTGGACAGCGTCCGGTGGCGAGTTCGTCCGCGCCAGTTGCTGCACCTGAACCCTCCGAACCAGACATGCCTCCGCATGAACCGGACGACGTGCCGTTTTAAGCAAATATTTAACTAAGAATTTTTATGGCAAAAACAGAAGTCATTCTCACTCATAACATCGTTGGCCTGGGCGGCGAGTCGGACCAAGTCAAAGTCGCCGCGGGTTACGCGCGCAATTATCTTTTCCCGCAAGGGCTCGCGATTCCGATGAGCGCCGCGAACAAGCGCCGGCTCGAAGCGTTGCAGAAACGCCGCGCGGAACGTGAAGCGCATGAATTCAACACGATGTCCGAATTGTCGAAGAGCATCTCGAAGCTGATCGCGGTCTTGCAGGTCAAGACCGGTGATGACGGCAAGATGTTCGGAACGGTCACTGCCGGCATGATCGCCGACCAGTTGAAGACCCAGTTCGACATCGCACTCGACAAGCGGAAGATTCACCTCGAGCACCCGATTAAGGCGCTTGGCGAATATGACATCGACCTCCGTTTGCATACCGAAGTCCATGCAACTTTGAAGGTGCGCGTCGAAAGCTCGACCCCGCTCGTGCAATCGGAAGCTGAGAAGGAAGCTGCCGAGGCGAAGGAAAAGGCGGAAGCTCGCCGCAGCGAATCACGCGGTCATCGCAAGACGCGTGAGATTGAAGCGACCCCTGCAGCTGCTCCGGCTGAAGCGTCCGCTGAAAAAGCGGCCAAGAAAGCCAAGCCTGCGAAGGCCAAGAAGGCTGAGTAAGTTCGAATTGTTTTATCAAACCCCGGCGTGCAAACGTCGGGGTTTTTGTTTTTGCGGATGCGCCTACGCCGGAGGATTTCCGCTGGACAGCTTGGGGGCGTGGCCGCGCGCGAACTCGATGCAGGGCGGGCCGATTTGGTTCATCTCGATCCAATATTCCTTTATTCGTTTAACCATCGCGACGAGTTGCTGCACGTCGGGTGGTTTGACGAGATAGGAATTGGCGCCGAGCGCGTAGGCTTTTTCGATATCGGCGTCCTGCTTTGAGGAGGTGAGGACGACGACGATGATGCTTTTAAATGCGGGTTCCGACCGAAGCCATTTGATCACGTCAAGGCCCAGGACGTAGGGCAGCTTTAAATCCATCAGGATCAAACAGGGGAGCGGCCATTTTTCGCGATCGGCGAATTTGCCGTTGCCGCTGAGATAGTCGATGGCTTCGCGCCCGTCTTTGGCGATGTGAAGCGGCGTGATGATGTCGGCTTCACGAAAAGCGCGTTGCATGAAGAATACATCGTTCTCGTCGTCTTCGACCAGCAAGACAGAATGAGTCGTCATACGCCAGGTTGCTTAAGTTGTATCCAGAAAGTGCTGCCTTTTCCAAGCTGAGATTCTACGCCGCTGGTTCCACCCATGCGTTCGGCGGCTTTGCCGACTATGGCGAGTCCGATGCCGGTTCCTTCGTAAATCTTATCACTGTGAATTCGATCGAACATTCCGAAAATGCGCTTTTGGTCTTCCGCTGCAACGCCGATGCCGTTGTCGCGAACGCAAATCCGCACTTGGGACTCGATTGGTTCGGTCCAGATGGTGACGTGCGGGCGGACGCCTGGTTCGACGAATTTGACCGCGTTGGCCATTAAATTGGACAGGCATTGAGTCAAAGAGGCGTCGTGGGCGAGCACCGGGAGCAGGGGGGCCTTGCAGATGACGTCGGCTTTGTCGGGATGCAACGCTGGATATTGCTCAATGATGCCTTTGATTATGGGAACGGGGTCAGTCGGTTTTAACTCGAGTTCGGCCTGGCAAACGCGGCTGTAGGTGAGCGCGTCCTGGATGAGAGCGTCGAGACGCTTGGCGCTGGTCACGATTCGTTCCAAATATTGCTGCTCGCAGGGAGAGAGTTTTTTTCCGGCATCGAGCAACAGCACTTCAGCGTAACGGCTCATGGCCCGGAGCGGCGCCCGCATATCGTGGGAGACGCTGTAGGAGAACGCTTCCAGCTCGCCGATAGTTTCCTGGAGTTTCGTGGTGCGTTCGGCGACGGTTTTTTCGAGGTTGTGCGCGTGCTCTTGAATTTGGGTGTGAGCGGCACGGAGTTGTTCCCGATTCTCCTGAATCTGTTGCAGCATTTGATTGAAGGACTCTGTGAGCTGACCGACTTCATCAGAACTCAGTTTTTGAGCGCGAAGCGTGTAATCGTTGCGAGTGGAAACGGTTTTTGCCGTGTCTGCGAGCGCGAGAATCGGGTCAGCGATGCGACGTTGCATTGATCGCGAAATGAAATAGGCAATCAACAATGAGCCAGCCATGACGCCGAGAACGATGCCGGTGTAAAGTCCGAGGCGACGGTAAAGCGCCATTAAAGTGCAGCGCAAGACGAGCGTGCCGAGCACATCGTTATTGCGGGTGACAGGCTGACTGAAGATCAGGGATCCGTTTTCGAACCAATATCCCACGGGAAAAGTCGGCGCCGCGGGGAGTTCGGGTTTCGTGTTCGCCAGGTGATAGCGTGCAAATGGTTTGTTGTGTTGGTCGTAAATGACAGCCTCGAGGATGTAGGGCTCGGCGCGCAAGGCCGCCAACATCTGAGTCGCTTCGTCGTCGCGTTGGAAGGCGACAGCGGCAGCGCTGTTGTCCGCGATGATTTGCGCCATGGTTGAGGTGTTGCGAACCAGGGAACGCTTGAAGCTGAGAACTTCGTAGCAGACGAATGACAGCGAAGTGAGCAGCAACGCGGCCGCGCTGCTCAAAACGATCATCGACCGCAGTTTTGCTTTGATGGAAACGGCAGGCGTTGCCATACAAGGATGGAGTAAGTTTCCACTACAGCCTTCTCCCTGTCAAAGGCTAGAAAATACCTGAAAGAGGAATTCTGTAATGGCCTAGCGGGCTTTTGCGGTCGCGCGGCACCGGTCGGCTATCTGGGCGAGGTTGGCGAGGAATTCTTCGCGCTTTGTTTCGGGCCAGTCGGCCAGAAGTTCCTCCTGCAATGTGACGGCAATTTTACGGGCTTGTTTGTATTTGGCGCGGCCTACGGTGGTAATTTTCAGGTGGTAGGCGCGACGGTCGCGTTCGTGGCGTGCGCGATGTATCCAGCCTGCGCGTTCCATTCGCAGGACGAGAGAGGCAATAGTGTTGGGATCGCTGGCTATTTCGCGGGTGAGTTCGCTCTGGGTCAAACCGGTTTTTTCGTGTTCGAGCAGGGTGCGGAGGACGGTGAATTGATCGGGTGTGACGCCAATCGGTGCGATGCGACGGCGGAAGGCCTGGTTCAAACCATACCAAGCGTGACGCAGCAGGATAGGCATGCGACGGCGGCTTGGGGCGTCGATCGGTAATGGTTTGATCGTTGGTTTTGGCATCGGGGTAAATAGTACGTGTAAGTATTATTTACTGTTGCGCCGCGCGAGGCGAGTGGAAATAATCGGCACTTCAGGAAGACAAGACATCATTATGAAATTATTACGCCCGTTTTTGTCGATTCTTCTGGGTTTCACTATTTCCACGTCGTCGTTTGCTGCCGTGAACGGCTGGCTCAATTGGCGCGGCCCAAATCAAAATGGGTCGTCGGATGCGAAGAATTTGCCTGGCACGCTGGATGTGAAGCAAGCGCTTTGGACGGCGGATTTTCCCGGCATGTCCACCCCGGTGATTGCCGATGGGAAGTTATATGTCATGGGTTACGTCGGCGAAGGGGCTGAGTTGCAGGAAGGTGTTTCGTGCTTTGACGCCGAAACGGGCAAGATGCTATGGCAACACGTTTATCCGGACTTTTTGAGCGACACGATTTATCTGCGTTACGCGACGTCGAGTCCGACGATCGATCCTGAAACGGGCAATGTGTACATCCAGGATACGCAGGGAATCTTCGCCGGGTATTCAGCAGATGGAAAAGTGTTGTGGGAACATTCGTTAATGGAAGAGTTCGGTCGGCTGACCTTTCCGAACGGGCGCACGGCTTCGCCAGTTGTGGATAAGGATTTGGTGATCACGCGTGGGATCACCGCGAATTGGGGTGCGCAAGGTCCTGGAGCGGATCGGTTTTATGCGTTTGATAAAAAAGCGGGCGAGCCGGTCTGGGCGTCCAGCCCCGGTGATCGGCCGAAAGATAATTCGTATTCGCATCCGGTGTTGGCGTGGTTGGATGGAAAGCGCGTTTTTTATTCTGCGACGGGCGATGGCAGTGTGGTTTGCGTGAATGCGCGCACAGGTGAACCGATTTTCCGCGTGCCGCTGTTCAAGGCGGGCATCAATTCGTCGGTGTTGTTGCATGGCAATTCGATCATCGCGATTTATGGGACGCCGTACGAGCCGGGGCAAATGGTGGCTTTGAAGATTCCGTCTGTGACGCCGACGAATTCGGCGGAACCGGTGGTTGTGCCGCGGTCGAAGGTGGAACTTTGGAGTAATGAAATCCGCACATCGGCAAGTTCGCCGATTCTGGTCGGCGATCACGTTTATGTGACGAGCGAAGTGGGGTACCTGGTTTGTGTGGACGCGAACACGGGGCGGATTATGTGGAATTTGAAACTCGGGACTGAGCAGCGCAACTCGTCGCCTCTGTTTGCAGATGGAAGAATTTATGCGCCGATTTTGAATGATCCGGCTGTCAACGAAGGCGGTGACGACGAAGTGACCGGCGGGCATGGGGCGCTTTATGTGGTGCAGCCGGGTGATACGGAAGGAAAGGTTATTTCGAAAGTCACGCTGGACGGTCGTTGTTACGGGACGCCCACAGCTTGGAATGGGAAAATTTATATCCAAACCGCGAAGAAGATTTATTGTTTTGGCAAAGCTGGCGGCGCTGAAGTTGACAAAACAGCTTCGAGCGAACCCGCTTGGCCAGCCCCGGGGCCTTCGACGCAATTGCAAGCGATTCCCAACGAGCTGTTGCTGACTCCCGGCGAGACGCAGGAATTTCATGTGCGTTCACTCGATAAAAACGGTTTGCCGGTCAAAGACGTTGCTGCCAATTCCGTGAAATGGCAGTCGTTCATTCCGCCGACCGCGAAAGTGCGCGCAATGGTCAAGGGCGCGTTTGATGCGGATGGAAAATTTACGGCTGCGCCAGATAAGGTGCCGTCGGCTGGTGCATTTGAAGCGCAGAGCGACGGGTTGAAAGGTTATATTCGCGGACGCGTTTTGCCGGGACTGCCGATCAAGCAGGATTTCGAGTCGTTCACATTGAGCGAAACGACGTCGAACTCGGTCGAAGCTCCAACGAAATATGCGTACCCGTCGTTGCCGTGGATTGGGGCTCGTTTCAAATTCGAAGTGCGCGAGAAAGACGGGTCAAAGTGCCTGGTGAAGACGATCGATAATTCGTTTTTCCGGCGCGCGATGGTGTTCATGGGGTCGCCCGCGTTGAAGAATTACACGATCGAAGCGGACGTGATGAGCGAGGGCAATAAACGTAAGATGTCGGACGTGGGCGTGATCAATCAGCGCTACGCGGTTGTGTTGAGAGGGAATGATCAATCGCTGGAAATTACGTCGAACCAGGAGTTGTTGCGCGTGCGCGTTCCGCTGAAATGGGCGCCGAATACGTGGTATCATTTGAAAGCGCGCGTGGATGTTGCGGCGGATGGATCCGCTGTAGTGCGCGGGAAGGCCTGGAAACGCGGCGATGCGGAACCTGATAAGTGGACGAACGAAGTGCCGGTGAAGATTGCGAATTTGAACGGTTGCCCGGGCTTGATTGGTTTTTCGCCGCAAGATATGCGGGTTTTTATTGATAACATCTCTGTCACCGCCAATTAATTTCACATGAAAACGAAAATCTCTTTTTGCATCGCGCTGTCGGTCGCGACAGTAACGTTTGGCGCTGATTGGCCGCGTTGGGGCGGCAATGATCCGGGGCGCAACATGTATTCGCCCGAGACCGGTTTGCCGGACCATTTCACAAAAGAAAATGGCCAGCGCGTCGAGATGAAAACCGGGACGGAAGATGTCGACACGAAGAATTTGCCGAGTGCGAAGTGGGTGGCAAAGTTGGGATCGCAGAGTTACGGGAACGTGGTTGAGTCCGGTGGAAAATTATTCATCGGGACCAACAACGAAAATCCACGTGATCCGCAACATCAGGGTGACCGCAGTATTTTGCTGTGTTTGGATGCGAAGAGCGGTGATTTGGTTTGGCAGTTGGTTGTGCCGAAATTGGCTTCGGGCAAAGTGAACGATTGGGAAAATCTCGGGCTGCTATCGTCGCCATGCGTGCAGAACAATCGTCTTTACATGGTGAGCAGCCGTTGCGAAGTGTTGTGCATGGATACGGACGGGATGGCGAATGGAAACGACGGGCCTTTCAAGGACGAGGCGCAATATGTTTCCGGTCCCGGCAAACCGCCGTCGAAAATCGGGCCGAAGGACGCGGACATTATCTGGCGCTATGACATGATGGATGAACTTGGCGTGTTCCCGCACAACGCGTCGAATTGTTCGTTGCTGGTGGATGATGATTTGGTTTACGCCTGTACATCCAATGGCCAGGACTGGACGCACGTGAACATTCCATCGCCGAATTCGCCGAGCTTTGTCGCGATCGACAAGAACACCGGAAAATTGCGCGCCGAAGATAATGCTGGAATTGGGCCGCGCATTTTCCATGGTCAATGGGGTTCGCCTTCGCTTGGCGTAGTGAATGGTCGCAAATTGATTTTCTTTGGTGGCGGCGACGGAGTTTGTTACGCGTTTGACGCGAAGCCGCAAAAGGGAACCGGTGCTAAGATTGAGCCGGTCGTCCCCGGCGCGCCGATCGATCGTGAAGAGGATAAGGATACCGATTACCTGAAGAAAGTTTGGTGGTGCGATGTGAACCCGCCGGAGCGCCGTGCGAAAGATGCTGCGCATAAATATCCGGCGCCGGAAGGCCCGAGCGAAATCAATGCGACGCCGGTGTTCTGGAAGAACCGGGTTTATGTGGCGGTTGGCCAGGACCCCGAACACGGTGAAGGCGTTGGTATTTTAACATGCATCGACGCGACGAAAACCGGTGACGTGACCAAGGGCGGCAAGCTTTGGAGTTATGACAAGATTCATCGCAGTTTGTCGACTGTTTCGATCACACCTGACGGGCTCTTGTTCGTTGGCGACTTTTCTGGATTTCTGCACTGCCTGGACGCTGAAACCGGCAAGGTCTACTGGGTGCATGATTTGAAGGCGCACGTCTGGGGATCGAGCCTGGTGGCGGATGGTAAAGTTTATATTGGCGACGAAGACGGCGATTTTTATGTGTTCGCTGCGAGCAAAGAAAAGAAAGTCCTGAGCGTGACGAATCTTGGCGCGCCGGTTTATTCGACACCGATCGTTGCCAACGGGGTTTTATACGTGCATTCCAACACGCATTTGTTCGCGTTCACTGACCCGAATCGCAAACAGCCCGTCACTGATTTCCCGCCCAAAGTAAATACGCCGTAGGGATGTTCGCTAGGACTTGCTCCAGAGCTGGAACTCGCGCTCGATTTGTTGCTGGGACAAGTTCCCGGAATAAATGAGCACGCGGTAACGGAGCATTACTGTTTCACCAGGCGCAAACGAGGTAGCGCCGTTCTCAGGCCAGAAAAGCGGCGTGGCCGACATGAATCCGTAATCGCGCGTGAACCATTGTGATGGGAACCACTTGGACGAAGGGTGGCATAAAATTGCTACGCCTTCGATTTCGCCATTTCGTGTGCCCCGGAAATCGGCCCACGGTGCGCGTTGTCCGAATGTGCCTTTCTCGTTGATGTCACCGTGCGCATTTATCAAACGACCGTCGTTTGTGATGGTCAGGTCGGGTGCCATTCGGACGGAGAAGAGCGAGTGATTGGTTTTCTCAATGCGGACTTTGGTTTTGGCAGTGAGTTTGATTTCGAAATCGATGTAGCGAAGGCCGGGTGATGGAGCGCTCACCTTGATCGTGCGGAAATCGGAAAATGGTGATGCAGCGCCGGGCCGTTCCCAATCACAGTGTTGCTCGAAAATGATTTCTGTTCCCGTGTCGCGCACGATGCGGACGTCTTTAGAAACAATTCGACCGCGATCCAGGCCTTCCTGCCAATAGTCGCCGCCGTTGACTTTGTCGCAGCCGAAGAAAATGGAGGAATGGTGCGGATAGTTGGGAAGCCGTTTTTCAGTGACGGTTTTACCGCTGTGCGGGCCGATGACTGGATAGAAGTAAGGATACTTTTCGTCGTTGCGGAAGAGGTATTCAGTGAATGGTTTTCCGTCGATCGTGATGTTGACTCGGTTCGATTCGAGTGTGGCTCGGAGAGACTGAGCGGATATCGATGCGGCATTGGACATCTCGCGTTTGTAGTTATTGTAGGCGTCCTGGAGATTCGCTGTGGTCGGAAGGTCGCGGTGAATCCACACTCGGTAACGACAACGTATTGGCTCACCAGGTGCAAACGTTTGCTCTTTCACGCCCGGCCAACCGACGCAAAGCACGCCATAGTGGCGCGTCAGCCATTCGGGTGGATAATCGGGGTGAGATGGATCAATGAAAATTGCGGCGCCGCTTTTGCTTTTTGCACCCGTGAACTGCGCGGTCAAGTCGGCCCAGGGCAGGCGCGTGATCGGTAGATCTTTGCTCGTGACACCGTCGACTGTAGTGATGACTGTTTCACCCTGGTGTGGGGCGAATCGCATGGTGAGCCCACCGTAACTTTTTCCTTCGGCTCCGCGCAAGGCCAACGATTTATCCATTGGCGTCCAGATGAGTTCGACGTCGATTGCCTGGCCCTCGGGTGTCGCCGGCAAGACGCGCAACCAGACCTGTTCGTCGACCACTTTTGTTGGGCCGACGAACCAGCCGTTCTGTACGCCGAGTAATGCGCCGTCGTTGTCGGCTTTTTGTTTGATCCAGTGGTCGAACTGATGACGTATGCCTTTGAGCATCCAGAGGTCGTATTCCTGGTCTCCGATGCGGACGTGTGGCCATGCCCAGAAAAGGCCGCGGTGGTGAAAATGGTCTTTGGGAAAGTCGTCGGTGAGGATTTCGCCGTCCAATCCGTAAAGTGGATGGATGTAACTGCTGCGCGCGCGATCGGCGGGGACGCCTGATTTGCTGATGACGCCGTGGTTGTAGACGAGGACCGGACGTTCGCCTTCCCAGAGGCCGAGAGAATTTTCGTTCACGTCAGCGAAACGAAAGGTAGCGTGAGCGGAGTACACGACAGCCGTTAGAAGCCACAGTGTGGCGAATAATTTCCCTTTCATATAAAGGCCGCTTAAATTTTTGCGGCAAAGTTTTTGATTTTATCTTCGTCGACTTCAATGCCGAGGCCAGGGCCGGTCGGAACGGCTAATTCACCGCTCTCCGTTTTGAACGGTTGCTTGAGAATTGAAGCTTCGATGAACTGCGGCGCATTCAAGGCGGCCGGGAACTTCAAGTCATACGCACCGTAAAGAATGAGGGAGGCGGCAAGCGAAACATCTGGATCAGTCAGGCCGCTGCCGAGAAACATTAGTCCGGCGTTCTGCACCAGTTCGATCTGGCGACGGGCTTCGGACAATCCACCGCAACGTGCGGGCTTCATGGCGACACCGTCGAGCAATCCGAGTTTGATGAATTCCTCCAGTTCGACGGATGAGACAACGCCTTCGTCCATGATAATCGGTAGCGCACCTTGTTTCTTGAGATGTTGATAGCCGGTTAATCGATTTGCGGGAATCGGTTGTTCGAAAACACGCACGCCAATATCGGCAAGCTTCGGCGCCACCTCTAACGCAGTCGCTTCGTCGTAGCCGCCGTTGGCGTCGGCCCAGAGAAATCCGTCGGGCACGAGGTGTTTAACGATGCGGCAAAGTTCCAGATCGAATTTTGGATCGGGCGAGATTTTGACGTTAAAGTTTTTATAGCCGCGCGCTTTGCCTTGTTCGATCAAGGTGGGAATTTCGTCGAGCGTCCGTGGGTTCAGTGTCCAACTGAGCGTTATTCTGTCGCGACCTTTGCGATTCCACAGTTTTGTTAAGTTTTGGGTCGCGAGTTTTCCGCGCAGGTCGCAGACGGCGATGTCGATTCCGGCTTTACAAATCGGCTGACCGGTTGAAAACGATGGCGCAATCGCGCCGTCCATCACTGTCTGAATTGCTTTTGTATCGAAGGGATCCACGCCGATGAGTTCGGGCGCGAGATATCGGGCGATGGTGCTGTAAACGGTCTCGAGTGTTTCGTAGCTCCATTTCGGAATTGGAACGCTTTGGCCCCAGCCGACTACGCCGGTGTCCGATGTGATTTTCACGAGGACGGCGGCGCGTCCTGAGACGCGGCCCTTCGGGCCTTCAAAAAATTTGAACCTGCCAATTGTCGGATAGACGAGGGGGAAGGCTTCGATTTTGTTTATTTTCACGTTGGTGTGCGGTTGAGCATGTGTCGTGTTTAGGTCGACGAACAATCCGGCACTAGCGATTGCAGAGGTTTGCACGAATTGCCGTCGACTGAGCTTCATGACAAGGCAGTCCGTTTAGCCAGCGAAAATTTCCCGTTTTGTTGGGTCATATTTTTGACGGAGACCGGTTTCGAAGGCGGTAGCCGCCATCACGGTGGCGACGGTGTGTTGATGTCCGTATTCGATATCGGCGTTTGGCGATTTGCGCGAGCGCAGACACTCGAGCCAATTCTCCATATGAGACGGGTTGTGGATGGCGGCGACGGGTTTGGGTTCGAACTTTTGCCCCCCATCGGAGGTGATGACCCATTTCTCGGCGTCGAGTGTTCCTTTTGTTCCATGCACGGTATAGTGAATGCCGCTCGAGTTCCCGAGGCCCATACCCCAACTGAACAAGAATCCTTCGGGATAATCGAGAAGGGCATGGAACGTATCGGCGTGTTCGCGATCGTCTTTCCAAACATATTTGCCCCCGAGCGCAACGGCGCTGGCGGGATATTTCGCACCGGTGAGCATGTGCACCGAATCGGCGTAATGCGTCATCCAGAGGCCGGGCATGCCGTTGCTGCAAAGGCGGTAGAGCTGCCAGCGACGCAATAGTTTGGCGTCGAATGCCAGCTTGCTTTGCGAGCAAAACATGTAGGCGTCCCAATCGACATCGGCCTCTTGGCAATCCTGATAGGCGCGCGCCCATCTCGCGGAGTTTACGCACATCGCAGCCGAGATGCGGTTGATTTGGCCGAGGACACCGGTTTGCAACTGATTGCGCGCGGCGATGAAATGGCCGTCGCTGCGGCGTTGCGTGCCGGCTTGAACAATTCGATTTTTAGCTCGAGCGAGGTCCAAAGCCTTGTTCGCGGAAGGCACGTCAATACACATCGGCTTCTCGATATAGACGTCTTTGCCGGCTTCGAGTGCGGCGCAGAGAATTGAGCCGTGGCTGAAGTCGGGCGTGGCGATGACCACGGCATCGATATCGTTCAATTGCAATAGTTCCTGGAAGCGACTGAACTGGCGCGGTTCGCTGCCGGATTTTGCTTTGATCTTTGCGGCGGCTGATTCGCGGTTTTTCTTCCAGACATCGCACACGGCGGTGATGCGCACATTGTGTTTGGCGGACAGGGAAAGAATGTCAGGAATGTGCGCCATCTGCATGCGATCGCCGGTGCCGATCATGCCGATGTTGATGGTTGCATTGAGCGAGTCCTCTGCTCGCCCGATCCAAGGTGCCGTGGTTAGTGCGGCGGTTGCGGTAGACGATATTTTTATGAATTCGCGACGGTTCATGAAAGTGCTCATCGTGGTTTCAGGTGATTCTGTCACGAGATTGTGGTCGCGAACGGACGTCGCCGCATTGATTGAAATCAAGTGAACGGTGAGCGTCTTGCGCGTGCCGTTTTGCTTTGCCATTTATGGAAGCGTCTAGAATGATTGGTGGACCCTGATTAGATGAAAAAGCTGCTGCTGTTTATACTGGTCGTCGCGGTTTACGTGGTGCACCAGGATTACTGGAATTGGAACAAGGCCGAACCGTTGGTGTTCGATTGTTTGCCGATTGGCCTGGCGTATCACGCGGGGTATTCGATTCTGTGCGCGATCACGATGTGGGTGTTGGTGAAGACGATTTGGCCGAAACATCTAGAGGTTGAGGACGAAGATCTGCAATCCGAAATCCGAAATCCAAAAGTCTAATGATTCCTGTCATCGTCATTTTCATTTACCTCGCGATCATTGCGTTCATCGGCAGCATCGCGTTTCGGCGCAGTAAGACGAACACGGAGGATTTCTTTTTGGCCAATCGCTCGATTGGTTCGTTGGTTTTCTTTTTGTCGTTGTTTGCGACTAACATGACCGCGTTCGCGATTCTCGGCAGTTCCGGGCAATCGTATCGGCAGGGGATTGGGATTTATGGGTTAATGGCGTCGTCTTCCTGCTTTGTCATTCCGATGACGATTTTTTTCATCGGCACACGCTTGTGGGCGTTGGGCAAGAAGTTTGGACATCAGACTCAAGTTTCGTATTTTCGGGATCGCTGGGAATGCAATCACATCGGCACGGCGATTTTTGCGCTGAGCGCGGCAATGTTGGTTCCTTACATGATTATCAGCATCATGGGCGGCGGCACGGTTTTGGCGGACATTTCGACATCGGCTGAAACACATCAGCCGCTGATTCCTTATGCGGCAGGTTGCGCGATTGTCGCTGCTGTCGTGACGGTGAACGTGTTCTTTGGCGGCATGCGCGGGACAGTGTGGGTGAATATTTTTCAGACGATTTTGTTTCTCTGCTTCGGCGCGGTGGCGGTGGCGGTGATTAGTCATGCGCTGCCAGGCGGGTTTGGCGAATACATCAAAAAGATCATGGATGACCCGAAGAATCACACGTTGCTGACGCGTGAGAAAATGCCGCCGCAATTTTTCTGGAGCTACACTTTGATTCCACTTTCGTCGATCATGTTCCCGCACATGGCCATCATGTGCTTCTCGGCGAAGAAGGTCACCGCGTTCAAACGGACGGTTGTCCTTTATCCCATTGCGATTTTAGCGATTTGGCTCCCATGCGTTTTTCTTGGTGTGCTCGGCACGGTCACGCTGAGCGGCAAGATTGATCCCGATGGTGTGTTGCTGCGGATGTTGGACACGTATGCGCCGGTTTGGCTGGCGGGTATTCTCGGCGCTGGAATTATATCGGCGGTGATGGGTTCGGACGCGCATCAGGTATTGGCGCTGAGCACGATGTTCACCAAAGATATTTTTGCGCACTATGGTGGGAAACAAAAGTTCGGCGAACGAGGTTCGGTTTATTTCGCGCGCGCTTTTATTCTGGTCGTGACGATCGTTGCCTACCTCGTTGCACTTGAATTGAAAGCGAAGCAGGGGATTTTTGAAATTGCGATTCGCTATGCATTCTCGGGATTTGCGGCGATGGCTCCCGTAATGATTGCGGCGCTGTTTTGGAAACGCAGCACGAAATGGGGCGCGTTGGCGGCGACCTTGTTTGTAGCAATCAGCCTGGTTGGTTTCGCCAGCCTGCAAGGGAAACCGGCAGCGCCGCCCAGTGCTCCGAAGGTGGATGCCGCTGCAGCTGTGAAACCGACGCCACCTGCCAAACCGAAAGAGGACATCATTTGGAAAATTGGAGAAGGTCCGGATGCGATTAAAATTCTGTCGCGCAGTCCTGCCACTGGTGACGTGCGTTTTATGAATAATTACATGACGGTCGTGCCAATGGTGATTGGCTCCGCATTTTTTATGATTTTGTTCTCACTCCTCACGCGTCCGCCGTCGCAACAAACCATCAACCGCTATTTTGGAAGGACGAACACGCCGGGGCAACGTCCGGTAGCAACGCAGGCCTGACGTAGCGTTGTGAAACTATAACCGCTGGTTGATACTCTTCTCATGACCGAGTTTGATTCATTGGATGGTGCGCTATTGATTGATAAGCCCGCTGGTCCAACTTCGCACGATGTGGTGGATATAATCCGTCGCAATTTCGGAATTAAAAAAGTTGGGCATTGCGGAACACTTGATCCTGCGGCGACAGGCTTGCTCATCATCGTGCTAGGAAAAGCGACGAAGCTTTCGGAAAAGTTGATGGCAGACGATAAGGTGTATGAAGGCACGATGAAGTTTGGCGCGACCACTTCGAGCTACGACGCCGATGGGGATGTCACCGCTACTGCGCCCGTGCCGCCGCTGACCGTCGATCAACTTAACGAATTGTCGAAGGCGTTCGTGGGCGATCATCTGCAAACGCCGCCGATGGTGTCGGCGGTGAAGATTGATGGCGTGCCGCTTTATAAAATGGCGCGCAAAGGCGTGGAAGTGGAACGCAAGCCGCGCCTGATTCACATCTACACTTATAAATTTAGCAGTTACACAGAACCGATCGGAGTGTTTCGCGTCGCCTGCACCAAGGGGACTTACGTCCGCAGTCTCGCGCATGATCTCGGGCAGAAAATCGGCTGCGGCGCTCATTTGTCGAGCTTGCGTCGGCTTGTTTCTGGAAAATTTGATGTCGCGGATGCGATTCCGATGGAAGACGCGTGCAATTTGCCGAAAAGCGAATTGGAAAAGCGCGTCATTCCGTTCCTGAAACTTTTGGCGATGGCGAATTCTCCCGGCGAATGATCCTGATTCATCACGCTTCAGATTTGAATCCCGGCGCGCGCAAAGTTTGCGTGGCGATTGGCGTTTTTGACGGTGTGCATCTGGGCCATCAGCAGGTGATTCGACAAACGATGGCGGATGCTGTCCAACATCAGGCGTTGTCTGTTGTAGTGACATTCGACAAGCATCCGAACGCGATCGTTGCACCGGAACGAATGCCGCCATTGATTTATCCGCTCGAGAAAAAACTGGGCGTTATTGAATCGCTCGGCGTGAGCGCGACGTATTTGATCGAGTTCACGAAAGAGTTCAGCGCCATACCGGCGGAACAATTCGTTCGCGACCTTGCGCGTGATTTCAAAAACATTCAAAGCATTTGCGTCGGGAGTAATTTTACCTTCGGCCACAAGCGAGGTGGGAATGTCGATTTATTGCGTAATCTTGGTAAGGAACTGAATTTTCAAGTGCACGGATTGGCCAGTGTTGCGTTGGACGGGCAACCAGTCAGCAGCACGCGCGTGCGTGAAATGATTCGCGCAGGCAACTTGGATTTGGCTAACCAGATGCTCGGGCGAACCTATTCTCTTTGCGGGCGGGTCGTAAAAGGAGACGGCATTGGTCGGAAGATTGGGTTCGCCACGGCAAATCTGGATGTTCACGGTTTGGCACTTCCACCGACTGGCGTATATGCGGCGCGATGCGACGTCTCTGGAATAGTATATTGCGCGGCTGTGAACATTGGATATCGCCCGACGCTCAGCTCGCCCACGCCGAAGCTTCAGGTCGAAGCGCACCTGCTGGATTTCGACGCGGATATTTATGGCGAGACTTTGGAGCTGACATTCGTGCGCAAGTTGCGCGACGAGCAAAAGTTTCCATCGCCTGCCGCCCTGCGCGATCAGATTGCAAGGGACGTTGAGGCTGCACGCCAAGCCTTGTAATTCACGGGTTTACGGCGTTGCCGGGAGTATAAATTTTTTGCAAATTGGAGGCATTTCCATTGAACGGTTATGCTCTTGGCTTGTCCATTGGGGGTAGTCATTCTTTTGAAAACATGAATACAGGCATTAGTGCGATTAACGAAGAAGTGCAGCGTGCCAGCGCGTTCGTGCGGCCGCTTTTCGCTGAAATTGGCAAGGTCATCATCGGCCAAAATTATCTCGTCGAACGGTTGACCATCGGGCTTTTGGCGAACGGCCATGTGCTGTTGGAAGGCGTGCCCGGTCTGGCCAAGACATTGGCGGTGAAAACGCTCGCGAACTGTTTGAACGTTAAGTTCTCGCGGCTCCAATTCACGCCGGATTTGTTGCCGGCTGACCTGATCGGAACGCAGATTTACAATCCGCAAAGCGGCGCGTTCACGACACGGCGCGGACCGCTTTTTGCCAATGTCGTGCTCGCGGACGAAATCAACCGCGCGCCCGCCAAGGTGCAAAGTGCGTTGCTCGAAGCGATGCAGGAAAAACAGGTCACCATCGGTGAGCAAACGTTTAAACTTGAAGAACCATTCCTTGTTTTGGCGACGCAAAACCCGATTGAACAGGAAGGCACCTATCCATTACCTGAAGCGCAAGTCGATCGCTTCATGCTCAAGCTGAAGATCGTTTATCCAACGCGCGAAGAGGAACGTCAGATTCTGGATTTGATGGCGCGTACCAGCCCCGCGCCAGTTGCTGCTTCAGTCGTTACCGCGAAAGAAATTCTCCACGCGCGCCAGGTAATCAACGACATCTACATCGACGAAAAGGTGCGCGACTACATTGTGGACGTGGTTTGTTGCACGCGTGATCCCGAAGCCTACAAGATCAAAGGGCTTGCTGGACTGATTCAGCTCGGTGCATCGCCGCGTGCGACAATCGGGCTGACACTTGCCGCGAAGGCGTTTGCGTTTTTGAAGGGCCGCGGATACGTCACTCCGCAAGACGTGAAGAGCATCGGCATGGACGTCCTCCGTCATCGCGTGACTGTAACTTACGAAGCGGAGGCCGAAGAGAAGACTTCCGAGAACATCGTCCAAAAGATTTTCAACGAGCTGCCGGTGCCGTAAGCAGTTTTTGGAGTCGTCAATGATCCCGCGCGAAATTTTAAAAAAAATTCGGCAGATCGAGCTGCGTACGAATCGGCTCGTGACCGAGACCCTTGGAGGCCAATACCACAGCGTCTTCAAAGGGCAGGGGATGAATTTTGAGGAGGTGCGTGAGTATCAGCCCGGTGACGAGGTGCGTGCCATTGATTGGAACGTCACAGCGCGCATGAATCATCCGTTCGTCAAAAAGTTTGTCGAAGAGCGAGAGCTGACGCTGATGCTACTGGTGGATTTGAGTGGCTCGGGTTTGTTCGGGTCCGGTGATCAATCGAAGCGCGAAATCGCGGCCGAAATCGCTTCGGTGCTGGCGTTCTCGGCGATTCGCAATAACGACAAAGTTGGATTGATTCTTTTTACGGACGAAGTGGAAAAATATATTCCGCCGAAAAAGGGTCGCCGCCATGTGCTGCGTGTCATTCGTGAAATCCTTTTCTTTCAGCCGAAAAAACGCGGCACGAATTTCAACGAAGCATTAAATGTTTTAAACCGCGTGGCTCGACGGCACGCGATTGTCGTGCTGATTTCTGATTTTCTTTTTGAGAACACCAGTGACGAACCAGAGCAGGAACGTCGACCCGCAACGTTCGTCGGTTCGCCGACGGTTGGGCCACGTTCGCTGCCTGCATTGCGTCAGACGAATCGACGGCACGACTTGATCGCGATTCAAGTTGTCGATCGTTACGAGTTGGAGCTGCCGCCATTGGGTCGGCTAGTTCTGAAAGACGCCGAGACCGGCGAAGTCATCGAGGTGAATACGCACGACCAGCGCCGCCGCGCGTCGTTCTTCGAACGACGCCAGCGACATCAGGCGGAGTTGTTGCGAATGTTCCGTTCCAACAACATCGACGCGATTCAAATTCGCACCGACCAGCCGTATTCGAATGCGCTGGGGAAATTTTTTGAAACCCGCGAGAAACGTTTGCGCCGAGGATGACCAATAACGCCGCACTGATAATCCCGCCGCCCTCCGCGACGTCCAACGCCGCGCCGCAACTGACGTACCACGAGTCCGCCAAGCCGCTGATAGAAATCTCGAGCGGCTGGCTGTGGTTTTGGTGGGCTCTCGCGATAATTGCGTTGGTAACCATTGCGTATTTCGTTTGGAATTATTATCGCAAACAGGCCGCGATGCCGCCGCTGGTCCCGGTAATTCCTCCGCACGTGCGGGCGCGTCGAGCTCTCGAAAAGGCGTTGTTATTAATCAGCGAGCCGAAGCCGTTTACAACAGCCGTGTCCGACACGTTGCGAAGTTACCTTGAAGAACGCTTCACGTTCCGCGCTCCCGAACGCACCACGGAAGAGTTCCTTTACGAACTGCAGGGCACAAACCTTCTTACCTCTGAGCAGAAGGCCAGCCTCGCCGATTTCCTTGCACAATGCGATCTGGTGAAATTCGCAAAATATGAGCCGACAGAAACGGAGCTTCGAAATCTGCACGACGCGGCCCTGCGACTGGTGAATGAAACTGAACCGCGGGAGATTTTGGAGCCTGTTGGTTCTGTCAGAGCGCAACCGTCCCGCACGACGCAGGACGAAACCACGAACAAATGACGTTTGCGCATCCATATTTATTATTGCTGTTGCTGATACTGCCGCTGTTGGCATGGCTCAAAGGCCGGCACGGGCAGGGCTCGGCGTTCCTGTATTCGTCAGTCGATCTTGTGCGTCCGATCTCGGGAGTGAGCCGATCGCGTGCGGGAAGCATTCTGCTGAGCCTGCGCTGGCTTGCGCTCGCAGCGTTCATCATCGCGCTTGCGCAACCGCGATTGATCAAAGGGGAAACTGAAATCAAGGCGAGCGGTATTGACATCGTCGTCGCGCTCGATCTGTCGGGCAGTATGGCCTCGGAAGATTTCATAGTGAACGGTGAGCGCATCAGCCGCATCGACCTTGCCAAGCAGGTGCTCGGAGATTTCATTAACAAACGTCCGAACGACCGCATTGGCCTCGTTGCTTTTGCAGGCCGTGCTTACACCGCGTGCCCGGTGACGTTGGATCATGATTATCTGCGCAAAAACCTTGAACGCCTCCATCTTGGTTTGATTGAAGATCGAACGGCAATCGGCTCCGCTCTCGCAACTTCAGTGAACCGCTTGCGCGATCTGAAATCAAAAAGCCGAATTGTCATTTTGATGACGGACGGTCAGAACAACGCCGGAAAAATCCCTCCATTGGTAGCAGCGGATGCGGCGCAGGCGATGTCCGTGAAAGTTTATACAGTCGGCGTTGGTATTCGCGGGAAGGCGCCATTCCCCGTCATGGATCCGTTCGGACGCAAAGTTTATCAGGCGATGGACGTCGATATTGACGAAGACACGCTGACGAAAATCTCCGACAAAACGGGTGGGCGCTACTTCCGTGCCGACAGCAGCGAAACGCTTCACCGTATTTATGGCGAGATCGATCGGCTAGAAAAGTCGGACGCCAAGATCAAAAAGTTTCAACATTACGACGAATTGTTCGGACAAGTTGTGCTCGCCGGACTGGCCGTGCTCGTGCTCGAGATGATTCTCGGTCACACAGTGTGGAGGAAACTGCCGTGAGATTTGCCCAGCCAAATTTCTTGTGGATGATGTTGGTTGCCGTCGCCGCATTGATCGCTTTCTTTTTTTGGACGTGGCGCGTGAAGCAGAAGCTTATCTCGCAATTTGTCCAATCTCGATTGCTCGCGAACCTCACCGTGGGTGTTTCGCACGGTCGGCAGATTTTGCGACTCGTGCTGCTGGTCGCTGCTGTGGTGTTTGTGTTCCTGACGCTGGCGCGGCCGCAGTGGGGATTCGTTTGGGAAGAAGCGAAGCAACAAGGCCTGGATATCGTCGTCGCGATTGACACGTCGCGCAGTATGCTGGCCGAAGACGTTTCGCCGAATCGACTAACGCGTTCCAAACTCGCCGCGATGGATTTAATGCGGCTGGCCAAAACCGATCGACTGGGTGTCGTCGCGTTCGCGGGAACTGCATTTTTGCAAGCGCCGCTGACTCTGGACGAGCAGGCTTTCCGCCAAAGCGTCGAAGCGCTCGATGTCGGGATCATCCCGCAAGGCGGCACGGCTTTTTCCGAAGCAATTCGGACCGCGCTGACGGCGTTCGAACAGGCGAACGATAATTACAAGGTCATGGTGCTTTTTACCGACGGCGAAGATCACGACACCGATTCCGAAACGATGGACGCCGCGAAGGCTGCCGCTAAAGCAGGGATGAAGATTTTCACAATCGGCGTCGGCACTCGCGAAGGCGAGTTGTTGCGTGTCAAAGATGAGCAGGGACAGATGAATTTTGTGAAGGACGAGAACGGCGACGCGGTGAAATCGCATTTGAACGAGAATTTGTTGCGACAAATCGCGACCGTCACCGGTGGGGCATATTTACCGTTGCGCGGCGCGAATCCAATGGAGGTGTTATATCAACAAGCACTCACGCCGTTGCCGAAATCGGACACGGTCAGCAAGCTAAACAAAGTATTCCAGGAGCGATATCATTGGCCTTTGGCAATCGCGATTGTGCTGCTGATCGTTGAGGTGTTTCTGCCGGAACGGAAGCGCGTTGGGCGTATGCCGGTTCCGAAGGCGACGGTTCCCGAACAAGCCTCTGTTGCTGCCTTGATTTGCTTGCTGCTGTTTCCGCTCATTGCCAACGCTTCTCCATCGAGCGCCTACCGGGAATACAACAAGGGCAAGTTTGACGAAGCATGGAAAGAATACGATCAACTGTCCGAACAGAAGACCAACGATTATCGGCTTCATTACAACGCAGGCACGGCTGCGTATCGAGCCAGGGAGATGAAGGCGGCTGTCGATCATTTCTCGCAAGCGTTGAATTCGCCCGAGATCAGCTCCGACCTGAAGGCGCAACAGCAGACATTCTACAACCTGGGAAACACGTTGTATGAAATGGGCCTGCCGATGGATGATCCCAACAAGCAGAAGGAAACGTGGGAACATTCAATTGAAAGCTATGATCACGCCCTCTCACTCGACCCCAAGGATGTCGATGCAAAGAACAATTTAGAGTTCGTGAAAAAGCGGCTCGAAGAATTAAAGCAACAACAGCAACAGCAGCAAAAGGACCAGCAGAAGAGCGACAAAGGTAAGGACAACGACCAAAACAAGCAGCAGCAACAACAGGATCAACAAAGTAAGCAGGATCAAAAGGACCAGAAGGGTAAGGACCAGCAACAGGGCAAACAGGATCAAGATAAGAAGGATCAACAGGCCAAACAGGACGAGCAGCAGAAGAAAGAGCAACAGCAACAGCAGCAAGCTCAGGGCAAAAAGGACGATCAGAAAGATAAGAAAAACGCACAGGCCGCAGGCGAAGACAAGCGCGACAAAACGCCCGAATCATCGGAAGAAGCCCAGGCTTACTACGGCAAAATGAGTCCGCAACAGGCGCGTCAAATTTTGGATGCGGATCGCGATGACGAAAAGGCCCTGGTGTTCTCGCCCGAGAACAAACCAAAGCCGCAAACTGGTCGTAAGCTCAAAGATTGGTAACTTCATTGTTGCTCAGCGATAGCGGCAGTGAGCAACTTGAGCTGAGGAGACGCGGCGGACCAAATGCAGAACCCCCGCCGCTCGAGAAATGAACTTCAAGGTAAAGCTGCGCCGACTTACCGGACGCGAAATCCGGTTTCTGATCATGCTGGCCGGAGTTGCTGCGGTCGGACTGTGGAAGTTTGCGCCGAGACCCTGGAATCCGACAATTACCACGTCAACGAAACATTACCTCATCGCATCCACCGCCACATGTGATCAGGTGGAACGCGTTGGTAAAACGATGGAACTTCTCTATTCGGCTTACTCGAATAAATTCGGAAACGTTTCTACGTTTCACCGCGCGCATCCGAAGTTGCAGGTTCGGCTCTACAAGAGTCGCGATGAATTTCGGCATGTGAACCCGAGCATTGGCTGGGCGGAAGCGTTTTACTCTCGCGGTCTTTGCCACGCCTACTGCAACGACAAAGATGCGAATCCATACCAGTGGATGTTGCATGAAGGTGTACACCAGTTGAATCGCGAGGTTGCCGGGTTTTCGTTGGAAAAGTGGTTGGATGAAGGAATGGCCGAATATTTTTCCTGCAGCCGCATCCGGACAAATAATCTGGCGGTGGGGACGATCGATCTAAACACCTACCCGGTTTGGTGGCTCGACGAGATTGCGAAGGCGCCGAATTTGCAAACGAACCTCGCTAATGGGAGCGTTATTCCGTTACGCATAATCATAACCGGGGAGGGCGGGCCTAACGTGGATAAGGAATTTAACCTTTATTACCTCCATTGGTGGAGCCTCACTCACTTTCTTTTCGGGCATCCGGTCTACGGTAAGCACGCGACAGAACTCGCCGAGCGTGGAGGAGACCTCAAGAGCTTTGAGGAACTAATCGGACCCGTCGAAAAAATTCAAAGCGAATGGCATGAGCACGTCCGGAGAATCAAATCTGCTGCGACGGGCAAAGACCGGCACTTCTGGAAAACCGGCGAACTGACACCGCAATAATCTGTCCTACACGACCTCGAGTGGCCGGGCAAACATTGCGCCGGTTAGTTTGCGAGACCAATTCAAGGTTTTGCTGATCGGTCCATCTTCGAAGGTGACCCGGTAGTGTTTCTTCGAGGACGACGCATCCATGAAATGCACAACGCCCTGTTCGTCTTTGATGCACAATCCAGTATGCGCGATGTCGATACCGGCTTCGGTCGTCGCGACGCCAACAATGTCGCCAGTCTGGAGATGTGATTCCGCTTCGGCGAGTTTGTCGAGAGGCACGAACATGAGTTCGCGCGAATTAATTTCGTCTTCGAGTTTCTTGATCGTGGGAATCAATTCCGGATGCGCTGCGAGTTGACGGTAGTTGGCCGGTTTCTCGGACATGATCCCGACTTTCTGTGTGAAAGGCTGAGCCCCCGGCAACGTTGGCGCGAGAATTTTGACAACACCTTTCGCCTGGTTATCGACGAACCAATCGGTGGTGTAGTGCAGGCGCGTCGTAAAATCGCCCATCTTGCCGCCGCGATAACGCGTGTATTGAATTTCCGCCAGCATGTCTTCCGGCTTGCTCTTGCCGCGCTTGAGCATGCGTGCCATGCACAGTGTGTCTTCGAAAAACGTGACGCAATCCAGCCCTTTCAAATTAACAACGCAGCTTTCCTGGTCCTTGGACGTTTCCAGCGTGAAGCCGACGTAAGGTGTGCCTTCAAGTTCGCGAGCGATTTTGCCCATCAGTTCGCCGATCGGTAACTTCATCCAATTATTCGCGCGCGCTTTGGCGACGATTTTCTGGAAAATATCCTGACCCTCGAATTGGCGTCGATTTGCCGGCACGGCGTTAATCCTGGCGGCGAGCGCAGAATAACTGAGCAAGCTAAAAGTCCCCAGCGCGGCATATTGGAGAAAGTGACGGCGGTGGATCGAGCGAGATTTCATACCCGAGCATCATGCGAGAGTGGGAGAACCAGCGTCAAGGGGAAGTGATCTGGTCCGTCGCGACTTTCAGATTCAACACGGCATCTCCAATGATCTTGGCAGCCTGTTGAGAAGTCATCAAATCGGTATTGATGGTAAGGTGATACAGGAGCGGGTCCTCGATATCTTTGTGAAAGTAAGTGCGCAGATAGCGGCGTCGCCCAAGGTCGGCATTGTGGATGAACCGCAATGCAGCCTTCTGATCACATTCTTCGTAAGTCTTTATTCGTTCGATACGTTTTTCCAGCGAGCCAACCAGTCGAACGTGTAAAACGTGATCAATGCTGGACGTGACCACATTTGCGCCGCGTCCGATGATGATGACATTGCCATGATTGGCCATACGAAGAATTGTTTCCGCTGTTTGGCGAACGAAATGGCTGGCTGGCGGGAATGCGCCAAAGACTTCCTCGATCATCTCTTCCATTCGCGGAACGCGATCTTCCGGACGGAGGAATGCCAGCGAACTGGGCAGGTGATGTTCCTTAAGCACTTCTTCGACGAGCTCGCGGTCGAAAATCATCCATGGCGTCGATGATTTGCCCGGAGTATTTTGCAAATAATTCGCGAGTTTCAACGCGATGTCTTTTGCACCACTGCCGGCCTGTCGCGAGATCGTGACTGCGCGCTTCAACGCTGAATTTGTCGGCAACATGTCGCGCCATTGCGCCTCTAAATAGGAAGAGAATGGATCATTGCTCTGGATCATAGGGCGTTTCTCCGTTTTCTATCGACAAATCGGATGCTGGCGGCGGGACGGCGGCAAACATCCAGCTGGCGCGCGCCTCGGAGTCGCTGACACCCGTGAGTTTTGTGTAAAGGGCAACCCAACGCTGCTCGCGCGCTTCGTCCAATGCCGCCTGCTTTTGTGCGGCGATTTCACTCACTGGAGTCAGCATCATCTAATACAAGTTCGCTCTTTGGTGCTGGGTTGCGCGCTGTTTTTTGGGAAAGAGTTCTCCTTGATTGCCCCTAGTGAAAACGTGGAGAACGTCTGCGGACTTGTGGCGCGGGTCCGCCATGGTAATCTGGAAAAGCAATGAACGATGGCGAATCGAAGTCTCTGAAAATGGTGACCTGTGGCCGATGTGGGGCGAAAACGTTCATTCCGGGAAATCTACAGCCGTTCGCAACCGCGGAATGCACCAAATGCGGCCACCCGGTGATGTTGCCGGTGATGCTGCATAATTTTGAACTCCGTAGCATTATTGCGTCTGGTGGCATGGGAACGGTTTATCGTGCGTTTGACACAAAGCTTGAACGCGATGTTGCGCTCAAAATGATGAAGCGCGAGATGGCCGAAGACCACGAGGTCCTCGCGGCATTCTATCGCGAAGCTCGCGCCGGTGCTTCTCTCAATCACACCAACATCATCCATATTTACATCTTCGATGAATTTCAGGGGCAGCCCTACCTGGTGATGGAGTTGGCCGATCAGGGAAGTGTCGATAGCAAGATTGAACAGGAAGGCCGATGCTCGGAGTTATTGGTCTTGGACGTTGGAATCAAAGTCGCTTCGGCGCTCGCAATGGCATTGAAACACAATTTGCTGCATCGCGATATCAAGCCGGGAAATATTTTGTTCAATGCGGAGGGCGAGCCCAAGCTGGTTGATTTCGGTTTGGCGCGCGCGGCAGAAACCGCCGACACCTATGAGGCTGCAATCTGGGGGACTCCCTACTACGTCGCGCCGGAAAAAATCAACCGGCAGCCGGAAACTTTCTTGTCCGATATGTACAGTCTTGGGGGCACGCTCTACCACGCCTTAACCGGACACGTGCCGTTTGAAGCTCCCACAGTAGAAGATTTGGTGGCAGCGCATGTGCATACACCTTTGACGCCTCCGAATGTAGTTGTGCCAATGATTTCGCAGGTCACGAGTGATTCGTTGGTCCGAGCGATGGCCAAGAATCCCGCTGATAGATTCCAGAGCTACGACGAATTCGCCATGGCGCTGGAACAATCGCGCAGCATGTTACTCGTGCAGCAAGTCCGCGAATCGAACAAGCAGACGAAAAGCTGGTGGCGCAGGTAGCGCCAAACTACTGGATTTTCTTCGAGGACCCTGGATTCGGCTTTACCACACCTGTCGATGACTTTTGCTGGGGCGTGTTCGCTGATGGTGTCGCGCTCGCGGTTGGAGCTTGAGCAAGCTGCTTCGTTCCCGTGCCACCAACATTAACCGTTGTTGGTTCGAGGCGACCGTCCGTATCAACCAATGCACCAGTGACGTAATCACCGACCTTTATCGTATCCATCGCAACCGGTTTCTTATCTTTCAGGATGCGCGTGTTCGGAGTGACGTTCAGAACCCGCTGTTTCTTTTTGCCATCGAGCGTGATGGTTTTGGCGTTCAGATCGATAGCCGCTACGTTGGCGTGGTACGGATAGCGCTTTGGTGCTTTGGTCGCGGCAGTTGGTTTTGTGTCCGCCGCCAATGCTGAGATTGCTAGCGCCAGGCCGAGAACGCAGGAGAGAAGTTTTGCCATATATTTGGTTATCCAGTTGTGTTTGACATCGATACCCAGAGCCGTGGTTCAGGGCAACCATTTTTTCCAAAGATGCCGTTTGCAATCCGCTCACCCGGTGCTATAGAATCTGCCGCTTAATTTTATGTCACAACATCGAAGTCTGCGTGCCGCGAGCACCTCTGGAGCCAAGCGCAACGTTATGAAGCGCTTTGAGCGGGTTGAACTGTTGAAAAAGCGCGGCCAATGGAAACAAGGCGACCGCGTTACTGGTTTGCGCAAGACCAAGGCCGACCAATAAGCCTGGTCTGCACCGGATGGTGCAGCGCTGAATTTAGTCCGGCAAAGAACGCACAGATTCGCATCTCTGCGTTCTTTGTGTTCTCTGTGGGTCAACGGTTTAGCCCTGAAAATGAACATTTTCGAAGAACTGGAATGGCGCGGCCTTGTTGCCGATTGCACCGATCGCGAGCAACTTCGCCCGCGTCTGGCGCAATCGCCAATCACGCTCTACGCCGGGTTTGATCCCACAGCCGACAGTCTTCACGTCGGCAGCCTTGTGCCGCTTTTGGCGCTCCGCCGCTTTCAGCTTCTCGGCCATCACGCGATTGCTGTGGCCGGTGGCGCCACCGGGATGGTCGGCGACCCCAGCGGCAAATCGGCCGAACGACAATTGCTGACCCGCGACGTTATCGACGCCAACATCGCCGCAGTCAAAATGCAACTGGCGCGCATGTTGGATTTCGAAACGAAAACCAACCCCGCGCGTCTCGTCGACAATGCCGATTGGACCACAGGCGTCAGCTTCCTCGATTTCCTGCGCGACATCGGAAAACACTTTTCGGTCAATCAGATGATCGCGAAGGAAAGTGTCCGCGCGCGCATGGAAGATCGCGAAACGGGCATCAGCTACACCGAATTCAGTTACATGCTGTTGCAGGCATTCGATTTCTATCACCTGCGCAAAGAGTTCAATTGTGAACTGCAAATCGGCGGCACCGATCAATGGGGTAACATTACTGCTGGGATCGAATTGACCCGCAAGAAGCTGAGCCTCGCGACTTACGGCCTGACTCTTCCGCTCATCACGAACGCTGACGGCAGCAAATTTGGCAAGACCGTCGCCGGTGCTATCTGGTTAGACCCAAAGAGAACCAGCCCATACCGGTTCTATCAGTTTTGGATTCGCGTCGATGATCGCGACGTGGTCCGTTACCTGAAATATTTCACTTTCCTGACTCGCGAAGAAATCGACGCCCTCGCAGCGCAGCACGAGAAACAGCCCGAAGCTCGTGCCGCGCATAAAGCATTGGCGAAAGCTGTCACTGATTTAATCCATGGCGACGGCGCAACTGCTGAAGCCATCCGGGCGAGTGAGATTTTATTTGGCGGCGGACTGGAAGGAATCTCCGAGAGCACTTTCAACGACATCATCGGCGAAGCGCCGACGCGCGAGTTGGAAAAGTCCAAACTCGAAGGCGCTGGCATTCCGCTCGTGGAACTTTTGGTCGTCGCGAGCCTCGCCACGTCAAAAGGTCAGGCACGAAAAGACATGGAAGGTGGCGGCGTTTATCTCAACAACGTTCGCGAAGCTGATTCCAAGCGTCACGCGACCGTGAATGATCTGCTCTTCGGTAAATACATTCTCTTGCGCAAAGGCAAACGCAATTACGCCGTCGTCAACGCGAAGTAGTACGCGTTCCGTTTCGGAGGGTTGATCTGCCTTGTAAAAATCGCAATTGAGCCTGTTAAAATCCAACGCGTTGTTCTAAGTTCCTCGCCTCATGACGTCAGCCAAAGTCACTGTGGCCGATTTGGCCAAGGCCATTCGCAATGTTCCTGACTTTCCCAAGCCGGGAATTCAGTTCAAAGACATTACCCCGTTGCTCGCGGACGCGCATCTTTACGCCGGGTCTATTGATTTGCTGACAGAACGTTATTCCCCTGGATCAGTCGACGCCGTTGTGGGCATCGACGCACGCGGATTTATTTTCGCCGCCGCCGCTGCGCTCAAGTTGCAGTGCGGTTTCGTGCCTGTGCGCAAAAAGGGGAAACTGCCGTATAAAACTTTCGAAGAGAGCTACGACCTTGAATACGGTTCCAACACCATGGCCATTCATACCGACGCGCTTAAAAAAGGAAGCCGCGTCCTGCTCATCGACGACCTCCTCGCCACCGGTGGCACTGCCGGAGCGGCGGCAAGCCTGATGAAACAAATCGGTGTGGAAATTCTGGAAATGAATTTTGTCATTGAACTGAGCTTCCTCGAAGGCCGCAAGCGCCTTGCCGGTTATCCGGTCCGTTCACTCGTGGTTTATTAAAAAGGGTTGAGCGTCCGTCCGCGCCGATGCAACATCGCGTGCAAGGAGGACGGTATGTTTTTACGGAAGGTGTGCGCCAGACATTGGCGCAAGATCGCGATTTCTTTTCTGCTGCTGTTACTGGCTTTCGCTGCGGCGAATCTGTTGATGATTCATTCCGCGCGGCCATACATCTACTCAGATATATCGGCGCTTCCGCAGAATGACGTCGCGCTGGTTTTGGGAACCGGTCCGTTTACGGCCAAGGGAAATACAAACCTTCATTTCACCGTTCGCGTTGAAGCGGCCTCCCGACTCTACAAGTCCGGCAAAGTGAAACATCTGCTGCTCAGCGGCGATAATCACATCCGCGGCTACGATGAACCGACCGAGATGAAGAACGCCTTGTTGAAACTGGGCGTTCCGGAATCCGCAATGACGCTGGACTACGCCGGTTTGCGCACGCTCGATTCCATGGAGCGTGCCCGGAAGATTTTCGGCCAAACTAAATTGACGCTCGTCACGGAACAATTTCACGCGGCCCGTTCCGTCTTTCTCGCCCGGCATTTTGGGTTGGAGCCAGTTGTGTTCTGCGCGGAGGAGCTTCCGGCGATGTGGACGAACAACATGCGCGTTCGCGAAGCCGGGGCACGTGTGCTTGCGATGCTTGATGTTTATTTGTGGCATCGCGGCGCGCGACATTTGGGTGAGCCCATCACCATCGATGTTACGTCGAAGTAGCCGCTGATTTTCCGATCCCCGCCCGGCAATCAGGTGTCGAGTGGAATCCCCTTAACTTGAAAACCAAGATTGTCCTAGTTGCGACGCCCCTCATTTTCAATAGATTCGCCCAGTAACAACAAGGAGAGGACAAATCGCCGACTCCATTAACATTGAACCAAGGCACATAACTATGAAACGAAAAATCGGGAAATTCGCAGCAAACATCGCTGCCGCGGGCGTGCTCCTCGGCGCAGCGGTTGTCTTCGCGGACGATCAACAGAACCAGCAAAGCGGAACCAGTTCGACTGACCAATCGCAACAGGCAGGGCAAGCATCTTCATCGTCAGCTTCTGACCCTTCCGGGCAAGCCAGCGGCACGGCGTCCGCTACTGCAGGAGGAATTAAGGAGGCGATCGACAGCCGCATCGCGGAGGCCGCCAAGGATCCTCAACAGTTCATCAAGATCGCTTACCAGGAAAACCTGGCTGAAGTGAAAGCCGGACAGCTCGCACAACAAAAAGCGCAGAATCAGCAGACCAAAGATTTCGCGCAAAGCCTCGTGCAGGACCATCAACAAATGCTCGATCAACTGAAGAAACTTGCCGATCAAAAGAACGTGCAGGTTTCTGACCAGCTCGATTCCCGTCATCAACGCATGGCTGACGAATTGTCCAGCCTCTCTGGGGCGGATTTTGACAAGCGCTTCATGAACCAGCAGATTCGCGCTCACAAACGTGCGATTTCGCTGTATCAACAAGCGGCCGAAAGCAACACGGACTCTGAAGTGAAGCAGTGGGCGCAACAGAATATTGCCGGCTTGCAGCATCACTTGCAGATGGCGCAGCAACAGGGCGGCATCAGCGAACCTGCCGGCGCACCGAGTTCGCCAGATCAAGGTTCATCGAGCCAGCCGCAAGGACAGGGGCAATCGGGACAGCCTGGTTCGTCCAGTCAGCCGGATCAATCCCAGCCGAGTCCTAAGTAAGTCATTTGGGTCGCTTTTATTTTGAGGGCCTTATTCTGAGGATGGGCACATCAAAATGAAAGCTGGGGAAAAAGTCCCGGGCGATCGAAAGATAGCTCGGGACAATTTCTGTACTGCTATGTTTGTCCGCTCAATTCTGCGGACAAATCAAAACGCTCAAATACACCGCCGAGCAGACGCACTGCGAATGCCACTTCGATACACATGACCACGCCGGCGGCGACTGCGCCGAGGACGATTCCAAATCCGATCGGTAGTGCCAGTTGTGTTAAAAATAATATCGCGCCGAAGGCCAAAGCAGCGGGGATTAGACATAATGCCAGGGCAAGGACCTGACCGAACATCAAGATGAGTTGTTGACCCATGGTTTCGATGCCGCGCGGGGCGGATTTATCAAATTGGAACCATGCGGGGAGCAGCAGGACGCCGGTGTTTTGGAGCAGGATGGCGATCAGGTCCAGGAACGGAAGTACGATCACTGCTCCGAGACAGGCGCTGAGTTTCATGGCGAAGGGCAAGTCCAGCGCGCCAAATTTTTCCGGTGAGGCGACGAGAAAGACGAATATCAAAAGCCATTGGAAGGCTGCGAGCAGCAGGGCAGGGGCGAGGACTTCGCCGAGGACGACTTGCCAGCCACGCATGGGGAATGTTTTCAGGACGTCGACCATCGGCAGGTCCTGACGCAAATCAATCCGGAGGATTTGTGGGCCGAAGAACAGAGACATGATGGCGAACATCCCGGAAAAGGTTGTCACGGCCATGCCCCATCCAAAATGGCCACGCGTCATCATAGCAGTCATGAACGCAATCCAGATGATGATGAACCAGAATCGGCGGCTGAAAATTTGTCCGCTGCTGATGAGGTTTTTCCAAAGGATGGCGATGGAAGGTGAGCCGTCGGTTCCGAGTTGAAATGGCTGCCGCTTGGCTTTCTTTGGCTTTTGCAGACCCCACTGGCCGGCGCGCATGTTTGCGATTCTCTCGGCGACTTTGCGCGACAGTTCGATGGAATTTTCTTCGAAGGCGACGTTGGCTGACATGACCCACCAGTAATGCAGCCCAAAGACTATCAGGGCCGGGCCGGCGGCGACGGCAAAGGCACTCCAAGTCGTTGCGAAAAATGGCGCAACCAAAACGCGGAACGGAAGTAGTAACCAATAGATCGCGCCCGTGTTGAACAGGTCCAGGAAATACTGTTGCAGGTCGTTAAAGCTGACGTTGGTGGTTTCAGTCGACCTTGGGAATGCGGGTGCGGTGGTCCATGTGTAATAACCGATGGTCGCAAGGCCGATGGCGATCAGCAGGAAGACGACGATGCGACGTTTCCATGAGGTGAGGCCACGTTCGGTCAAGCTCGTGACTGCGAAAGAACTGCCGAGTGTATGGAGTCCCATGGTTGCGAAGACGATCCACCATCCGAGGATGCGAATGAACGGATTGTTGCCGCCCCAGGCGCGCCCGAAGATGGTGATCATGATCGCGCTGATGAGGATGACGAGTTGGGTCCGCAGCAGTTTGAAATTGATCAGTGTTCTCCGTCCGATGGGAGCAGGGAACAGGAAGGCAATTTCGGCTTCGGTGAAGACGAGGGCGGCGCGTTCGCGCGGGAACAGCCATGCCAATAAAAAGAGCGCGAACAAAATCACGGCGGCTGCGGTGTGAAGCAGCAGGATAGTATCGGACGACGGATTCCACATCGGAGCTCCCCCGTGTCTCCGGACGCCACCGCGCATGAAGACAAAAAAATAAAAGTAGAGAGCGCCGACGATCGCGCCGAAGAGATATTTCGGCTGGCGCAAACGTCGGAATCGCATCACGAGCGCATTTTTCCAACTGTTGTAGATGTAGAAACAAAAGGCCTGGAACATCATGGGGTACCTCCCGCGGATGGCGCGACGCTGCTGTCCCTGCCTTCTTCGGTGACGCGGAAGAAGACGTCTTCGAGGTTTGCGCCTTCGGGTAGTTCGGAAAAGCGGGCGCGGACTTCGGCGAGGCTACCGTCGACGATTTTGCGGCCGTTTTTAAGGATGAGCACGTGCGAGCAGACTTCTTCCAGGAGGTGCAGCAGGTGCGAGCTGATCATGATGGCTGCGCCCTCGCGCGCGCGTTTCAGGATCGAGTCTTTCATGCGACGAATGCCGATGGGGTCGAGGCCGGTGAGCGGTTCGTCGAAGAAAATGACCTGGGGCGCGTGGAGCAGGCCGCAGGCGATCATGAGTTTTTGTTTCATGCCGCGCGAAAGTTCGGATGGAAGTTTGTCGCGTTTGTCGGCGATCTCGAGTTCTTCAAGTAACGACTGCGCCAGGGGTTCGTAGTTGCGCACGTTGTAGATGCGCGCGGTGAAGGTGAGGTGTTGTTTGACGG